>Ga0209048_10000196_pt1 | contig 64876 bp, 64 predicted proteins | sample FrelakmetCRP12CR_FD_187146 | JGI IMG/M metagenome (GOLD analysis project Ga0209048, IMG submission 187146) | Freshwater lake sediment microbial communities from the University of Notre Dame, USA, for methane emissions studies - CRP12 CR (SPAdes)... | ecosystem: Environmental > Aquatic >...
CAGGTCGCTGTCCGTCGTCGAGGGGGCATGCATTCGTGCTGCTCGTTCCTTTGCCTGGTGGTAGTCGCCCGGTGGTAGTCGCCCGGCGGTAGTTCGCTCAACTAATTAGTGAGACTAAGTATTCCCCCTCGGCGCCCGGGATGCAAACCGTTTTCGGGTTCTGCGATGCTGGCCGCGTGAGTGATCCGACACCGCCCGACATGCGCGACTGGGGGCTCGTCACCCCGGCCGAGCTCGAGCGCATCGTGATCGTCTCGCCCCACCTCGACGACGCCGTGCTCGGATGCTCACACCTGATGAGCGCGCACCCCGGCGTGACGGTCGTCACGGTGTTCGCGGGCCGACCCGATGAGTACCCGTCACCGATGGAGCGCTGGGACGCCCTCTGTGGCTTCGTCGAGGGCGACGAGGTGCACGGGGCGCGACGGGCCGAGGATGCTGCGGCCCTCGCGGTGCTCGATGCACACCCGGTGTGGCTCGACTTCGTCGAGCACTCCTACCTCCCGCGCTCCGACTGGGTGCGTGCGCAGGACATCGTCGACACACTCGTCACGACGATCGGTGAACTCGACCCGACCGCCGTCTTCGCGCCGTTCGGACTCGCCAACCCCGATCACGACTGCACCCACGACGCCGCGTTGGCCGCCCGGGACCGGCTCGGCGACGGCATCGCGTGGTTCTGCTACGAGGACATGGGCTACAAGCACATCCCCGGGCTCCTGGCGTGGCGCATCGCGCGCCTCTTCCGACGAAAGCTGTGGCCGACGCCCGCGGCGGTCCCCGTCGATCCCGATCTGGCCCGCAAGCAGACCGCGGTCGCCTGCTATCCGTCGCAGCTGGTGGCACTCGAGGCCGAGTGGCGCGTCGCCGACAAGCTCGCTGCGCCGGCCCCCGAGCAGCATTGGCGCCTCGCGCCTCCGCCCCCGGGATGGGAGCGGTTGAGCGACTGACGCGCGTCTCAGGCGAACGCGTTCTGTCCGACCTTGCCACCCAGCTCGGGGCACTCACCGGCGAACGTGCCCCAGCTGCACTCCCAGCCCGGCACCACCCAGTCGTGCACCATGTAGACGTCCTTGAGGCCCGCCTTGTGGCCGCCGAGGCTCTCGCACTTCTCCTTGCTCATGCTCTCGGCCCCGATGACGATGCCCTTGATGCACAGGCCACCATTCGCGCTGTGGGTGTGCCAGTAGTCGTTCGGTCCCGCGAAACCCTCCGGCGGACCCCCCGGGTTGTAGACGAGGAAGCTGAGGCCGACGATCTTGGCGTCGGGCGTGGTCCCGTCGAAGAGGAGCTCTGAAGGGTGCGCCGGGTCGAACGAGCGGGCGTAGCGGGTGTTGGTGTAGTGCGCGCCGATGCAGGGGAGGTAGGTCGTCGATTGCCCGTATCCGTTCGCGGTGGCAGCGGCGACGGTCGGGAACGCGGCGACGACGGCCCGGGCCTGCTCCTGCTGCTGTGCGAGGAGGACACGCTCGGCCTCGGTCAGCGGGATCTGGGGCGCGGAACCCCGGTGCCCGTGACCCCCTTCGGAGTTGCCGCCGGTCGGTACCGGCACGGCCTGCTCGCACGGCGTGTCTCCGGAAGCGGCCCCGGTGCTGTGGACGTGCCCGGCAGTTGCGCCTGCCGCGGTGGCCGCGATCCCGCGATCGGGCCCGGGGTCGCTGAAGAGCACGACCGCGGCCCCGACCACGAAGCCGAGGATCACCAGTGCTGCATACAGAGCCTTCACGGTCCTCCGAACGACTCGCCCGCACGTTTAGTCTGGAGGCAGTCAGGATACCCGGCTTTCGCGCCAGAGCGAGCAGCGCCCGTACACTCGGGCCGTGCGCTTCGGTCTCGATCTTGCCCAGCAGCGGATGCCGTTCGACGAGCTCGTCGGGCGTGCGTGCTTCGCCGACGAGGCTGGGTTCGACGGCATCTGGGGCTTCGACCACTTCCAGCCGATGTACGGCGAAGGTCCGGGCGAGTGCTTCGAGGGGAACACGACGCTCGCCGCGCTGAGCGGGCACACCTCACGGGTGCGCCTCGGCCTGCTCGTGACCGGGATGACGTATCGACACCCGGCGGTGTTCGCAGCCGAGGCGATCACGATCGACCATGCATCGAACGGTCGCTTCGAGCTCGCCTACGGCGCCGCATGGTTCGATCAGGAGCACCGGGCGCTCGGGATCCCGTTCCCCTCGACGGGCGATCGGATCGACGCGTTCGACGAGGCCGTGCAGATCATCCGCGGCCTGCTCACGACCGATGGCTTCACGTTCGAGGGACAGCACTTCCAGGTGCAGGACGCGACGCTGCGTCCGCGACCGGTACAGCAACCGCATCCGCCGATCTGGATCGGTGCGTCGGGCGAACGCCGCACGATGCCGATCGCCGCGAAGTACGCCGACGTGTGGCACTGCTTTGGCCCGGTCGAGGTGCTCGCTTCGAAGTCGGAGCGCATCTCTGCGCACGCGCAAGCCGCGGGGCGCGATCCGGCGACGATCCTGCGGGCGTCGTCGCTCTCACTCGACGGCGACTGGGACGAGGTCGCGCGCACGATCGACGCGTGGCGCGACGCGGGCTTCGGGTATCTCGTGTGCGGCTGGCCCGGCGAGGGACGCGGACGGGTCGAGCAGTTCGTGGAGCGCTTCCTCGGCTGAGCGGACCCCAGGAGCCGCGCGCACCCCAGGAGTGAGGTCGCTCAGGAGAGCGGCGACCAGCTCGTCGTGCGCAGTAGGCGACTCTCCCAGTCGTCGCGCACCTCCAGCGCATCGTGCATCCACGTCCCGGGCGCTCGGTGCTCGGCGGGGATCTCGGTGTACAGCAGCCCGAGCAGGCGCTTCGGCTCGGTGACGCGCTGCCACAGCACGACCTCGGCCCGCCGGCCGGTACCGAACGCGGTCTGCCACACGCTGAGCAGCTCGAGCATCGACCGTCCGCCGTGGCGGCCCTCGGCGAGGCTCGGCGCGTACTGGTCGTGGGCCTTCTGCAGATAGTCGTCGAGCATGCCCTCGTGCGGCCACGCCGTGTCTTCCATGAAGAGGGTCAGCTCGTGGTCGGCGGGCTCGGTGGGCACCGCGTCGAGATCCTCGACCGGGGCGCGCGCCCACGGCACCGCAAGCATGACCTTGGCGTGCACTCCGTGACGGAGCTGATCGGTGTCGCGCGCCCACGACCGCAGGTCGCCCTGTTGCACGCGGTTCGCGATACGGCCCCACGCGGCTCCGTCGCGCGCCGCGGTCACGGTGACGACCGTGTACGCCCGCCCCGATCCGTGTGCAAGGTGCATGAAGTAGAGCAGGCGCGCGTCGTCACCCTCCGCGAGCTCTCCCAGCCAGGCGTCCCGATACGCTGCCTCGAACGCGTCTTCGTGCGTGCCCCGCACCTGGTGCACTTCGTGGATCAGGAGCACATCACGTCCCTTCGTCGGTTGGTGCGGTGATCGTGGCGAGAATCTGCTCGACGGCGGCGTCGGCGAGGGCGCGCAGCTCGTCATCGGTCCGGTCCTGGATGGGATGGGGGACGAACACCCGCGCGGGGTTGGCTCCGAGCGCGCTCGCCTGCGCGTCGGCCGCCTCGACGAATTCGCTGGATGCGACGAACACGCTCGGCACGCCCAGCCCCTCCAGATTGACGATGTCGTGCACACTGCACGACGTGCACGAGCCTCAGTCGGCGAGTGCCTCGATCACGACATCGCACTGCTTGGCGATCTCATGACGTAGGTCGATCGGCGCGACCTTGGTGAACGTGGGCTTGACGAAACGGTGGACGCCAAGGCCACGTTCCTCGAGGCGGTACTGCACGCGGTCGAGGAACACGTCCCCACGTGCCTTGCTGATGTCGAGGAGTCCGACGGTTGCACCCTCGAGCGACGACGGGCGGGCGATGCGCTCGCGCGTCGTGGGCGCGAGCTCACCAGTCGGATCGAGGAGCGTTCGGCTCATGACACCACCTCCAAGGACGGCTCAGGCATGTCGTACTCAGGTCATGATCCGTCGGGTGACGGGCTCACTGCCGGCCGCGCCACTCAGCCATCCGCCGATGATGGTCGAGAACAGGCCCGCGCCACCACCCACGTGGACGACGAGCAGGCCGCCGTCACGGAACTTCGGGAGCGTGGTGTCGGCGAAGGCTTCTGGCATCCCCTCGCTGATGCCGTTGGCGCCCCGGACGAACTCGCGGCCCGGGACCTGGAGGCGCTCGCCCAGCGCGTCCAGCAGGTGAGCCCGATCCCACCCCGCCTCGGCGAAGACCCGGGCGTGCTCGGGAGACACCACCAGCATCGCATCGATGCCGACGACGATCTTCGGGTGGGCGACGGTGCGCAGACAAGCGGCGAAGCTTGCGACCAACGACTCGGGGGTTCGGGAGGCCTGGTCGATGATCCCGCGAGGGCCCTCGCCGGTGAACAACGTCACGGCCGAGTCGTGGGGGTCGAAGCCGCGTGAGACGTGCAGCGGCTCCCACGGGGAACCGGCTTCGTCCTCGGCGAAGCAGAACGTGTACTTCCCGGGGTTGCCCTGGGTCGCGCGGTCGACGCCGCCGGGGCGACCACCGCCCACGTTGCGGATCACGAGCTGGAGCGCCCGACCGATCGTCGCGTTGGCACGGTTGCCCTGGCCGAGCGCATTGCCGCGTGAGTTCATGCCGATGGCGCGCGCGACCGGCCCGTTCACGACGACGACGGGGCCGACGGGCATGGTCGTGGCCAGCACACCGTGGATGTTGAACTCATCGGTGCAAGCTGCCTCGACTGCGGCGAGCACGACGGGGAGGTACTCGGGCCGGCAGCCCGCGAGCACCGCGTTGATCGCCACCTTCTCGACGGTGCAGTCGACGAGGTCGGGCGCCACGTTCGCGACGATCTCGGCCGGGTCGCGCGTCGTCCCGGTGAGCATGCGCGCCACGCGCTCCGGTGTCGGTGGGACGAGGGGAAGACCATCGCTCCAGCCGCGCTCGAACATCGCCTCGATGTCGTCTTCGCGCTCGCCGAGCTCGACCCGGCGCGATCGCAGCTGCGCAGCCCCCGCGGCGGCCGTGCGCGCGGCGACGAGGTCGGGGTCCTGGGTGCGTGAGCCGCAGCCGGGTCGGTGTGGCGGTAGGCCTTCGCCGAGCCCCATCCGCCCGGTGAACGCCTGCCACTGCTCGCGACTCCATCCGACGGTCCGTGCGACCTCGCGACCGTCTTCGATGCGTAGCAGCGTCGGGACGGTGTCGAGGTCGAGCGCGAACGACACGGTCAGGTCGGTGTCATCGACGGCGTCGATGCCGTCGGGGAACGTCGGGTCGTCCTGGGTGAAGACAGTGAGCGCGGTGGTGGGATCCGCGTCGAGCTCGGTGAGCACCGGGACGACGAGCGTGCACGTCGGGCAGTCGCGCTTGACGATCGCGACGAGCCCGTCGGGCAGCGTCATGATTGGAGAGCCTCGACGATGTAGTCGATCGCGCGGGTGAGCGTCGCGACGTCGTCGGGCTCGATTGCCGGGAACAGCGCGATGCGGAGCTGGTTGCGGCCGAGCTTGCGGTACGACTCGGTGTCGACGATGCCGTTGGCCCGCAGTACTGCCGCGAGCTCGTTGGCGTCGACACCCTCGAAGTCGATCGTCGCGCTCACGTGGCTGCGCTCCGATGGCTTCGCGACGAACGGTGTGGCGTGTTCGCTCGACTCGGCCCAGCCGTACAGGATCTCGGCCGAGCGATCGCACCGAGACGCCGCCCATTCCAGTCCACCGTGCTCGTTCATCCACTCGACGGTGTCGGCGAGCAGGAAGAGCGTGACGAGCGCTGGCGTGTTGTACGTCTGGTCGAGGCGGCTGTTCTCGAGCGCAATACCGAGATCGAGTGAGGGGGGGCACCATCGTCCCGACGCCGTGATGCGTTCGATGCGCTCGATGCCGGCCGGTGAGCAGCACGCGAGCCAGAGGCCGCCCTCGGAGGCGAGCGACTTCTGCGGCGCGAAGTAGTACACGTCGAACTGGGCCGGATCGATCCGCAAGCCTGCCGCCGCCGACGTGGCGTCGACGAGGACGAGGCCCTCGGCTCCCTCGGGACGCACGATGTCGGTCATCACGCCGGTCGACGTCTCGTTGTGCGTGAGCGCGTAGGCGTCGACCGACCGGTCCACGACAGGCTCTGGGTGGGTCCCGGGCTCGGACTCGATCACGACAGGATCCTCGAGGTGCGGCGCCGCCCGGGTGACCGCGGCGAACTTCGACGAGAACTCACCGAAGCAGAGGTGCTCGCTGCGCCGCTCGATCAGGCCGAACGCGGCGGCGTCCCAGAAGCTGGTCGTCCCACCGTTGCCGAGGAGCACCTCGTAGCCGGCGGGGAGTGCGAGCAGCGCCGAGAGGCCCTCCCGAGCGCGGCGTACCACGTCGCGGACACCGCCGCGCCGGTGGCTCGTGCCGAGGTATCCGTCGGCGGCGTCGGCGAGGCGGGCGACCGCCTCCGGCCGCACCTTCGAAGGCCCCGAGCCGAAGCGCCCGTCGCCCGGGCACAGCTCGGGCGGGAGCATGATCGCCACCCGGCCGTCGGCTGTCGTGCGTTCGCGCTTGGGTGTGGGGGCTCCCATCGGGAGCGATCCTACCGGGGGGTCTTCGGAGGCTCCGCGGGGTTCCCGGTCATGTCCTCGAACCAGCGGGGCCGCTTCGTGCGGGCCCAGCGGGCGCTGATCCTCCCGCGCTGCATCGACGACAGCGCCTCGGGATCGCGGATCGCGAAGGCGATGTGACCGATGACTGCGATCCACACACCGAGCGCAACCCAGTCGTGCACGAACGTCGCGCCGGTCCGCCACGACAGCGGAAACGGCTCGAACCACCTCATGATGATGCCCGTGCCCAGCATCAGCACGATCGCCGCACCGAGGAAGGTGGCGTTCAGCTTCTGACCGGCGTTGAACTTGGCGAGACGCGCGCGGTCGCGGGTGCGGCGACGCAGCCACACGCGGTCGTCGGGGATCCAGCGGTTGATGCGGCCCAGGTCGGCACGCAGGTTGTGGCCCCACCCGCCGAGGAGGCCCACGAGGAGCGGGATCGGCAGTGCGAGCCCGGCGACGACGTGCACGGTGCGGACGAGCTCGCGTCGTCCGACGAGCGCGCTGATCGGGCCGGCGTAGAGCGCGGCGCCCGTGAACATCACCGTGAAGAAGAGGGCCGCGGTGGCCCAGTGCACTGTGCGCTCGACGCGATCGAAGCGCTCGAGGTCGGGTTCGGGAGGTTGAACCGAAGCGGTGGTCACCTCACGTGGCCGAGTCGTCCCGGCCGTTGGATCGACCGACCCAGGCGTCGACGTCGTAGCCGCGCTGCTCCCAGTACCCGGGCTCGACGCGTGCGGTCAGCTCGATCTCGCGGAGCCACTTGCAGGACTTGTAGCCGTACATGGGGGCGACATAGAGCCGCGCCGGTCCGCCGTGCTGGGACGAGAGGGGTTGGCCCTCGAGCTCATAGGCGACGAGCACGTCGTCGCGTCGCGCCTGTTCGAGCGTGAGGCTCTCGGCGTACGCGCCGTCGAACGACACGAATCGGACCGCGCTCGCGTCCGACTGCACGCCCGCACGGTCCAACAGGTCGCGCAGCCGGACACCGGCCCACTGCACATCGGGAACCCGCCAGCCCGTCACGCACTGGAAGTCGCGTGCCACCCGCGTGACAGGCATCGACGTCAGCTCTGCGAACGAGAGATCGAGCGGCTCGTCGACGAGGCCCCGGACCTGCAAGCGGTAGTCGGCGCGTCTGCGCTCGGGGAGTCCACCGGTGACCGTGTAGATCCGGAAGCGTCCGATGGGCAGGAGCGAGAGCAGCCCGGTCGGGTCGCGTCCGATGATCGGCGCGACGGTGCGCTCGAGCCATCCCTGGACGGCGCTGCCTGTCGCCACGCCGACGGCGCCCAGTCCGATGAGGCCGAGGAACACCCGGCGCCCGACCGGACTCCCACGCTCCTCGTTGTTGTCCATCACCTCCAGAGTACGGAGCCGCCGCCCAGTCCGGGTTTCCGCCACGTTGGGTTCTTTGAGTGCGAGACGCGACCGGCATCAATCAGCCGAGGGCAAGGACCTCGTCGAATCCGGCCTGGAGGTCGGCAGTGAAGGCCTTCGTGTCGGGGATGGCCCGCAGGTCGGTGTTGATGCCCACGAAGCAGGTGCCGCAGTGCGACAGCAGGACGATGTTCGCGGCGGCGCCCGAAAGTGGGCCGAACGCGTACATTCCCTCGACCTCTGCCCCGCACATGAACAGTGGGAAGGGTGAGCCGGGCACGTTGCTCGTGATGAAGTCAGTGCCCTTGAGCATCGACCCGAACAGCGCCGTCGCGACCCGACGTGGGAGCCGGTTGAGGAGCGTGGCGAGGTTCGCCGACAGCGCGACCGCCGGTTCAGCGCGTAGCTGCTTGCATCGCTGCGACACCTCCCGCACTCGCGAATCCGGATCGGCGAGCGCGAGCGGGACCACGAGTCGGGCGGTCGTGAAGTGGTTCCCGCCGAGTCCGGCGTTCTCGCCACGAATGTTGATCGGCATCATCATGCGGAGCTCATCGACATCGCTGGCTCGCGCTTGGTGGTATCGGCTGAGCCCGCCGAGCACCGCGGCGACGAACGCGTCGTTGAGGGTGCCTTCGGCCGCCTTCGCGGCGCGCTTGATGTCGTCGAGCGAGAACGCGATGGTGGCGACGCGCCGGTCGAGGCTCCGGCCCGAGATGAGCGGCGACATCGGTGTGGGCGCGGGTTGGAGGAAACGGGCCACCGAGGACGCGGTGCGCGTCCCCTCGTCGAGTGCACCGACCGCATCGTCGCGCAGTCGCCGGAACGCGCCGAGGGCACCACTCGCGAGCCCACGCGCAGTCTCGGCCGCGCGCTGGGCCTGGTAGTCGACGCCGTGGGCGACGAGCCCCGCGCGGGTGAAGACCGGCAGGTCCACCAGATCGGGATCCCGGCCGGTCGGCCCCGGGTCCCGTTCGAGGTCGAACAGCATGAGGAGCAGCTTCATCCCGCCGACGCCGTCGCTCATCGAGTGGTGGACCTTCAGCACGACACCAGCCCGCTTGTCCGGAAGTCCCTCGACGAGGGTGCACTCCCACAGTGGGCGCGCGCGGTCGAAGTCACCCATCGCGGCAGTGGCTGCGACGTCGAGCACCGCGTCGAAGGAACGCGGCTTCGGAGCGCGCACTCGCCGCACGTGGTACGTGAGATCGAAGTCGCGGTCGACGGACCACGCCGGCGGACCGATGCGCACGGCGGGCTCGACGACGCGCTGGCGCAGCCGCGGGATCAGGCGACTCCCTCGGTCGAGGCGGGCGAGGAACCGCGGCCAGTCCGGGGCCCGTTCGAGGACGAGGGCCGTGACGATCGTGGAACGAAGGTGTGGGTCGCGATCGATGTGCCACATGAGCGCGTCCGCATCACCCATTGTGTGTTCGAAGCGCTCGGGCATGTTCGCCCACCCCCCGTTCGGCGCCCTACGCGGCGCCCGTCTCAGGCGCCGTATTTCTGCAGACGTCCTGCGTTGGCGAGCATGAGTGCCATCAGGTCCTTCATCGGGCGGATGCCGAGGTCGCCGTGTCGACACCAGCGCTCACCGAACTGCTCGATCGAATCACGGCCGCAGCGCTCGCTCCACAGCAACGTCGGGACGGGATGCCAGGAATGGGCAGCCATCTGGCTCGGCGTGGAATGGTCGCCGGTGACCGCAATCACGTCGGGGCCGCATTCCCGAAGCTGTGGGACGATCGCATCGATCGCCTCGATCGCCGCGATCTTCCGGGAGCGATCTCCGTCCTCTCCGGCCGAATCGGTGCCCTTGTGGTGGAAGAAGAAGTAGTCGTAGTCGTTCCACGAGTCGCGCAGGAGCTCCAGCTGGTCGTCGAGACCGGTGGGTGATCCGAGCACGTCCATGCCCAGCAGACGCGCGATGCCGCGGTACATCGGGTAGACGGCGATCGCCGCGGCGCGCAGGCCGTACCGGTCGGAGTACTGCGGGAGCTCCCGGTGGGTGTCGAAGCCGCGGAGCAGCAGACCGTTGGCCTCGGGTTCGTCGGCGAGCAGTGTGCGCACCTGTACCACGAGCTCGGCAACGATCTCAGCGGTCCGCTTCGCTTCGGGTGTGCGCGGCTCCGCATCGAGTGGCGCCACGCCGACCTGCTGCGGGTCGGTGTCGCCGAGATGTGGATCCAGGCCGTCGCCTCGCAGCACGACGAGGCATCGGTGCTCGCGTTCGTGGCGGAACACGGTCTCCACGCCGTCGATGTGCACGCCTTCCTGGAGCTTGTCGACGACGAGGCGCGCCTCGTCGTCGGGGACCCGCCCGGCCCGGCGATCGGTGATCGTGCCGTCGGGTGCGATCGTGCAGAGGTTGCCGCGCGCCGCGACATCGCCGGCGCGCAGCTCGATGTCGAGCCCGGCGGCAGACAGCGCACCCCGACCCAGCTCGAACGCCTCGGGGTCGTAGCCGAAGAGCCCGAGGTGTCCGGGACCCGAGCCCGGTGTGATGCCCGGTCCGACGGGCTCGCACAGGCCCGACGTGCCTTCGGCCGCCAGTGCGTCGAGGTTCGGCGTCGTCGCCTCTTCGAGCTCGGTGCCGTGCTCGGCATCGGCGTAGCCCCCGAACCCGTCGAGGACGAGGAGGAGCAGCTTCGTGTCGGCGGGTTGGATCAGCGGCGTCAGGTCCATCGCCCGGAAACGCTACTTCCCGCTCTTCGCGTCCGCGGTGGTCGTGCTGGTGGTGGGTGGCGGAGCGGTGGTGCTGGTCGAGGTCGTCGATGGGGCGCGCTTCCACGACTCGAGGTCGAACGTCTTGCGCATCGCCGCGAGTATCGCTTCGGCGATGCGGTCGCCGCCGGCGCGGGTGAAGTGGATGCCGTCGCCGGTGCGCACCTGCACGATGCTCCCATCGGGGTTCTCGAGGTAGTCGGCGTAGCCACCACCGAACGGTGAGAGCACGGCGCCGGTGTCGACCCAGACGACCTTGCGGGGGCGCTTGGCCGCCTCGCTCTTCACGATCTCGTTGATGTGCCGGTACCGCGTCTCGTACCGCTCGGTGTTGCGCATGGGCGGGATGCCGACCCAGAACAGGGTGGTCTGTGCGTTGGCCGTCACCAAGTCCATCAATCCGCCGACGCGCCGGCGGTACTCGGCGTCCCACTCCGGACTGCCGAGTGGTCCGACGCCGCCCTCGCCGGTGAGCGTCTGGTCGTCGTTGGAGCCGATGGTCAGGACGACCGCGTCGGCATCCAGCGGGGGGATGACCTCGGCGAGGTACGCGGGCCAGTTGAACACCTCGGGGCGCGCCAGACCGGTTGCGACGTGACCGTCGACGGGGCCCAGGAGCCCGATGACCCCGGTCGGGAGCGCAAGGTTGATGAGCGACTCACCCGGCGTGATCCCCAGCGAGTCGCCCGTGATGTACATCTTGACCTGCCGCTGGGGAGAGAATGCGCGCTTGGGCGGTGGAGCCTTCGGTGCGCCCGCGCTCTCGGCGAGCGTCGGGCTCGGAAGGGTGAGGTTGACGTCGTCGTCGCCGGAACGACCGATCGCCCACTGGAGCGCGGCACGGGGTCGGTCGAGAAGGAGGGAGGTGCTCACGTCGTTGAGCGGTTCGGCGAAGAAGGTCGCGACGTCACGCTTCGCCCCGACCTCCTGTCCGAGAGCTGTCTTGCGGATGCCGGGCGCGTTCAGCAGCGCACCCAAGATCAGCGCCACGACCATCGCGAGCAGGACGTGACCGACGGCCATGGTGCGCCGCGGCGGGTCACCGATGTTCTTGGCCACATGTGGGCGCTGAGCTCGTGTCGGGGTCTCTGGCATCAGAACCTGAAGTAGATGAACGGAGCGACACCACGCGGCCCCATCGTGTTGATGACGAGCAGCGAGGTGCCGAGCATCAGTCCCTGCGCTACCGGCGCGAGGTTCGAGAACCTTGCCATGAGCCGACCCCAGATCTCACGCGGCACGTACTGCTCGAGTATCCCGGCCGCGATCGCGAGAAGCACCCCTACCGTCACGAGGGGCGCGGGGTCGAGCCAGTACCCCGGGTCGAGCAGCCGCCCGAGCATTTGCTCGGCGTTCGCGAGCGACTCGGAGCGGAAGAAGATCCAGGCGAAGCACACGATCGTGAAGGTGATGAGCCGCGCGCCGACGCGCCGGGCGCGGGTGTCGGGCGGATCGGGGAGACCGCGGGTCTCCCGGCGCGTGCGGCGCCAGTGCTCGGTGCAGATGACGGTGCCGTGGATTGCGCCCCACACGACGAAGGTCCAGGCGGCGCCGTGCCACAACCCGCCGATCACCATCGTGAGCATGAGGTTGCGATACGTGCGCCACCTTCCGGAGCGGTTCCCGCCCAGCGGGACGTACAGGTAGTCGCGCAGCCAACGCGACAGCGTCATGTGCCAGCGACGCCAGAAGTCCTGGATCGAGGTGGAGGTGTAGGGGCTGTCGAAGTTCTGCGGGAACCGGAAGCCGAGCAGCAGCGCGATCCCGATGGCCATGTCGGTGTAGCCGCTGAAGTCGCAGTAGATCTGCACCGCGTAGGCGACGATTGCGACGAGAACCTCGAGGCTCGAGTGCTGATCGGGCGACGCGAACACCGCGTCGACGATCTGGGTCGCGAGCAGGTTCGCGATCACGACCTTCTTGAACAGGCCGATGACGATGAGAAAGAACGCCCGACTCGCGTCGACGTGGCGGGGGTCGTGGCGCTCCTTGAGCTGCGGCATGAACTCTGCGGGCCGGACGATCGGGCCGGCCACGACGTGCGGGAAGAACGACAGGAACACCGCGAAGTCAATGAGTCGCCCGGGCTCGAACGTGCCCCGGTACGTGTCGATCACGTAGCTGAGCGCCTGGAAGGTGAAGAACGAGATTCCGACGGGCAGTGTGACTGCGACGATCTCGGGGGAGATGTGCAGGCCGAGCCGATCGAGTGTGTTCGTCGCGTTGGTGACGAAGAAGTTGAAGTACTTGAAGTACGCGAGCACGCCGAGGTTCGCGACCACAGCACCGGTGAGCAGCAGCCGTTTCTTGCGTTCGGAGTCGGCCCGATGGATTGCGGTGGCGAACAGTTGGTTCCCGATCGTCGACGCCGCGATCAGGAAGCAGAAGCGCCAGTTCCAGTAGCCGTAGAAGAAGTACGACGCCGCGAGGATGAAGAGCTTCCAGCGCCGCCGGCGGGGCAGGAGGATCCAACTCGTCGGCAGCACGATCATGAAGAAGATCGCGAAGGTGACGGTCGGGAAGAGCATGAGTGCGCGCCAGTCTCGCGCCCTTGGAGACCCTCAGCGTTGCGATCGACCGCGCTCGACGACGGCGCTACGGCGCCGCTCGATCTCGTCGAAATCGACGCGATATGCGCGAAAGACCGCTTGTTCGTGGGCGATCGCTTCGCCGACGGGAAGTGCGGCGTTCTGATCGTAGAGCTGCTTGAGATGCCGCACTGTGGGTCCGTCGTTGGCCGCGATGTCGACCGCGAGTGAGCGAGCGCGGGGCAGCAGCTCGTCGTGGGCGACGACGTGGTTGACGAGACCGAGGCGATGAGCCTCGGGAGCGTCGATGAAGTTGGCGGTGAGGCTCATCTCCTTCGCTCGTCGCAACCCGACGGCCATCGGGAGGTACACGCTCATCCCCCCACCCGGGGTGACCCCGACGCGCGCGTGCGTGTCCCCGAAGAAGGCGCGCTCGGAGGCGATGAGGAAGTCACAGCCGAGCGCGAGCTCGAAGCCGCCGGTGACACACGCTCCGTTGATGGCGCCGATGACGGGTTTGGTCATCGCCCACACCGCTTGGATCGGGTTGGTCCATCTCTGGTCGTCATGGTCGTCGTCGCCGCGACCGCCGGTGAGGTTCGCACCCCCGCTCCCGAGTTCCTTGAGATCCAGCCCGGCGCAGAACGCGGGGTCGGCTCCCGTCAGCACGACGACGTCAACGTCCACGTCGTCTTCGGCCGCTGCGAGTGCCGCGGCCGAGGCCCGATGGAGCGCGCGGTTCAGCGCGTTGCGGGCCTCGGGCCGGTGCAGCGTCACCGTGCACACCCGATCTTCGGTCTCGATCCGCACGTCGTCGGTCATGCTCGCCACGGTAGGGCCTGGCGCATCAGCCGATCTCTGCGGTCAGTTGATCTGGGGCGCTCAGTTGATCTGGGGCGCTCAGTTGATCTTGAAGGTCATGTGCACCTGGACCGACAGGCTCTGGGATCCCGGCTCGATCGGCGTGCTGGCGTCCTTGGCTCCGGTCTGGGGTGGAGCAGCGGCGACGACCGGAGGTTCGGGCGTGGTCCCCTCGCTGATCGTGAGGATGTTGCCGAGCTGGACACCCGCAGCTTTGGCCAGCTGCGCGGCTTGCGCCTTGGCCCGCTTCACCGCTTCCGCGCGGGCCTGCGCGACGAGCGCGCTGTTGTCGTCGAAGGAGAAGGTGAGGCTGTTGACGACGACCTCGTCACCGGCGACCCCGGCCGCCGCGTCGACGATCTTCCCGGCCTTCCCGAGGTCGCGGATCTTCACGTTGACCGTGTTGTCGACGCCGTATGCGACCACGTTCTTCGCGTTGTTGTCGTAGACGGGTGCGATCGAGAGGTTCGACGTCTGGATGTCCTTCTCGTCGACGCCGGCGTCGCGCAGCGTGCCGATCAGCTTGTTGCTGAGGTCGCGGTTGTGGGTGAGGGCCTCACCCGCGCTCTTGGCCCGCGTGCTCACACCGAGCGTCAGATCGAGCACGTCGGGGGTCCCGCGCACTTGTCCCGTGCCGACGACGTCGATGGTGCGCGCGTTGGCGGGGCTCGTGCTCGACTGCCGGTGTGTTTGGGCGCCCGCGGTGCCGCCAATCACCAGGGTGATTGCTCCGACCAGTACCGCGACCCGCGCGACCCGACCTTGCCATGCTCGCATCATTCCTCCAGAAGTTGGTGGGACTCGCAGAAGCAAGTTGGACTCGACGACCTTTGACGCTGACGGTCCCGTCCCGGTTCCCGGGATGCACGTCAGGAGCCGGCGAGTGGGTCAAGCCGGAGGCGGCGCTACCGCGTGGCCGGCAGCGGCGGCGTCCTCGAGGAAGCGCGCGAGCACCGCGTCGGTCTCCTTTGCGTTGTAGATGTCTTCCTCGTACGACCAGAGCCCGTTGCCGGCGTAGTGCAACACCACGGCAACTGCGAACTTGTACTCACCGGTCATGCCCGGCAGCGGATCGAACACGTTCCAGCAGTAGAGGACGACGCGGTCACCGTCGATGACGTACCACTCGACGGGGAAGCTCATCCCCGAGACCGATCCCATGGTCGTGACGATCCACGCTCGGATCTCCTCCCGGCCGTGCATCGTGCCCATCTCGTGCTCGACGTACAGCGCATCCTCGGTGAACTGGTCTGCCCACGCGCTCCAGTCGTTCGCCACCCCGCGCGCGACGTACTTGTGGAACTCGGCGTCGACCTCTTCGCGAGCGAACGCCACCGTCAACTCCCGATCCGCGCGCCGAGCGTCTCGACGCCCGGGCCCGTCAGGTCATCGAGAGCGGCCGGGCGCCCGGCCATCGCCATGAGGAGCGCCTCTCCCGGGCCGGCCACCTCGGCGCCGTCGGCGTCCCCGATCTCCCAGTCGATGTCCGTCGCCCTGAAGTGCAGTCCCGTGATGCGCTTCTTCGCCGGGAGGAACCCGGCACTGGTCTTGGCCGTCTCGTCGAGCACGACGCGCAGGCGGTCCTCAGGCATCTGACGTGGGATCCCGAGAGCCCGGCGGATGTCCTGCTGATGGATCATCTCGTCGGCCAGCAATCCGGCAGGCTTCACGCCGGGGGGCGTGCGCCGCACGCCGACGGTGGCGCGCCAGTCGCCCTTGAGGGTCTCGATCGCCGCGGCCCCGCCCTTGATCGCCTCGTCGTTGAGCATCTTGTTGATGCGGAAGCCGTACTTCGCCGCGGTGGCGATCGCCTTCCCGCCCGTGAGGGTGGCGCCCTCGGTCACATGCGCGACCACGTCGCGCACCTTCCACGCGGTGCAGAGCGTCGGTGCATCCCACTGCTCCGGCTCGAGCGAGTCGGTGAGGTCGGCGAGGTCGGTCCGCTCGGCGTCGACCATCTCCCAGGTCTCCATCAGGTCCCCCTTGTGGCAAGTGCTCTGGAGCCTACGCTCGGCGACCGTGGCGAACCCCGTGCCGGACACCCTGCCAGCAGCCGTGCACGGTCATGTCTTCGAGCTCGACGGCGACGTCGCCCGTCCCACCGCACTCGCACGCGGTCCGTGGTCACCGCACGCGATGCACGGCGGTGCGCCCGCCGCGTTGCTGGCCCGGACGGTCGAGCGCCACGATCCGGGACCGGCGACGTTCGTGGCGCGGATGACGATCGATCTGCTCCGGCCCGTGCCGCTGGCTCCGCTCACCGTGGTCGCGCGGACGAGCCGTCCGGGCAAGCGGGTGCAGTGGGTCGAGGCCGCGCTCATGGCTGACGGCGTGGAGGTCGTGCGTGCGAGCGCGCTGCGACTGCGCACCGCGGACGATCTCGATCTCCCGCTGCCCGCGCCTTGCGGGCCCCAGCTCCCACTCCCGGGTGCGAGCAAGCCGTTCGAGATTCAGTTCGCGCCCGATAAGCCGGTCGGGTTCTGGGCCGCGATGGACGTCCGCCAGGCGGCGGGGTCGTGGACGGAACCGGGGCCGGGCGCGGTGTGGTTCCGGCTCCGGGTGCCCATCGTGGCGGGCGAGATGCCCACGCCGTTGCAGCGGGTCGCGGCGGCGGCCGACTTCGGGAACGGGGTGAGCGCCGCGCTCGCGCGCGGGGAGTACCTCTTCATCAACCCCGACCTGTCGATCCACCTCCACCGATGCCCGGCCGGTGAGTGGATCGGGCTCGATGCCACCACCGCGGCCGAACCGGTCGGCGTGGGGCTGGCGCGGAGCACGTTGCACGACGAACAGGGCCCGATCGGGACGGCGCTGCAGGCGCTCCTCATCGACCACTTGTGACGAGCGCCTCTCTCGGACACCCTGTATCGGGCACCTCGGATGGGCGAGCAGGGCCTGTGTGGCCCGGGCGTGGGGAAGGGGAGGCGTGCGATGCAGTGCTTCGTGACCGGTGCGACCGGTGCCCTCGGGAGACCGGTGGTGCGCGCGCTCCTCGCGGGCGGTCACGACGTTCGTGGGGTCGCACGTGATGACGCCAAGGCCAGGCACCTACGAGACGTCGGGGCGGACCCGGTCGTGGTCGATCTCTTCGATGGCCCTGCGCTCGGGGACGCCGCCGCCGGCTCCGACGCGATCGTGCATCTCGCGACGAACGTGCCCCCGATGATGCGCATGGGCTTGGCGTCCGCGTGGCGCACGCACAACCGGCTGCGTACCGAGACCACCGAGCACCTGCTCGCCGCGGCTCGCACCCACGGGATCGGCATCTTCGTGAAGGAATCGGTCACCTTCACGTACCCCGATTGTGGCGCTGACTGGATCGACGAATCGGTCGCGCCGGACGTGTCGATCAAGTCCCTCCGGCCGACCCTCGCGGGCGAGCGGCTGGTGGAAGCGTTCACGGGCGAAGGTGGATGTGGGGTGGTGCTCCGGTTCGGTCTGTTCTACGGCCCGGAGTGCCGCTCGACCGACGAGGCACTGCGCCTGGCGGGGTTCGGGGTTGCACCGATCGCCGGTCGAGGCGACAGCTACGTGTCGTCGATCCACACCGACGACGCGGCGGCCGCGGTGCTTGGCGCGCTTGCTGTGCCGGGCGGCGTCTACAACGCGGTCGACGACGAGCCCCTCACGCGGCGCGAGTATCTCGACGCGTTCGCCGGGGCGTTCGGCCTCACGCGTCTGCGGCTGACGCCCGGGGGCGTGTTGCGCGCCGTCGCCGGATCGGGGGCCAAGGCCCTGACCGCGTCGCAGCGCGTCGCGAACCGAGGCTTCAAGGACGCGTCGGGCTGGGCACCGGTGTACCGCAGCGCTCGCGAAGGCTGGGCTGCGATCGCCGCGGCTCGGGCCACGGATGGGGGCAAGCAACGATGAGGTCGAGGACGATCACCCGGGGAGGGCTGGCGCTGCTCGCCGCCCAGGGACTGCTGTTCGGGATCTGGGCGGTGGCGTCGCCGCGTGGGTACTTCGACGACTTCCCGGGGCTCGGGCTCCAGTGGGTCGCGGGTGACGGTCCCTACAACGAGCACCTCATGCGCGACTACGGGGCGCTGAACCTCGCGCTCGGGGTGTTCACGCTGTGCGCGGTGATCTGGCTGACGCGCGAGCTCGCCGCCGCGGCCGCGCTGGCGTGGATCGTGTACGCCGTGCCGCATGTCGTGTACCACTTCTTCAACCGGGAAGGGTTCGATACCGGGGACCAGATCGGCATCATCGGCGGCCTGCTGCTCCAGCCGCTCATCGCCGTGGTGGTGCTGATCGCCTCGCGGCCGGTGAACTCGGTGGAATGATGCGGACATCACCGAGCCGCCCCTGTTCGAGTTCGAGCACGTCAAGGTCGCAGGAGTCGATCACCCGCGACTGAGCGACGCGTCGGGGGTCGTCCCGGCCCGGGGCGTCACCGTCATGGTGGGGCCGTCGGGGTCGGGGAAGTCGACGCTCCTGCGCCTGTGCAACCGGCTCGAGGTGCCAGAGGCCGGAGTCGTGCGCTTCCGAGGCGACGATCTGGCGAGCCTCGACCCGCTGCACCTGCGGCGCCGCGTCGGGATGGTGTTCCAGCGCCCGACACCGTTCGCCGGTACCGTGCGCGAGAACCTCCAGGTTGCCGAGCCGGCGCTCGGCGACGGGGCCGCGGCGCAGGCGCTCGAGCGCGTCGGCCTGAGTGGTGGTTTCGTCGACCGTGACGCCCGCGAGCTCTCCGGGGGCGAGGCACAGCGAGTGTGCCTCGCGCGCACGCTGGTCACGAATCCTGAGGTCGTGCTCATGGACGAGGTCACGTCGTCGGTCGACCCCTCTGCGACCCGCGCGCTCGAGGAGCTCGGGGCCGGCCTGGCGGCGGCGGGCGTGCCTGTGCTCTGGGTCACGCACGATCTGCAGCAGATGCTCCGCCTCGCCGACCACGTGCTCGTGGTGATCGACGGGAAGATCGTGCACGCCGGCGGCGCCGCAGCGCTCGAGACCGACGCCCCCGGTGTGGTGCGGCGGTTCCTTGCGGGTGAGGAGGCGACGTGACCGACATCGGGTTCGTCGGCCTCGCGATCACCGGTCTGCTCGTGCTGGTCGCGATCGCGCTCTCATTGTGGCGCCAGCTCGGACTGGAAGGGACCATCGCGTGGGCGGCGGTGCGCGCGGCGGCACAGCTACTCGCGGTCGGGGGTGTCCTGACGGTGCTGCTCGATCCCGCCGTCTCGATCCTGTGGTCCTGGCTCTGGGTCGTCGCGATGATCGTGTTCGCCGCGGTCACCGTTCGTCGGCGCGCGCCCGAGGTCCCGCAGGTGTTCAGCCTCGCACTCACGGCGTTCGGGATCGCGTCGCTGGTGACGCTCGGAGTGCTCTTCGGCCTGGGCGTGTTCGAGCTCGACGCGCGCACGCTCATCCCGCTCGCCGGATTGATGATCGGCAACTCGATGACTGCCACCGTGCTCGTGGCGCGCCGGCTCTACGACGAGCTGCGCGACAAGCGCGACGAGGTGGAGGCCCGTCTCGCGTTGGGCCAGCCGTCGACCGAGGCGGCGCGGCCCTACGTGCGCAACGCCCTGCGCACCGCGCTCACCCCGCAGATCGAGACGACGAAGGCGGTCGGCCTCGTCTTCCTGCCCGGCGCCATGACCGGCCTGATCCTCGCGGGGGTCGACCCGTTCGACGCGGTGCTCGTGCAGATCGCCGTGATGTACGTGGTGCTCGGGTCGGCCGCCACGACCACGACCGTCGTCGGGATCGGCGTGCAGCGTCGGCTCTTCACCCGCGATCACCGGCTCCTCCCGACGCCGTCGCCGAAGCGCCAGGAATAGAACACGTTCTCGTTTGTTGGGACCTCCGAGTGCCCCGACCAGAGGCACGAATACCGGAGGTTTCCGATGCTGCCTACGACCCGGCCCACCGTGTCGCGGTTCTCCGCCATCAAGACGTTGCTGCTGATCGCAGCATTCCTGTCGTTCCTGCTCTCGGTCGGCCTGTTCTTCCTCGCCGAGGAGCGTGCGCAGGGGATCTTCGTCGGCCTCTGGGTGCCGTCGATCCTCGCGCTCGGTGCGCTGATGCTCGTCGGGGAGGACAAGCGATGAGCCTGGCCGTCCTGTTCGCGATCGGGTGCGTCGTCTTCGTGATCGCGATGACGGCCGTGTTCCTCTTCGGGCTCACCCAGTTCGATGCATGGCAGAAGCGCGACGAGGCCGAGGCGGTGGCGGTCCCCCGGGCCTGAGCCGCGGTATCGACTAGCTGCGACGGCCCGCGTTCGGCTTCTTGCCGTGGTTCGCCTTGTTGCGGCGGGCCTTGAGCTTGCGCTTGTTCGTCTTCTTCGACACCGGGAGCCTCCGTCGGGGGACCGCCAGACTAGGCGCCCGGACCGCCCCCGGGCCTGTTGCGCGGGGAGAGCTCGAGCGTGCGCAGATCGCGCCCTGCTCAACTAGCCCGGCAGGGTCGCGGGCATCTCGCCGTCCATCCAGATCGTCTGCTCGAAGCGGTTCGTGATGCGCCAGCCCTCGGGCGTGCGCACGAGCTGATCGCGGTACTCGCCGCCGCAGTGGAAGTACGCACGGGTCCCGTCGGCGCGGTCGTGGCCCATGGGGTTGTAGAAGCCGGCCCGGCTCCTCGCGGTGTCGCCCTCGATCGTGATCTCCTTGTTGGTGACGAGGTGCTGGTACGCGGGGAAGAACCCCAGCACCCTCGTGAGCCACGCCTTCACCACGGGGTACGAGCCCTTGATGCCGCCGGCGGTCGTGTAGTCGAGCTCGGCGTCGGGGGTGAAGACCTCGTCGAGCTGGTCGAACTCCCTCGCGTCGAGTGCCCACGCGTAGCGGCTCAACAGGGCCTCGATCGCGAGGCGGTCGGCGATCTCCTCGAGCATGGGTTCGGTCATCGGTTCCCCCTTCGGGCGCCCGGGGCCCGGACGCGACGGCCCCTGAACGTATCCTCGACAGCCATGGAGCACCTCGGCCTGCTCGGCCTCGCGGACTCGGGTCACGCAGCGCTCTTCGCCGCGCTCACGGGCCAGGACGTCTCGAGCGCCGCGGAGCGGATCCTCGGCCAGGTCGCCATTCCCGATGACCGCCTCGACCAGCTCGCCGCGATGTCGAGCTCGCAGAAGGTGGTGCCGGCGACACTCCAGCTGGCCTACCTTCCCGGCCTCTCCACCGAGGCGGGCAAGGGGCTCGGGAGCCGGCTCCTCGGCAGCGTCCGCGACTCGGACGCCCTCATGCTCGTGGTGCGCGCCGACGAGGGTCACGATGCGGCGCGAGAGCTGGCTGCGCTCGAGGAGGAGCTGATCCTCGCGGACCTCGAATCGGTCGAGTCGCGGGTCTACAAGCAGCGGCGCGCCGCGAAGGGCGACAAGGCGCTCGCGCCCGAGATCGCGGCACTCGAACATGCCGAGGCGGCGCTGTCCGACGGTACGCCGATCTACCGGGGTGACCTCAGCGAGGGCGACCGCGCGCTGCTCGCTCCCGCGTTCCTGCTCACCAACAAGCCCGCGCTCGTGGTGGTGAACATCGGGACCGAGCAGCTCGGCGAAGCCGCCGCGCTCGCGGCACCGTTCGGCGACGACGCGTTCGCGGTGTGCATCGAGCTCGAAGGCGATCCCGATGTTGTCGCAGCACAGGGTCAGGAGCGAGCGGAGCTGCTCGGAGACCTCGGCGTCGTCGAGAGCGTCGTGCCGCGCCTCGCCCGCGCTGCACTGAGCCTCTTGGGCCGCCGAACGTTCCTCACGACCGGTGACAAGGAGTCGCGCGCGTGGACGTTCCGCGCCGGCGCGGCCGCGCCTGAGTGCGCCGGAGTCATCCACTCCGATCTGCAGCGCGGCTTCATCCGCGCCGAGGTGATCGACTGGCGTGAGCTGCTCGAGATCGGTTCCTGGCCCAAGGCCAAGGACGCCGGGAAGCTGCGGGTCGAGGGGAAGGACTACATCGTCGCCGACGGTGACGTGCTGGAGATTCGCTTCAACGTGTGAGACAGCCGGAGGCGGTATGTCCTGGCTCGTACGCGATGACCATGTGCTCGCCGCCGCGGAGGTCGCGGTCACTCGAGCGGCGCGCCGGCGCGGGCTGGTGGGTCGCGACCAGATCGACGGCGCGCTCGTGCTCCGACCGTGTCGGCAGGTCCACACCTTCCGCATGCGGATACCGATCGACGTCGTCTGGTGCGCGGACGACGGGCGCGTGCTGCGGATCGCGACGATCGCGCCCTGGCGTGTCTCCCGGCCGGTGCTCAAGGCCCGGTTCGTGATCGAAGCAGCCGCCGGCGCCACCGACCGGTGGCGGCTCCGAGTCGGCGATTCCGTCGAGGTGATCGCGGCCGACGGCGGGGGTGAGGGGCCGCCATGAGGGGCAGGGATCGACGAGCCGGGATGATGGGACCGGAATGAGACGGGAGGAGGCGACTGGTGGCTGAAGGTCGGCTCGTGCTCGTCGCGACACCCATCGGCAACCTGGGCGATCTTGCACCGCGGGCGGTCGAGGCATTGCGCGACGCCGACGTGATCGCCGCCGAGGACACACGCCGTACCCGAGCGTTGCTCACCTATGCCGGCGTGTCGGCTCGGGGCCGACTGGTGGCCGTGCACGAGCACAACGAACGCCAGCGGGCCGTCGAGCTCGTCGACGAGATCCGACGCGGGGGAACCGTCGCATTGGTCACCGACGCCGGGATGCCCGGCGTGTCGGACCCGGGTGCGCGCGTGGCGCGCGTCTGCGCGGACGCGGGCGTGCGGGTTGAGGTGGTGCCCGGACCGAGTGCGGTGCTGGCGGCGCTGGTCGTCTCGGGCCTCCCGACCGACCGGTTCGCGTTCGAAGGCTTCCTGCCCCGCAAGGGTGCTGAACGACGTGAGCGACTGGCCGAGGTCGCCGGTGACACGCGAACCGTCGTGCTCTTCGAAGCCCCGCCACGGGTTGCGGCGACGCTCGACGACCTGGTGGAGGTGTGCGGCGGGGATCGACCGGTCGCGGTCGCACGCGAGCTGACGAAGGTCCACGAGGAGACCTTCCGGGGCACGCTCGCCGACGCGGTCGACCACGTCGCCAACCAACCGGCGCGAGGCGAGCACGTGATCGTGCTCGGCGGAGCACCGCCTCCGGAGGCTGCCACCGACGGTGACGTGGCGGAGGCCGCGCGCGCAGAGCTTGCCCGTGGTGCCTCGACGCGGGAGGCCGCCGATCGCGTGGCCGAGCGGCTCGGCGTGGCCCGCCGGCGCGCCTACGACGCGGTGCTCGCCCAGCGTCGTTCGTGACGCGCCGCCGAACCGGAAGGACCGGCGTTTCCAAGAGCGGGGACGGGACGCAACCAGCGCACTTGATCTGAGGCGTCGTATCGTGTGAGTGATGGGTACGCCGTTCTACGTCACCACGCCGATCTACTACGTGAACGACGCGCCACACATCGGGCACGCGTATCCGACGGTTGCGGCCGACGCGCTCGCACGATGGCGGCGCCTCTGGGGCGACGACGTGAAGTTCCTCACCGGCACCGACGAGCACGGGCTCAAGGTGCAGCGCGCCGCCGAGGCGCACGGTGTCACTCCCCAGGAGTGGGCCGACCGCACCAGCGAGCGCTACCGCGAGACGTGGCAGCTGCTGGAGATCACCAACACCGACTTCATCCGCACGACCGAGGCGCGCCACCATGACGCGGTCCAGCAGTTCATGCAGCGGGTCTACGACAACGGCTACATCGAGCTCGGAACCTACGAAGGTCTGTACTGCGTGTCATGCGAGGCGTATTACACCGAGGACGAGCTCGTCGACGGGTACTGCGCGATCCACAAGACGCCGGTGGAGCGGGTGACCGAGGAGAACTACTTCTTCAGGCTCTCCGCGTTCGAGGCACGGCTGCTCGAGCACTACGCAGCGCACCCCGAAGCCGTGCAGCCCGAGTCACGCCGCAACGAGGTGCTCGGCTTCATCAAGCAGGGTCTGCGCGACTTCTCGATGAGCCGAACGTCGATCACGTTGGGAGTTCCGCTGCCCTGGGACCCCGACCACGTCGCGTACGTCTGGTTCGACGCGCTCTTCAACTACTGCACGGCGATCGGGTACGGCGACGATCGGGCGCGCTTCGACCGGTACTGGCCGGTCGACTACCACATCGTCGGCAAGGACATCGTCCGCTTCCACGCGGTGTACTGGCCGGCGATGCTCATGGCTGCGGGGGAAGCGCCTCCGAAGTGCGTGTTCGCGCACGGTTTCCTGCTGGTGGGCGGCGAGAAGATGAGCAAGACCGGCCTCAACCAGATCGCGCCGGCCGACCTCGTCGAGACCTTCGGCTCCGACGGCTTCCGCTACCACTTCCTCGCTGATCAACGGTTCGGTCCCGATGGCGACTTCAGCTTCGAGGCGATGGTCGCGCGCTACAACGCGGACCTCGCGAACAACTTCGGGAACCTCGCGAGCCGCGTACTGAACATGGCGGTCAACTACTGCGATGGGGTCGCGCCCGACGCCCGCGCCGAAGGGCCGCTCGTTGATGCGACCGCGCGCGCCTTCGAAGAGAACACCCGACACCTGGAGCGTCTCGACTACGCCAGGGCCTACGGCGCGGTGTGGGAGCTGATCGGTCGGGCGAACTCGTTCATCGAGGACTCCGAGCCGTGGAAGCTCCACAAGGCGGGGGACGCCGACGCCGTTGCCGGCGTGTTGGGGGACTGCCTCGAAGCGCTCCGCGTCGTCGCCCTGTTGGCCTCGCCGGTCATCCCCGACGCGTGCGCAGAGCTCTGGCGACGCCTCGGACTCGATGGCACGCCCGAGGACCAGCGCCTTCCCGCCGGCGCCGAGTGGGGCCTCGGGCCGCACGGCACGAACCTCGAGAAGGGCGACCCACTCTTCCCCCGCATCGGCACCGACTGACATGCGCGATCTGGTCTGGACCGACAGCCACTGCCATGTGCAGTGGTGCGAGGGGGGCGCGGACGCCACGATCGAGCGAGCACGGGCTGCGGGGGTCGTGGCGATGGTCGTGGTCGGGACCGATACCGACAGTTCGCAGGCCGCGATCGAGCTCGCTGCCCGCCACCACGACGTGCGCGCCACCGTCGGTCTGCATCCCCACGACGCATCGAAGCTCGACCACGAGTGGCCCCGGCTCCTCGAGCTGGCGCGTGCCCCCGGTGTGGTCGCGATCGGCGAGGCGGGCTTCGACCTCCACTACCGCCACGCCGCGCCCGACGAGCAGGAGGCCGCGTTCCGCGCCCAGATCCGCCTGGCCAAGGAGCTCGACCGGGCGCTGGTGATCCACTCACGCGAGGCCTGGGACGACACGCTGCGCGTCCTCGCCGACGAAGGGCCGCCGGCTCGGACCGTGTTCCACTGCTTCACCGGCGGTCCGGTCGAGGCCACGGCATGCCTCGAGCTCGGAGCCCACCTCTCCTTCAGCGGGATCGTGTCGTTCAAGGGGGCCGACGACGTGCGGGCTGCTGCGGCGGTGTGTCCCCTCGACCGGCTCCTCGTCGAGACCGACGCCCCGTATCTCGCTCCGATGCCCCACCGGGGGCGCGAGAACGAGCCGGCCCTCGTGAGCGTCGTGGGAGCGGCCCTGGCCGCCGCGGCCGGACTCGGGGTCCACGACGTGGCCGCCGCGACCGTGGCCAACGCCGCCCGGGTGTTGGAAACGCCGTCGGACCCGGGGCTAGCGTGAGTGGCTACCCCGGGTCCCAGGACGTGGTCCCGTCGCGGGTCGTCACCCCAGCGGGTAGTTCGTACCCACCGGGCACAGCGGAGGCGTTGGCATCAGCAACCAGAACGGACGGCGGGGGCGTTTCCACCACCACCGGCTTCGCCGGCGGTCGAGCGCGCACGTCGCCGAATCGGTGCAGCCGTCGCCGGCCCGAGCCGAGCCCCACGATGCGGCGAGCTGGCTCCCGCTTCCCGCGCCCGAGACGCTCCCGACGGTCGACGAGCTCCTCGCGCCCGAAGCCCTGGTCGTCGCCCACGGCGCGTCCGAGGTGCCCGCGCCGGCGGCCGCCCCCGGCCCCGGCCCAGGCCGGGCCGAGCCCCACGACGCAACCGCGTGGCTACCCCTCCCGGAGTCCGAGGATCTCCCGTCGATCCACGAACTGCTGAACCCCGACGAGCAGCTCGAGGCGCCGGCCGCACGCGACATCACCGCGCTCCCGTCGCCCGCGCGCGCCGAGCCCCACGATGCAACAGCGTGGCTGCCGCTCCCGGAATCGACGGATCTGCCCGAGATCGACGAGCTGTTGGATCCCGAGCGCGGCACCAGTGCCGGCGCGGCGGCGCGCGCCGCGAAGCCGACGCGAGGGCGGGAGGCGCGCCGAGGCACGGCGCGCCGCCTGCTTGGCGTCACGCTCGTCGCGGCGACACTGGGAGCGCTGTTCTACGGCGCCACCGTCGTGCTCGACAAGGGAGCCGGCGTCGACGTGCGCGTCGACGGTCGCGTGATCTCGACCGAGACTGGTGTCTCCACCGTCGGGTCGCTGCTCCGGGAGCAGAAGGTCAAGCTCGGCGAGTTCGATCGGATCTCACCCCGTGCGTCGACCTCCATCACCGACGGCATGTCGGTACGGGTGCTGCGCGCGTTCCCGGTCACGGTCGATTTCGACGGAGACGCCAACCGGACCGTCTACACGACCCACAGCGAGCCCGGCGCGTTCCTCGCCGACGCGGCGAAGCAGCTCCCGGCCATCGGCGACTTGGCGCTTCGAGACGGCCCGAAGGCGATCGAGAAGAACGCGTCGCTCGTGCTGCGCACGAGAAAGGTCGGCACGCTCCTCGTCGACGGTTCGGCCGTCAACTACAACACCCCCGCGCTCACGGTCCGAGAGCTCTTGGCCACCTACAAGGTCAAGCTCGGACCGCAGGACTTCACCCAGCCGATCTCGGTCGACGAAAAGCTCCCGACCAGTGCCGGTACCACCGCCGTGTCGATCGCGGTCGTGCGCGTCGCGGCCGAGACTGATTCGGTCGACGAGCCGTACAGTCTTCCCGACGCGACCCGACCCGACAACACGATGAACGTCGGCGAGAAGCGTGAGGAGGCGGCCGTCCAGGGGATCCAGCGGGTGACCTACAGCGTCACCCGTCATGACGGTACGGAGGTCGGGCGCACGGTGATCTCCGCCGTTCCGATCAACGAGGCAAAGCCGCACGTCGTCTACTACGGGACGAAGTACGACCCCCGCTGGGACAAGATCGCGGAATGCGAGACTGGGGGGAACTGGCGAGCGCAGGGTCCGGAGTACCAGGGAGGTCTCGGGATCTTCGCACAGACCTGGAAGGTCTTCGGTGGCTCCGAGTTCGCGCAGAACGCGGGTGACGCCACCAAGGAAGAGCAGATCATCGTCGCCGAGCGCATCCAGGCCAAGCATGGCTTCCGGGCCTGGGGCTGCGGGAAGAAGCTCGGCTATCCGTAGGTCGCACGACGGTTCCACTTCGGGATCCGGTCGGTACTACGTTCCTTCGCCGTGTCCGTGCTGAGTCCAGTTGACGTCCGCTCGCTGCTCGCCGAGCACGGTCTCCATCCGAGCCGTGCGCTCGGACAGAACTTCCTCGTCGATCCCAACACTGCACGTCGCATTGCGCGCCTCGCTGAGGTCGGTGCCGGTGATCGTGTCCTGGAGATCGGTCCAGGACTCGGTTCGCTCACGCTCGCGCTCGCCGCAACCGGCGCCGAAGTGCGCGCCCTCGAGCTCGATCGGCACCTGCTCCCAGCGCTCGAGTCGGTCGTTGCGGACGCACCGCGCGTCCGTGTCGAGCAGGGTGACGCACTGGAGTACGACTTCGCCTCCGGTCTCGGCGCCGGTCGGTGGGTCTGTGTGTCGAACCTTCCGTACAACGTCGCGACGACCGTCGTGCTGCGCCTGCTCGACGAGGCGCCTCTGGTAGAACGCTTGCTGGTGATGGTGCAACGAGAGGTCGGCGAGCGCTTGGCCTCGGGCCCCGGGTCACGTGCCTACGGTGCCGTATCGGTGCGGGTCGCCTACCACGCCCAAGCCCGCGTCGTTGGAGCCGTACCCCCCACGGTGTTCCTCCCCCGCCCGAAGGTCGCCTCGGCGCTCGTCCGGATCGACCGTCGCCCCGCGCCCGCAGTGAGCGTCGCCGACCCCGAAGCGATGTTCGGGCTCGTGCGCGCCGGGTTCGCCCAGCGGCGCAAGATGTTGCGACGTTCGTTGCGCGAGGTGCTCGGTGATCGCGTCGACGCCGTGCTCACCGGCGCGGGCATCGACCCCGCGCTCCGGGCCGAAGCCCTGGGGATCGAAGCCTGGGCCGCGCTCGCGCGAGAGGCAGCATCCTGAACGAGCTCACACAGCCCGGACGCCTCTCACGTGCTCGGGCCACCGCCCACGCCAAGCTCACGCTGTCGCTGCGAGTCCTCCGGCGACGAGACGACGGCTACCACGACATCGACGCGCTCGTCGTGTCGATCCGTGAACCCCACGACGTGGTCGAGGTCGAAGCTGTTCCGCACCCCGGCGGCGTGTCGTTCCTCGTCGAGGGCGAGGTCGATGATGTGCCGACCGGGTCGGCGAACCTTGCGATGCGCGCGGGCGAGGAGGTCATGCTCCGGGCCGGGCGCGCCGGCCACGGTGTGCGCATGACGCTGCGGAAGCGGATTCCCGCGGGAGTCGGGCTCGGTGGCGGCTCAGCCGACGCCGCGGCCGCGATGGAGGCGGTCCGCGGCATGCTCGAGCTCGAGCTCAGCGATGCCGAGATGCTCGAGATCGGCGCCGCTCTCGGTTCCGACGTGCCGTTCTGCCTCACGGGTGGGGCCGCATGGATCCGAGGTCGCGGCGAGCTGCTCGAACCCGTCGACCTGCCGTCGGGCCTGCCGTACCTCGTGGCGATCCCACCGTTTCGACTCTCGACGCCCGTGGTGTACGCGGCGTGGGACGAGCTCGGTGGGCCGCGTGCCCGGCGTCGGGTGCCGGCGTTCGGGCCCGTCGCGGCGCTGCTTCCCGAGCTCTCCAACGACCTCGAGCCCGCGGCCGAAGCAGTTGAACCACGACTCGTGGAGTTCCGCGAGACCCTCGAACGCGTCGTGGGCGTCCCGGCCCTGCTCGCCGGCAGCGGATCGGCGTACGTGGTACCCGTGCCCGATGACAAGGTCGGCCGGATCGACGCGGTGGCGAAGAAGGTGCGTCGGGACTTGAAGGTGTCCGTCGCGCGGAGTCAGACGGTCAATCGGGGCGTGCGGCTCAGCTCGGGCTGAGAGCGAGCGGGTCGGCTACTTGCCTTGCTGACGGCGCTGCCAACGCGTCTTCTTCAGAAGCTTCTTGTGCTTCTTCTTGCGCATGCGCTTGCGGCGCTTCTTGATCAGCGAACCCATGAGGGGCACGACGGTACTCGGAGCCCTGCGGGATGGTCACATCGGGCGCGAGACGACCACGCCCGAACGCTAGGGTCGCGAGCGAGGTCGGGGGTGGTGTAACGGCAGCACGGGGTCCTTTGGAGTCCCAAGTCGAGGTTCGAAACCTCGCCCCCGAGCCCACTCGGAACCCGACGAACGGGAGCCGGCGAGGAGTGGCGTGAGCCAGGGATCCCGGCTCACAACAACGAGCGAGACAGGGCGACGACGAGCGAGACAGGGAGGATGAGCATGGCCTACCGACCGTTGTCGGCCGTCGTGCTCGCCGCGGGCGAGGGAACCCGTATGCGCTCGCCGGTGCCCAAGGTCCTCCACCCGATCTGCGGCCGACCGATGCTGCTCCACGTGCTCGACACGCTCGTGGCCCTTCCGCTCGACCGCATCGTCGTCGTGGTGGGTCACGGTGCCGAGCGTGTCACCAAGATGGTGCAGGAACAGCTCGCCACCGAGATCCCCATCGAGTTCGTCGAGCAGCGCGTGCAACGGGGCACCGGAGACGCCGCGAGCGTCGGGCTCACCGCGTTCGCCGACTCACTCGACGCCGACGACGACGTGCTGGTGCTCACGGGCGACGTGCCGCTGTTGCGCCCTGACACGCTCGCTGCGCTCGCGACCGAGCACCGGCTCGCGGAAGCCGCCGCCACGCTGCTCACCGTCGAGCTCGACGACCCGACCGGGTACGGACGGATCGTGCGTGACGAACGTGGCGGGGTGCTCTGCATCGTCGAGCAGGCCGACGCCAACGACGCCCAGCTCGGTCTCACCGAGGTGAACCCCTCGATCTACTGCTTCCGTCGGGCGTACCTCGCTCCCGCGCTCCGACGTCTCAGCCCCGAGAACGCCCAGGGCGAGTACTACCTGACCGACGTGATCTCGGTGCTGCGCTCGACCGGGCATGCCATCTTCGCCGTCACCGGCGACGACGCGGCGGAGACGATGGGGGTCAACGACCGCGCGCAGCTGGCCGCCGCGGAGGCGATGCTGCGGGGCCGCATCAACGAAGCCTGGATGCGCGAAGGGGTGAGCATGAGCGACCCGGCGCGCACGTACGTCGATGCCGGTGTCGAGCTCGAGCCCGACGTGCAGCTCCTTCCCGGCGTGATCCTCGAGGGGCGCACTGCGGTCGGCGCGGGTTCGGTGATCGGACCCGACTGCCGGCTCGTCGACACGATCGTCGGGGAGCGCGCCGTCATCCAGCAGACCGTCGCACGTGAGTCCGAGATCGGTGACGGTGCCACGATCGGCCCGTGGGCGTCGCTACGTCCCGGCACACGCGTTGGCGCCGACGCGCACATCGGCACGTTCGTCGAGACCAAGAACGCCGACATCGGTGAGGGTGTGAAGGTGCCGCACCTCGCGTACATCGGTGACGCCGAGATCGGGCCTCGCGCCAACATCGGTGCCGGGACCATCACCGCGAATTACGACGGCAGGAACAAGCATCGCACCAAGGTCGGCGCCGATGCGCGGGTCGGGTCCAACACCGTGCTCGTCGCACCCGTCGAGATCGGCGACGGCGCGTACACCGGGGCCGGTGCCGTGGTGTCACGCGACGTGCCCCCGGGTGCGATGGCCAAGGGCGTGCCGGCACGCATCGAGGAAGGCTGGGCCGCCGAACGCGACGCAGCGGACGACGGGAGCGACGAGTCGACGTGAACCACATGGAGTTGGTGCCGACGAAGCGCCTCATGCTCTTCGCGGGGCGGGGGAACGAGGAGCTGTCGGCCGAGATCGCCAAGGAGCTCGATGTCCCGCTCGGCGAGGTCGTGCTCTCCGCGTTCGCCAACGGTGAGCTGTACTGCCGCTACGGCGAGAGCGTGCGAGGCGCTGATCTCTTCATCCTGCAGAGCCACTCGCCGCCGATCAATGACCGGATCATGGAACAGCTGATCCTGATCGACGCCGCGAAGCGAGCGTCGGCAAGGCGCATCACCGCCGTCTGCCCGTTCTACGCCTACGCGCGCCAGGACCGGAAGGCCGAAGGGCGTGAGCCGATCACGGCGCGCCTCGTCGCCGATCTCCTCACCGTGGCCGGAGCCGATCGGGTGATCACCGTTGACCTGCACACCGGCCAGATCCAGGGTTTCTTCGACATGCCCGTCGACCACCTCACCGCGGTGCCGCTGCTCGCGGCGCATTTCGCGGAGACCGTACTGGGTGACGTGACGGTCGTCGCCCCCGACGCGGGTGGTGGCAAGCTCGCGCGTCGGTTCGCGAACAACCTCGAGGAGCACGGTATCGATACCGAGCTCGCGTTCATCGACAAGCGTCGTCCGAAGCACCTGCACAACGAGGCGGTGGCCGAGGAGATCGTCGGCGACGTCGAGGGGCGCGCGTGCATCCTCGTCGATGACATGATCGATACCGCAAGCTCCATCTCGAGCGCGGCGAACCTGCTGGGGGAGCGTGGCGCCGTAGACGTGAGGATCGCGGCGACGCACGGCGTGCTGTCGGGGCCGGCGATCGATCGGCTCAAGAACGCGCCGGTGCGTGAGGTGGTCGTCACGAACACGCTCCCGATCCCCGACGAGAAGCGTTGGGACGCGCTGACCGTGCTCTCGATTGCCCCGATCATCGCGGAGGCGCTGGACGCTGTCTTCGAGGACACGTCGGTCAGCGAGATCTTCCGCGGCGACAACGTCTGACGCGCGGTCTGCCGTCGCGCCAGGGGTCCTCCAGCCCCCTCTCGGAGACGCCGAAGATCACGATGACGCCCGTTCGAACGGGCGCCCCCCTCATGGTCGCAGCGTGCGTCGAGGTGGTGTCGAACGTCCATGACCTCGCCGTCGTCGAACGTCCAGAGGTGCGCCTCCCGGTCCTGCACGCTCCGTGCCGCTCGGGGGCACGTACTCGATCTCGATCTCGCTCACGGTCGTGCGCGGGCTCTCGAGGAGCTCGATGACCTCGAAGCGGTCGTGTTCGAGGATCGTCGGCCTGTCGCCGGTACCCAATGCGCCTGCACGGTCGCTGCGGTGGTCATGGTGGGGCCCCCTGGGGGGACGAGGGTGGATGGGCTGGGGTGGGATGGTCCGGCCGACCTCGTCGCTCGCCCGCGGGGCCACCGGATCACTCCGGGCCCATCGGGGGCCGACTTGGCTCTCTCGGGCGGGACAGACCACAATGGAAGGTCCCCTCCGCCCGAAAGGTGCTGGCGCGCCATGGCCGTCGACAACGTTCTCATAGCCGAGCAGCGATCCGAAAAGGGCTCGCGCCCAGCAGGCCGGCTCCGGCGCTCCGGCCAGGTTCCTGCCGTCGTCTACGGGCTCGGTGCCGACACCATCCCGATCGCAGTCAATGCACGCGAGCTCAGCCATATCCTCGCAGGCGGTGCCAACACGCTGATCACGCTCAAGATCGACGGCGACGACGCTCTCGCGCTCGCCCGCCAGGTCCAGCGCCACCCCACGCGCGGCGAGTACCTCCACATCGACTTCGTGCGGGTGCGCACCGACGTCGCGGTCGCCGCCGAAGTTCCATTGCACCTCACCGGAGAGCCGGTCGGTGTACGCAACGGCGGCTTGATCGAGCAGCTCGTCTTCTCGCTGTCCATCGAGGCCAAGCCCCAGGACATCCCGAATTCCATCGAGCACGACATCGCTGCGCTCGAGATCGGCGATCAGCTCCGCGTATCCGAGCTCGCGCTCCCGCGCGGCGTTGCCGCCACGGTCGACGCCGACGTGCTCGTCGCCCAGGTCGTCGCACCTCGCCTCGCGGTCGAGGAAGAGGTCGAGGGCGAGGAGGGCGTCGAGGGCGAGGAGGGCGCTGAGGGTGCCGAGGGTGCCACCGAGGCGTCGTCAGGCGACGGCGACGGTGGTGGCGAGGGCGGCGAGGGCTAGCGCGTGCTGCGACGGCGCGGTGCCGCGTCGGCACCGCGCACGGGCACGTCGGCAGCGCTGCTCGTCGTCGGGCTGGGGAACCCCGGCGCCGAGTACGAGGGCACCAAGCACAACGTCGGCGCCGAGGTCGTCGAGCTCCTGGCCGACCGACACGGCGCCCGTCTGCGCAAGGGCAAGGAGCGCGCCCGCGTCGGCGAGGTCCGGATCGGTGGCAAGCGAGTCGCCCTCGCGATCCCACTCACCTTCATGAACGACTCGGGCGACGCGGTGCGTCTGCTCGTGCGGCGCTTCGGCGTCGAGTCCGAACAGCTCGTGGTCGTCCACGACGAGCTCGACCTCCCGGTTGCCGCGCTCCGCGTGAAGTCGGGCGGTGGGCTCGCCGGCCATAACGGGCTCCGGTCGATCACGTCGCACCTCCACACCGACATGTTCCAGCGCGTTCGCATCGGTGTGGGAAAGCCGACGACGAAGGAACAGGGCGCAGATCACGTGCTGAGCAAGTTCGGAAAGCGTGACCGTGCCGAAGTCGATGTCACCATCGAGCAGGCGGCCGACGCGGTCGAGTTGATCGCGAGTGATGGCATCGAAGCGGCGATGAACAGATTCAACGGATCGGCCGCGTGATCGACCGCCTCATCGATCGGGCACGACTGGTCGCGCTCCGTGCTCGGGAGGAGCAGGCGTTCGCCGACGCGCACCCGAGGTCGCGCGAGCTGTCGCAGCGCGCGAGTGGGCATCTTCTCGGTGGAGTGCCGATGAACTGGATGCGCCGGTGGCCCGGCGCGTTCCCGGTGTTTGTCGACGCGGCGAGCGGAGCGGGCTTCACCGACGTCGACGGGAACACCTACATCGACCTCTGCCTCGGCGACACCGGCGCCATGACCGGCCACGCTCCGTCGGCGACGGTTGCTGCTCTGAGCGCGCAGGCCCCGCGTGGGCTCACGATGATGCTGCCGACCGAGGACGCGATCCGCGTGGGAGCCCAGCTCGCCGAGCGCTTCGGTCTCCCGGTCTGGCAGTTCGCGCTGTCGGCGACCGATGCCAACCGGTTCGCCCTGCGGCTCGCGCGTTTCGCCACCGGACGATCCAAGATCCTGGTCTTCAACTGGTGCTACCACGGCACCGTCGACGAGACGCTCGTCGCGCTCGACTCGGCCGGCCACGTCATTGCACGGCCGGGGAGCACCGGGCCGCCCGTCGATCCGCAGGTCACGACCGCAGTCGTGGAGTTCAACGATGTCGACGGGCTCGAGGCTGCACTCGCCGGCGACGACATCGCGTGCGTCCTGGCCGAACCCGCGCTGACCAACATCGGGATCGTGATGCCCGATCCGGGGTTCCACGACGCGGTACGCGAGATCACGCAGCGGACAAGGACGCTGCTCATCATCGACGAGACGCACACGATCTGCGCGGGGCCCGGCGGCGCGACACGGGCGTGGGGTCTCGACCCCGACCTGCTTGTGATCGGGAAGCCGATCGCCGGGGGAGTGCCGGCAGCCGCGTACGGCATGACCGGCCAGGTCGCGGCTCGAGTGGCCGAAGTGATGGCGGGGGAGGACACCGACGTCAGCGGTGTCGGCGGTACCCTCGCAGCCAACGCACTGTCGCTCGCGGCGGTTCGCGCCACGTTGTCGAGCTCGTTGCGAGACGAGGACTTCGCAATCGCGGTGCCACTCGCCGAGCGTTGGGCGGCGGGTGTCGCCGGTGTCATCGCCGACCACGGGCTTGCCTGGACGGTGCAGCAGCTCGGCGCGAGAGCGGAGTACTGGTTCTGCCCACCGCCGCGGACCGGAGGCGAAGCCGCCGCCGCAGTGGACCACGAGCTCGATGCCTTCATGCACCTCTACGCCCTGAACCGTGGGATCCTGCTCACGCCGTTCCACAACATGGCGCTCTTCTGCCCCGCCCACGCCGAGTCCGACGTCGACCGGCACACCGAGGTCTTCGCCGCCGCCGTCGCCGAGTTGCTCCCCTGAGCCCCGATTCTCCTCGCCCGCCGCTCGCGCCGTTGGCGCCGCTCCTCGCCGAGGAGCCCTCGCTGCGCGCCGTGGTGGGTCGCGCCACCGTCGTCTCGGTTCCCGACGCCGGTCGTGCCCTGTTTGTTGCCGCGTTGGCCGGCGTCACGACTCGCCGCCCGATCGTGGTAGTGGTGCCGACCGCGGACGAGGCCGACCACATCGCGCATGACCTCGCCTGCTTCCTGCCCGCCGACTCGGTCGAGACGTTCCCCGCGTGGGAGACGCTCCCGTTCGAGCGGGTGTCGCCGTCGCTCGAGACCATGGGCCGACGTCTGCGAGTGCTGTGGCGCCTCCGAACCGACGACCCGCCCGCGGTCGTGGTGGCGCCGGTGCGCGCGCTGGTGCAGCGGCTGGGCCCGCACGTGGAAGAGATCGAGCCGGTCATCGTGGCGCCGGGCGAGGATGTCGACCGCGACGCCCTCGTCGCACGACTTGTCGACCTCGGATACCGGCGCGAGTACCAGGTGGAGGCGCGCGGTGAGGTAGCAGTGCGGGGCTCGATCGTCGACGTGTACCCCGTCACCGACGATCACCCTGTCCGCATAGACCTGTGGGGCGATGAGGTCGACCGCCTGTCGGCCTTCGCCGTCGCCGACCAACGATCGACGCACGACGTCGCCGAGGTGCGCGTCTTTCCGGCCCGCGAGCTGCTCCCCACCGACGAAGTCCGGGCGCGCGCGGCGGCGCTGGTCACCACGGAGCCGTGGGGCGCCGAGCACTGGGAGCGCCTCGCCGAGGGGCAGACCTTCGACGGGATGGAGTCGTGGCTTCCGTGGCTCACCGTCGACGAGCATCTCCTGCCCGACCTGCTCCCGGCCGATGCGCTCGTGCTGCTGTGCGAGCCGCGCCGGATGCGCGACCGGGCCCAGGAGCTCCTCGACGAAGAGGCATCGCTCGCGGCGACGCTCTCGGGCACCTGGGGCGCCACCGGCTCGGAGTTCCCGCGCCTGACGCTGCCGTTCGACCGCCTGCTCGAGCACACTCGGGCCGGAGCGACGCACGTGCTCGCCGCCCCCGAAGGGCCCGACACGCCCCATCTCGCGGCGAGCGCGTTCGACCCCGTCGTGGGCGACGCAGACGGGCTCGCGCGGCGGCTGCGTCGACTTGCCGGTGACGCCACCCGCGTCGTGCTCGCCGCGGAGGGAACCGGGTCGGCTGACCGGCTCGCCTCGGTGCTCGCCGACGACGGGGTCGATACGACGTTCGGCGCGATCGCACCGGGGGTGATCGGTATCGTCGTCGCGCCCCTCGACCGGGGCGTCGTGGTGCCGGGCGCCAAGATCGCGCTCGTCGCCGAGTCCGACCTCACCGGTCGTCGGCGCGTGCACCGACGACCGCGCGGCGCGCGCAAGGGCGCCGATCTCTACGACGCCCTGACGTCGGGCGACTTCGTGGTGCACCAGGTTCACGGCGTCGCTCGCTACTCGGGCATGGTCCAGCGCGCGATCGGTGGCGTCGCGCGCGACTACCTGCTGCTCGAGTACAAGAGCGGCGACAAGCTCTACGTGCCGACCGACCAGGTTCACACTGTCCGGCGCTACACCGGTGGAGAGACACCAACGCTGCACCGAATGGGTGGCGCCGACTTCGAGAAGGCGAAGTCGCGGGTGCGCTCGGCTGCCCGCGAGATCGCTCAGGAGCTCGTGGTGCTCTACCGCACGCGCCTCGCGAGTCCCGGGCGAGCTTTCGGTTCCGACACGCCGTGGCAGCACGAGGTCGAGGAGGCCTTCCCCTTCGAGGAGACACCGGACCAGCAGCGCGCCATCGACGAGGTGAAGGCCGACATGGAACGCCCGGTGCCGATGGATCGCCTCGTGTGCGGCGACGTCGGCTTCGGGAAGACCGAGATCGCAGTGCGGGCGACGTTCAAGGCGGTCCAGGACGGCACGCAGGTGGCGATCCTCGTCCCGACCACGTTGCTCGCCGACCAACACGGCCAGACGTTCTCTGAGCGTTTCGCCGGCTACCCGGTGCGAGTCGAGGTGTTGTCGCGGTTCCTCACGCCCAAGCAGCAGGGTGACGTGGTTTCCGGTGTGGCCTCCGGCGCGGTCGACGTGGTGATCGGCACCCATCGCCTGCTCTCCGACGACGTTGCGTTCAAGGACCTCGGCTTGCTTGTGATCGACGAGGAGCAGCGGTTCGGTGTGCAGCACAAGGAGATGGTGAAGAAGATCCGCACGGGTATCGACGTGCTCACGCTCTCGGCGACGCCGATCCCGCGCACGCTCGAGTTGTCCCTCACAGGGATCCGCGACCTGTCGCTGGTGAACACACCGCCCGAGGACCGCCAGCCGATCCTCACCTACGTCGGCGAAGACGACGACCGCGCGGTCGCCGAAGCCATCCGGCGCGAACTGCTCCGCGAGGGCCAGGTCTTCTTCGTGCACAACCAGGTGAAGGACATCGACTTCATCTCCGAACATGTACGCGAGCTCGTCCCCGAAGCACGTGTCGCGGTCGCGCACGGCCAGATGGACGAAGCTCGCTTGGAGAAGGTGGTGCTCGACTTCGTGGACCGGAAGTTCGACGTGCTGGTGTGCACCACGATCGTCGAGAGTGGCCTCGACATCCCCACCACCAACACGCTCATCGTCGATCGCGCCGATCGGCTCGGCCTGTCGCAGCTGTACCAGCTGCGGGGTCGGGTGGGCCGCCGTGGCCAGCGCGCCTACGCGTACCTCTTCCACCCGCGCGACCGGGTGCTCAGTGAGGAGGCGTACGAACGACTCAAGACCATCGGAGAGTTCACCGAGCTCGGTTCGGGCTTCAAGATCGCGATGCGCGACCTCGAGATCCGGGGGGCCGGCAACCTCCTGGGTGAGGGCCAGTCGGGCCACATCGCCGCCGTCGGTTTCGACCTCTACTGCCAGCTCGTGACCGAAGCGGTCGGCGAGCTGACCGGTCGCGTCCCCGACGAGCCGATCGAGATCACGATCGACCTCCCGGTCGACGCTCACCTCCCCGCGGAGTACGTGGCGCGCGACGACGTACGCATGGAGGCCTACCGACGCCTTGCCGCGGTCACGAGTCCGGCCGACGTCGACGACGTGCGCAACGAGTGGATCGACCGGTACGGGGAGCCGCCGCCACCGGCCGAGGCGCTACTCGCGGCTGCTCGTCTACGAGCCGAGTGCGTGCGCACCGGCGTGCGGAGCGTGACCGTGTCGGGCGGCGCCGCCCGACTCCGTGGCCTCGACCTCCCGAAATCGAAGAAGGTGCGCCTCGAGCGGATCGCGCCGGGATCGAAGGTGAGCAGCCAAGAGGTCCTCGTACCGGTGCGGGTTCCACCCGCGGCGACGGCCGCCGCGCTGGTGGACCTCCTCCACGAGCTGCTCCCACCGCCGGAACCGATCGGGTCGGAAACGGAGGGGAAAGTAGGCTCCCCAGCGCCATGAAGCGCTTCTTCACCATCTCCGCGTGCGTCGTCATGATCGGTCTCGCCGTCGGAGCGATCGCCTACGGCCTCACCTCCGACGGTCCGACGGCGTACTCGGTGCGGGGCACCGACGTCTCCCAGCAGTCCGTCGACGAGGAGCTCCGGGCCCTCGTCGACAACACCGCTCTCTCGGCTGCGATCAAGCAGGCACAACAGCGAGGCCAGCAGGTCCAGCCACTGTCCGGGCTCCCGGGTTCCGTGACCGGGCCCACCAGCGCCGGATGGGTCGGCTTACGAGTGGCCCAGACGGCCGCGGCGCAAGCCGTCGAGCAGCGGGGCCTGCAGGCGACCAAGGACGACACGACGCGCGGCCACCAGCTCGCAGTCGAGTCGGTGACCGGTGCTGCCGTGTACTCGACGCTGCCCCAGTGGTTCCGGCACGATCTCGACGAGCGTTGGACCAACGTGGCCGTGCTCGCACGCGACGTCGCGGCGAACCCCACGCCCGAGCTCCAGAGAGCGGTCCGCGCGCTCTGCCCGTCGGGTCGGTACGTGTCGCACATCCTCGTCGACACCCAGGCCCAGGCGAGCGCGATCAAGCAGGCGATCGACCGCGGTGGCGATTTCGCCGAGATCGCCAAGGCCAGCTCAAAGGACGCGTCGGGGAAGGACGGAGGCCGACTCGGCTGTCTCGACGGTCAGCAGTTCGTCGAGCCCTTCGCAACCGTCGCGAAGACCCAGCCCACCGGCGTCGTCTCGGATCCCGTGCAGACCAAATTCGGATATCACGTGATCCTCGTGACCGACCAGGCCCCTGCCGGCGACGTGCAGCGTGTCGCGGTCGAGGAAGCGCTCGCTCGCATCCCCGCGGCTGCGGTCACGGTTGATCCTCGGTACGGAACCTGGAACCGGCGCAATGCTCGCGTGGACCCTCCTGTCGTCCCGGAAACGTCGAGGCCGACGCCGAGGCCGACGTCGGCGCCGACGCCCGGCGGTTGATCCCCGGTGCGTGACCCGGGTCGAGTCGTCGTCGTGGGGCTCGGGCCGGGGGGCAGCGACCTCGTGCTCCCGGCGGCGCGGGCCGCCTTCGCCCGCACCCCGGTACGTTTCGTGCGTACCGCGCGGCACCCTGCGGTAGCTGATCTCGTCGCCGAGGGCATCGAGCTCGAGTCGTTCGACGATGCCTACGACACCGCGGCCGACTTCGATGAGCTGTACACGGGGATCGTCGACGCTCTCGTCGTTGCTGCCGCGGAGCACGGAGAGGTTGTCTACGCGGTACCGGGTAGCCCGGCCGTTGCGGAGCGAACGGTCGAGCTCCTGCACGACGCGGCGCGCGCCGGGCGGATTCGCCTCGACGTGGTTCCCGGGCTCTCGTTCGCCGACGCGGCGTGGGCGCGTCTGGGCGTCGACCCCATGGCGACCGGTGCCCGGACCGTCGACGGGCGTGCTCTCACGTCGGCCGTCCTCGATGGGGGCACGCCGCTGCTGATCGCGCAGTGCGACGATCCGCTCGTCCTCGGCGACGTCAAGCTGGCGCTGCTCGAGCGGCTCCCGACTCACACACCCGTCACCGTCGTACAACGCCTGGGCCTCCACGACGAGCACGTCGAGCGGCTCGCGCTCGTCGACCTCGATCGCGCCGTCGTGCCCGACCACCTCACGGCGGTCTTCGTGGACGGTGGAGGCATCTCGGCCGCCGGCGAGCTCGCCCGGTTACTGGCGTTGGCCGAGCAGCTGCGCGGTCCGGGCGGCTGCGCCTGGGACGCGGAGCAGACGCACCACTCCCTCACTCGGTACCTGCTCGAAGAGAGCTACGAGGTCGTCGAGGCGGTGGAGCGCCTACCCGCCCGCGCTCCGGAGGGCGTCGATCCCGACGACATGGCCTACGAGGCCCTCGCCGACGAGCTCGGTGATCTGCTCTACCAGGTTGTGTTCCACGCGGTCCTCGCCGAGGAGGCGGGCGCGTTCGACATGGCCGATGTCGCGCGTGGCATCCACGACAAGCTCGTCCGACGCCACCCCCATGTGTTCGGAGACGTCGAGGCCTCGACCAGCGACGCGGTGATGGCCAACTGGGAGCAGATCAAGAAGGCCGAGAAGGGCGTCGAGTCGATCGTCGCCGGCATCACCCCGGGGCTGCCGTCACTGCTCTACACGCACAAGCTCCTGCGCAAGGCCGCATCGGTGGGACTCGACCCCGGCGACGCGCAGGTGTCACTCGACCGCATCGCCGAGACCGTGCAGGCGCTGCGCGACGGCCATGTCGACGACACCGAGGAAGTGCTCGGCGAGATGCTCGCCGCCGCGGTCGCGCTCGCCCGGTCTCGGGGCATCGACACCGAGTCGGCCCTGCGGGGCTGGGCGGCGCGTTTCAGGGAGCGGTTCGAGGCGATGGAGCGCCTGGCGGTGCAGCGTGGTCAGGAACTGCACGCACTCGCACCCACCGACGTCGAAGACCTCTGGGCCACGACCAGCCGTTCCTGACCACAGGATCGTCTCCAGTTCAGGGGCAGAGAAGCTCAACCCAGGTCGACGGGGAGCGTGTCCAGGCCGCGCAGGACGAGACGTCCGTTCCATGCCTGCGTGTCGTTGGCGAGGGTGATGGCCGGGAACCTGCGGACGATGGTGCCGATCGCGACGCGGGCCTCCGTACGGGCGAGGACCGCGCCGAGACAGTGGTGGATGCCACCGCCGAAGGAGAGATGGTGCGGTGCATCTCGGCGCGTGAGGTCGAGAGCATCGGCAGTGGGACCGAAGTGCTCGGGGTCGTGGTTCGCGGCGCCGAGGATCGTGAAGATCAACGTGCCCGGCTCGACCGGGTTGCCGTCGAGCTCGAACGGGGCCAGCGTCACACGGCGGGTGAACTGCACCGGCGAGTCGAAGCGCAGCAGCTCCTCGATCGCGTTGCCGATCAGGTCCGGTGTGCTCGCGAGCAGGGCGAGCTGATCGGGGTTGCGGAGCAGCGCGAGCATCCCGTTGCCGATCAAGTTCACGGTCGTCTCGTGCCCGGCGATGAAGAGCAGGATCACCTGCGCGACCAGCTCCTCAGTCGAGAGCCGGTCGCCTTCCTCCTCGGCTGCGATGAGCGCGCTGAGCAGATCGTCCGAGGGCTCGTGTCGCTTCCACTCGATTGCCGCGTGCACGTGCCCGACCATGTGGTCGGACGCGTCGATGAGGACCGGTACGTCGTCGGGCGTGATCATCGGCTCGAGCGACTTCACCATCGTGTGCGACCAGCCCCGCAGCTCGTCGCGGTCGCCCTCGGGCATCCCGAGCATCTCCGAGATCACCGCGAAGGGGAGCGGGAACGCGAGGTCGGCGATCACGTCCGTCGCGCCACGGTCTGCCGCGTCGTCGAGCATGCCGTCGACCAGTGCCTGCACGCGTGGGACCAGCGCCTCCACCCGCCGCGGGGTGAACGCCTTGGAGGCGAGCCGGCGGATGCGGGTGTGGTCGGGCGGATCGAGGTTCAGGATCGCCAGCGAGCCCCGATCGGGTCGGTCATACCCCGCGGCGGCGAAGAGCTCGCGCCGGGCGCTGCCTCCATCACGGATGTTGGCCTCCTCGACCGAGAGCGAAGGGTCCCGGAGCAGCCGGGAGCAGTCCTCGTAGCGCAGGAGGGTCCAGGGCCCGAGCGGGCTCTGATGGACCGGAGCCTGTTCCCGGAGTTCCCGGTACTGCACGTAGGGGTCGTCGAAGAACCCTGGCGCGAAGGGGTTGAGGAAGATCTCCTGGCCCGGCTCGGCCCCGCCATGGTCCCCGGCCTGGTCCGGGGAGTGGGCGATCTTCATCCGGCTCAGTGTAGGGACCGGACCTCGGGCCCATGGGTGGCGCCGAATTCTGGCCCCTTCCCATACCGGGCCGGGGGGACTACTGTGCAAGACCCCGTTCACCACATTGGCCCCATGGGCAACATCGCCCTGGTGGCCGGGCCACCCAAAGGGACGTCCACGCCGTGACCGCAATCGCCGAGATCGCCGCCCGCGAGATCCTCGATTCCCGAGGTAACCCTACGGTCGAGGTCGAGGTGGAGCTCCTTTCCGGCGGCCGAGGCCGGGCCGCGGTACCCAGCGGTGCCAGCACCGGGGCCCATGAGGCGGTCGAGCTCCGGGACGGGGGCGAGCGCTTCGGGGGTCAGGGCGTCCGTAGGGCGGTTCACCACGTGAACACCGAGATCGCCGACGTAGTGATCGGGCTCGAGGCCGGCGACCAGCGCCTCCTCGACGACGAGCTCTGCACCCTCGACGGCACCCCCAACAAGGCCCGCCTCGGTGCCAACGCGATCCTCGGCGTCTCGCTCGCCGTGGCCAAAGCCGCGGCCGACGAGTGTGAGCTGCCGCTGTACCGCTACGTGGGTGGCGTGAACGCCCACGTACTGCCGATGCCCCTGATGAACGTCCTCAACGGTGGCGCCCACGCCGACTCCAACGTCGACGTGCAGGAGTTCATGTACGCACCGGTGGGCGCCGCGAGCTTCGCCGAGGCGCTGCGCTGGGGTGCCGAGTCGTACCACGCGCTCAAGACGCTGCTGCGCGACCGTGCGCTCAACACCGCGCTGGGCGACGAGGGCGGCTTCGCCCCAGACCTGCCCTCGAACGAAGAGGCGATCAAGCTGCTCCTCGCCGCCATCGAGGCGGCCGGATACCGCCCGGGCACCGACATCGCGCTCGCACTCGACCTCGCGGCCAGCGAGTTCTTCACGGCGGCGAATGGTGATGATGCCGAGGGCGACGGGCGATACACGCTCGCGGGCGAGGGCAAGGAGTACACGTCGGCGGAGTGGGCCGATGTGCTCGCCGACTACTGCGACCGGTACCCGATCGTCTCCATCGAGGACGGCATGGCCGAGGACGACTGGGACGGGTGGATCGCGCTCACCCAGCGCCTCGGTGATCGCGTCCAGCTCGTGGGCGACGACAACTTCGTCACCAATCCTGAACGGGTCCAGCAGGGAATCGACCGCGGCGTGGCGAACTCGATCCTGATCAAGGTCAACCAGATCGGCACGCTCACCGAGACGCTCGACACCGTGCTCCTCGGTGCCCGCCACGCGTACACGTCGGTGATGTCGCACCGCAGCGGCGAGACCGAAGACGCCACCATTGCCGATCTCGCGGTCGCGACCAACTGCGGGATGATCAAGGCCGGTGCCCCGGCCCGCACCGACCGGGTCGCGAAGTACAACCAGCTGCTCCGGATCGAAGAGGAGCTCGGCGGGATCGCGACCTATCTCGGCGGTGCCGCACTTGCCGGTCAGGCTGTCGCGGGGGGAGGCACCGGTGTCTGAGCGCCTCCGTCGAGAGCGCCCCGAGCGCGAGCGGGTCGCCGCACCCCGCCGGCACGCTCCCACGCGCCGGAGGCCGAGTGCCGCCCCGTCACGCAGACCCGGCGTCGCCTCGTCACGCAAGCCGCGCGCCGCGTTGCCGAACTCCGGCGTGAAGTTGTCGAAGCAGCGAGTGGCTGCACCGAAGAAGGCCAACGGTGCGCGTCGTCCCGTGGAGCGCCCCAACGGGTCGAAGCCGCCGGCGTCGCCGAGGGTGCAGCGACGCCGTTCGATTGTCGTGTCCCTGCTCCTCGCGCTGTCGCTCCTCGGCTTCCTCTTCGCGTTCGTGTACCCGACGCGGACGTACCTCACTCAGCGCGAGCAGATCCAGGCTTCACGGGAGCGTCTGGGCATCCTTCAGCGTCAGACAGCAGCGCTCGAGCGCGACACCAAGCGCCTCGGCGGTGACGCCGAGGTCGAGCGCATCGCCCGTGAGCAATACGGCCTCGTCCGTCCGGGCGAGACGCCGTACGTCCTCGTTCCGGCGACGACTCCCGGGACCAAGCCCGGGGCCGCTCCGTCGACCACACCGACCACCGCGCCTTCGGGGAAGTCGGCGGCGGGCAAGTAGTCGGCCGTGATGTCATCGGCCCGCAAGAAGCCGACCGTGCGCCCGTAAACTGGGCCGCATGGCCGCCGCGACACCAGCTGACATCGCGGCCGTGCGGGAGCGGCTCGGGCGTGAGCCGGCCGCCGAGTTCGAGGTCGTCGTGCGGGACGCGACCGGGTCGCCGGTCGTCGTGCGAAACGCTGCCTTCACCCGCGACGGGACACCGATGCCCACACGTTACTGGCTCGTCGATCCTGCGCTCACGCTCGCGATCTCCCGCATCGAAGCCGCCGGAGGGGTGCGGGCAGCCGGCGCGGCCATCGACGCGGACGAGCTCGCCGCGGCCCACGCCCGGTATGCGGCCGAGCGCGACGTCACGATCCCGGCCGACCACGACGGGCCCCGACCGTTCGGTGGCGTCGGCGGAACCCGAGTGGGCGTGAAGTGCCTCCACGCCCACTACGCGTGGCTCCTGGCCGGTGGTGACGATCCGATCGGCCGGTGGGTCGCGGTCCGCCTCGAACAGGGTGAGCCCGCGCAATGAGCCCGGTCGCGGCGATCGACATCGGCACCAACTCCGTGCGCCTCCTCGTCGCCGAGGTCGACGAGCGGGATCCCGGCGCGCCCCTCGCGACGCTCGACCGCCGCATGAGGATGACCCGTCTCGGTCAGGGTGTGAACGCAACACGGCGACTCGCGCCCGAGGCGATCGAGCGGACACTCATCGTGCTACGCGAATACCGAGCCGCGTTCGAGGCGCTCGGGGTCGAACGCGTCCGTGCGACCGCGACGAGCGCGGCGCGCGACGCGGAGAACCGAGATGACTTCTTCGGTCCCGCGACGGAGGCACTTGGCGTCACACCCGAGCTCCTGTCGGGTGAGGACGAAGCGCGACTGTCGTTTTCGGGCGCGACGAGTGGGCTCCGCGCGCCGCGGCCCTACCTCGTCGTCGACATCGGCGGTGGCTCGACGGAGCTCGTGTACGGCACCGGTGCGCCCGAAGCTCTGCGCTCACTCGACATCGGCTGTGTGCGGATCACCGAGCAGTGGTTGAGCTCAGACCCGCCGGCGCCTGAAGAGCTTTCGAACGCGATCTCGGCCGTTCGCGACGAGCTCGCAGATCTCGCGCGCGAGCTCCCGCAGCTCCGCGAGGCCGCGACCGTCATCGGGCTCGCGGGAACGGTCACGACGGTGGCCGCGATCGAGCAGGGGCTCGCGGAGTATGACCGTGACCGCATCCACCATTTCCGGCTCACTCGTGATGCGGCCGAAGACGTGTTCCGCACGCTTGCGATCGAGTCGATCGAGGAGCGGCGCCACAACCCTGGGCTCGAACCGGAGCGGGTCGACGTGATCGTCGGTGGCGCCGTCGTGCTCGTGTCGATCTTCCGCACCTTCGGCTTCCAGGAGATGCTCGTCTCGGAGTCCGACATCCTCGACGGCCTCACCCGATCGATCAGCCGGACGGGATAGGCCCGGATATCCACCACTTCGGGGCTGCCACGCCGCAGAATCCCGCGATGGACGAATACTCGGTGGACCCGTTGGAATGCAGCCCGTCCGACACCGGCCGGTTCTGCACTGCCGTGCGCGGGCTCTCGGGAGCCGACCTCGAGAAGGTTGCGCTCGCTCTGGATTCCGACGCGCTGTGCGACGAGGTCGACTGGTGGCGGGCCACGATCGCCATCGACCGGGTCGTGCGCCACGGCCGTCGCACCCGTCAGGCGGCCCGCGCCGCCCAGGATGCACAGCGTGCGGTCCAGGACGCCGCGATTCGGGCTGGGATCGGCCTGCCCGACCGTGACGTGACGCGGGTGGCACGCGCCGCCGCCGATGTGGCTCGTGGCCTCGCCGCCGGTCCACCGGCGCGTCCCGTCGTCCGGCTCCTCCTCGAGTATTGGGCGCCCGTCTTGACGCCAGAGGTCTTCACGCCAGAGGTCTTCACGCCCGCCTGACGCGAACGGCTCAGGCGTCGACGGGACGCAGCATCGCGTCGCGGTAGTACCGAAGCTCGGCGATCGATTCGAGCACGTCGTCGAGTGCGCGGTGCGTCTCTTTCTTGCCCGGCCGCTGCTTGTACACGTCGGGGTACCAGCGCCGGCACAGCTCTTTGAGTGACGACACGTCGATACTGCGGTAGTGGAGGTACTCGTCGAGCTCGGACAGCTGCTGGTGCATGAAACGGCGATCGACGCCGATCGAGTTGCCGCACAGCGGAGCAGTGCGGGGCATCGGGACGTGTGATCGCACGTAGTCGAGCACCCGGGCCTGCGCGTCGGCGAGCGTTACCTCAGATGCTGCGATCGCCGGCAGCAAGCCGGATCGGGTGTGCATCGTGCGGACGAAGTCGTCCATCTCGGCCATGGCCGCCTCGGGCTGGTGCACGACGACGTCGACGCCGTCGTCGAGTGGCTCGAGCGCGCTGTCGGTGATCAGGACGGCGATCTCGACGATCACATGGCGGCTGACCTCGAGGCCAGTCATCTCGAGGTCGAGCCAGACGAGCAGGTCGGGTGGCCCGGTCTCGGATGCAGTGTCGTCGTCGGCCACAGGGCGAGAGTAGAGCCATCTGGGTAGCCTGCGGCCATGCGGCGGGGAGAGACGCTGACGGGCCCGCGGGTGGAGCTTCGCCCGCTGAAGGCCGGGGACTGGGAGGCCTGGAGCGCCGTTCGAGTCGAAAGCCGTGACTGGCTCGAGCCGTGGGAGCCCCTGGGCGAGCCGGGCGCGCCGGATCCTGTCGCGGAAGCCGACGCGTTCAAGTCGCGCTGTGGTGCGTGGGAGCGGCAGCGCCACTTCGACGCCGCGTACGGCTTCGGCATCTTCCTGAGGAAGGGCGGAGTGTTCATCGGGGAGGTGAGCCTCGGGAGCGTGCAGCGAGGTCCGTTCCAGTCCGCGAACGTCGGCTACTGGATCGACGAGGGACACGCCGGTCAGGGCTACATGCCCGAAGCGGTCGCGGTGATCTTGCGCTATGCGTTCGAGCAGCTCGGCCTGCACCGGGTGGAGGCCGCGATCGTGCCGCGCAACGGGCGCAGCCGACGAGTCACCGAGAAGCTCGGCCTGCGCGACGAGGGGACGTCGGCACGATTCCTCCAGATCCGAGGGGTATGGGAAGACCACGTGCGCTACGCGATCACCTCGGAGGAGTGGGCCGTTCGCAAGGACGAGATCTTCGCCGCGATTCCCTTGCCTCGGTAGTCGGGCGTTCTTGGCGCGCTCGCGGTTGCTCAGCAACGTTCAGCGTGCGGAGAACCCAGCTTCGAACGATCGGCGCTGGCGTCCGAGCTCCGTCTCGAGCGCGGTGGCGAAGTCGGGTTGCCACGGGACCTCACGCAGCGTCTGCTTGACCGATCGCGCGAGCTCGCGCGGCAGCTCGGCCGCTCGTGCCGCGAGCGCGACCGACTCGTCGACCAGCGCGTCGTCGTCGACGCAGCGCCACGCGAGCCCGAGCTCGGCGGCACGTGCTCCGTCCACCCGCTCGCCGAACAGGTTCATCGCCGCCGCAGCTTGGGGGCCGACGACACGTTCGAGCATCCAGAGATGGTTCCCGCCCGGGTGCAGGCCGATGCGGGCGAAGCGGGCATCGAAGCGGGCGGATGTTGCGGCGAGGCGAACGTCGCAGCACAACGCGAGGTTGAACCCCGCGCCCACGGCGGGACCGTTCACTGCGGCCACCGTCGGGAGAGTGCAGTCGCGCACCGACAGGAACCCGTCGTAGATCCCGCGTACCTGTCCGGCGTCACGCCCGTCGTGGGCACCCATCGCGCCGAGCGCCGACACGTCGGCACCCGAACAGAATGCCGGCGATGCACCGGTGACGACGACCGCCCCGACGCTTTCGTCGGCCTCGCACTCGGCGATCGCAGTGACGATGCCATCGACGAGCTCGGCAGTGAGCGCGTTGCGACGCCCGGGATCGTCGAGCGTGAGTACGGCGACGGCGTCGCGCCGTTCGAGATGGAGCGGCATGCCTAGGACGTCTCGCGCACGACGGCCGGCGAGTGCCGGAAGAAGGCCTCGACGTCGCTCTGGTACTGGTACTCGGGGGCCTGGCCGATCGAGTGCTCGAGGCGCATGGCCTGGGCGAACGCGGTGACGGTCCCGAGCGTCGTGTGCCGGTATTGGAACCCCGCTTGGCGAAAGCGGGCCGTGTCGACGCCCCGCCCGTAGCGCAGCAGCGCCGTCACCTCGGGCGGGAGGTCCACGATCCGCAGCAGCCGGAGTGGTTCGACCGCCCAGTTCGTGAAGAACGGTGGCATCGCAACGCGGCGCTTGCCCGCGATCCGGCATACCTCACCCCAGGTCATCACCCCGCTCCCGGCGACGTTGAACACGCCGGGCACGTCGTTGCGCGTCGCGTAGGCGAGCGCGCCGACGATGTCGTCCTCGTGGACGAACTGCAGGCGCGGATCGAAGCCCCCGACCTCGGGCGCGACCGGAAGCCGCAGCAAGCGGGTGAACGGGGTCTCGACGTTGTCGCCGAGCACGTTCGCGAACCGCAGCTTGGTGACGACCACGTCGGGATTGTCGTGGGCGAAGTCGCGTACGACGGCCGCGACCTCGATCATCGTCTTCTCGACCGTCGTGCGCGCCGGACGCGTCCGCTTCATCTCCTCGCGGAAGAAATAGGGGTCCTGGTAGTTGGACCCGTAGACCATCGTCGATGACTTGACCACGAGCTTTCGGACCGGGCTCCCGATCGCGCCGGCCGCGGCCAGCAGGTTCATGGTCCCGATCACGTTCACCTCGTGCAGCGTCCTTCCCGACGCCACGGTCGAGTCGACGAGGAGGTGCGTGTGCAGGATCGTGTCGACCTCGGTCGCCTGCACGATGCGGGCCAGGATCGAATACGAGGAGTCGGTACGCACGAACTCGGTCTTCTCGAGGGGAAGGCGCGGGTCGCGCTCGTCGACGCCGACCACCAGATCGACGTCCGGGTCATGCTCCAGCGCCTGGGCGATGCGGCTGCCCCAATAGGTTCCGAGTCCGGTGACGAGGATGCGTCGTCCCATCCCGATCACCCGGACCAGACGCTGCGACGCGACCGCAGCATGTCGAAGAGCGCGTCCTGGATCGTGGTTCGGATCGCCTCGGACGCATCGAGTACGACGCCTCGGTTGTAGCGGTCCTGGTTCGTGGCAACGTCGAAGTGCACCGGTTCCAGCACGCGTAGCGTGAACTTTGCCGGGAGTGGTATGACGAGGCCGGCGACCGGTCCGAAGAGGAACATGTTCGCGGTAAGCGGCACGTAGGGGACGTCGAGCAGCTTCGCGAGTCGCGAGCTCTTGGCGAGGATCGGCATCGCTTCTTCGTTGCCGACGACGGCGATCGGCACGATCGGGACCCCGGCGCGCATCGCGATCTCGACGAAGCCCCCGCGGCCGAAGCGGCGAAGCTGGTAGCGCTCACCGACGAGCTTGCCCGTCCCCTTGGTACCTTCGGGGAACACGAGCACGAGCTGTTGCTCGTCGTGCAGCAGCCGGAAGGCGTTGTCGGGGTGCGCGGGCACGCCGCCAGCGCGCGACCAGAGTGTGCCGACGACGGGGAGCGAGCGGAAGAGGTTGTCGGCGAGGCCGTACACGGGGCGGGCGAGCTCGGTCTCGATGCCGTGCATGATCACCGGCGCATCGGACGGGATCGCGCCAGCGTGGTTGGCGACGAGCAGCGCACCACCCTCGCGTGGGACGTGCTCGAGCCCCTCCCATTCGACCCGGAAGTAGCGCCGGTACACGGGGTCGTAGAGGCGCCGGGCCAGGGCGCGGACCCGCTCGCTGCGACCCCACCCGTCGACATCGCCGGTGCGCACACCATCAAGGTCGTCGGGGTCTTCCGGGGGGCGGGGGACCGGGACGAGCTCGGTTCCGGGGGCGCCACCAACCCCCCAGGTGACTTCGGGCGCATCGAGGAGATCCTGAGCCGGGCGCTCCGGAGCCCGGAGGTCCGGAGGAGGCGCGTCGCGCGTTGGGTCCACGGTCCCAGTGAACCCGGGACCGGGGGGTGTCGGCAACCCGGTCACGGGGCGACGGCGCCGGTGATCTGCCACTTCGGCCCGAGGTACCGCCCGATGAGGCCGACTCCACGGGCGAGGAACCAGAGCGCCAGCGCGCCCCAGAGGGCGACGACGCCACCACCGGCGATCGTCACGAGCGATGCGGCCGGTGCGTAGACGAGGAACGTGGCCGCGACCATCGCAACGGCGAGGAATCGTTGGTCGCCGGCTCCGATGAGCACACCGTCGAGCACGAAGACGATCGCGTTGAGCGGCTGGAGGACCGCGACCACGATGATGAGCTGGTCGGCGAGGTGGCGCACGCTCGGATCGTCAGTGAACATCCCTACGAGCCACGGGCGGCTCACGATGAGCACGATCCCGAAGCCGATCCCGACGATCACGCCCCACTCCATCATCCGACGCGCCGCAGCGCGCGCCAGGGTGGCGTCGGCGCTGCCGAGGAAGCGACCGACCATTGCTTGACCAGCGATCGCGAGCGCGTCGAGCGACAGCGCGAGGAACAGGAAGATCCCGAACGCGATCTGGTTCGCCGCGACGGCATCGTCGGAGATGCGGGCGGCAAGGTTGGTGGTGGCGAGGAATACGACGAGCAGCGACGCGGTGCGCACGATGAGCGGTCCGCCCACGATGGCCGTCTGGCGAATTCCTGCTCGTGACGGCCGCAGCGACGCTGACTCTCGGCGCACGGATCGCACCACGATCGTGACGAACGCGCTCGCCGCGACGAGTTGTGCGATCACCGTGCCCCACGCCGATCCCCCGATGCCCCAGTCGAGGCCGTAGACGAACACGATCTCGAGCGCGAGGTTGAGCAGTGCTGCGCCGACCGCGATGTAGAGGGTGGTGCGGGTGTCCTGCATGCCACGCAGGTAGCCCGTGCCCGCGAGCGCGACGAGCAGTGCGGGCGCCCCGAGGAGGCTGATCCGCAGGTACTCGAGCGCGAACGGCCGGATGCCGGCCGACGCGCCCATCGCGTCGACGATCCAAGATGACGCGAGCAGTCCGATGAGCATGACCGCGATGCCGAGCCCGAGGGCCAGCCACGTGCCGTCGACCCCGAGTTCGGCCGCGACCCGACGGTCGCCGGCCCCCAGGCGACGGGCGACCGCGGCTGTCGTCGAATAGGCCAGGAAGTTGAACAGCGCGAATGCCGCGGTGAGGACGGATCCGGCGACGGCGAGGCCGGCGAGGGGGCGAGTGCCGAGCTGGCCGACGATGGCAGTGTCGACCAGCACGTAGAGCGGCTCGGCCGCGAGGGCCCCGAAGGCGGGGAGCGCCAGGCGCCAGATCTCCCGATCGTGGGGACTGGTCCGGGCGGGGAGGTACCGCCGGCCGGCATCAGCCACGGCGTGGGACGGACGGGTGATCGACGCCGGCGGGCCCGGTGCCGAACTGGCGCAGGATGTTCATCGTCGCCGCGTAGACCGTGGGCTCGGCCGGCACGTCGAAGACTCCGGGGTTGAGCTGGCCGAGCCACCAGATCGTGCCGCTCGCGAAGACCCCGGCGCCGCTCGGCGCCGAGTAATACGTCGTGTCGGCCGCGGTCGCGCTGCCGCGCAGGTCGAGCGGTGAGTGCGCGATGACCTCGATGTTGGCCGGGCTGCTCGACGCGACGCGGTCGAACTCGGGGCCGATGACCCCCCGCAGCCGTTGACCGCGGCTCACACCGGCACCGTCCCAGATCCAGGCGCTCGGGTCGGTGACGACGAGGTCGCCCCGGACGGGGTTCCCGGCGTACTGCACGCCGACCAGCGCAGCTTCGGGCCGCGACACCGGCGAGGCGCGCCAGTTGACCGTCGCGAGCGAAGGGTTCGTGCGCGTCATCGGGTCCTCCCCCGCGGACTTGTAGCAGACCTCCCTTCGCAGCGGCCCGAGGGGCGAGTCTTCGAGGCGAATCTGGCGGAACGCGCAGTTGGCGCCGAAGAACGCGAGGTTCACGCCCGCGTCGCGTGCCGCTTCCGCTCCGTCGCGCATGGGCTTGGACCAGTACTCGTCGTGCGACGACGAGATCACGCATCGGTAGCGCCGGAGCAGCTCGGGCTCGGCGTGGACGTCGACGCTCGTGACGTACGCGACGTCGAGCCCGAGCTGCTCCATCCGCATCACGAGCGGGAACTCCGCACCGAGGAAGTCGCCGGATCCACTCCCGTTGTCGTACGGGCGGTCGAACGACACGACCCGCGCCCGGTGATCGAAGTCCCGCCCACGCCCCGCGCGACCGAAGTAGAGGGAGTACCCGCCCCACTCGTTGTATGCCTGCCACGTCGAGACCGGGATCACGTACAGGAACGCGCCGCGGTCGCGATCAGTGCGGCGGATCACGAGGGGGACGAACTGATCGCCGCCGTCGGAGCCGACGAGACGGAACAGGTAGCACCCGGCCAGGAACCCGGGGCTCGAGAGGCGGAGGCGGTGGCTCGGCGCCCAGGGTGCCTCGACGAGGTTCGTGCCCGGCGTCACGACGGGTGGGCCCTGGCGGCCGCCGGGCAGCATCGGCGACTCCCAGACGAGTCGGGCGCCGCGCCCCCCGTACCAGCCCATCCGGAACGCCTGGATGCGGTACGTCGGCGAGTCGGTCGAGACGCGGAAGGTGACGACTTCACCGAGGCGGGCGCTGGTCCGATCGAGATAGCCCTCGATGCGCACCGGCAGCGCGGAGGTGAGGTTCCACGCTTCGGCCCCGTCGCGGGCGTTCTCTGCCTCGATCCACGACTCGATCAGTCGGGACGGGAACGATGGCAGTCCGACCTGTCGCGAGACTCCGGCCAGGCGGCCCAGGTCGGGGACGCGGGGCAGGGACACCGCGGCGGCCAAACCGAGCGAACGGGTCAGGAAGCTCCGCCGCTGCACGCCGGCGACACTAGGACGTAGGTGATGTCACACCCCCCTGCGAAGATCTGCTCCATGGGTGGAGTACCCGAACGATCCCCAACGGGGCAGACCCGCGACGCGGCTCCTGTGCTGTGGTTCGCAGATGCGGCCCGAAGGCTCGGGGCTGCCACGCGGGCCGGCGGCCTCGTGGTCCCGGCGTTCCGCTGCCCGCCCCGGGTGCCCGGGGCCACGCGCACGGTCCGGCGTTACCCGGGCGGTGCCGTCGTCGCGGTGACCCTCAAGGGCCGCGCACGAGACGAGGTCGCGGCCGACATGGTGGAGGGCGTCATCGTCGTCAACCACCTCGAGGGGGAGGCCGCGCTCCGCTTTCGCACCGGGCTGCTCGAGGCGACCGGTGCGCACCCCTGTCCCACATCCCCGTCCGACGTACCCTCGACGCCACCCCCCTCGGGGGCCCGGGTGGCGGAACGGCAGACGCAGGCGGCTTAAACCCGCCGGCTCCTTCGGGAGCGTGGGGGTTCGAATCCCTCCCCGGGCACCGCTGACCTGCACAAACGCGAATCGGCGCCGAGCAGAAATCTCGCCAGAAGGCGTATTGCTAACGGATTGCTAACGTCCTCTCCGGCATGAGAGGACACGTACACCGACGGGGCAGCAGGTGGGCCTACGTCGTCGACGTCGGCCGCGACCCCGGAACCGGTCGCCGACGCCAGCGCACCAAGGGTGGTTTCGCCACCCGCAAGGCGGCCGAGCAGGCCCTCGCCGAGGTGATCCGTGACTTCGGGCGTGGCACCTACGTCGGCCGCGATCCGCAGACGGTCGCCGAGTGGGTCGAGCGCTGGCTCCGCTCGATGGCGTCCAAGATCCGCTCCTCGACGCTGCGCGACTACGAGCAGAGCCTCGGTCGCGTGACCGATCGCCTCGGCAACGTCCGCCTCCAGGACCTGCGACCGCTCGACATCGAGGAGCTGTACTCCTCGCTGCTGACCGACGGGCACCGGTACGGCGGTGGCCTCTCACCGAAGAGCGTGCGCAATGTCCACATCGCGCTGCGTCGATCGCTCGCCGACGCGGAGCGGTTCGGGTTGGTGCAGCGCAACGTCGCTGCACTGGTGAAGGCACCGAGGCCGCAACGACCCGAGCTCCACACCTGGACGGCCGACGAGGTGCGTACGTTCCTCGAGTCGGTCGAGGGCGACCGACTCGCTGCCGCGTACCGGTTGCTCGCGACGACCGGGATGCGGCGCGGCGAGGTGCTCGGGTTGCGGTGGTCGTGCGTCGATCTCAAAGCCGGCCGCCTGCAGGTGAACCAGTCGCTCACGATCGTCAAGGACGAGCTCGTGTGGGCGCCGCCGAAGACGGCGCGGTCGCGCCGCAGCCTGTCGCTCGACGGTGCGACCGTCGTCGTACTCCGCGAACACCACCGGACTCAGAGCAAGGAGCGCCTCGCACTCGGGGAGGTGTGGGCCGACAACGACCTCGTGTTCTGTGACGAGGCTGGCCGGGAGCTCCACCCGGATCGCTTCTCGCGCGCCTTCTCTTCCGCAGCCAAGCGATCCGGTGTGCGCCCGATACGGCTCCACGACCTCCGCCACACCTGGGCCACCCTCGCCTTGCAGGCAGGCATCCATCCGAAGGTCGTGAGCGAACGCCTCGGTCATGCGACAACGGGGATCACGCTCGACGTCTACAGCCATGTCCAACCGGAGATGGATGCCCACGCCGCGGATGAGGTGGCGAAACTGTTCGCGTGAGAAACCCTTCTGGCGAGAGAACCCTCGCGCGGCCAGGGACTTTGGACCCTCGCACCATGCCAGGCGGTCCCATATTGTCAGCGCAGTGCTGTGCCAGAGTGTCGCTGACGACCAACTGGGCGACGTCCGTGACGAGAGAGCAGGCAGGCTGGTCGTATCTTGTGGGGAACGTTGACCTCGAAGACGGCTCGGGGCGTTGCACGGTGGGCGCCGATCGTGGGGTGGCTCCCGAAGTATCAGCGGACGTGGTTGACAGCTGACCTGCTGGCGGGCCTCACGGTGTGGGCGTTGATCGTGCCGGAGTCGATGGCCTATGCCGGTGTCGCGGGCGTTCCCGTGCAGTACGGCCTCTACTCGGTGCCGCTCGCCGTGCTGGGCTATGCGGTCTTCGGCTCGTCGCGCCAGCTCTTCGTGGGGCCGAGCTCGACCGTCGCGGCGCTCTCGGCATCGACGATCGCACCGATCGCGATCAGCAGCGGAGCGAATCCGGTGGTGCTCACCGCGACGCTCGCATTGGTGGTGGGTGTCCTCTACATCGCGGGCGGGCTGCTCCGGCTCGGGTTCGTCGCCCGTTTCTTCGCGAGGCCGGTGCTCGAAGGCTTCGTCGTCGGCCTGGGGATCTTCATCGCGGTGGGGCAGCTCCCGAAGCTGGTCGGCGTGGAGAAGGCCGATGGGAACACGATTCGCCAGTTCCTCTCGGTGCTCGGTGACATCGGCTCGTGGGACTGGCTCACGGTCGGTGTCGGCGTCGGGAGCCTCGCGATCCTGTTCACGCTCGCCCGCTTCGTGCCGAAGGTGCCTGGCGCGCTCGTCGTCACGGTCGTCGGGATCACGCTGACCCAGGCGTTCGACCTGTCCCAGCACGGTCTCGCGATCGTCGGTCCGGTCCCGACCGGCTTCCAGTTCGTGCCCTGGACGGGCCTCACCTGGGACGCGGTCATCGACATGGTGCCGGGCGCGCTCGCCATCATCATCGTGGGTTTCGCGGAGGGGGTCGCGATCGCGAAGGCCTACGCCGCCAAGTACGACTATCGGATCGACCCGAACCAGGAGATGCTCGCGTACGGCGCCGCGTCGATCGGCGCCGGCGCGCTGCAGGGCTACACGGTCACGGGGAGCCTCTCCAAGTCGGCGGCGGCGGACAACGCGGGCGGGAAGACGCCGGTGTCGCTCGCGGTGGTGTCCGTGATGGTCCTCCTCACCATCGTCTTGATCGCCGGTGTGTTCGAGTACCTCCCTGAAGCGACGCTCGCCGCGATCGTGATCCAGGCGGTCGCCGGCATGATCGACTTCCGCAAGCTGCAGCGGCTGTGGGAGGCGCGCGTCGTCGACTTCTGGCTCGCCGCCGGCGCCTTGGCGGGTGTCGTCGTGCTGGGCATCCTCCCCGGGATCGTGGTCGGTGTGGTCCTGAGCCTGTTGCTCTTCATCCACCGTCTCGATCACCCGCATGTTGCGCGCCTCGGGCGCAGTCGCAGTGGGAAGGAGTTCGGTGACCTCGCCGAGCATCCCGCGTTCTCCTCGGTGCCGGGTGTGCTCGTGCTGCGGTTCGACGCGCCGTTGATCTTCGCGAACGCCGATGCGTTCGCCGACTCGATCGAGGAGGCGCTTGATCGAGCGCAGGAGCGTGATGGGACCCGGCCGCGGTCGCTCGTGATCGATCTCGAGTCGTGCTTCGAGATCGATGTGACGGGTGTCGACGCGCTGCTCCGCATCGCCCGACTGCTCGAGCAGAAGGGGATCGACCTGCACCTCGCGCGGGCGAAGGCCCCGGTGCGAGCCGTCCTGGAGCACGTGGGTGCCACCGCGACCATCGGGGAGGATCGCCTGCACGCGACGATCGCCGCTGCGGTCGGAGCGGCGGAAGGCACGACGTGAGATCGACCACCACGGAACCGGATGCGAAGGAGCGGACATGACCGCCGAGATCAACGAGCTGACCCAGCTGGCCTACGAGGGTGGTGAGCCGCTCACGACGACGCCGGTGGTGGGGACGCCGGATCGGCCGTACGCGAGGGTCCTCGAGCCGGGCGCCGAGCCGGTGGGTGCCGGCGAGATCCGGGTCACCGTGCTCGGCAGCGGGGACCCGTTCGTGAAGAAGAGCCAGGCGTCGGCATCGCTGCTGATCGAGGTGGGCAACGAGCAACGCGACTTCTTCTTCTTCGACCTCGGCTCGGGGGCGCTCGCGAACTTCAACGGTCTGCGCCTCCCGGTGACCGCGACGACGAAGGTCTTCCTCACGCATCTGCACGCCGATCACGTGGGCGACATGCCGACGCTGGTGTGGAGTCTCGCCAAGGGCGGACGCCGTGACCCGGTCGAAGTGTGGGGCCCGGCGGGTGAGCACGGACCGCTCGGGACGCGCGCCTATACGCAACACCTCGAAGCCGCGCACGCCTGGGACATGGAGTCCCTCAATGGGCATCCCGGCCAGTCGGGGGCGCACACGATCACGACCGAGGTCCCCTACGACGCGCCCGCGACCGTCTACGAGCGCAACGGTGTGACGATCTCGTCGTTCCCCGTGATCCACATCCTGAACGGCGCCGTTGGCTACCGCCTCGACTACGCGGGGCGCAGCGTCGTGTTCTCCGGTGACACCCGACCGTGCCACACCCTCGTGGACGCCTGCGACGGTGTCGACCTTCTCGTCCACGAGACGTTCCCGTCGGCTCCCGTGTTCGCGAGGAAGGCCGGAGTACCCGTGGACTTCGCCGAAGCGATCGTGAACGGGGTGCACACGAGCCCGGCCATGGCCGGGAAGGTGTTCGAGCGCGCCGGGGCGCGCATGTCGGCAATGTGGCACCTCGCCGTCGACCACGAGTCGGTCGGTCCGGTCTACAGCGAGATGCGCACCCAACACGACGGTCCCGTCGTGATCTCCCAAGACCTCACCGTGTTCGACATCACCAAGGACGCGGTCGTCGCTCGGCAAGCGAACATCGACCCAGCCGCGTGGCCCGTCGTCGGACCGACGAACGTGACCGGACCACCCGAGTCGACACCCGACGACCCGCCCGCATGGTGGGCCGACGCGCTCATCACCGACTGACGGCTACGACGAGCGAGCCGATGACGGATTTGCGCCCGAGCTCGCCGACCGGTAGCCACGACCGCGAGGCACCGGCACGGGATTCCGTGCTGCCGCTGGCGGCGACCGGGTTGAAGGCGACGTACTACTTCTTCGCGTCCACGTCGGAGGGACCGCGCACCCGCCGCCTCGCGGACGTCGGCGCGCTCCTCGGTGCGCTCGGCCTGCTCGCCATCAGTGTGGTCGACCACAACGCGGCGGGCGAGACGGGTCAGCGCCTGACCGAGACCCTCGCGAGCCTGCCCGGGATCATCGCCGACATCGGCCAAGCGGTCCTGATCCTGAGCTCCGCGTTCGCGTTGGTGATCTTGGTCGCCGCATGCGTTCGCCGACGGTTCAGGTTGGTTCGCGACATCGTGCTGGCGATCAGTGTGTCCTTCGTCGTCGCCATGGTGGTCGGATACGTGGTGACCGGTGAATGGCCACAGTTGGGCACAGTCGGAGACGTTGCCGGAGCCCGCGATTTCCCGGTCGTGCGGATCGCAGTGCTCGTGGGCGCACTGCTCGTCGCATCGCCACACCTGAGTCGACCGTTCCGCCGGGCGAGCCGAGCAGCCGTGGTCCTGAGCGGTGTCTCGGCAGTTGTCGTCGGCGCCGGTCTGGTGTCCGACGTGCTGGGCGCAGTTGCGGTCGGCTGGGCCGCGGCGGCCAGCCTGCATCTGATCTTCGGGTCGCCGGCGGGAGCGCCCACCCTCGAGCGAGTGCGAAGCGCGCTGCTCCAGCTCGGCCTCACCGTCGACGAGCTCACGGCACTCGGCGAACGGCACAAGGGTGTCGCTTCATACCACGCCGTGGATGACCACGGTCGATCCCTCATGGTCGAGGTCGCAGGACGGGACGCCCGGAACGCGCAGCTCGCGGCGCGCGTGTGGCGGTCGCTGTGGCAGCGCGAGAGCGACGGCGGGCTGACGTCGACGCGCCTGCAGATGGCGGAGCACGCGGCGCTCATGGTGCTGCTCGCGGATCGTGCCGGCGTTCGTGTCCCGGAGCTCGTCGCGGTGGGTGAAGCCCGCCCCAACGATGCATTGATCGTGTTCCTCGACGCCGGCGCGTCCGTGGCGGCCGACGGTGCGGGTCGGATCTCGGACGAGGTCACCCACAACTTGTGGGAGCAACTTCTGCTGGCTCACGCGGCGCGCCTCGCGCATCGGCGACTCGATGTCTCGTCGGTGCTCGTGGGCGCTCGTGACGAGGTTGTCCTCACGGGGTGGCGTTCGGCGGTCAGCGAGGCGGAGCCGGCCGTTCTCGCGATCGACATCGCTGCGATGCTCACCGTCACCGCCCTCCTCCTCGGATCCGACGACGCGATCCGGATCGCGCGGGAAGCGTGTGGCGATGACCGGGTGGTCGAAGCGCTGCCATATCTCCAGACCGCAACCCTCTCCACTGAGCTGCGCCAACGCGTCAAGGAATCGGATCTCGATCTCGCCGAGCTCCGATTGTCCACAGCTGCCGAGCTCGCCGTCGATCCACCCGACGTCGTGCAGATTCAGCGTGTCAGCATCGGCAAGATCCTGATGGCGCTCCTGATCGCAGTGGCGGTCACGAGCCTGCTCTCGTGGATCGCCGACATCGGCCTCGACACGCTGTTGCAGGCGATCGCCGACGCCGACCCCGCCTGGCTGCTTCTCGCCCTCGTTGTGGGTCAGACGCCGTTCCTGGCTGGCGCCCTGTCGGTGCAGGGTTCGGTACCGGATCGCGTGCCGTACGGGCCGACGGTGATCGAGCAGATGGCGGTCGCGTTCGTGAAGCTCGCAGTCCCCAGTTCGGCCGCGCGCGTCCTCACCAACGTGCGCTACCTGCAGCTCCAGGGCGTCGACCGGGTCACGGCGTTCGGTGGCGGTGGGCTCGACGCCGTGTCGGGCTTCATCGTGCAGGTGGGGGTGCTCGCATTCCTCACCCTCGTCGATGTCATCGACCTCCACGCCGGGTCACTGCTCAGCGTGGTGTTCGACCCGGACGAGATCGACTGGAGCAACATCGTCCTCGCCCTCGTCCTGATCGTCGGCTTCGGGTGCGGCCTCCTGATGATCAGGAAGGTCCGCGTCCGGTTCCGCGACCTTGCACGCGAAGCGGGGGAGGGCACGCGGCGCCTGGCCGATGTGCTCCGCTCGTGGCGGCAGGTCACCCGCCTCTTCGGCGGGAACTTCCTGAGCGACTTCCTGCTCGCCGTCACCCTGTGGGTGGTTTGCTCCGCGTACGGAGTGCACGTGTCGTTCGCCACCCTCTTGGCGATACACGTCCTCGTGTCGTTGATCAACGGATTCGTGCCCGTCCCCGGCGGAATCGGCGTCGTGGAGACGCTGCTCTCGACGGCGCTCATCGCTGCCGGAGTCGGCGAGGTCGACGCCCTCGCCATCGCGATCACATGGCGGGCAGTGACCTTCTACCTCCCACCCATCTGGGGTGGCTACTCGATGCGTTGGCTCACACGACACGGGTACCTGTGATGTGCCGGCAACCCGCGCGTTTCGGGACCAAAGCCCGTAGACCACGTGGTCGCGCGCGTGCTTCGATCATCCAGAAGGTCGCCGCTTCCTCTACGAGGTGGCGGGAGGTACCGTGACGAAGGTAGCCAAGATCACGAGCGGTTCCTTGCGCACGCCTCGCGCCGCAGCAATCGCGGGGATCGCGTTCTCGCTGATCCTCGGCGTGTCCTTGGTACTGGTGCGCATCGCAGTGCCGGCCGATCCGAGCGATTCGGGTACCTGGCTCGAAGATGGTTGGCGCAAGGACGCCGTCTTCGTCGCCCTGTACCTCATCCCGTTCGCCGGGCTCGCCTTCCTGTGGTTCATCGGCGTCGTACGCGATCGCATCGGCACTTTGGAGGACCGACTCTTCGCGACCGTCTTTCTGGGCACCGGGCTCCTCTTCGTCGCGATGCTGTTCGTCTCCGCGGCCTTCGCCGGCGCGCTGCTCACATCGGAGGGAGGCAAGGAGACGCAGCACATCTCGGAAGACGTCTGGGGCCTCGGGCGCCACACGATCTACCTGATGCTCACGGTCTACGCGATGCGGATGGCGGGAGCATTCACGATCGTCACGACGACGATCGTGAGTCGCCTGCGTATCGTCCCGCGGTGGCTCGCGGTCTTCGGCTGGATCATCGCGGTCGCGCTCCTGCTCATCGTCGAGTCCCTCGCGTGGGGTGTCCTCCTCTTCCCATTGTGGGTGCTTGTCTTCAGCATCCACCTGCTCGTGCATCCACCCGATGCTGTGGATCGCGCAAACGGAGGAGACCGCGCGATATGACAACCTGGACCCGACAAGGTCGCGTCGTTCAGTACATCGACACCGCCGCCTGGCCGATCCCCGCGATCTACCTCCTCGCTGCCGGATTGTTCGGCATCGGCCTACCGGCGATCGACGAGGCAGTCGGGGGCACAGTTCCTGCCGAGTTCGGCGTCGGCTCGTCGCAGGCCCTGCTCACCGCGTTCGCCACAGGGCTCATCACGGTCATGGGCTTCATCATCTCGGTGGTCATCGCCGGTCTCACGTTCAGCAGTACGTCGGTCACGCCGCGCATCGTTCGCGAGCTGCGGCGGAACACGACGATCCAACACGTCTTCGGCCTGCTCCTCTTCAGCGTCGTCTATGCGTTTCTCGTTCTCAATCGTCTGGCACCTCCCGACAACCCCGACTACGTCCCCGACCTCGCGGTGTGGCTCGTCATTCCGCTTCTCGTGCTCGATGTGGTCGGACTCATGGCGCTCGTACGAAAGATGGGCCACGCGCTGCGCCTCGTCGAGATCATCGATGACGTGCACCGCCGCGCCGAACAGGTCATCGGACGGATGTACCGGGAAGCCCTCGACAGCGATGCCGACGACACCGCGACCGTTGGTCCCCTCGACTCGCCCTCGCGAACGATCTGCAATGAGGCGCACTCCGGTGTCGTCGCCAGCCTCGACGTGCGACGCCTCGTAGCAGAAGCGCGACGCTCGCAGACCACCATCGAACTGGTGTGTCCGATCGGAAGCTACGTCCCGCGCGGCGCCCCCCTCTTCCACGTCGCTGACGTGCGACCTCAGCTCGATGACCACTGCCTCCAACGGTCGATCACGCTGGCCGACGAGAGGACCATCGATCAGGACCCGCTCTACGCGCTCCGGTTGCTGGTCGACATCGCAACCCGAGCGCTGTCACCTGCTGTCAACGATCCGACGACCGCCGTCCAAGCACTGGACCGGATCGAGGCGATTCTGCGCCTTCTCGGGACGCATCGGCTCGATGTCGGCGCAGTTCGAGACGGTGATGGCCGGGTCCGCCTCGTCGTGCCGCTCCCGCGATGGGAGGACTACCTCTCCGTCGCCTTCACGGAGATCCGACAGTACGGCGCGACGTCCACGCAGGTGAACCGCCGACTCCGAGCGGCCCTGAGCGATCTCCTTCGCGAGACGCCGGCGAGTCGACATCCCGCCCTCGAACGACACGTGGTGCTCGTCGACGAGACCGTCGCGCGTTCGTTCCCCGACCCCGACGAACGCGCCTTCGCCCTCGTCGCGGATCACCACGGTCTCGGCGAGCCCGCTTCCTCACGTGGACCACACCCGCCCGAGCCGATGCCATGACCGGCGCACACGACGACGGCTTGTCGAGCGAGCGCTGAGCCGCTCGCCTCGCGAGGTCGCTCATGGGTTGCAGTTCGTGCTGCTGACCAGCGGCTTCGCGCAGACCCACCGCTCAGCGGGTTGAGCTCGAAGCAACCGGTGGACTCCCGGCGGGCGTCGATGCCGGCTTGGTAGCCGAGTTCGGACTGCGCTGCGGCTGACGTGCGCGCGGGTCAGTTGTTGGTTTCCGGCCTGCCGAGGTGCTTTGTGTCGGTGTTCGTACGAGACGACACGGCGGGATCCCCGATGCCCCCCACAGCACCCGACCAACCCGACTTCCTCACCGTCGAAGAAGCGGCCAGCGTCTTGCGGAGAGGCCGGACCGCGGCGTACGAGCTGGCACGGGTCTGGCGGGAGACCGAGGGCCGCCAGGGGCTTCCAGTTGTCGCGTTCGGCCGACTCCTCCGCGTCCCACGTGCCGCGCTCGAATCGATCTCCGGTGGACCGATCACGACGTCCAGCGCCCCGGCTCCGCGGACCGAGTCTGCTCGCGAACCCGAGCCCGTGAGCGTGCCTCCCATGTCGGTCGCGACCCGGGATCCGGTCGCCGGCGCACCAAAGGTGGGTTCGCCACCCGCAAGGCGGCCGAGCAGGCGCTCGCCGAGGTGATCCGCGATCTCGGGCGAGGCACCTACGTCGGCCGTGATCCCCAGACCGTCGCCGAGTGGGTCGAGCCCTGGCTCCCCTCGATGGCGTCGAAGATCCGCTCCTCGACCCTGCGCGACTAGGAGAGAGCAAGGAACGGCTCGCGCTCGGAGAGGCATGGGTTGACAACGACCTCGTGTTCCGCGACGAGGCCGGCCGGGAGCTCCACCCGGTCCGCTTCTCGCGCGCCTTCACATCGGCGGCGAAGCGGGCCGGGGTGCGCGCCATCCGCCTCCACGATCTCCGTCACACTTGGGCCACGCTCGCCCTTCAGGCCGGCATCCACCCCAAAATCGTGAGCGAGCGGCTCGGTCACGCGACGACGGGCATCACGCTTGACGTCTACAGCCATGTCCAGCCGGAGATGGATGCCCAAGCAGCCTCGGCCGTCGCCGAGCTCTTCGCCAGAGGAGGCACTTCACGGCGCTGACCTCGCGTCAGCGGTGGCGGTCGTCCGCCTCGCCGACACGAGAGAGGGCTTACCGGAGGATTGGTGAGGGAGGAACGTCGTCGGCGACGACTCAGAGCAGCGAGATCGTCGCCGTGATGCCCACGACGAGGCAGTAGATCGCGAAGGGTGTCAACGTGCGGGTCGTGAAGAAGCGGGTCAGGAAGCGCACCGAAAGGTAGGCGGCGATCCCGGCCGCAATACTTCCCACGAGCACCTGTCCTCGGATGTGGTCACCGTTGCGACCGAGGAGATCGGGAAGCTTGTAGAGCCCGGCGGCGAGGATGACTGGCGTCGCGAGCATGAAGGAGAAGCGAGCCGCGTCTTCGTGGTCAAGTCCTCGAAGCAGACCCGCGACCATCGTGACGCCGGACCGGCTGATACCGGCGAACAAGGCCAGGATCTGCGCCGATCCGACGAAGACTCCTTCTCGCAGCTCGAGCGAGTCGAGGTCACGCGCGACCTCGCGAGCAGCGTCAACGTGGTGCTGGTGTGATTCGGCGAGGGCGCGAACGTCGGCACGGCGTCGGAGGCGTTCACCAAGCAGGAGGATGAGGCCGTTCACCGTGAGGAAGATCGACGCGGCGATCGGCTTCGCGAAGAGTGTTCGGAGGCTGTGCTCGAAGGCGAGGCCGACGATGCCGACCGGGATCGTGCCGAGCACGAGGAGCCACGCCATGCGCTGTGCCGAGGTCTCGATGCGACGGAAGCGAATCGATGTGAAGAACCCGGCGATGATGCGCTTCCAATCCCGCCAGTAGAAGACAAGGAGCGCGATTGCGGTCGCGCAGTGCAATCCGACGAGGAACGCCAGATAGAAGGACTCATCGGCCGATTGGCCGTGCACGAGGCTTCCCCAACCGAGAAGCTCTGGGACGAGGACGGAATGGGCGAGGCTCGAGACGGGGAACAGCTCGGTCACGCCTTGGAGGATCCCGATGACGATCGCCTGGAAGTAGCTCAGCACGGTCGGGCAGTCGCTCGTGACATCGCCGCGGAGCCTAGGGGGC
>Ga0209048_10000197_pt1 | contig 64795 bp, 44 predicted proteins | sample FrelakmetCRP12CR_FD_187146 | JGI IMG/M metagenome (GOLD analysis project Ga0209048, IMG submission 187146) | Freshwater lake sediment microbial communities from the University of Notre Dame, USA, for methane emissions studies - CRP12 CR (SPAdes)... | ecosystem: Environmental > Aquatic >...
GAGCGCGGACCACCGCTGGTTCCTCGGCCAGATGAGCGCCGACGAAAAAGCGGAGCGCGCCCGGCAACGCGAGGAGTTCACCAAGCGCTACGTCACCACAGGGCCGGAGAGTAAGCCCAAGCCGTAGCGCTCCACGCGCGCGCCGCTCCAAGCGCAGGTTGTCGGCCTGCCAGCCGCGCACTGACCGCTTGATTGCGGTTTATACGCTAGTCGTCCCACACACATTCGTCGGGAAGCGGTCTTGACGTGCATGAAGGTGGGGCGCATCTTGGTGCTGACTATTCCGGTGGTGAGCGGCGAGAGGAGCAGACAATGTCACGCCAGGCAGGTTTGGTCGTCGGGATGCTGCTCCTTGCGCAGGCAGCGGCGGCGCAGTTCACACAGCAGGGCAGCAAGCTGGTCGGCACGGGCGCGGTCGGGGCTGCCAACCAGGGATACTCGGTGGCGATCTCGGCGGACGGCAACACCGCCATCCTCGGCGGGAATCACGACAGCTCCAATGCCGGCGCCGCGTGGGTCTTCTCGACCCTCTCTTTCGCCGTCTGGGTGCCGGTGGCGAGCCGCAACGCCGGCCTCAACCAGAGCCAGTGGCGCAGCGACCTTGGCTTGCTCAATACCGGCAGCGTCACGGCCAACGTGCAGCTCAGCTTCTACGGCAGCGGCGGCGTCGTGACCAACACGGTCTACGTGCCAACCGGAGCGCAGTCGATCCTGACCGATGTGGTCGGGCAGCTTGGCGGGAGCGGCTCAGGAGCGATCGGGATCTTCTCCGACCAGTTGCTCAAGGTCACGGCGCGCAGCTACAACCAGGTCTCGTCCAGTGCGAGCTGTTACGCAGGCGGCACGCAGGGGCAGGACTACCCGGCGGTGGCCACCAGCGATGGTCTGGCAGCGGGTCAATCTGCCTCTAACTCAGCTTCGACTTGGACCAGTTTTCGGGTTTTGGGTCAATTCAGTATGAAAACTGATGTATTCACTAAAGGCCAGAAGATGTACATCTTCAGTGTTGAGAACAGCTTCGTTATTAGAGAAGCACATGTAAAGCACAGGGAATCTATCCCAAGGAGGTAGTCATGAAATATCAAAGAAACACAAAGACGAGTAGTTTACCGATACCACTCTCAATGGTTCTATTGTTCTTGGTTAGCTCTGTATATGCCTTTGATCCAGTAACGCATGGTTTCATTGGAGAACAAGCTCAAAAGGTCGTGGTACTTACAGACAAAGTGAGACACCCTGATCCTTATGTTTTCGAAACTGGTTCAATCACGGCTGATGTGATGCAGTTGGACAACAGAAATATGCACGTGAACAAAGCCTTCTCTCATACAATGATGGATAAAGCAGAAGATTTTAAGCAACTCAGTTTTGGGGCGGGCTTTCTATCTCATCAATGTGCTGATGACGCGTGGGCTGAATGGGCAAACGGTAATGGTGTTCCTCGAGGCGGCATATCGACACCTCTAGAATGGGGCTATGAGTTCTTCTTTGCCGCATATGCTGTGCTATACAATCGCTATGCGGTGCCGGCAACGCTCTATATGGATGAAAAGCTGATTCGGGATACATACAAGAAGCTAACAGGTAATGAACTCCCTGCGTCGAGCCTCGAATTAAACTCAAGGAGAGACGGTATATGGAGTGCGATGATAGCTGAAGTACTCCTGCTAGCGACAACGTCTCCCGCGCTTCGTGCAGCTTTTGACTCTCCTGTGGGCCCGGCGGCCACGGTTAAGAAGTCCTTTGAGAACCCCATAAGTTCCGCCGTATCCGCAAGTGTACAAGAAATAGGAAAGAAATGGTTTGAGTTTGAACCGGTGAAGGAAGGCTCTGTCGTACATAGCGCGGGGGCATTGGGTAAAAAATGGCATGATAAGATTACACTTCCGCGACTTGCGAAAGGCTGGATGAGGTTGGATCCAAAATTTGTAGTTACCAAAGGAGGAGTTTGGGGCTCGGGCTATAGCTGGTCATGGTTAACAACCGATACACAAGATCCAAGTATTGAAATTGGTACAGGGTGTAATACAAACGCATATATCAAAGTTGAGTACACAATTGGGGCAATGAGGTTATTTCCGAAGGAAGAGAAGAAGGTAGTGCTTTCGATTCAGCCTGATTTGTTAGATGAGATAGCGAATAAAAGGAAGACGATGGGGTTTACTATCGATGAACCTTTGTTGACCAAATCTCAGGTTACTATACAGGAACTTAAGGAGAAACAGAATTCACTCTTAGCCTATATCGGGAGCGAAGAAAAAAGTGTAGCGGGGTTTATTCAACCCTTGAACTTAAAGGTTGATGACAAAGGGGAATTAATAGTCTCTAAGGAGAACAGGCCTAAGTTAGTAAACCAGATTGCCAAGTCATCTAACGAAATTGAAAGATCCTTGCACGTCATTCAGGCTCTGGAAAGCAGGAAGCAAGTAATTTCAGCGCATAGGGACCTTATTCAACCGATGCCGAAGAAGAATTTACCCTAGCCATAGTCATACTAAAAAGCGAACTTTGATAGCCTGATAGACTTAGTAGGAGAGATGGATCCGGCGGTGATAGCAAAGGCCGTCCAGTCCTGCTATCAAGAGGAACCCACCCTGACCTTGCCCCTTCTTCGCGTTCAGTTTAGGTGAGAGTGATCCTCGGGAAGCCGTCTTGCTATCCTTCGGGTTGCCCTCTGGAGGTCTCCATGGCACTGCGAAGGCTCGCGTCCGCTGCGGTCCTGCTGCTTCTCGCACTCACGACTGCGCCGGCACTTGCGGCAGAGGGGTTGCAGGTGGTGTCGGCGAGCCCCCAGGGTCCGCTCAAGGGCCCGGAGCAGCAGCGCATCCAGATCGTGTTCTCGGCAGCGGTGGTGCCGCTCGGCGAGGCCAGGCCGCTGAGCGCGCCGCCGTCATGGCTGAAGCTCGATCCGCCGGTGGTCGCGCGCTGGCGCTGGGCCGGCACTGCCGAGCTCGTCGGCGAGCCGCTCGCCCCGTTGCCGCGCGCCAACGTTTACCGCGTTACCGTGGACGGCTCGCTCGCGGGCCTCGACGGCCGCACCCTCTCTTCGCCCTTCACCTTCACGTTCTCGACGCCTCTGCCCGAGGTTGCGATCTACCGCGTCGATCGAGAGGAGCAAGGCGGCGGCGAGACCGAAGAGGAAGCGGTCGAGCGCCGGCGCTGGCGGGAAAAGAATGCGCCTCCCACCGACGACTTCACCGTCGTCTTGCGCTTCAACCAGCCGGTGGACCCGGCCTCGGTGGTGGAGAAGCTCGACGCCAGGATCGCCCCGCGTCCCCTCGCGGGCGCTTCGTCCGTAGTTTCGCCGTCGCAGGTGGAGCAGTGGCGTCGCGCCGACCCCGGCGCGTACGCGGCGTGGCAGCGCTTCCTGGCCGATGCCGGCGGCGCCCCTGCCGGCGCGGCGTCGTACACGATCGAGCCGGACGCCCAGCGCCCCGCCGAGGTGTTCCGCCTGCGTCCGTACGGCTGCTGGCCGCGGGGCGCCACGCTGGACGTGACGGTGGACCAGGGCGTGCGAGCGCTCGAGGGTCCCGGGACGTCGCCGAGCTCGGTGAACGCCTCGTTTTCGACGGCGTTGCCGTTCGCGCCGCTGCACTTCGACGGGCGCGCCGTGCGGTCGGGGGGATTCGAGCCGGAGACCGTACACCTGCTGTTCTCCACGCCCGTGACCTGGCGCGACCTGGCGCCGTTCGTCAGGGTGCGGGTGGAAGGCGGAACGAAGTGGGGGCGGCTGACCGCGCGGCCCGATGCCTGGTACTGGACCAACGAGGACGCGAAGCTGCGGCTCGAACCGTTCGGTTTCGACGGCGGCAAGAGCTACGACCTGTGCGTCGACCGGGAGGCGAAGGATGCGCTCGGCGCCGAGCTGGGGTTCGAGTGGTGCGCGACGGTGCGCACCGGCCACCGATCGCCTGCGTTCTACCTGGTCGAGGGTGACGGGGTCGTCGAGTGGGACGGGCCGCACCTGCTGCCGCTCAAGAGCCTCAACGTGACCGCGTACAGGGTGGTGCACCGGCGCGTCGCGGAAGAGGAGCTCGCTGCGGCGCTCGCCCGGCACGAGCGCGAAGACACCGGGGCGCTGGCCGCGGCGGAGGCGGTGAAGGCAGCGGGCAAGCCAGACAGGTCGGCGCTGCTCCCGATCAGCCTCGACGCGCCTCTCGGCGGTAAGCCGGGGATCGTCGAGACGCGGCTGCAGGTCGTGGATGTCCTGCCCGAGAGCGAGTACGAGGAGCGCGAGGCGAGCTTCGTGCGGCGGCCCCGCACGGCGCTCACGCAGGTGACGGGCCTGGGGCTCACGGTCAAGGCCTCCAAGCGCGACGGCCTCCTCGTCTGGGTCACACAGCTCAAGCAGGCGCAGCCCGTGTCCGGCGCGCAGGTGGTGGTGCGCGACAAGGATGGCGCCGTCCTGTGGCGGGGTGAGAGCGACGCCCGCGGGCTGGCCCGCACCGGCGCCGAGGCCTCTCTCGACAGGGCGTTCGTGGTCACCGCGCGCCTCGCCGACGACCTCGCCTACGCGCGGACGCGCTGGTACGAGGGGCACATGGGATGGGAGTTCAACCTGCCGGTGGACCAGAACCCGACGATGCCGGTGACCGGCGTCGTGTGGCCGGACCGGGGCGTCGTGCGCCCGGGCGAGTCGCTGCACGTCAAGGCAGTGCTGCGGCGGCAGGAGGCGCGCTCGCTGCGGCTGCCGCGGGCGGACAAGGTCGCACTCGTGATCCGCGACGCGCGCGGAGCGGACGCCGTCGTGCGCGATCTCCCCGTGGACCGCTGGGGCGGCGCCGAGACCGAGGTCGCCGTACCGGCCACGGCGGCGCTTGGCCGCTGGACGGTGTTCATCGGCGCCGTCTACTCGCGCGAAAAGCGGAGCTTCACGGACCCGGACGCGCCGACGGTCGGGGACGACGCGTGGCATCCGGCGTGGACCGTCGAGGGCAGCTTCCGCGTCGCCGAGTTCCGCCGCCCGAAGTTTCGCGTCCAGGTGGAAGGCGGAGCGGAGCGCCTGATCGCCGGAGACGCGCTCGCCGCGCACGTCGAAGGCAGCTTCCTGGCCGGGGGCGCGATGCGGGGCGCCCCGGCACACTGGACGGTGCGCGCAACACTGAAGACGTGGCGTCCGGCGGCTTCGAGGTGGGACGGCTTCGAGTTCCTGCCCGAGGCGTTCGAGGAGGAGTTCGATCGCGAGGCGCTGAAGACGGTGGCCGAGGGTCAGGGCAACCTGGACGCGGCCGGTCGCCTCGACGTCAGAGTCGCCCGCGTGGAGGCGATCAAGGGCTGGCCGGCGCGCCTCGAGATCGAGGGCGAGGTGAGCGACGTGGACCGGCAGTCGTCGGCCGGGACCGCGACCGTGGACGTGCTGCCGGGCGAGTTCATGCTGGGCGTGAGGAGGCCGGCGTTCTTCACCGAGGCGTCCGCCGGGGTTGACACCGAGGTGGTCGCGCTTGCACCCGACGGCTCGCCGCGCGCCGGCGTCGCCGTGACCGTGCAGCTCGTGCGCAGGCACTGGGAATCGGTGCGGCGGCGCGAGGTCTCGGGGCGCTACGTGTTCGAGTCGCGGCCGGTGCTCACGCCGGTCGCGGAGCAGGCGATCACGACGGCGTCCGCTCCCGTGAAGGTGCACTTCCCGGTGAGCGACGGGGGCGAGCACGAGGTCGTCGTGCGCGCCGCGGACCCGCGCGGCAATCAGGTGAGCGCGTCGGCGGCGTTCTACGTGTTCGGAGCCGGCTACACGCCGTGGCGTTTCGATCAGGAGAACCGCATTGATTTGGTGCCGGAGCGTGACCGCTACGCGCCGGGCGAGACCGCGCGCGTGCTCGTGAAGTCCCCGTGGGAGCGCACCACGGCGCTCGTCACGGTCGAGCGCGCCGGAGTGCTCGAGGCGAGGGTGCAGGAGCTCGGCGGCACGATGCCGATGGTGGAGATCCCGGTGCGCCCGGAGTACGGACCCAACGTGTTCGTGTCGGTGGTGCTGCTGCGCGGCCGCATCGAGACGCCGCCCGACCCGGAGATGATTGATCCGGGCCGGCCGGCGTACCGCGTCGGCTACTGCGAGCTGACCGTGCCCCCCAAGGGCAAGCGTCTCTCGGTCGCGATGAAGACGGGCAAGGACGAGTACCGCCCGGCGCAGACGGCACACGTTGATCTCCAGGTCAAGTCGGAGGGCGGCGCGCCCGCCCGCGCCTCGGTCACGGTGTGGGCGGTGGACGCGGGCGTACTTGCTCTCACCCGCTATGCGACGCCCGATCTCTACGCGACCTTCTTCGCGCGGCGCGGGCTTGGCGTGGTGACGGCCGAGTCGCGCACGCGCCTCGTCGGGCGGCGCTCCTACGGCAGCAAGGGCGACAAGTCGGGCGGCGGTGGCGGCCGCGAGCTCGCCGGCGAGCAGGTGCGCAAGGACTTTCGCGCGCTCGCCGTGTGGCGCGGCGACGTCGTGACCGACGAGCAGGGCCGCGCCGTGCTCGAGTTCGCGCTGCCGGATTCGCTCACGACGTACCGCTTGATGGCGGTGGCCGTGGCAGGCGAGGAGGAGTTCGGGGCCGGCGAGGTGGAGTTCCGGGTGTCGAAGCCGATCGGGCTCGAGCCGGCGCTGCCGAGGTTCATGCGGCCCGGGGATTCGGCGCGCGCCGGCGTGGTGGTCCGCAACCGCACCAAGAGCGCCCAGGAGGTTGAGGTCACATTGGCGGCCGTCGCCGGCGCCCCGCTCCGGCTTCGCGGCGGTTCGTCGCGCACGGTGAAGGTGCAACCGGGGGCCTCGGCGGAGGTCGGGTTCGGCCTCGTCGCCGAGCGTCCCGGCCGGGCGACGCTGCGCTTCGACGCCGTTGCGTCGGGTCGCAACGGGGAGCGCGACTCGATGCAGGCCACGCTGCCGGTGCTTGCCATCCAGCCGGACGAGAGCGTAGCGACGTTCTTCGCCACGGATACGCGCGCCACCGAGGCGGTGGCGGTGCCGAAGGATGTGTTCCCGCAGGTGGGAGGCCTGGAGGTTCGCCTCTCCACCTCAGCGCTTGTCGAGGCCCAGCCCGGTTTCGACTGGCTGCTCGACTACCGCCACGCGTGCGCGGAGCAGGTCGCGTCGCAGGTGCTGGGAGTGACGGCATCGCCGCGCTGGGCGCCCGAGGTGATCGCCGGGTTGACGCGCGCGCGCTGGCTCGCCGCCAACGTGGACCGGCTCCTCGCCTGCCAGCGCTCCGACGGCGGGTTCGGCTTCTGGCCGGGCCCCGATCCGAGCGCGGAGTACCTCTCCGCCTACGTCGGCTGGGCGCTCGCCGAGGCCCGGCGGGCCGGCTCGGAGATCGATCCCGCCCGACTCGATGCGGCTGTGAAGTACTTCTCGGGGCTGTTGCGACGCGAGAAGTTCCGGCTCGGCGAGGAGGACGGCTGGACGGTGAAGACCGCCGCCTCGTTCGCGCTCGCCCGGCTCGGCCGAGCGGAGCCGGCGTACTTCCAGGTGCTCTACGACGGGCGCGCCGGCCATCCAGCGTGGGCCCGCGCGCTGCTCGCCACGGCCGTGCTTGCCGTGGACGCATCCGACCTCCGGGGGGCGGCGCTCGTCCAGGAGATCGTCAACCAGCTTGCGGTGGAGGCGCGCGTGGCACGCCTCGAGGAGAAAGGGCCGGAGTGGGCGTGGTGGCTGTGGTCGAGCGAAGCGCGGGACTCGGCCGCGGCGCTGCTCGCGATCGCGACGGCCAGCCCGACCAACGCAGTGGCCGACCGACTGGCCCGCGGCCTGCTCGACCACCTCGGCCACGACCGCGAGCCCACGACCCACGACACGGCCTGGATGCTGCAGGCGCTCGCGTCCTATGACCGCGGGCAGCTGGGCGGGCAGGCAGCCGCCGTCACTGCGGCCGCGGAGCTCGCCGGTGTGCCGATGGTGCGGTCGCAGCTCTCTGCAGCGCAGCCGGCGACCTCGACGCGTGTGCCGATGGAAGATCTCCAGCGGCGTGCCGAGGCGGCACCCGACCACACGCTGCCTCTCGTCGTGACCGCTGAAGGCGGTCGCGTCCATGGAGCGGCCGTCCTGTCCTACGCCGCGCGTGCGGCCGGCAGGCCGGCATTGGCACAGGGCCTCGAGCTCGAGCGGCGCTTCCTCGACGCCTCGGGGCGCTCGGTTTCGAACGTGACCGCAGGCGACGAGGTCACCGTGGCGGTGATCGTCAACTGCCCGGCGGGACGCCGCTTCGTGGCGGTCGAGGCGCCGCTGCCGGCCGGCCTCGAGGCCGTGGACCAGGCGCTCGCCACGAGCGCGCGCCCGCCCTCGCGGCCGCACATCGAGCACGGCCTTGTGGCGGAGGAAGTCGAAGACACACTCTGGTGGCGGCCGGGTTTCGACCACGTGGAGCTGCGCGACGACCGCATCGTGCTCTACGCCACCGAGCTGCCGGCAGGCACGCACACGTACACGGTGCGGTGCCGCGCCACCACGCCGGGGTCGTTCGTCGTCGCTCCGGGGAAGGCGGAGGAGATGTACGCGCCGGAGGTCTTCGGCACGACCGGCGCCTCGACGTTCGAGGTGCTGGCCGGGGGGCGCTAGGGCAATGGCCGTGACGCTGGCGCGCAGGACCGTGCGCGGGCTCGGCGTTGTGCTCGCCGCGGCAACGGTGGCGCTGGGCGCGCTGCTGGTCGCCGTGCCGTGGCCTGGTGATCTCCTGGCGCGCGCGCCGCGACCTGCGCTCGAGATCGTTGATCGCAATGGCCTGCCGCTCCGCCTGATGGCGGGAGAGGATGGCGTGCGCGCCAGGCCGGTCGACCTCGGCCACGTCTCCCCGTACCTCGTGCCTGCGGTGCTCGCGGCGGAGGACCGCCGCTTCTTCCACCACCCGGGCGTGGACCCGCTCGCGCTCGGCCGCGCCGCGTGGCAGGATGTGTGCGCCGGCCGGATCGTATCTGGCGGCTCGACGCTGACCATGCAGCTCGCCCGCATCCTCGACCCGCACCCGCGCGGTGCGGTCGCCAAGCTGGCGCAGGTCGGGCTGGCGCTCCGTCTCGAGGCGGCGCTCGGCAAGCGGGAGATCCTCACCGAGTACCTCTCTCGCGCGCCAATGGGCAACCGGGTGGTCGGATTCGAAGCCGGAGCCCGGGTCTACCTTGGCAAACCCGCCGCGCAGCTTTCACCGGCGGAGGCGGCATTGCTGGCCGTCGTCCCGCGCGCGCCTTCGCGCCTGAACCCGTGGGACGACCTCGCTGCGCTGAAGGCGCATCGCGACACGATCCTCAAGCGCATGGCGGGGGCGGGCGATCTCGACGATGCAGGCGTGCGCGCTGCCCTCGCGGAGCCCGTCGTGCTGAGCCCGGACCCGTTCAGGACCGAGGCGCCGCACTTCCTCGGGCGCGTCGCCGAGGACGTCGGCGCGGTCGAGCCGGTCGCAGCCAGGCTCGTCTCGACCCTCGACCTGGCGCTGCAGCGGCGGGTGGAGCTCATCACGCGCCAGCACCTTGCCGATCTGGCCGCCCATGGCGTGGGCGCGATCGCGGTGGTGGTCCTCGACGTCGGGCGCGGGGAGTGGCTGGCGCTGGAGGGGTCGGGTGGCTTCTGGGACCTTCCCGGCGGGCAACAGGACGGCGCCCGAATCGCGCGCCAGCCGGGCTCGGCGCTCAAACCCTTCACGTACGCCTGCGCGTTCGACCGGGGCTTCTCGCCCGCGACGGTCCTGCCCGATGTCCCGCGCTCGTTCGTGTGGGGCGGCGGAACCTGGACGCCGCGCAACTACGACGAGCGCTTCCACGGACCGCTGCGCGCCCGGGAAGCGTTGGCGTGCTCGGTCAACGTGCCGGCCGCCGTCGTGCTGCACGCCGTCGGTCCTGACGTGCTCCTTGCTTCACTGAGGGCCGCGGGGATTACGACCCTCTCGGGTGACGCGAACGTCTACGGTCTCGGGCTCACGTTGGGAGCGGGCGAGGTCCGCCTCGACGAGCTGACGGCGGCGTACGCGGCCCTCCTTCGCGGCGGCGAGTGGGAAGGCACGACCTCGTGGCGAGGCATGCTCGACGGCCGCGGGCGGGTCGTGCGACGGCCGCAACACCCCCCGGCGCGGCGCGTGTGCTCTGCGGAGGCGGCCGCACAGGTCGTGGACGTCCTCGCCGACCCGGAAGCGCGCGCCGCGGCGTTTGGCCTGTGGAGCGTGCTGCGCCTGCCGTTCCGCGCGGCGGTCAAAACCGGCACGAGCGAGAGCTTCCGCGACAACTGGTGCGTCGGCGGAACGCGCGATGTGGCGGTGGGCGTGTGGGCCGGCAACTTTGACCGTGCGCCGATGGGCAACGTCTCCGGCGTGTCGGGAGCCGGCGCGGTGTGGCGCGAGGTCATGCTGGCGTGGGCCGAGCTCTATCACCGGGGCGAGGAGCTGGCGGCGCAAGCGACGCTGGCGGAGCCGCCACCGTCGTTGCGTCGGGTCGAGGTGTGCGCTCTGTCCGGCCTGGCGCCCGGTCCCGACTGCCCTGCCAGAACGCTCGACCTGCTGCGACCGGAGCAGGTGAGTGCGAGGACCTGCTCGTGGCACGGGCGCGCTGCGGACGGCTCCACGCTCGTGCGGCTGCCGCCCCTGTACCGGGGGTGGGCCGCGCGTGAGATGCCGGCACGCGCGACGCTGGCTTCGTCTCAGGCGAGTGCGGGCGGCGCTTCGAAGCGGCTCGACCCCAGCGTTGGGACGCCGATCGCGGTGACGGCGCCTGCCAACGAGGACGCGTTCGTGCTCTCGCCTGACCTGCCGCAGCGGTTCCAGAGCCTCGAGCTGCGGTGCGCGGTGGAGGGCGAGCCGCCCGAGGTTGTTTGGCTGGTGGACGGCCGCGAGCACGCCCGCGGCGGTGCGCCGTACACGGCCCGCTGGGCGCTCGAGCCAGGAACGCACCGCATCGAGGCCGTCTCGGGAGGTCGGCGCTCGGCGCCGGTTGTGGTTACCGTCTACGGGCGCTGTGCCGGACTCTGAGATTGTTCTTCCTTTGAACGTAGTGCTTTCTGTCGCATCCGTCGCTCTCGGCTATACTGCGCCGGGTTTCAGGAATCCTAGGGGGGAGAATGAAGATGACACTAGCAGGCCGGACTGTGCTCGTTGTCGTGATGGCCACGCTCCTGGCGTGCCCGCTGCTCGCCGTCCAGGCGGGGCAGGCGTCGGGCACCGCGACGGTTGACGGGACGACCGCCACACTGGAGTTCGCCGTCAGCACCACGAAGGAAAACCTCTTCGACGACTTCAAGAAGGACACCATCGTGGTGCTCAGTGACCGGGCGCTGGGCGACACGGCGGCCGACGACGAGGTCGGGCTCTCGCTGCGGGCGAGGCGTGGAGAGCTGTTCGTGCTCGCGCTCCGCCTCGACGGGGCGAGGCTTGTCAACGTCGGAGTAAGCCACACGGGACTCAGCGGCATCGTGCTCCTTCCCGGCGCGTGGTTCGAGTACAGGCCCGGCAGGGCGAACCCAGGGACTGTCGCCGGCTCGCTCAGACTCGCGAAGCGCGAGTCGGACGGCCACTCCTATGCCTGCTCGGTCGAATTCGTCGCCGTACCGGCGGCGGCTACGGTCCGGGCTGCGACCGCCGAGGCCCCTGCGATCGTTCCGCCTACGCCAACGCTGCCACCCGCGACGACCAGCACCCTCGACCCCAAGTCGCTCACGCCGCTGCTCGTCCAGGCGATGATGCAAAAGGACGAGGGACAGGCGCTCAAGCTCATCGAACTCGGGGCCGATCCCAACGGTCGCGACCAGTACGGCACCCCGGTACTCAACTGGGCCGTGATGATGTGCCAGCCGCACGTGGTCAAGGCCCTCGTCGACAAGAGGGCGAGCCTGACGTATCAGCGCGCTCCGGGAATGACAATCCTTCAGGAAGCGGGCGCGTGCCCGGAGGCAGCCAAGATCCTCCGCGCCGCGGGCGCCCGCTGAGCCGGCGCCCACTTTCGGTCGCGCCAGATCTGCCCGAAGCTGCGGCTACGGGCGCTGGGTGTCGCCGCGATGAATCCAGGTGGAGCCCTTGCGTCGCGCAGGGGTCACGGCGGCCAAGATATTGAGCACAACGCACTCCTCCCCGGCGTGTGGGAGAGGCGATCGACGATGGCGTTCCGCCTGGGAGTGTAGGGCGTGACGCGTTTCTGCTTGAGAGGGCGCGGTTCCACTTCTTCAAAGCGATGGTCATGTCGTCTCCCAGCGGAATGAGGCTGATGGTGACTCGCTCATCGGGGAGGATCTTCCGGTTCAGGGCGCGGATCGCCACCGTGTCGGCATCGTTCACGGCATCGTCCAGGACCCACCCGAACCACAACACGTTGTCCAGGAGCAGCAGGCCACCGACGCCATTCAGCCGCAACTCGCTTCCGCCGAGAAGAGGTCTCGGAGCGCAGCGTGAGGCCGTGGCGATTTCGTTGATTTCGCCGAGATTGCTTCGTCGCTTCGCTCCTCGCAATGACACGGCTACCCTGTGTCGTTGCGAGAAGTTCTGCTGTACGCGCGGCTGCAGTGGTCATTGCGAGGAGCCCCGCCGGAGGCGGGTCGACGAAGCAATCTCGTCAATGGGCTGATTCGCAATGCAGAGCATCATTTTCCCCGCTAAGATCAATCGCCATCCCGGCAGACGTTGACGCCACGCGCGCAACCGCGCTAGCGTCTCGCAGATGCGGCGCGTCGAGCGTGATGGCTACCTTCATCGCTCGGCATCGCCGATGAGGCGGTAGGCGGGGCCAGTTGCCCGCTCCTGTCGCCGGGCATGAGCGGGGAGCGAGCAGGCAACGTCGGCAAACCTTCCCGCCGTGCCGCGATCGGGAGGATTGAGTCAATGGAGATCGTCGCCACGTTTGTCCCGGGAAAAGCGGAGCCGGCCGAGGAGCTGCGCCGGTCCCCGGGCGGCGCCAGCATGGTCGAGCTGCGCGCCGATCTGCTCGGGCCCGACGTGGACCTCGCGCCGCTGGTGGCGGCATCGCTGCTGCCGGTGATCGTGACGCTGCGCTCGTCGGCCGAGGGCGGACAGGGCCCGGACGACCCGCAGGCGCGGCGCCGCTTCTTCCTGCGCGCGGTTGCGTGCGATGCCGCGTTCTTTGACCTCGAGGTAGCGCGCGACGCTGATCTGATCGGCACAGTGGTGCACCCTGAGAGAACCGTGTTGTCGGCTCATTTCGGCGGCGGCATTCCGGCCGACCTCGAGACGAGGGCCGCGCGCATGCTGGCGGCGAAAACGCGCATCGCCAAGGTCGTGCCGGAAGCGCGCAACCTCGACGATCTTCTCTCGGTGCTCAGGCTTGCCCGGGCGCTCGAGCGCGGCGCGCCTGCGTCACGCCGCGCGGTCGTTTTCGCGACCGGCGAGGCAGGGCGCGCGAGCCGCCTGTTGTCGCCGCTGCTCGGCGCGCCGCTCGCATTCGCCGCGTGGGACGAAACCCGCCGGGCCGCGCCCGGCCAGTACACCGCGGAGGAACTGGTCGCGCTCGTCGGCCACTTGCACGGGTGGCCGCGACGCCTGTTCGCCGTGCTCGGCAGGCCGGTGGGCGGCTCGCTGTCGCCGCGCATGCACGCGGCCGCCTACCGCGCCCTGGGCTTGCCGGACGCGTTCGTGCCGATCGAGGTGAGCGACGAGAGCGAGCTCGACCGTCTGCTGCGTCCGAGCGGTGAGACGTGCCTCGACCAGATCGGCCTGAGCGTGGGCGGTTATGCGGTGACGATGCCCTGGAAGCAAGCTGCGGCGAAGCGCTGCTCGCTGTTGGCGCCGCGCGCCGAGCGCGCCGGGGTCGCAAACACCGTGCTGCCGCGCGCCGGCAAGTTGCTTGGCGACTGCACCGACATCGACGGCATCACGCGCGTGCTCGCCGAGGAGGGCGCCGAGCTTGCGGGCCGGCGCGCGCTCGTGCTCGGCAGCGGCGGCGCCGCGCGTGCGGCCGCAGTCGCACTCACGCTCGCGGGTGCTGCGGTCACGATTGTGGCCCGTGACCGCGACCGGGCGACGCGTGCGGCGCGGGCCGTGGCTGCGAACGTCGGCGAGATGGGCGCAAGCGCCGATGCTGTCGCGGTCGTGAACGCCACACCCGCGGGCGCGGACGGCGCGGCGACGCCGTGGCTGGAGGCGCTTCGGCTGCCGGCGGGCGCCGTGGCGGTAGATCTGCCGTACCGCGAGCGGCCAACGTTCCTGGCGCAACTCGCGCAGGCACGCGGCTGGCGCTACGTGGGCGGGCGTGAGGTGCTGCTGTTTCAGGGCCTCGCGCAGTTTGCCGCGATGACCGGGGCCGCGCCGCCGGTGCGCGCGATGGCAGCGGCGCTCGGGCTTGAGGAGGCGCAGTCGTGAACCCACCGTCCCGGATGCCAGCGGAGGCACTAACACTCGTCGACAGAGCAGCGGCGGCTTGACGCGCTTCGTGCAGAAGAGGCCACGGCTGCGGCATCCCAGCCGCGGCGTGACGCGATTACTTGTCGGGCTGCGGCGTGGCCGGTGTTGCCGCCAGCTTCACTCGCGTCCACAGCTTGATGGGGTTGGGCATGTCGGACCTGTCGCCGCCCATCCCTCGCCCCATGCCGCCCCGTCGTCCGCCACCCCGCCCCATGCCACCGTAGCCTCCGGGAGCCGTGCCACCGGGCGCGCCCTCGGGTGGGCTGCCACCGCCTTCGTGTCCTCCCGCCGCTCCACCTTCGCCTCCCGAACCGGTGCTGCGCTGAACGTGTGGCCGTTCCGTCTCGAGACCGAGCGCGATCGTCCCGCCAGCCTTCGGCTCTATCGCCAACGGGTGATCGGGAGTTGCCTTGAGCGGGAACCGCAGCTCGATGACCATCACGCCCACGTCGTCGCCGAGCGCGGCCTGGATCGGATAGGCGTCGGCGCGCGCCACCGTAAAGCGATCCTTCTCGGTGGGCCCGATGAGCTCAACCTGGCTCGTGTCCACGCGGGCGTTCGGGGCGCTGTACTCGCCCGACGGCGCGGGTGTGGGCACGCCGCCGCCCCCGTGCGTGCGGTGGAACCCCGCACCGACCGGGAAGCGTGCTCCGAAGCCCTTTGCGTCCTTGCCCTCGCCGTTGACCCAGACGGTGATGCCCAGGTGGGCGATCTGCGCTTTCATCTTCGGATCGGAGGTCTTGAGACAAACGTAGAGGAAGTCGCCGTCGTTCTGCACGCCCAGCAGGATCGGGACGTCCGGGAGAGGCTGCAGGTGTCCTCCCCACTCGTCGGCTGTGCCGTCTGTCTTGACCGGCGCCTGTGGCCACACACTCTTGATCTCGATATCCTTGGCTTGGCTGCTGACGGCGAGCACGGCGCCCAGGCAAAGCCACCGGAACATTTTCGTCATGTTGTCTCCCTTTGCACCTTCGCGACCAATCTTCAGGCAGGACACAACCCCGGAGCGTCAGACGAACCATTGCCCTCAGGGTTGACCGGACGGGCCGGGTCTTCATTTCACGCGAGCGGCCTCGCAGAGCGCCACCGGAAGTCCCCCGGTGCGGAGAACGCAGCCGCGGTCGGAGTGATGGCGAGCCAACGCATGTGATGGCTTGGCGCGGACAGCGCTGCCACCCCTGCGCCGGGCTCGCGCAGTTATTCGCGCTGCTCCTGCTTTGGCGCTGGTGTGGGCGGGGCAACCGTGCGAGCGGACGGTATGGCGCGGGCGGTGATCGCGGCGCGATCGGGCAGGTCCGTCGCGCGCCAGCCGCCGCCAAGCGCTTTGACGAGGTTCACGCTCGCCGTCATACGCCGGGTCAGCAGGTCGACCGAGGTTCGCTCGTTGGCGAGCGCGATGTTCTGCGCCGTGACGACCTCGAGGTAGATCGTGATGCCTCCCTCGTAGCGATTCCTGGCCATGGCAAGCGAGCGCTCCGCCGCAGCGACGGCCACGGCCTGCTGGGTCGCCTCTTCCGCCAGAATGCGCAGCGCGGCGAGGTTGTCCTCGACCTCCTCGAAGGCGGTCAACACATCCTGGCGGTACACGGCGACGTTGGCGTCGTAGGAAGCGAGCGCCTGCTCGTTTTGGGCGCGTCGCTTCCCGCCGTCGAACAGCGTCTCGACGAGCGCGGGACCCAGAGACCAGAACCGGTTCGGCAACGAGAAGAGACTGGACAGCGTCGAGCTTTGGTAGCCGCCCGAGGCGCTCAGCGTGAACGTCGGGAAGTAGGCCGCCCGAGCGACGCCGATCTGGGCGTTGGCCACGGCGACGCGCCTCTCTGCCGCCGCGATGTCGGGCCGGCGCTCGAGCAGCTCGGAGGGAAGCCCAACCGGGATTTCAGGCGGTCCAACCCGAATCGGCGCGGGCGTCAGCGAGAACTCCGCGGGCGGCTTGCCGAGGAGCACCGCGATGGCATGCTCGAGCTGCGCCCGCGCGATGCCAAGGTCCGTCGCCTGCGCGCGGGTCGTCTCGAGCTGCGTTTCCGCCTGTGCCACGTCCACGCCCGAGACGACGCCCTGCTTGTGGCGATTCTGGGTGAGCTGCAGCGCGGTCTGGTACCCGGTCACGTTGGTTTCAAGGAGCTGTCTCTGTGCGTCGATCCCGTGGAGCAGGAAGTAGTCAACCGCCAGCTCCGCCTGCATGGCGAGCCGCACCGCCTCAAGGTCCGCGGCGCTCGCCTGCGCGCTTGCCACGCCCGCTTCGAAGTTGCGGCGGATGCGACCGAAAACGTCAAGTTCCCAGTTGAGGTCGACCGGCACCTGGTAGGCGGTGGCCGTTGGCGGGGCGCCGCTCGTCGGCGCGGACGAGCCCTTCGTCAACCCGCTCGACCGGGTCACCGACGCGCCCACGCTGGCGGTCGGGAAAAGGCTCGCGCGCGCCCCGCGGGCGAGCGCCCGGGCGCCGCGAAACTGCGCTTCGGCCTGAGCGATGCTCTGGTTGGTGACAGCCACCTGCTCCTCGAGCGCATTGAGCTCGGGGTCACCGAAAATCTCCCACCACCTTCCGCGCTCTGCGGCATCCTTCGGCTGCGCCGGCTTCCACTGGCCGCTTGTCGTTGCTTGCGTCGGCGGCAGCTCCTTGTACGTCGCCGGCACGGGCGCCAAAGGCCTCTGGTAGTTCGGCCCCACGGCACACGCCGCCGACAAGCAAACAATTGAGGCGATCGATGCGTGCCGCACTCTCACGTTCCCTCCATCGGGGCTACGGCTTTTCGGACGAGCCCGCGGCGCAGCCTTTCCCAGCGGAGCCGGAAGCGGTCGAGATAGAGGTAGACCACCGGCGTCGTGAACAGCGTCAGCATCTGGCTGAAGATGAGACCTCCGACGATCGCGATGCCGAGCGGCCGGCGCAGCTCCGAGCCGGTGCCGCCACCGATCGCGAGCGGCAGGCCGCCCAACATGGCTGCCATCGTCGTCATCGTGATCGGGCGGAACCGCAGCAGGCAGGCCTGGAAGATGGCCTCCTCCGGTCCTTTCCCCTCTTTTCGCTCGGCGTCAATGGCGAAGTCAATCATCAGAATCGCATTCTTTTCCACGATGCCGATCAGCAGGATGATGCCGATGAACGCGATCACCGAGAGCTCGGTGCGGAGGGCGATCAGCGCCAACAACGCGCCAACGCCTGCAGACGGCAGCGTCGAGAGGATCGTGACTGGGTGGATCAGGCTCTCGTACAGGACACCCAGCACAATGTAGACCGCGAGCAGCGCCGCCAGGACAAGGATCGGCTCGTTGGCGAGGGACGCCTGGAACGCCTGTGCCGTGCCCTGGAAGCTACCGCGGATCGAGCCCGGCAGCCTGATCTCGGACTCCGCACGCTTGATTGCGTCGACCGCCGTCCCAAGCGCGACTCCGACCGGCAGGTTGAAAGAGATGGTGACTGACGGGAACTGTGCCTGGTGGTTGACCTGGAGAGGGGCCGTGTTGGGCTGGTAACGCGTGAATGCGGCGAGCGGCACCATGCCGCCGTTGTTGGCCGGGAGGTAGACGTACTTCAGGCCTTCCGGGTTCTGCCAGAACTGTGGGTCGACCTCCATGATGACGTGGTACTGGTTCAACGGCGTGTACATTGTCGAGACCTGGCGCTGGCCGAACGCGTCGTAGAGCGTGTTGTCGATCATCTGCGAGGAGATGCCGAGCCGCGACGCGGTGGCGCGGTCGAACGTGAGCGACGCCTGCAGCCCCTTGTTCTGCTGGTCGCTGTTGACGTCGGCGAGCTCGCGCACCTTCTTCAGCCTCTCGAACACCCGGGGAGCCCACTGGGAGAGTTCCTCTTGATCATCCCCCTGCAGCGTGTACTGGTACTGGGCGGCGCCGCCTCGCCCGCCAACGCGAAGATCCTGGACCGGCTGCAGGTAGAGGGTCGCGCCCGGTACGTGCGCGAGCTTTCCCCGCAGACGCGCGATGACCTGGTCGGCAGTCACGTCCCGGTTCTCTTTCGCCTTCAAGCCTACGAACATCCGTCCCGAATTGACGGTGCCACCAAGAAAACCGGCCACGTTCTCGACGGCGGGGTCCTGCTTGACGGTGTTTACGAACTCGGTCAACTTCTTCTGCATTGCCTGAAACGAGGTGTCCTGATCTGCGACGATTGATCCGTTCAGACGACCCGTGTCCTGTTGTGGGAAGAAACCTTTGGGGATCTTCGCGTACAGGAGAATTGTGGCTGCCATGGTTGCCAACGTCACTGTCAAGGTCAGCGGCTGATGATGGAGCACCCAGCCGAGCGACCTCTTGTAGTGGCCGAGAATCCACTGAAACGCCTGCTCGCTCGCCCGATTGAACCGTCCCTTCCTTTCCTGGTCGCGCGGGCGAAGCAGCTTGGCGCACATCATGGGCGTAGCCGTCAGGGAAACGACCAGCGACACGCCGATGGCAACCGAAAGCGTCACCGCAAACTCGCGGAAGAGCCGCCCGACAATACCGCCCATCAGCAGGATTGGAATGAAGACTGCTACCAGCGAGAGGCTCATCGACACGACCGTAAAGCCGATCTCCTTGGCACCAAGGAGTGCTGCCTCCATTGGCTGCTTGCCCGCCTCCAAATGGCGGGTGATGTTCTCAATGACGACGATGGCATCGTCGACGACAAACCCGGTCGCGACGGTGAGCGCCATGAGCGAGAGGTTGTCGATGCTGTAGCCGAGCAGGTACATCGCGCCGAACGTCCCGATGAGCGAGACCGGCACGGCGACGCTAGGGATGAACGTTGAACGCGCGCTGCGGAGGAAGACGAAAACCACCAGGATTACGAGGGAGATCGAGATGCAGAGCGTGATCTCGACATCCCGAACGGACGCTCGGATGGTGCGGGTGGCGTCGATGAGAACGGAGAGATCAATCGTGGGCGGGATCGCCGCTTGCAGTTGCGGCAGAACCGCGCGCACACCGTCCACGGTCTCGATGATGTTCGCGCCGGGCTGGCGGAACACCATCATGATGATCCCAGGTTTGCCGTTCGCAAGCCCCGCCGTGCGAATGTCCTCGACGGAGTCCGTCACCTTGGCGATGTCGGCGAGTCTAACGGCGGCGCCATTGCGGTAGGCGACGACGAGCGGCTGATACTCCGCGGCCTTGAGAAGTTGGTCGGTCGTCGAGAGCGACCAGGCCCGATGAGCGTCGGCGAGGTCGCCCTTCGGGCGGTTGGCATTGGCGGCAAGGAGCGCCGCGCGGACGTTCTCGAGCCCAAGTCCAGTATTGTTGAGCTCCATCGGGTTCAGGTCGACGCGGACCGCCGGCAGCGCGCCCCCGCCGACAAAGACCTGTCCCACACCCTTGACTTGCGCGAGCTTCTGTTGGAGGACGGAGGAGGCGATGTCGTACATCCGCGGTCGCCCGAGAACATCGGAGGTGAGCGCGAGGAGCATGATGGGCGCGTCCGCCGGGTTCACCTTTCGGTACCACGGGTTGTTCGGCAGGTTGGCCGGGAGCTGGCCGCGCGCCGCGTTGATCGCCGCCTGGACATCGCGTGCCGCCGCGTCGATGTTCCGGTTGAGATCGAACTGCATCGTGACGCCGGTCGAGCCGAGAGAGCTCGACGAGGTCATCTCCGTCACGCCGGCGATGCGTCCGAACTGACGTTCGAGCGGCGTCGCAACTGAAGAGGCCATCGTCTCGGGGCTCGCGCCCGGCAGCCCGGCGTTCACACTGATCGTCGGGAACTCCACCTGCGGCAGCGGCGACACCGGCAGGAACATGTAGCCCACGGCGCCGGCAAGCGCAATCGCTACGACCAGAAGCGTCGTCGCGACGGGCCGGTGGATGAAGGGCGACGACAGCGACGAGAAGGTCAGGCGCCCTCCATCGGACGGAATCCGGAGGCCGGGTTGACATCCTTCGCCGTCTTCCGGTTGGCGATGCGGTGCGCCAGCCGATCGAACCAGAGGTAGATCACCGGGGTCGTGTAGAGCGTCAGCAACTGGCTGAAGATCAGTCCGCCGACGATCGCGATGCCAAGGGGGCGGCGCAGCTCCGACCCGATGCCCCAGCCAAACGCAAGCGGCACGCCGGCGAGCAGCGCGGCCATGGTCGTCATGAGGATCGGGCGGAAACGCAGGAGCGCGGCCTGATAGATCGCGTCCGGCGCCTGCTTCCCTTGCTTCCGTTGGGCGTCGAGCGCGAAGTCGATCATCATGATCGCGTTTTTCTCGACGATGCCGATCAGGAGGATGATGCCGATTAGGGCGATGACCGAGAAGTCGGTGCGAAACAGCATCAGCGACAGCAGCGCACCGACGCCGGCGGACGGGAGCGTGGACAGGATCGTCACGGGATGGATGTAGCTCTCGTACAGCACGCCGAGCAAGATGTAGACCGTGACAATCGCGGCCAGGATCAGGAAGGGCGTGTTCACGAGCGACGCGCGAAATGCCTGAGCCGTGCCCTGGAAGCCCTCCTGAATGCTGGCGGGCAGGCCCACGTCCTGGCGTGCCTTCTCGATCGCGCGCACCGCTTCGCCCAGCGAGGCACGTGGTGCGAGGTTGAACGAGACCGTCACCACCGGGAATTGGCCCTGGTGGTTCACAACGAGCGGCGCGTTCGATACCTCGATGTCGGTGAACGACCCCAGCGGCACCGCGCCGCCGCCGGCTGACCGCAGGTAGATGTTCCTCAGGTCGTCCGGCCGGCCTTGGAAAGTGGGTTGGGCTTCCAGCACGACGCGGTACTGGTTAAGCTCCGTGAACATCGTCGAGATCTGGCGCTGGCCGAAGGAGTCATAGAGCGTGTCGTCGAGCATCTGCGGCGTGATGCCGAGGCGCGATGCCGTCGTCCGATCCAGTACCAGGCGTGCCTCGAGGCCGGCGGTCTGCTGGTCGCTTGCGACGTCGCGTAGCTCAGGTAGAGACTGCAGCCGGCCGACAAAGCGTGGCGCCCAGATGGCGAGCTCCCGAGCATCGGGGTCCTCGAGCGTGTACTGAAACTGCGTGCGGCTCACGCGGTCCTCGACGGTGAGATCCTGCACGGGCTGAAGGAAGAGCGCGACGCCCTCGACCTTCGCAAGCTCGGGCTGCAACCGGCGGATGATCTCGCTGGCGTTCGCCTTCCGTTCCTCCAGGGGCTTCAGGTTGATCTGGATGCGCCCGCTGTTCATCGTCGTGTTCGTGCCGTCGATACCAATGAACGACGACAGGCTCTCCACGGCGGGGTCCTTGAGGATGACGCGGGCGAGCGCCTGTTGCCGGTCGGCCATGGCAGGGAACGAGACGGTTTGGGACGCCTCCGAGATGCCGAGGATCACGCCCGTGTCCTGCACCGGGAAGAACCCCTTCGGAACGATGACGTAGAGCAGCACCGTTACGACTAGGGTCGCGACCGCCACCGCCAGCGTGGCCCGCGAATGACGCAGCACCCAGGTGAGCGTGCGGCCGTAGAACTCGATGACGGCGTCGAACGCGCGCTGCGAGCTGCGGTAGAAGCGAGTCTGCTGCGACGGCGGCTTGTGACGCAGGAGGCGCGCGCACATCATTGGCGTCAGCGTCAGCGACACGGCGCAGGAAATCAGGATCGTCACCGAGAGCGTGACGGCGAACTCGCGAAACAGCCGGCCGACGATGTCTCCCATGAAGAGCAGCGGGATCAGCACGGCGATGAGCGACACCGTGAGGGAGAGAATCGTGAAGCCGATCTGCTCCGAGCCACGGAGCGCCGCCTCGAGGGGCGGCACCCCCTCTTCGATGTAGCGCGAGATGTTTTCGATCATGACGATGGCGTCGTCGACGACGAAGCCGGTGGAGATCGTCAGCGCCATGAGCGTGAGGTTGTTCAGGCTGTACCCGAGGAAGTACATCGCGCCAAAGGTCCCGACCAGCGATAGGGGAACCGCGACGCTGGGAATCACCGTGCCGGCCGCGGTGCGCAGGAAGAGGAAGATCACCATGACGACAAGCGCGATGACAAGCATCAGCTCGAACTCGATGTCGAGCACGGAGGCGCGGATCGTCGTCGTGCGATCGGTCAGGATGGTGACTTTTACCGCCGACGGGAGCGACGCGCGCAGTTGTGGCAGCAGCGCCTTGACCCGATCGACGACGGCGATGATGTTCGCACCGGGTTGGCGCTGAATGTTCATGATGACCGCTGGTGTTTGGTTCATCCAGGCGGCCTGCTTCACGTTCTCGGCGTCGTCGATCACGTTGGCAACGTCGGACAGCCGCACAGGTGCGCCGTTACGGTACGCAATCACCAGCGGCCGGTATTGGTCGCTCGACAGGAGTTGATCGTTGGCCCAAATCGAGTAGGACTGGCGCGCGCCGTCGAAGGCGCCCTTGGCCTGGTTGACGTTCGCCTGTGCGATGGCGGTACGGACGTCCTCCATCGTCAGGCCACGCGAGGACAGCGCGGTCGGGTTCACCTGCACGCGCACCGCGGGCTTCTGGCCGCCGCTGATGCTGACGAGGCCGACGCCTGGGAGCTGGGAAATCTTCTGCGCGAAACGGGTGTCGGCGTAGTCCTCGACTTTCGACAGTGGCAGCGTTTCCGACGTGAGTGCGAGCGTGAGGATCGGAGCGTCTGCCGGGTTTGTCTTGCTGTAGATGGGTGGGTTGGGTAGATCGCGCGGCAGATACGTGCCTGCGGCGTTGATCGCCGCCTGCACCTCCTGCTCCGCCACGTCGATATTGAGGTTGAGGACGAACTGGAGCGTGATGACCGAGCTCCCAGACGAACTGCTCGACGTCATCTGATTCAAGCCGGGCAACTGACCGAACTGGCGCTCAAGCGGCGCCGTGACTGCGGAGGCCATGACGTCCGGACTCGCGCCGGGATAAAACGTCACGACCTGGATCGTCGGGTAGTCAACTTGCGGCAGCGCCGAGACGGGGAGCTGTTTGAAGCCGATGAGCCCGCCGATGAAGAGCCCGGCCATCAGGAGTGACGTCGCGATCGGCCGCAAGATGAACTGGCGCGACGGGTTCATGGGTTCGGTTTCCGGCTGCCCCTCTCGCTTGCCAGGGAAACCTTCGTGCCCGGCTGGAGCTTGTCGACGCCATCGACGACCACGATGTCCCCGGCCGACACGCCCCTGCGGATCGCAGTGTCGTCGCCCTCCGTGAGCTGCACCTCAACGGTGCGCATCTCCACGGAGGCGTCGGTCTTGACGACGTATACGTACGCCGATTGCGGGCTGCGCTGGAGCGCCGCGGTCGGGATGAGGACAGCTTCGCGGAGCGTGTCGACGAGCAGCCGCGCGTTGACGAACTGGTTCGGGTAGAGGGCGGCGTCCACGTTGGGGAAAAGCGCCTTGATGCGAACCGTCCCGGTCGTCTGGTCGATCTGATTGTCCATCGCCAGGAGAGACCCGGTCGCGAGCTTGGTTCTGAGGTCGCGGTCCCAGGCTTCCACCAGCAGAACCTTTCCGGCCTTCATCTGGAGCAGCACCGGCTGGAGGCGATCTGCCGGTATCGTAAAGACCACCGTGATCGGCTGCTCCTGGGTGATGACGCAGAGGCCATTCGGATCGCTGGCGTGCACCATGTTGCCTGGGTCCACGAGACGCAGGCCGACGATCCCCGAGATCGGCGCCGTAATCCGGCTGTACGTCAGATTCAATTTCGCGCTTTCGACCTGCGCCTGATCGCTCTTGAGCGTGGCCTCGTTCTGGTTGACAGTCGCGACCTGGGTGTCGAGCTGCTGCTTGGGCACTGAATCCTGGGCGATCAGGACCCGGTAGCGCTCGAGGTCGAGCTTCGCGTTGGCAAGCGCGGCTTCATCCTTCGCCAACTGCCCTTCGGCTTGGTGAAGCTGAACCTCGAAGGGGCGCGGATCGATCTGCGCCAGCAGATCGCCCTCGTGGACGAGCTGCCCCTCGCGGTAGGCGACGCGGATCAGTTGGCCGTCGACGCGGCTTCGCACCGTGACGGTGTTGACCGGCGTGACGGTGCCCAGCCCGGTCTGGTACACGCCGAGATCTCCGACCCTTGCGGCTAACCCGACCACCGGAATGGCGCGCGGCCCAGCCGATTGAGCCGTCTTGGCGTTCGCCGACTGCCCGCGGAGGCCGCGCGCGAGGAAGAGCGCTACGCCCAAAGCTATCAACGCCAATGCCCATGGCCACCAGCGGCGTCGCTCTCGTGCGCCCGCAGCCGAGAGAATCGGGGCCGTAGCAGTCTCGTCGTTCGCTTGGACATCTGCTCTCTCGCGCTTCATTCGGTCACGCCTCCTGACCCTGGGAACCGGGAAAAGCGAGCTTTGCCGAGCGAGTCGACGTCGCCGGCAAAACACCCGCTGCACGCTCCGTGAACAGCGCCTTCACCGCGGCCCTTTCCCCTTCGCCCTTGCAACGCCCTCACCGCGAGCTTCGGTCCACCGTTCGACCGCATTGGGAGCCGCGACCCAATCGATCTGCAGACGAACCAGCCGGCATTTGGTGCACCTCCTCGCGTCTCTGCTAGCACGCGAGAACCACCGCTGGACACCCGCAAGTGTATTAGAGCACGGCCGCGATGACCTGGGTCGGACAGCCGCGCCGCACCCGGCCTGTCCCCCCAGCGTACGGATGACGTGCTACGTTAGTTGCACCTGGGGGGTGCGCCAGAGCCTATGTTGAACCGTGGGCGGCGCTGGAACTCGCGCACCCTGTGGTGGTTCGAAAACGAGCGGCGCGCGGCGGCGCACGCTGGGAGGACCACGATGAGAGTTCTGCGCGGCGACGACAACAAGGGAAGGAAGTACGTGACTCGGCTCGCGGGGCGCATGCGCGAGCTGTTTTCGGCCGATCTCGACCAGCGCGTCCGCAAGGTCGTGGCGGATGTGGCGAAGCACGGCGACAAGGCGCTCGTCGAGCTCGTGCGCAAGCACGACCTCAAGGGCCTGCCCATGAAGAACTCACGCCTCCAGGGCCGGGTCGAGAGCGGCGAGGATGTCGGCGATGACTTCGTCAAGGCGGTTGAGCTTGCCCTCGCCAACCTCAAGGAGTTCCACGAGCCACAGGCGCTCAAGGGCTACGCCCTCGAGCACGAGAGCGGCGACCTGCGCATCCGCGTCCGTCCGCTCGACTCGGTCGGCGTGTACGTGCCGGGCGGCGCGGCGGTCTACATCTCCTCGCTGCTGATGGCGGCGGTGCCGGCGCGTATCGCGGGCGTGCCGCGCATCGCGGTGGCGACGCCGCCGCGGGCGTTCCTTTCTTCACCGCAGCTCCGCTACGTGCTCGACCGCCTCGACCTGCACGAGGTCTACCTCATGGGCGGCGCGCATGCCGTGGCGGCGCTGGCGTATGGGACCGACTCCGTGACACCGGTGGACAAGATCGTCGGCCCGGGCGGGCGCTGGGTTGCCGCCGCCAAACGGGCGGTGTACGGCGTCGTCGACGTTGACTCGATTGCGGGCCCGTCGGAGGTCGCGATCGTGGCCGACGCCCATGCTGAGCCGGAGATCGTGGCGGCGGACATGCTTGCCCAGGCCGAGCATGACCCCGACGCGCTCGCCCTGCTCATCACCCCCTCCCGGGCGCTCGCGGAGAAGGTCGAACGGCGGATCAAGGCGCGGCTGCGCGCGCTGCCCAAGGCGAGCCCGGCGCATCAGTCCATGAAGCGTTGGGGAGGAATCGTGCTCGTGCGCAGCCTCGAAGCCGCGCTCGAACTCGTCAACTTCATCGCCCCCGAGCAGGTCGAGCTGCTCGTCGAAGAGCCGCTCCGGTTGCTCGACGGCGTGGACCGGGCGGGCGCGGTGTTCCTCGGCCCGCTGTCGCCGGCGGTGCTCGGCGACTACGTTGTTGGCACCAACCACGTTCTTCCCACTGGCGGCTCGGCGCGCTTCGGCTCGCCGCTCGGGGTCTGGGACTTCGTGCGCCGGAGCGCGGTGGTGCGGGTCGCGCCGCACCGCTACCGCGTGCTCGCGCGCGCCGCCGCGATTCTCGCGCGGTACGAAGAGCTGCCGCTGCACGCCGAGGCGGTGCTCGCCGGAACGAGGGCGAAGACGTGAGCGAGGGCGGTACGGTCGGCGGCTACCGCCGTACGGTGACGGCCGCGCCAGCTGTGCGCCTTGACCTCAACGAGGCGCCGCTGCCGCGCGGTCTGACGCTGGTGCCGCGCGCCGGAGGAAGCAAGCGGTGATGCGGCCGTCGCGCGATGGGTTCGTGGCGCTCGCGAAGTCGCACCGACTCGTGCCGGTGGTGAGAGAGCTCTCGGCCGACACCGTAACGCCGACCGGGATGCTGCTGCGCCTTGCGCGCGGTGGCCGCCACCCGTTCCTGCTCGAGAGCATCGAAGGCGGGGAGCGCGTGGCGCGCTGGTCGTTTGCGGGCGCGGACCCGGCGCGGGTCGTGACCGTGAGCGGCGGCAAGGCCGCGCTCGACGGCGCCGTGCAGGATGAGCCCGCACTGCCGGCGTTGCGCCGGCTGCTCGGCTGTCAAGGCCGCGCCCCGCTCGACGATCTGCCGCCGTTCGCCGGCGGTGCGGTGGGCTGGCTCGCCTACGACGCCGTGCGCCTGCTCGAGAAGATCGCCGACCACCTCCCCGATCCGCTCGGACTGCCGGAGGCGTGGTTCGGCGTCTATCCGACGATCGCTGCCCTAGACCGCGTGCGGCAGCGCCTATTGCTCGTGGCCACCGCCGACGTGTCAGGCGGCGTCGAGGATGCCTGGAACGCCGCCGTCGCCGCGCTCGATCGCCTCGAGGAACGGTTGGCGGCGCCGCTCGACGAGGCGCGGCCGGCGCCGCTGCCGCCGTCGCCGGCCGGCCTGCAGCCCGACCGTTCGTGGCAGGTTGCGCCCGACGACGAGCGCTTCCTGGCGGCGGTCGTGCGTGCGCGCGAGGAGATCTGTGCCGGCGAGTGCTTCCAGGTCGTGCTCTCGCGCCGTTGGACGAAGCCGCTGCACGTGCCGCCGGTCACCCTCTACCGCGCGCTCCGTCTGGCGAACCCGTCCCCGTACATGTTCTATCTCGACGGCGGCGCGGCGCAGATCCTCGGTTCATCGCCCGAGACGCTCGCCCGTCTGCGCGGGGAGCGCGCGGTTACCTGTCCGATCGCCGGCACGCGCCGGCGCGGGCGCACCGCCGCCGAGGACGCCCAGCTCGCGGCCGACCTCGCCGCCGATGAGAAGGAGCGCGCCGAGCACCTCATGCTCGTGGATCTGGGGCGCAACGACATCGGCAAGATCGCTCGGCCAAGCACGGTCAACGTCGTGCGCTTCATGGAGATCGAACGCTACTCGCAGGTGATGCACCTGACGAGCGAGGTGCAGGGCGAGCTGATTGCGGGCCGCGACGCGCTCGACGTGTTGCTCGCCTGCTTCCCGGCCGGCACACTCACCGGGGCGCCCAAGGTGCGCGCGATGCAGCTTATCGAGGAGCTCGAGGTGCTGCGCCGCGGCGTCTACGGCGGCGCGGTCGGCTACTTTGATTTTGGCGGTGACATGGACGCCTGCATCGCGATCCGCACCGCAGTCGTGGCGGGAGGGCAGGTGCACGTGCAAGCCGGCGCCGGCATCGTGTTCGACTCGGTGCCGGAGAGTGAGCTTGCCGAGTGCACCAGCAAGGCACGCGCGCTCGCGCTTGCGGTCCAGTTCGCGGAGGGGATGAAGTCGTGATCCTGCTCGTCGACAACTACGACTCCTTCACTTACAACCTCGTCCAGTACCTACGCGAGCTTGCGGGCGACGAGGACGTGCGCGTGCTGCGCAACGACGTCGCGACGGTGGACGACGTGCTCGCGTCCGGGCCGCGCGCGCTCGTGCTCTCGCCCGGCCCTGGCGTTCCCGAGGCGGCCGGTATCTGCGTCGAGCTGATCCGGCGCGCGGGAGAGCTGCCGCTGCTCGGCGTGTGCCTCGGCCACCAGGCACTCGCGGTGGCGTACGGCGGCCGCGTCGTGCGCGCCCCGGAGCCGCGCCACGGCAAGAACTCCGCCGTGCACCACTGCGGGAAGGCGCTTTTCGCCGGGCTGCCCGACCCGTTCGAGGCGACGCGCTATCACTCGCTCGTGGCGCAGCGCGAGTCGCTGCCGCCTGAGCTCGAGGTCACGGCGTGGACGGACGATGGCCTCGTCATGGGTCTGGCGCACCGGCAGCGGCCGCACTTCGGCGTGCAGTTCCACCCGGAGGCACACCTTACTCATGGCGGCAAGCGGCTGCTCGCGAACTTCCTCAAGCTCGCCCACGTTCCGGCGCCGGAGTGCGTGTGATCCGGGACGTGCTCGATCGGCTGCTGGCGGGCGAGAGCCTGCCGCCGGAGACGATGGAGGAGTGCTTCGGCGCCCTCATGGGCGGCGAGTGGGCTGAAGGCGAGCAGGCCGCATTCCTGGTTGCGCTGCGCGCCAAGGGGGAGAGCGCATCAGAGGTGGCCGCGGCCGCGCGCGTGCTGCGCCGCTGCGCGGTGCCGGTGGTAACGCGGCGAGCGCCGCTCGTGGACACCTGCGGCACCGGCGGCGACAGCGCGCACACGCTCAACATCTCCACCGGCGCGGCGCTCGTCGCCGCCGCGTGCGGCGTAGCGGTCGCGAAGCATGGAAACCGCTCGGTCTCCTCGCGCTGTGGCTCCGCCGACGTGCTCGAAGCGCTTGGAGTGCCGCTCGAGCTCGAGGCGGACCAGCTCGGCGCGCTCCTTGACGACGAGGGGTTCGCGTTCCTGTTCGCGCCGCGGCTGCATCCCGCCATGCGCGCCGTGATGCCGGTGCGGCGCACCCTCGGCGTGCGCACCGTGTTCAACATCCTCGGCCCGCTCGCCAACCCGGCCGGCGTGAGCCGTCAGGTCGTCGGTGTCTACAGCACCGCGCTCCAGCGGCTCGTGGCCGGCGCACTCGCAGAGCTGGGCGCAGAGCACGCCTGGGTCGTGCACGGGGAGGATGGCCTCGACGAGATCTCGGTGTGCGCGCCGACGCGGGTGGTGGAGGTGCGCGACGGCCGCATCGCCGGTGAGTTCGTCATCGCTCCCGAGAAGCTCGGGCTGAAGCAGGCGGCCCAGGCCGAGCTCACGGGCGGCGACGCGAGTGAGAACGCGGCGCGGCTGCGCGCGATCCTGAGCGGGCAGGAGTGCTCGGGTGCGCGCGACGCGGTCGCCCTCAACGCCGCCGCAGCGCTCATCGTAGCCGGCCGCACCGCCGACCTGTCCGAGGCGCTCGCGCAGGCCGCGGCGTGCCTCGAACGCGGCCTGCCCGCGAAAACGCTCGACGCCGTCGTGCGCCGGGCGAAGGAACTGCGGCCGTGAGCCACGCGGACGACGTGCTCGCGCGCATCGCCGCCAGCGTGCGCACGCGTCTGGCACGCACGCCCGCGGCGCCCGACCTCGCGGCGCGGGCACTCGAGACCGCAACGCGGCGCGCAAACGCCCGGCGCAGCCTGCGCGAGGCGCTCAGTCTGTCGGGCGTGCGCGTGATTGCCGAGTGCAAGCGCCGCTCCCCCTCGGCGGGCTGGCTGCGGCAGGATCTCGACCCGGTGGCGCTCGCGCGCGCGTATGAATCCGGCGGCGCGGCGGCCGTTTCGGTCGTCACCGAGCCCGACTTCTTCGCTGGCGACCCGGCGTGGGTCGCGCAGGTGCGCGCGGCGGTGACGCTGCCGGTACTGCAAAAGGACTTCGTGCTTGCGCCGCGACAGCTCCACGAGTCGGTGTTGCTGGGCGCGGATGCGGTCCTGCTGATCGCGCGCCTGCTCAATGACGACGAGCTCGCCGCGATGCTCGACCTCGCCGCCCGCCTCGGCCTCGAAACTCTGGTCGAGGCACACGGCGAGGATGAGTTGGCGCGCGTGCTGGCGCTGCCGGCGCCGCTCGTCGGCATCAACGCCCGCGACCTGCGCCGCTTCAACGTGGAGCTCGACGCAGCCGCGGCGCTCGCCGCGCGCGTGCCCGCTGGGCGCATTGCGGTGCTCGAGAGCGGAATCGCCGGCGCAGGGGAGGTTCGGCGCGCGCTGCGGCTCGGCGTCCGGCGCTTCCTCGTCGGCGGGTGCCTTGTGCGCGCACACGACCCGCGCGCGGCGCTCGCGGAGCTGGTGGCGTGCGGGTGAGCGTGAAGATCTGCGGGCTCACGAGCCCGGAAGACGCGCGCGCGGCGGTCGCGGCGGACGCGGAGTTTGCCGGCTTCGTGTTCTTTCCGGGCTCGAGTCGGCGCCTGGGGACGGATGCGCCGGCGTGGATACGCTCGTTGACCGGCGTGCGCAAGGTGGGGGTCTTCCGCGACCAGGAGCGCGCTCTGATCGAGCGCGTGCGCGAGGGCGCCCGTCTCGACCTCGTGCAACTCCACGGCGATGAGTCGGTTGAGCTGTGCGCGGCGCTCGGCGGCCGTGAGCGCGTGATCAAGGCGATCCCGGTGCACACTGCGGTGGACTGGGGGCGGGTCGCCCGGTACGCACGCGTGGCGCGCATCCTGTTCGACACCGCCTCGCCGACCGGAGGCGGCACCGGTCGTGCCTTTGACTGGCGCGTTTTGGCGGATCGTCCACGCGACTTGGAGTTCTGGCTCGCCGGGGGACTGCGACCGGAGAACGTCGCGCAGGCGATCGAGGCGGTACGGCCGGCGGGCGTGGACGTCGCCAGCGGGGTCGAGCGTGACATCGGCCACAAGGATGCCGGTAGAATGCGCCTGTTCGTCGGCGCGGTTCGGGCGGCTGAGGCGAGGCTCGCAGACAGCGCACCGGCGGGCAACACGGGGGAGAAGGCGTGAAACCGCTACCGGATGCACGAGGGTACTTCGGGCCGTACGGCGGCGCGTTTGTGCCCGAGACCCTGATGGCGCCGCTCGAGGAGCTCGCGGCCGCGTGGCGGGAGGCGCGCCGCGATCGCAAGTTCAGGCGCGAGCTCGACGGGCTGCTCGCCACTTACTGCGGTCGCCCCACAGCGCTCTCCTTCGCCAGGCGTCTGTCGAAGCACCTCGGAGGGGCCGCGATCTACCTCAAGCGCGAGGACCTCTGCCACACCGGCGCGCACAAGATCAACAACGCACTCGGGCAGTGCCTGCTCGCGCGCCGCATGGGCAAGGTGCGGGTGATCGCCGAGACCGGCGCCGGCCAGCACGGCGTCGCGGTCGCCACCGCCGCGGCGCTGCTCGGGTTGCGCTGCCGTGTCTACATGGGTACCGAGGACGAGCGTCGGCAGGCGCTCAACGTCTACCGCATGAAGCTGCTCGGCGCCGAGGTCGTAGGCGTGGACGCGGGCGCGCGCACGCTCAAGGATGCGATCAACGAGTCACTGCGCGACTGGGTCACCCACGTCGCCACCACCCACTACGTGCTCGGCTCGGTGCTGGGACCGCATCCGTATCCCGCGCTCGTTCGTGACCTCCAGTCCGTGATCGGGAGCGAGGCGCTGTTACAGATGCGGCGCCAGCACCGTGCGCTGCCGAGGCTGATCGTCGCGTGTGTCGGCGGCGGCTCCAACGCCGCTGGGATCTTCACCGCGTTTGTGCCGTACAGGCAGGTCGAGCTCGTCGGCGTCGAAGCAGGCGGGCGCGGGAGCGCGCTCGGCGAGCACGCAGCCCGCTTCGCTGGCGGCGCGCCCGGCGTGCTGCACGGGACGCGGACCTATCTCCTGCAGGACGCCAACGGCCTCGTCGCGGCCACGCACTCGGTCTCGGCTGGGCTCGACTACCCGGCGGTTGGGCCTGAGCACGCGCACTGGCACGACACTCGGCGCGTGAAATACGTGCACGTGAGCGACGACGATGCGCTCACAGCGTTCCACACGCTTGCAGAGCTCGAGGGCATCGTGCCGGCGCTCGAGACCGCGCACGCGCTCGCCTACGTGGCGCACGTCGCCGGGCGCATGAAGCGCGGCGACGCGATCCTGGTGAACCTGTCCGGACGCGGCGACAAGGACGTCAACGAGGTCGCCCGCATCGAGGGGGTGACGCTGTGAGCGGCCGCATTGAGCGCGCGTTCGCCCGCGCTGCGAAGGCCAGGCGCGCCGCGTTCATCCCGTACATCACGGCTGGCGATCCGGCGCCGTCGCTCACCGTCGTGCTCGCGCGCGCCCTCGAGCGCGCCGGCGCCGACATCCTCGAGCTCGGTGTGCCGTTCACCGACCCGATCGCAGACGGCCCCGTCAACCAGCGCGCCGCCGAGCGTGCGCTCGCCAAGGGCACGACGTTGACCGGCGTGCTGGAGCTGGTGCGCGAGCTACGCTATTCGAGCGAGCTGCCGGTCGTGCTGTTCACCTATTACAACCCGGTGCACGCCTACGGACTGGAACGCTTCGCGGTGGATGCCGCGGCGGCAGGCGTGGATGGCGTGCTCTTCACCGACGTGCCCGCCGAGGAAGCGCAGCCGGCTCATGACGCCCTCGCGCGCGTCGGCATCGCGCTCGTGCCGCTGCTGGCGCCGACCTCGACCAAGGAGCGCATCAAGGCGACGCGCAAGCTCGCCGACAGCTTCGTCTATTTCGTCTCGCGCGCCGGCGTTACGGGCGCGACCGAACGGCTCGGGGAAGGGCTCACTGAGCAGGTGCGCAAGGTGAGGCGCATGGTCAAGACGCGTCTCGTCGTCGGCTTCGGCGTCTCCACTCCGGAGCAAGTGCAGCGCCTCGCGCGCGTCGCAGACGGCGTCGTCGTCGGCTCAGCGCTCGTGCAGCGCATCGGCGAGCTTGGCGACGTACCCGAGCTGCCGGGCGGCATCGAGGCGTTTGCGCGTTCGTTCGCCCTTGCTACGAAGAGGCGCTGAGATTCGGCGCCGGGCGGGCGCGGAAGAAGAACCAGAGCGCAGCCGGCAGCGCGGTGAAGTCCGCCAGCATTGCAAGCAGAAACGCCGACGCGGTTACGATTCCGAACTGGCGCATGGGTGGGAAGTTCGACAGCGTCAGGGCGAGAAAGCCGGCGGCGTTGATGAGCGTGGCGAACAGGATCGCGTGTCCGGCGACGCGGATCGCATGCGCGAGCGCCTGTTCAGTGCCGATCCCGCGTCGCTCCTGAAAGTGGTAGAAGAAGTGGATCTGGTCGTTCTCGGTGGCGCCCAGCACGGTGGTCGCGATCAGGATCGTCGCGATGTTGAGTGGGATGCCGGTCACCCGCATGAGTAGGAACGTCACCAGGATCGCGAACAGCGACGGCACCATCGCGTTGAGGCGGGCGGCGCCGCTGCGAAACACGAGCAGGAAGGTGACGAAGATGATGGCGAAGGTGAGAGCAAAACTGTGCGTCAGCGTCGGCACGAGGTGCCCCGCGATCGTGCCCTCGAGCACGCCCATGCCAACGATCTGGTACGAGCTGCGGGCCAACGCCGGCGACGCCGCCGCTGCGCGCGCCCACGCGCCGCGCACCGCGGCCGCGAGCGGCTCGATGCCGCCATTGCCCGCACGCGCGACCACCTGCAGGTAGGTCGAGCCGAAGCCGTTCATGTCCACCCAGGTGCGCACGCCCGGCTCCAGCAGCAAGAGCTGCTCGAGGTCGGCCGCGATGCGAGCGAATGCGGCGGGATCGCGGGGCAGTTCCTCGCCCTGGCCGGCGGCATAGCGCCGCAGCCGCAGCACCGCCGGTAGTCCGACTACGGTGCCGACGTTCGCGTCGCGCTCGAGCGCACCCGAGAACGTGTCGAGGCCTGCGAGGAACTGCGGGTCAAGCACGCCGGCCGGCGTCGTCACCCAGACATTGACCGTGGTGAGCCCGGCGACGTGCGCGGCGAAGTAGCGCGTGTCCCTGGCGACTGGCAGGTCCGGATCCACGTAGTCAAGCGCTTCAATCTGCAGCCGCATCGGGGGTAGCACGCTGGGGACGCCGAACATCGCCGCCGCGCCGGCGAGCGCGAGCATGAGCGACGCCGGCAGCAGCGCCCAGCGCCAGCGGTAGGACCAGCGCGGTAGCACAAGCGCCACACGCTCGACCCAGCCGCCGGCGACCCGCCGCTCGCGTCGCGTCGGGGCGCCGAGCATGGTCTGCAGCGCGGGGTAGAAGGTGAAGCACACCAGCCAGCCGAGCGCGAGGCCCGCCGCCGTCCACAGGCCGAGCTCGCGGATCGGGCGGATGTGCGACACGCCGAGTGCGCCGAAGCCCACCGCGGCGGCGAACACCGAAGCGGTCACGGCGGGGAATTTGTTCGCGAGCGCCTCGACGCGGTGGTCGTTCACGTGCACGTCCTCGGGCTGGTCCACGAAGCGCGCATGCAAATACACCAGACTCGCGGTGCAGGTGACCATGAGCGTGAGCGGCACGAGCGCGGAGACGATGGTGAAGCTGAAACCGGCGAGGCCTCCGACGGCAACCCCGAGCAGCACGGCGAGAGCGAGCGAAGCGAGGATCGTCGCAAGCGCCCGGAAGGAGCGAAAGAGGCCGAGCGTGAGCGCGACGACAAAGACGCCGAAAAGCGGCACGCAACGCACGGTGGCGGCGCCGCTCTCGTGCTCGAGCCACGACTCGAGCCACGGCGACCCGACCTTGCGCACGTGCACGATCGGCCCGGAGCTGCGCGGCGTCGCGTCGGCGACCACGCGGTCAATTTGGGCCAAGACGCGGTCGCGCTCGCCGGGCCCGCTCACGTCGAGCGCGAGCGCGATGCCGAGGAAATTGTCGCCGACAAGGCCCTGGCGCCGGAAGAACGAGGTGCCGGTGGCGAAGCGGCGCAGCGCGCCGGGCTGGTTGGCCGCCCGGGCGCCCTGGGTGCGCTGCCACACGGTGAGCAGCGAGTACGCCGTCACGTGCGGGAGCTTGGCGAGGCGGGCTTCGAGCGCTCGGGACGCCGCCAGCGCTGCGGGCGCGAACGGGTCGCGCAGCTCCACGAGCAGGAGAACCGCGGGCCGCTCCGGAAACACCTGATGGAACGCGCGCGTCGCGGCGACGGCCGGGTTAGACTGCACAACCATATGCTCGATCGCGGTGTCCCGCGGGATGCGTAGCACGAGCAGCGCGGCGACCGGTACCAGCAGCGCGTACGCCAGCACGATCCATCGCCGCGCCGTAACCACACGCGCGAATACTTTTGGCAAGCGCGGCATCGCGCCTTCGGCCATTGGTCGGGTAGCATAACGCAGGGGGTGGCATGAGCTTCGCGCGGCGGAACTGCGCTGTCGTTGGAACGGTGCGCCGGTGGCTTCCGCGCTCGGCGCTCGCCGTCGTCGCGCTGGCGCTGGTGGTGCCAGCCGCAGCCGCGGACGGAGGTGCAACGCTGGTGGTGTGCGCGCCCGGGTATCCGGGCTCGACCGAGGAGGCGCAGCCGACGATGGACGCCTTCGCCGCCGCGGTCGCGGCCGCAGCGGGCTGGCCGGGCGGCGAGCTGGCGGCGGCCTACTTTGAGACTGAAGCCGGCGGCGTCGAGCGCTTGCAGCGCGGTGACGCGGCACTCGCGCTCGTGCCGCTCACGTTCTTCCTCAAGCACGCGGCTGCGCTGAAGCTCGCGCCGCGCCTGCAGGCGGTGCAGATCGGCGGCGAGGTGGCCGAGCGCTGGACTCTGGTCGCGGGCAAGGGGAAGGTGAACGGACCGGCGAGCCTCGCCGGCTGGGAGGTCGTCAGCCTGGCGGGGTACGTGCCGGGGTTCGTGCGCGGCCTCGCGCTCGCGGAGTGGGGCGCGTTGCCGCCGGACGTGAAGATCGTGTTCTCGGGGGCGGTGCTCTCGGCGCTGCGCCGTGCGGCCGCCGGCGAGAGCGTCGCACTGCTGCTCGACCGCGCCCAGGCGGCGGCGTTGCCGACGTTGCCGTTCGCGGCCCAACTCGAGGTCGTCACGCGCTCGGCGCCGCTGCCGGTCTCCGTGCTGTGCGTCGTCGGCAACCGCCTGCCCGAAGCGCGCGCCAAGACGGTCACCAGGGCGCTGCTCGATATCGGCGGCGCGCCGGCCGGGGCCGAGGCGCTCGCGGGCATGCGCATGACCGGTTTCGTGCCGGTGGACCAGGCCGCGATCGCGCGCGCACAGGCTGCGTTCAACCGGGCCACACCGTGACGTCCCGGTGGCTCCTTGCGGTGTGCGGGCGAGCGCTGTGCATCGGCGCTGTCGGCTGTGCGTCAGCGCTCAAGGAACCGCCGCCGGTGGCGGCGCTCGGCGGCACGATGGTGGCGTCGCCGGCCGCGAGCGACGTGAACGGTGTGCTGCGCGACGCCGAGGCTGCATTCGCCAGGCGTCCCGATCTGGCGAGCGTCCGGCGCGCCCGCGATCTTTTCCTCGCCGCTGCCGGCGCTGATGACGCCCGCGTCGAGGGATTGCTCGGCGCGGCGCGGGCGTGCGCGTGGCTGCTCGAGCACGAGCCCGCCGCCGCCACGCGACAGGCGCTCACCACCACGGCGGTGCAGACGTGCCAGTGGTGCACGCGGCGCGCGCCCGACAACCCCGAGTGCGAGTACCGGCTCGCCCTCGCGCTCGGACAGCAGGCGCGTGAGCACCCGTCAACCTCGACCGACGGCCTCGCCCGCATGGTCGCGCTGCTAACCAGGCTCGCCAAGCGCGTGCCCGATCTCGACGAGGCGGGGCCGGAACGCGTGCTCGCCCTCGTGTTGCTGCGTGCCCCGGGCTGGCCCGCCGGCCCGGGCGATCCGGAATCCGGTCTCGAGCACGCGCGCACGGCGGCGGCGCGGCGCCCCGGTTGGGCGCCGAACCAGCTCGTGCTCGGCGAGGCGCTCGCGAAGAACGGCAAGCCGCAGGCTGCACGAGCGGCGTACGAGCGCGCGCGAGAGATCGCGGCGGCTCTGGCCGCAAGCGGCGATCCCGACGCGCCGGCCTGGTTGGACGAGGCGGCGCGCTCGCTGGCGGGAGTACGCTGATGGTCTCACGCACGCGTCCCTCGCATGGGCGGCGCGTGAATGGGAGAATGTGCCGATGATCTTCACGCGCGACCGGGTGGATCTGTTCTTCGTGGACGAGGGTCGCGGTGCGCCGGTGGTGTTCCTGCACGGGCACACGCTCGATCTGCGCCAGTGGGACGATCTCGCGCCCGCCGTCGTCGGCGCCTCGTTCCGCGCGATCCGCTACGACCAGCGCGGTCACGGCCGCTCGGGTTCGCCGCCGGCCGGCTACCGGAACGGCGATCACGTCGCCGACCTCGCCGGGCTGATCGAGCACCTCGCGCTTGCACCGGCGCATCTAGTGACGCTCTCGCGCGGCGGCGGCGTCGCGCTCGAGCTCGCGTTGCGCAAGCCGGAGCTCGTGCGTTCGCTGCTTTTGTTCGGGCCGCTCGTGCCGGACTTCCGCCTCTCCGACGAGCTGATGGAGTCGTTCCGCGTGCTGGCGCGAACCATGCGTGCGCGCGGCGTAGAGGCGGCGATCCGCGAGCACTGGTTCTCGCACCCGCTCGTGGAGCGCGCGCTCACCAGACCGGGTGCGCGCGAGCGCATGGAGGCAATGGTGATGACGTTCCCGGCGGGGGAGTATCTGGCGGCCGCTCGCGACGAGCCCGACCGCGCCTGGAAGCTCCCCGATCGGCTGGGGGAGATTGCGGTGCCCACGCTTGTGGTGCGCGGAGATTACGAGATCCCGGACTTCGTGGCCATGGCCGATCTGCTCGTCGAGCGCATCCCGGGGAGCCGGCTCGAGGTCGTGCCCGACTGCGGCCACGTCGTCCCCGTCGAGCAGCCCGGCGCGACCGAGGCCATCGCGCTCGGCTTCCTGCGCAGCCTCGCCTGAGGTTCGGCGCCGCCGAACGCGGCGCGGGTAGTGGGCCAGTTTGCCTTCTTGCCGATGCCGAACCTAGGGCCGATCAGATCTCTTCTACTCCGACTCTGGGCGCCTCTGCCCATTTGACGGCGGCACCCGAGGCAACTAGCCTTTTCCGGTGCAGCCAGGACAACCAAGCCGCACCGCGCTCGGAGCAGCCGCCCATCGCGCCGTCCACCAGGTGCTGGAGGGCGGGCGTATCTTCGCCGATCCGCTGGCGATGCAAATCCTGGGCGCGGACGCTGAGGCCGCTGTCCGCGATGCGAAAAACCATCCGTCGAAACGAAGGCTGCGTCTGTTCATTGCCGTGAGAACGCGCTTTGCGGAGGATGCCTTGACGGTTGCCATCGCACGCGGTGTCCGCCAATTGGTGGTGCTTGGGGCGGGCCTGGACACGTACGCATACCGCACCAGCTTGGGGGAAGACCTGCGCGTCTTCGAGGTGGATCACCCAGCGACCCAAGCTTGGAAGCGCCAACGACTCGCCGAGGCCGCGATCCCTGTGCCTCGCATACTCACCTTCGCTCCGGTGGATTTCGAGCGGGAGAATTTGGCGGACGGCCTGAGCGCCGCAGGCTTCGATCAAGCGCAACAGACGTTCTTCACCTGGCTGGGCGTTGTGCCTTATCTGACGGAGCAGGCCGTCTTTCTGACGCTCGGCTTCATCGCCGGTCTGCCGGGGGGCGCACACGTGGTGTTCGACTACAGCAATCCGCCGGACCCGGGCCGCGACCAGGATGAATACGCCGCCGGTCGAGACGTGCTCGCCGCGCGCGTCGCCTCCTTGGGAGAGGCCTTCAGGAGCCATTTTGAGACGGATGCGCTCCACGAAAAGCTGACGGCCGTAGGCTTTCGCGAGGTCGAAGATCTCGGCCCGACGCTCATCCGGGAGCACTACTTTGCCAACCGGGGCGGTTCCTCGCCCGACAGGGGGGGGCATGTCGTACGCGCGACGACGGCTTGAAGGCGGCAAGCCCTTTTCGCGCTCGCTGTCGCGTCACGTTCGACCTGCTGACAGTTCGCCAGCAACGGGATCCGACTGACCCACCACCACGGCGCCGGTGCGCTTGACGGTGCGCGGCGGTGTGGGCTACAGTACGTGGCCCGGTTTGACCGGGCTTGTTCTTTGGCAGCGCACGAAGGGGACGAGGGCAGGCTTTTTAAGTGCCTGACGGGACGCGTGTTCCGTAGGACGCCTGCCGACAGCCCGCGGAGCAGGCGCGTAGCTCAGTTTGGTTAGAGCGCTACCTTGACACGGTAGAGGTCAGCGGTTCGAGTCCGCTCGCGCCTACCACTTGGTTGCTCCGCATTTGGATGAGCGTGAAGGCGCGTAGCTCAGTTGGTAGAGCGCATCCCTCACACGGATGAGGTCTGCGGTTCGAGCCCGCACGCGCCTACCATTGGCACAGCTCACCAGAGGCCGTCCCGACGAAGCGGGACGGCTTTTTGTTTTTGCGGCGCCGATGCTGGCGCCGGGGCAGGTGGAGAAGGCGTGGCATGAGCGGTCAGACAATAAGGCTCACGTTGCCGGACGGCAGCGCGAAGGAGTTTCCGGCGCAAGCGACGCCGCTCGAGGTGGCGCGCTCGATCGGGGAGCGCCTCGCCGGCGCCGCTGTCGCCGGCGTGCTCGACGGCGAGATCGTGGATCTGCGCGCGCCGATTGCGCGCTCGGGGCAGTTCCGCGTGCTGACGCCCAAGGACTCCGAGGCGGGCGTCGTGATCCGCCACTCCGCCGAGCACGTGCTCGCCGATGCGGTCGAGCGGGTCTTCCCTGGAACCATCATTGACGCCGGCCGTCAGGACCACTCGGAGAAGTTCCAGTACGACTTCCGCTTCCCGCGCGGCTTCACCCCCGAGGACTTCGAGAAGGTCGAGCAGGAGATGGCACGCATCGTCAAGGAAGGCGCGCCGTTCACGCGTCAGGTCGTGACGCGCGAAGAGGCGGCCGCGATCTTTTCCGGTCGCAAGGAGGAGATCAAGCTCGTCCGCTTGCAGGACATCCCCGAGGGCGAACCGATCACGCTCTTCCGCCACGGCGAGTTCGTGGACCTGTGCCGCGGCCCGCACGTCCAGCGCACGAGCCAGATCGGGGCGTTCAAGCTGCTCGACGCCTCGGGTGCGTACTTCAAGGGCGACGAGCGCAACGAGATGCTGCAGCGCATCTACGGCACCGCGTTCGCGACCAAGGAGGAGCTCGACGCCTACTTCGCCGCGATCGAGGAGGCGCGCCGCCGCGACCACCGGCGGCTGGGCAGGGAGCTCGACCTGTTCTCGTTCTCGCCGCTCGCGCCGGCATCGCCGTTCTTCCACCCGAAGGGCGCGCTCGTCTATCACGAGCTCGTCGGCTACATGCGCGAGCTCTACCGGAAGTACGGCTATCAGGAAGTGATCACGCCGCAGCTCTTCGACGCCGAGCTGTGGAAGCGGTCGGGTCACTACTACCACTACAAGGACAACATGTTCTTCGGCGAGGTGGACGAGCGCGAGTTCGGCCTCAAGCCGATGAACTGCCCTTCGCACTGCGTCCTCTTCGCCGTTCACGCGCGCTCGTACCGCGAGCTGCCGCTGCGCATCGCGGACTTCGGGCGGCTACACCGCTACGAACGCTCGGGAGTCATCCAGGGGCTCACGCGGGTGCGCTCGTTCTGCCAGGACGACGCGCACATCTTCTGCATGCCGTCGCAGATCGGGCAGGAGGTGGACAGCCTGTTCGACATGATCTTCGAGACCTACGGCACCTTCGGCTTCGAGCAGCCCGTGATCTACCTCTCGACCAAACCCGAGGGGGCGATGGGCGAGGCCGAGCTGTGGACGAGCGGGGAGGCGCAGCTCGAGGCCTGCCTCAAGCGCCGCGGGGTGCCGTTCACCGTTAACGCGGGCGACGGCGCCTTCTACGGGCCCAAGATCGACTTCGTCGTCCACGACGCGATCGGGCGCGAGTGGCAGCTCGCCACCATCCAGCTCGATTTCAACATGCCGCAGAGCTTCGGGCTCGTCTACGTCGCCGAGGACGGCAGCGAGAAGTGCCCGGTCATGATCCACCGCGCCATTCTGGGCGCCGTCGAGCGCTTCTTCGCCGTCATGCTCGAACACTTCGCCGGCGACCTGCCGCTGTGGCTGGCGCCGGAACAGGCCCGCGTGCTGCCGGTGTCCGACAAGTTCCTGAGCGCCGCGCGCGCGGCGTGCGCGAAGCTCGTCGCGGCCGGGCTGCGCGTCGCGGTGGACGAACGCTCCGAGAAGCTCGGGGCGAAGATCCGCGACGGCGAGCTCGAGAAGGTGCCGGTGTTGCTCATCGTGGGCGGCCGCGAGGCGGAGTCGGGAGGCGCGAGCGTGCGCGTGCGCCACCGCGGCGACCTCGGCGCGCGCAGCCTCGATGACATCATCACCGCGATGACCGCAACCGTGAAGACGCGTGCTTTGAGCCCGTGGCCGGCAGCGGAAGCGGCGCCGGTGAGGGAAGCGGGATGACGGGCGTGAGCTGGGCTCGACCCAAGGCCGGTGTGGGCTCTCCCCGCGCTGCTGGTTTTCGTTTGATAGCACGCGTGTGCGCGTGCTCGTGAGTTGTCAAAGGAGGACGTGATGCCGAAGATCAAGACTCTGAGGGCGGCGGCAAAGCGGTTCAAGAAGACCGCGAGCGGCAAGTTCAAGCGCAGCCAGGCCTACAAGAGGCACATCCTGACCAAGAAGGCCGCGAACCGGAAGCGCCACCTGCGCGAAGAGGCGCTCGTCTCGCCGGCCGACCAGAAGAACGTGGAGCGCATGCTCCCGTACGCCAAGTAGGAGGACTCGGATGCGCGTCAAGCGTGGACACAACCGTGTACAGCGCCGCAAGAAGGTGCTGAAGCTCGCCAAGGGCTATTTCCTCACCAAGCACAACGCCTATCGCATGGCCAAGCTGCAGGTGGAGCGCTCGCTGCAGTTCGCCTATCGCGACCGGCGGGCGCGCAAGCGCACCATGCGCGCGCTGTGGATCATCCGCATCAACGCCGCGGCGCGGCAGTTTGAGCTGTCGTACTCGCAGCTCATGGCCGGCCTCAAGGCCTCGGGCTGTGCCCTCGACCGCAAGGCGCTCGCCGACCTGGCCGTGCGCGACAGCGAGGCATTCGGGGATCTCGTCAAGGCCGCCAAGCACGCACTGGCGGCGCAGCCGGCCGCCTGACCATGGCGAGCGAGACCCTGGAGCGGGCGCGGCAGGAGTTCCTCGCCGCGCTCGAGGCCGCGGGCAGCGACCCGGATCGGCTCGAAGCCGTCCGGGTGCGCTTCGCCGGCCGCCGCTCCGGGCTCGTGCGCGAGCTCGAGGACGCGCTCAAGACGCTCGGGCGCGAGGAGAAGCCTGGGTACGGCAAGGCGCTCAACGAACTCAAGCGCCTGATCGAGGAGAAGCTCGTCCAGGCGCAGGCACTCTCGGCCGCCAGCCAGCGCCCGGATGCGGTGGACGTGACCCTGCCCGGCCGCCGGCCGCCGCTCGGCACGCTGCACCCGGTCACGCTCGTGCGGCGGGAGATCGAGGAGATCTTCCTGCGCATGGGCTACTCGGTGGCGGACGGTCCCGAGGTCGAGGACGACTGGTACAACTTCGAAGCGCTCAACTTTCCGCCCGACCACCCGGCGCGCGACTCGCAGGACACGTTCTTCCTCAAGGGCGGCCTGCTGCTGCGCACGCACACCTCGCCGGTGCAAATCCGCACGATGGAGACGACGCCGCCTCCGATCCGGGTCGTGATCCCGGGCCGTGTCTACCGCTGCGACTCCGACATACGGCACACGCCGATGTTCCACCAGGTCGAGGGCCTGGTCGTCGACGAGGGGATCACGTTCGGCCACCTCAAGGCGACCCTCGAGGCATTCGTGCACGTGCTCTTCGACCCACGCCTGAAGGTACGCTTCCGCCCGTCGTTCTTCCCTTTCACCGAACCCTCGGCCGAGGTGGACATCACCTGCGTGCTGTGCCTCGGCAAAGGCTGCCCGATGTGCTCCGGGGGCGGTTGGATCGAGATCCTGGGCGCCGGCATGGTGGACCCGCGCGTGCTGCGGGCGTGCAAGCTCGACCCCGAGCGCGTGAGCGGTTTCGCGTTCGGGTGCGGCCTCGACCGCGTGGCGCTGCTCAAGTACCGTCTCCCCGACCTGCGCCTGCTGTTCAGCGGCGACGAGCGGCTCTTGCGCCAGTTCGAAGGAGTCGGGCGATGAGATTGTCGCTCGCCTGGCTGCGCGATCACCTCGAAGGGCAGACGCCCGCGGACGAGCTCGCCGAGCGGCTCACGACGGCCGGCATGAACGTCGAGTTGCGCGAGAGCGCAGGCGACGACGAGATCTGGGACATTGACGTGGCGGCCAACCGGCCCGACGCGATGAATCACCGCGGGCTCGCGCGTGAGGCCGCCGCCGCCGGGTGCGGGACGCTCAAGGCGCTCGCGCTCGGCCTGGCCGAGAGCAAGGTGAAGGCCGGCGAGCTCGCCAAGGTGACGGTCGAAGACGCCATCGGCTGCCCGCGCTACTGCGCGCGCGTCGTGCGCGGCGTCAAGCTCGGCGCGTCGCCGGCGTGGCTCGCCGAGCGCCTCGAACGCTGCGGCATCCGTCCGATCAACAACATCGTGGACGCTAGCAACTACGTGCTCCTCGACGTCGGCCAGCCGCTCCACGCCTTCGATCTCGCCCGGCTCAACGGCCACGAGATTCGCGTGCGCCGTGCCCGTCCCGGCGAGCTCATCACCACCCTCGACGGCGTCGAGCGCGCACTTGCCGCCGAGGACCTCGTCATCGCCGACGCTTCCCGGCCGGTTGCGGTCGCGGGCGTGATGGGCGCCGCCAACAGCGAGATCGGCCCGGCCACGAAGGACGTCCTCATCGAGTCGGCGTACTTCGACGGGCGCGCCGTGCGCGGGACCGCGCGCCGGCTCGGCCTGAAGACCGAGGCGTCGCACCGGTTCGAGCGCGGCGCCGACCGCGCCATGGCGCGCACGGCGTTGGACCTCGCTGCGGCTCTGATCGTCCGGCTCGCGGGCGGCGAGATCGCGGCCGGCGTGCTCGACTCGAACCCGAAGCTGCCGGCGGCGCGCACGATCGAGTTCTCGCTCGCGCGCCTGGCCGCGTTCGTCGGGCGCGAGATCCCGGCTGAGTTTGCGGTCAAGGTCTTGACCGCGCTCGAGCTGGCGCCGCGCCGCGCCGGGGATGCGATCGTGTGCACCGTGCCGCCGCACCGCGGCGATCTCGAGCTGCCCGAGGACATCTACGAAGAAGTGCTGCGCCACTTCGGCTACGAGAACGTCCCGTCGGTGCTGCCCGCGGAAGCGGTGAAGCCGGGCGCCCGTCTGGGCTCGTGGCCGCTCACCGAGCGTGGCCGCGACGCGCTCGCGGCCGTGGGCGCCGCCGAGGCGTTCACGTACGCCTTCGTCGCCGAGGAGGCCGAAACCGCCACCGCCGCGTCGCCGCTCGCGCAGCGCGGCGCGCCGGTCGAGCTCGCGAACCCGTTCTCGGCGCGCATGGCTGTGATGCGCCGCTCGGTCCTCGCCGGTCTCGCCGATGCCGCCGGCGCCAACCTGCGCGGCGGCGCGGAGCGCGTGTTCCTCGGCGAGGTCGGGCGCGTGTTCTTCGCCCGTGACGGCAACGTCGTCGAGGAGGAGCGCCTCGCGCTCGCGCTCGGCGGCAAGGTGGGGGCGTGGGATGCGGTGCGCGCGGCCGACTTCCTCGACCTCAAGGGCGTCGTTGAGGGCATCTTCGCCGAGCTCGGCATCACAGACGCCGCTTGGCGGCCCGCGACGTGCGCGCTGCTCGCGCGAGGCGAGGGCGCCGAGATCGTCGTGGGCGATCGAGTCGTCGCGCTTGCCGGCCGTCTCGCCGACGCTGCGGCCACTCTGTTCGAGCTGCCGGCCCCGCTCTGGGTCGCCGAGGTGGACCTCGCGGCGGCGGCGTCGCAGCCGGCGGTGCACTTCCAGCCGCTGCCGCGGTTTCCGGCGGTGGCCGCCGATCTCACCGTGCGGCACAAGCTTGCGCTCACCTATGCCGAGCTCGTCGCCGCGGTGCGCGCGGCGGGACCGGAGTGGCTCGAAGCGGTAACGCCGGTCGTGCAGTACCGCGGGGAAGGGGTCGCCGCGGACGAGGTCAAGACCACCCTGCGCCTCGTCTACCGGCAGCGCGAGCGCTCGCTCACGCAGGAGGAGGTCAACGAGGCGCACTTTGCCCTCATGGACCGCCTCGCGCGCGAGCTTGGTGTGAGCTTCCAGTGAGGTGACGCGATGGACATTTATGCCGCTCTTGAGGAACGGGTCGAGAAGCTGATCAGCGCGTTCAAGGACGCGCAGGCACGCGTCACCGCGCTCGAGGAGGAGAACCGCCGCCTGCGCGACACGGGCACGGCCTCGGACGAGCTCTCCGGACGCATCGCCAAGCTCGAGGGCGAGCGCGACGAGGTGCGCGCGCGGCTCGAGAAGCTGCTCGCGACGATCTCCGCGCTCCAGATCTAGCCACACTCACGGCCGCGGCGCTCGCGAGCGCGGGGGCTCTCGCTGCGAGACCGCGCCCGCTCACGCAACACCGGTCAGGGCTTCGCGGTCGGTGCCGGCGCTCCCTTCGGCATCAGGTACTTGTCGAACCAGGCCAGGTAACGCTCGAACCGGTCACGCCGGTAGCTCGGGACCGAGAGGCTGTGGTGCTGGTCGGGGTAGACCACGAGCTCGGCATCCACGCCCAGGCTCTTGAGCGCCTGGTACATCTGCTCGCCGCCCGCGATCGGGACGTTGAAGTCCCGGTCACCGCCGAGAAAGAGCGTCGGCGTCTTGATCCGATCCGCGTGCAGGAACGGCGCCGACACCTTGAGCCAGAGATCGAGGTGCTGCCACGGCGGCCCGAGCTCGTGCTCGTACTGATCGATGTACTCGTCGGTGCCGTACATGGTGAGCTGGAGGGCGCTGCCGGCGCCACTCACCGCGGCCTTGAAGCGCGCGTCGGCGGCGATGGTCGCGTCGGTGAGGATGCCGCCGTAGCTCCAGCCGCCGATGCCGAGGCGGCCGGCGTCTGCGATGCCGGCGGCGATGGCCCGGTCCGCCGCGGCGCGCAGGTCGGTGACCTCCTTGTTGCACCAGTCCGCGTAGATCGCCTTCAGATACGCGGCGCCGCGCCCGGCGCTGCCGCGGTAGTTGATCGCGAGGACGACGTAGCCGTGCGCCGCGAGGATCTCGCGCTCGAAGCTGAACTCGTGCTCGTCCTGGCCGTTGGGTCCGCCGTGGACGAGCAGGATCGTGGGGTAGCGCGGCCCGGCGATGAACGACGACGGCTTGACCATGAGGCCGTTGACAACCGCGCCGTCGCGAGTCGTGAACGAGATGTCCTCGGTGCTGCCAAGCTGCACCTCGCCCAGCCACGTGTCGTTGTGATGGCTGAGACGGCGCAGGGCGCCGTTCTCGAGCGCATAGACCTCGGGGGGCTCGGTGGCGGTGGCGGCGAGCGCGACGAGTTGGCCGCCGGGCCCGGGAGCGATCGGCGCCACCACGCGCCGCCCGCTCGTCAGCTTCGCGACCGCGCCGCCGGCCGCGCTCACGCGCCCGACCCACACCGTGCGGTCGTCCTCGACCGAAAACACGAGGCTGCCGCCGTCCGGGCTCCACACGATCGGGTCGTGCACGCCGCGATCGAGCGCCTCGCACAGCAGGCGCGCCGGGCCGCCCGCCGCGGGCACGAGCGCGAGCCTGGGCGTGCCATAGGCAGTGAAGCGCGGCTCCTCGCTCTGGAGGTAGGCGATCCACTTTCCGTCCGGGCTCCACGAAGGACGGCCGCCGTCCTTGCCGGGGAACGTGGTGAGCTGGCGCGGCTCGGCGCCGGGCCGGGCCGCGACGACGAAGATGTTCGAGTCGTTCGAGCGGTCGGGGTCCGCGCCGCGCTTGCTGACGAACGCGATCATGGTGCCGTCGGGCGCCCACGCGGGCAAGTCGTCGTCGTACGGGCCTGAGGTGAGCGCCTCGGCTTTGCGCGCGCCCACGTCGAACAACCACAGATGTTTCCGCAAACCGCCCAGGTAGCCCTCGCCGTCCTCCTTGAACCAGTAGCGGTCGAGCACAAGCGGCGGCTTCGTCTTTCGCTTCCAGCCCGGCTTGCTTTCGGGCTCCGCGTCCGGATCCGGGTCCTTGCTGACGAGGACGAGCCGTTTCGCGTCCGGCGACCAGGCGAAGTCCGACACGCCGCCCTTGATGTCGGTGAGCTTTTGCGCCTCGCCGCCCGCCCGGTCGAGCAGCCACACCTGCGCACCGCGCTTCTTTGCCTCCTCGTCGCCGCGCGCAGCCAGGAAGCCGAGGTAGCGCCCGTCCGGGCTCCAGCGCGGCGTCGTCTCGCTGTCCTTGCTCGAAGTCATGCGGACGTGGCGAGTCCCATCCCAGCTCGTCATCCAGATGTCGGAATCGTTCTTGTCGCCTTCCACGTCCACGGTCGTGACCGTGTAGGCCACCCACTGCCCCTCGGGCGAGCACTGCGGATCGCGCACCGTGCGCACCTTGGCGAGGTCATCGAGAGTCAGCGTGCGCTTCGCACTCTGCGCCCACGCCGGCGCGCCCAGCGCCGCGAGGGCGAGCGTGAGGAAGAGCGCGAGGCGGGTGAGCTGCGTTCCGGCCTTAGTCGGTGTCATGTCGTCTCCGATGGTGTCGGTATCGTCCGCTGGCAAGTATCGTCGGCGCGGCCGAATGAGGCAACCGCGCGCGGTCGGCTTTCCGCCGGTAGTGGGTCAGTTTGCCGCCCTGCCCGTCTGCCGGGTTGCAGCGCTTTCTGCGGTATTGTGAAATAATGCGACGCAGTTTCGTGGCCGGTCTCTTGCCCCTCCTCCTGGCCGGCTGCGCGACCGTGCCAACGCGGCAGATCGACCCGGCGGTACCAATCGAGGTCCTGACTCCGGTGGACCGCGTTCCGGTGACCAGCTCCGACGTGTTCTTGGCCCCCATTGGAGGTCAGGGTCTCGATGACCAGCGGGCCTTGACGATGCGCGCGTTGCGGGCCGAACTCGCGGACGCGCTGCGGGTCAAAGGGGCAACCGTTTGTGAAGGCGACGTTGCCGATCTTACCGGCGCGCGGCCCGATCCGCGAAGGCTCGCCTCCCGTGGACGCGATGACGGCGTCGACATCGTCATCTTCACCGAGTTCATCGCTTACGGCACGGTCCGGCACTCCTGGTTGTGGCTGTTGGCTGGCCAGGGCCTTCTCGCCGGGATCGGCCACGGCATCGTCGTGGCCAAGGCGACAGGAAGCGTCTCCAGCGGCTGGGTGTTGGGCGCGGGGGAGTTCGTTCTTGAGGTCGCAACCTGGGTGGGTGGCACGGTGATCGCATCCCGCATCATCGACCCAGTAATCGTCCGGGTTTCGGCGATTCGAACCAGCGACGCCGCGGTACTGGGTCGCTGGACCCGCGAAGGCACGAGGCCGGTCCGTGAGTGGCTGCGAAGGCCGCGGCAACCGCGGGACGACCGGTTGCGGGCGGTGACGGGAGCGATCTTCAAGCGTCTCACGCCGCGCGTGCTGGCGCGGATCGAAGCGATCCTCGGGGCGGGCAAGCCGGATCGCGCGCGAGTAACCGAGGGTGTGGCGCTCCTGGATTCAAACTGACCCACTACCCGGCTTTCCGCCGCCTCGGCGCGGGCGCGGCGAGTTTGCTAGCCTGTAGCGTCGCTGCCGCCCGCCCGGACGCAGAGAGGCGCGCTCCGAGGCGGGCGAGACATTGGGGGCCATCATGAAGAAGACCGTCGCGAGCGTGTTTTGTATCCTCGTCCTGCTGATCGCGGGGGCGCAGCCTGCGGCCGCCAAGGCGATCACGATCACGATCCTGCACACCAACGACATGCACGCCCACGTCGAACCGTTCACGCAGCGGGGCAGGGAGCTGGGCGGCTACGCGCGGCAGGCCACGCTCATCAACCGCTTCCGCGCCAGCGATCCGAACCCGATCCTGCTCTGCGCCGGCGACACCTTCCAGGGCACGATGTACTTCAACGTCTACGAGGGCCTCGCCGACCTCGCCTACATGAACCTGGCCGGCTACCAGGCGATGGCGGTCGGCAATCACGAGTTCGACCGCGGACCTGCCGTGCTCGCGCGCTTCGCGGGCCTGGCCGCGTTCCCGCTCCTGGCCGCCAACCTCGACGTGAGCGGCGACAAGGACCTTGCGCCCCTCGTCAAGCCCTCCACCGTCCTCACGGTGGGCGGCGAGCGCATCGGTGTGGTCGGGGCGGTGCCGGTTGAGCTGATGGCCATCAGCACGCCGGGTCCCACCATCAAGCTCAAGGATCTCGTCACGAGCGTGCAGGCCGCGATTGACGAGCTCACCCAGAGCGGCGTTGACAAGATCATCTTCCTCTCCCACATCGGCTACCGCGCGGACGTGGACCTCGCCCCGCGACTCAAGGGCGTTGACGTGATCGTCGGCGGCCACAGCCACACCCTGTTGGGCACGATCGAAGGCCTGCCGCAGCCGGCCGGCGAGTACCCCACGGTGATGAAGGGTGCCGATGGCAACACCGTGCTGATCGTGCAGGCGTGGGACTGGGGCAAGGTGCTCGGCCGCATCAAGGTGAGCTTCGACGACGCCGGCCGTGTCGCCGGCTGGAGCGACGCCAAGCCCATTCCGGTTGATCCCTCGCTGCCGGAGGATGTGACCGTGAAGGCGATGGTGGCCGCGTTCGCGGGGCCGCTGCGCGCCGCGCGCGACCAGGTCGTCGGGCACACGGAGAAGGGGATCGCGGCGACGCGCGTGACCGCGCGCCACGCCGAGAACCCGATGGGCAACGTCATCACCGACGCCATGCTGGCGGCGACAGAGAAAGCCGGATCGGTGGCCGCGTTCGTCAACTCCGGCGGCATCCGCGCCAGCCTCGACGCGGGGCCGATCACCTACGGCCAGGCGGTGATGGTGCAGCCGTTCAACAACACGCTCGTGTTGCTCGACTTCACCGGCGCCGAGCTCAAGGCGGTGCTCGACGAGACGCTCGGCGCGATGCCGGACAGCTCCGCCGGCCTGCTCTACCCGTCGCGCGGGACCTCGTACACGATTGACGTCAGCCGGCCTCCCGGCGATCGCGTCGTCGGTCTCCAGGTGGGCGGCGCGCCCGTGCAATTGGACAAGACGTACCGCGTCACGCTGTCGAGCTTCATCGCGGGCGGCGGCGACAACCACGTGCTCGTGAAGAACTCCCAGCGCTACCGCTACGACACCGGCAACCTTGACATTGACGCCTTCGTCAGCTTCCTCAAGGCCAACGATCCGATCACCGCGCCGCTCGAGGGCCGCGTCGCGGTCGTCGGGTTTGCCCCGGCGGCCAAGCAATAGTGACGGCGTTGCAGGCCGGACGCACGCGGGAAGGAGCACTGCGATGGCGCATCTTTTCGATCCGATCACGCTGCGCGGCGTCACGCTGCGCAACCGCATCGGCGTCTCGCCGATGTGCCAGTACAGCGCCGCCGACGGCATGCCAACCGATTGGCACCTTGTCCACCTTGGCGCGCGCGCCGTGGGTGGCGCCGGCCTCGTCATCACCGAAGCCACCGCCGTCGAGGCGCGCGGCCGCATCTCGCCGGGCGACCTCGGGCTCTGGTCCGACGCCCAGATCGCGCCGCTCGCGCGCATCGTGCGCTTCATAGCCGACCACGGCGCGGTCGCCGGCATCCAGCTCGCACACGCCGGCCGCAAGGCGAGCCACGCCGTCCCGTGGGAGGGCGACGCGGCGGTGACGGAGGTGCGCGGCGGCTGGCGGGTCATCGGCCCGAGCGCGATTCCGTTCGCCGCGGGCGACCTCGTCCCGGCCAAGATGACGAAGGCGGAGATCACCACCGTCATCGAGGCGTTCAAGAGTGCGGCGGTGCGGGCGCACGCGGCCGGCTTCGGCTGCGTCGAGCTGCACGCGGCGCACGGCTACCTGGCGCACAGCTTCTACTCGCCGTTGTCCAACCGCCGCTCGGACGAGTACGGCGGCTCGTTCGACAACCGCGTCCGGTTTGCGCGCGAGGTCGTGCGCGCGCTGCGGTCGGTGTGGCCGGAGGATCGCCCGCTCTTCGTGCGGCTGTCGTGCTCGGACTGGGTGGTGGGCGGCTGGACGATCGAGGACACCGTGGCGCTCGCGCGCCTGCTCAAGGAGGATGGCGCGGACGTGATTGACTGCAGCTCCGGCGGAGCCGTGCCGCACGCGCAGGTCCCCGTCGGCGCCGGCTACCAGGTCCCGTTCGCCGAGGCCGTGCGGCGCGGCGCCGGGATCGCGACCGCGGCGGTCGGCATGATCACCGAGCCAGCGCAGGCGGACGAGATCGTGCGCAACGGGCGCGCCGACCTCGTGCTGCTCGCGCGCGCCGAGCTGCGCGATCCGTACTGGCCGATCCATGCCGCGCACGCCCTCGGCCAGTCGGCGCAGATGCCGATCGCGCCTCAGTACCTGCGCGCGTTCCCCGGCTCGCACGGCCCGCGCCGTTGATAGCTGGCCGCCGTTCGCGACGCACGCAATTCAGCTAGAAACGTAGCTGGCACCTCTCGCGACAGAACACGGTCTCGAACTGACGCTCAGGGCGAGAGCGGTGCAAGTGGGAAGAACCGATAGGGAAGCACTGCCTCCCAGAAACCGCCACCGTTCCGAGAACGGAACAGGCCGTAGCCGTTTGCCACGAACAGCAGTTTCCCCCTGACCGCGATAGCATGGACTTCACGCCCGGCATCATAAGATCGAGAATAGCCCGAGTTGACCGCCTGCGGCGGTAGGTCGGGAAGAAGCTGCCAGGAAGCGCCCCCATCGACGCTAAACGACAGGCTGTCGTCACAGCTGGCCATCAACTGCGGCTGGAACGAGTCCGCGGCGAGGCTCATGCGGTAGCACTCCCGCTCGGTCAACGGCTCCTCGCCCGGTCCTGCTTCGGGAACCTCACGAGGCCCCGACTCAAGAACCTCGATCCAGCTCTGTTCCGCGATTGGCCTCGAAAGCACCCGATTGTGCGCGGCCAGAAACAACGTTCGCTGTGACCCCCAGGCAAGACTGAAACTGTTCCGCGGTGGTTTCTTTGGATCGTCGAACAGGGATTCGACGGGGGACCATGCTTCGCCGCGGTTAGGGCTCTCGAGAACACCTCGATCTCCTGTCAGGGCGACGAGGTGCGACGGATTTCCAGGGTCGACTTCGATCGCGGTGATCGAAGGCCAGTCGTATGGCCAGGCTCGAAGAGCGGTTGGTTGCCAAGACGCGCCCAGATCGGTTGAGCGGTACAGCCCGCCGCCGTATACGGCAGCGTACAAGGTCGGATTGGAGGCCTCGTCTGCCGCTAGAGCGGTAACTAGCAACGGACAGGATACCGCCCCAACTGCGCTGTCGCAGTACAGCTGAGTGCAGAGCCCTCGGTTAGCCGGAGCCCAGTGTTTTCCGCCGTCTGAGCTGCGAAAAAGACCGTTTGAAGTCCCGGCCAGTATCAGGCCGACGTGCCTCCGGCTCAGCGCGAGTGAGGTAACCGTTTCGGTCTCGAGGCCGAGAATCGCCCAGTGGGTGCCTCCATTGGTGCTTTCTAGAACACCACCTCGGTCTGTCCCGACGAGAACGATCCTCGGGTCTGCGGGGTGAATTCTCACAGTTTCGACCGCCGCGCCAAAAGCAGGAATCACGCGCCACGAAGCAGCACCGTCTTTGCTCTCAAAGAGGCTGAACCCATAGGACATAAAGAGGTGCCGCGGATCATGACCGGCAACCGCGATGGTGCTGAGCCCTCCCCCTTCGACTGCCTCACCGAACGCAACCCAATGAACGCCGTCATTCGAGCGCAGGACGTGGCCTCCTTCAGCGGCATAAACGAGGCCGATACCGGACGTGTCGAAGGCAAAAGTCCAGAATGTCGACAGGTGTTCGCGTTCGATCATGGCCCAATTCGCCCCGGAATCCGTCGTGCGAAACGCCCCCCTGGAGGATGTGCCGACATAGAGGGTGTCGCGACGCACCGGATCGATCGCAAGACCAAGCAGTTGGCCAGTCATGAGCGGTATCCCGGTGGATTTCTCCTCCCAAGTCTCAGCGGCATTGTCACTGCGGAAGACACGCGACCCGACCGCTGCATACAGTCTTCTCGGTCGATGTGGGTCTGTCACGAGGCCCGACACGTAGGGATTTGCGGGAAGACCGCCATTGGAAGCGACCCAGCTCTGCCCCGAGTCGCCTGATTTCCATACTCCCGGTGATGCTCCGATGTAGAGGACTTTGTCGTCGAACGGATCAAAGGCGATCGAGGTTACGGGGGAATAGCGTGGCAGCTTGACGTCGAGCTTCTGCCAGCTCCCCGCTGCGTCCATGCTCCGAAACGCACCTCCTGGCGTCCCAACGTAGAGGACACCCTTTTGCCTCGCGTCGGGCACGATCCGGGAGATCTCCCAGAAGCGGGCGCCGACCGTGGTCGCATCCGGGCGCTCCAGACCACGGCTAGAGGACCTCCACGTTTGGCCTTCGTCGGTGCTCTTGAACAACCCGCTTGTTACCGTGCCGGCGTAGAGAACGCGGTCATCGAAGGGATCGACCGCCACAAAGGTGTATGGGTCACGTCGCTCGAATGCGGAGATCCAGCTCGCGGTTTCACTTTGAGCTCGAGCGCTGCGGAGACCCGCAGGAGCGAGGAAGAGCGCGATGAGCGCGAATGGCCTGGCAGTTCGGGTCATCATGGAAAGGAATTCTCTTTTTCTTTCGCCTGGAACGATCGTACCCCGGTGAGGGGGGGTGTCAAGGCGGGAGGAGCGCAGGCCAAAGGCTGCCTGCTACGCATGAAGGGTGCCGCGTAGGCATTTTGCGGCACAACTCTCTCCGGACGTCTACGCTACCAGAGTTCAGGTAGATACGTTGCTGACACCCCTCGGGTTCTCGGCGGAGCAAGCGGTCGCATTCCTGGGCGGGCGCTGTTTTCATGGGGGCGGGCGCTGTTTTTATGGGGCGCGGGCGCCCAGGCTCGCGTTCCTCCGCACCATTCCGCCCGTGAACTTCACCGCATCACGGCGGCTGAGGGCAGCCGCCCTCCAAGACTCTGTCTTGCTTTGTCAATACGCTCCTCGCAATGACGCCATTTCTTCCGGCGGGAGCAGGCAATCTGCTCCCCTACGGCGTCCGCGCCGCGCACGCCCTCGGCCAGTCGGCGCAGATGCCGATTCCGCCCCAGTACCTGCGCGCGTTCCCCGGCGCGCACGGCCCGCGCCGCTCATAGGTGGCAGCCGGTTGACCCAAAACCAGAAAACTGGTCCAGGTGAAAGTTGACTCTGGAGCCGATCGGTGATTTCCTGGCGTCACGAAGTTCATATGGTGAATGTCGGTTGAAAGGAGCGCCGCGATGAGAGCGTCGGTAAAGTGTGTCATCAGCTTTCTCCTGACCGTCGTCCTGGGTGCGTCTGTCGTCGGGTTCGCCCAGGAAGCGCCCAAGGTTCCCGGACCCTCAGCGGAACAGCAAAAGAGACTCGAGCTGATGAAGTCGAAAGGCCCCGAGGGATCTCTGACGATTCTCCCCGTCATCCTGGCGGGACGGCCCTTCGATCGCGTGACCGAGGTGGTGGGGCTGATGCTCGAGCAGCAGGGCCTGAAGAACATCGAGCTGGGAGGGACGCCGTTCTCGCCTGATTCCAACACGGCGATCGACGCCCTCGTTCGGTCCGTCGGTGAGTTCGTGGGCAAGAACCCAATCACGACGGAATACGCCCTCTACGCCGAATTCAACGGAAACCGACAGATCGGCCTCGTCGAGTTGCGCGCGGTCGTAGTCGACAAGACCGGCGCGGTGGTCTGGACGGACCGCCAGGGCGCGGAGGACGAGGCCATCAAGCAACTGGAGTCCAAGGAGCCGATGACGTTCTCGATGCTCCTGGCCCAGCGGTTGGGCCCGGCGCTTGGCCTCAACGAGGCAACGGCCAGGGCCGCGAAACCTGGCAAGATGGCACGCATAATGAGCGAGAGGAGCGGTCTGCCGCCTGAGAGCGAGCGGGCCGCGATGCCCGCGCGGCAGACGCAGTTCAAGGAGTCCAGGCAGAAGGCGACACTGGCGGTCTACGCGGTGCGCATGAGTGGCGCCGTGGACGCGGCGAGCGCGACCGAGCTAGCCACGATGATCAACAGTGAGAGTCTCTGCAAGGCGGTCGCCGCGGCGCAGTCGCCATTGCTCCAGGCCTCTCAGGCCGGGCCCAACGAGATGAAGGTGCTCTGGGACCTGGCGCGCGAATTCAGGGACTACAGTAGGAAAAATCCGCCTAGCACCGAGTACGCGCTCTACGCGGACTATGCCTTCAATCCGCAGAACTGGGAACAGGGTTTCGTCCACTTCGTCGTGTGCGATCGCAGCGGCGAGTGGGTGATCGTGGACATGCAGAATTCCCACCAACCCGACTACCGGACCGTGAAGCCGACGTCGAAGGCAGACTGTAACAAGCTGTTGCTCAAGCGGCTGCAGGGCTACCTGGAGTAGCTCGCGGCCGCGGGAGGCGCAACGGCGATCCGCCAACTGTGCCAGGCATCTCGGCTTTGGTGGTTGGTAGGAGACAAGAGAGCACCAATCCGCCATGCCCGCAGCATGGTGGAACTCCCTTTGCGCAGCAGTCTGGCAAGGAGCGCGGAGCATCTGCCCTTACAGCTCTCGCGCAGCGATCATCATTAGCGTGCGAGGGCCCCGCGAGCGCAGGCGGGCGAGATCGTGCGCAACGGGCGCGCCGACCTGGTGCTGCTCGCGCGCGCGGTGCTAATGGCCGTCACCGTCAGCCAGCGCTAGACTGAGCCCAGGGCAAGCGGTGGTGCGGCCGGAGGGCTCGGGCGATGGGACGCCTTGAAGTGGTCGCTCGGTTGGGGTTGAGTCATTTCCTGGTACGGCCACTCTTTGCCACCACACCCGATCCGGTTGCGGCCGGAACGCCGCTTCCTGCTGGTTGGGACCCACGGCGGGATTCGCGAAGGTGGGCGCGAAGGTTGGGCGTCATGAGAAAGGTCAGATGAGCAAGAAGACCCTGTTCGCCAAGTACCTGAAAGAGCTGTCCGAGGTGGCCTTTCAGGGGGACGCACGGGAGGAAAGCTTCTACCCGGCACTGGCCGATATGCTCTCGGAGGTGGCGAAGGCGACCGGACGGATGCAGGTCCACGTCACGACTCTTCCCAAGCAAACCGATGCCGGCAACCCGGATTTCCGCCTCTGGAACGGGATCGACCGCGTCGTCGGGTATGTGGAGGCCAAAAAGCCGACGGAAGAACGACTGGACTTGATCGAGGATTCCGAACAACTTCGGCGCTACCGCTCCACATTTCCCAACCTTATCCTGACGAACTTCCTCGAGTTCCGGCTTTACCGCAACGGTGAGCGCGTGGAAACGGTTCTTGCGGCTCGGCCGCTAGTCTTGAATCGGCTGCGCACGACCCCGCCCATCGAAAAGCCGGATGGACTCTACGCTCTGCTCGACCGCTTCCTGGACTTTTCACTTCCAAAGGCGTTCACGGCGGAGTCTCTCGCAATCGAACTGGCCAAACGCACCCGCTTCCTTCGTGACGTCGTCGCCAAGCAGCTCCAGGACGAAGAAGGAGCTCCCGGCGTACTTTCCGGCTTCTTCGAGGCTTTCCAGACGTACCTGATAGGCACGCTGAGCCCGCAGGACTTCGCTGATCTCTTCGCCCAGACCATCGCCTATGGCCTGTTCGCCGCCCGCACGCGTGCCGGGGACGGCTTCAGTCGCCGCACGGCCTTCGAAAACATCCCCCACACCATCGGCGTGCTGCGCGACCTGTTCCGCTTCATCTCCTCCGGGGACCTCCCTGAGCAGCTTGCCTGGTGCGTTGAAGACATCGCCGAGGTTCTTGCCGTGGCTGACGCTCGCGGCATCCTCGATCGCTACTACCACGACCGCAAAGGCAGTGATCCTATCGTCCACTTCTACGAGACCTTCCTCGCTCAATATGACCCCACCGAGCGCGAGCGCAGAGGCGTCTACTACACGCCTGAACCCGTGGTTTCTTACATCGTCCGCTCGCTTCATGGCCTGCTCAAGATCGAGTTCGGCAAACCCGACGGCCTCGCATCCGACGGCGTGACGCTGCTCGACCCGGCGGCGGGCACCATGACCTTCGTCGCCCGCGCCGCGCAGCAGGCCGTCCACGAGTTCGAGGCCAAGTACGGCGCCGGCGCCCGCGAGGGCTTCATCCGCGGGCACATCCTGAAGAACTTCTACGCCTTTGAGCTGATGATGGCCCCTTACGCCGTTGGCCACCTCAAGATGGGCTTCTTTCTTGAAGAACTTGGCCACCGCCTCAACGACGACGAGCGCGTGCCCTTCTACCTCACCAACACCCTCGACATGGCCGAACTGGAGCAGAGCCACCTACCCGGCTTCTCCGCTCTGGCCGAGGAATCTCGCCTCGCCGGAAAGGTCAAGAAGCAGACGCCTGTCCTTGTCATCCTTGGCAATCCGCCGTACTCGGGTCTTTCCTCCAACATGGGGGAGTGGATCACCGGTCTGATCGAAGACTACAAATACGTTGATGGGAAACACTTCGGCGAAAAGAAGCACTGGCTGCAAGACGACTATGTCAAGTTCCTCCGATTCGCCCAGTGGAAGATCGAGCAGGCGGGTCGCGGAGTCGTCGGGATGATCACAAACCACGGCTATCTCGACAATCCGACCTTTCGCGGGATGCGCCAGGCCCTGATGCGGAGCTTCGACGAAATCTATGTGCTCGACTTGCACGGCAACTCGCTGAAGAAGGAAACCTGCCCCGATGGCAGCCTCGACCAGAACGTGTTCGACATCCGCCAGGGCGTTGCCATCGCGTTCTTTGTCAAGCGCGGGCGAAAACAGAAGACCGAATGCGTCGTGCAGCACGAGGATCTTTATGGGATGAGGGACGTTAAGTACACATGGCTGGACGCCCACGATCGGACGCACACCGACTGGCGGATATTGAATCCCAACTCGCCGTCCTATCTGTTCGTGCCACGTGATGATGCGCTAGAAGCCATGTATCGTTGCTTTCCGTCCGTCTCCGAAGTCTTTGCCGCCAATGGCGTCGGGATCGTGACCGCGCGCGACAAACTAACGATTCATTGGACGCCAGAAGAGGTTTGGAAGACAGTCACCGTTTTCTCGCGGATGGAGCCGGAATTGGCGCGACAGGGATACAACCTTGGCAATGACGTTCAGTCCTGGAAAGTCGTTTTGGCGCAAAGGGATTTGCTGAATTCCGGGCCTACACGCGACAAGATTGCCCCGATCCTTTATAGGCCCTTCGATGCTCGCCATACCTATTTTACTGGAGTGTCGAATGGGTTTCATGCAAGGCCGGTTCTTAAAATCATGCGCCACATGTTGGCGGGGGAGAACCTAGCGCTGATCACCCCGAAGCGCGTTGAGCACGTTGGTGCCTGGCAACACGCTTTCGTCTCCAGTGCCATCTCGGACCATGTTGCCGTCTCTCTCAAGACCATAGATTACGATTTCCCCCTTTACCTTTATCCTTCCGCCGCCCGAAGCGACCTCTTCGCTCATCAGGAGCCGACGGAACGCAAGCCGAACCTTAACCCGAAGCTGGTGGCTGCACTGGCGGAGGCATACGGTCGCCAACCGACGCCGGAGGAGATCTTCCACTACGTTTATGCCGTGCTGTACGTGCCGGTGTATCGAGAAAAGTACGCGGAGTTCCTGCGGATGGACTTCCCGCGCGTGCCGTTCACGGCCAACGTGGGCCTTTTTGAGAAGCTCGGCGCGCTGGGCGCTCGGCTGACCGCGCTGCACCTGCTCAAGTCACCGGAGTTGGACCCGCCGTCCTGCCGGTTCGAGAGCTTAGGCGACAGCCGCGTCGCCAAGGGCAGAAAGGCTGGCTTGCGCTACGAACCGGCCGAACAGCGCGTGTACATCAACCCGACCCAATACTTCGCCCCCGTGCCCGAAGCTGTCTGGACGTACCAGGTGGGCGGCTACCAGGTCTGCGAGAAATGGCTGAAAGACCGCCAGGAACGCCAGCTTGGGGTTGACGACATCCGGACCTACTGCCGGATTGTAACAGCCCTCAAGCTTACCGTCGACGTCCAGCAGCAGATCGACGCACTGTACCCGGGCGTGGAACGGAAGACGGTAGGCCTGCCCGGAGCCGCCGCGGCGAGCGAACCGGAGCGCCCAACCGAGCGCTCCAGCGGCCGTGGCAAACCGCGCCGCTGAGGAAAAACTGCCAGGTACGCATTAAGGGTGCCGCGTAGGCATTTTGCGGCACGACTCTCCCCGCACATGTGCGCTGCCAGATTCCAGATAGCTACGTGCCTGGCACCTCTCCCTGGTGCGCCCATGGAGCGGGTCGCAATTGGGGCCGGCGAGAGCCGACTTTTCATATATGATTCGAGGTGATGATCACAAACTGGACAGGCCTGCGAAGGTTGTGCGGTCTTGTGGTTCTGGCCGCCCTCCCCTCGACGCTCGGCGCGTCGAATCTGCCGATTCCGAGCCGGGGTGAGTCGTGGTCGGTGCTCAAGACTCCCCACTTCCTCATCATCTCGGACGCCCGCGCAGGAGAGGTTCGCGACGCCGCCCGCCACCTCGAGGCTCTGACCGTGGCTGTCGGCAAGGTCACCGGCCTGACAATCAACCCTTCGTTCATGAGCACGGTGGTGCTGCTCAGTTCGAGGGTCACCTTCCGGAGCTACTGCGAGGCCCTCCGCGGCGGCTCCTGTGCCGACATCGGCGGCCTTTACCAGCGTGGCGAGTTCGGCGATTTCCTGCTGATCGACGGCAGCGACTTCGACGCAGCGCGGCGCACGGTGTCCCGCGAGCTGACGCACGCGATCGTGGAAGACTCGGGCCCAGGCGTCCCGGTTTGGCTCAAGGAGGGTGTCGCCGAGTTCTACGGCGACTTCTCGATCGTTGGCAGCGAGATCCGCGCCGGATCGCCCAACCCTGCTCACCTCGCCGAGATCCGCGACCACAGCACACTCCCGATGGCCACCCTGCTCGCCGTGACCGAATTCTCGCCCGAGTACACCGCGCCCAACCTTCGCCGCACCTTCTACGCCCAGTCGTGGCTGACCGCGCACTGCCTGTTGATCGGCGCGCCGCAGCGCAAGGGCCAGCTCGCCCGCTACCTCGATGCGCTCGCCGCTGGCCAGCCGATCGAGTCCGCGTTCAGCGCGTCGTTCGGCTGTTCAACCGAAGCGTTCACCAAGGAACTTCTGGCCTACAGTCAGAGCTCGACCATGCCGCTGCTCAAGCTCCCGCTCGCCGAGGTCGGGAGCGAAGAGCCTTCCCAGCCGGTGCCGATCCCCCGCGACGAGCTGCTCAGCCGCCTGGGCGAGCTGTTCTCATACGGTCGTCCGGACGGGCCCGACGCCGCGATGCCGCTGGTTGACGAGGGACTGGCGGCGGCGCCGGAGTCTGCGTCGGCGTTGGCCATGAAGGGTTGGCTCCTGTCCCGCAAGGGACAGTTCGATGCGGCAACGCCGGTCTTCGAGCGGGCCGTCGCTGCGGCGCCTCCCTTGCCCCTGCCCTACGCCCTGTATGGGGCCCACCTGCTGCGACGGGTCGAGGGGCCGGGCGCGGCGAGCGGTTCGTTGGCTGCAGATGTTGTGAAGGCGCGCCAACTCTTCGAGAAGGCCCTTGCCCTCTCGCCCGATTACGTTCCGGCCCTGATCGGTTTCGCCCAAACCACCCGGGGCGACGCGGGCGCCGATCTCACCCTGGCGATCAGCCGTCTCGAGCGTGCCTACATCCTGGCACCGGCGCGATCGGACGTGGCGATGCTCCTCGCCGAGTTCCTCGGAAACGCCGGGCAGTATGCACGGGCGGGACAGATCATCGACCGCTCCGTCGCCACCAATCCCGATGCGGCGATCCGCTCCCGGGCGCGCGAGCTGCGGATTTCGCTGCAGACCTCGGCGACGAGGGAGATGCTCAAGAGCGGCGACACTGCGGGCGCTGCGCGGGCCATCGAGCGCGGGCTGGCCGAATCCCCCGATCCCGAGACGCGCGAGTACCTGCGTCGCGAGCTGGCGCGAATCCGCGAATGGGCACAGGTCAAGGAACTCGCCGACATGGCCAATCGCGGCGATCAGGCCGGCGCCCTGCGCTCGCTCGAGACGCTGCTCCCGACGCTCACCGATCCGGAGGCCAAGTCGCAGGCCGCGGCGCTCCGGGATCGGCTGCGGGCCGTGCCGGCTGCACCGACCACAACGCCATCGCCGACCGCACAACCATCACCGACCGCGAGCGGAGCGCAGACCTCGGAGGTTCCGACCCCGCCCGAGGGCACCAGCCGCTACCAGGAAGCGCTCGAGCGCGAAGCTCTTTGGCAGCGCGAAACGGAGCGATACAACCAGGCGGTCGCACTGAACAACCGTCACGATTTCGAGGGCGCGCTCAGGATCGTCGAGGAACTGGCCAAGTCGGCGACCAACGACGAGGTCAAGGCCGCGGCCGTCACGTTCCGCAACCGGCTCCGCGCGCGTCTCGGCCGAAGCTAGTGCCGGTCGCGGCGGGTTCCGGCGCCGCCCGGTCGCACGTGGGCTCTCCGGTCGCACGCATCTCTGCAGGTTTCGAGAGTTGCACGCACATCCTCTTAACCGGCACGACCTGACGCGCAACTCCTCCGAGCTCGCGCAGCTCGCCGGGCACCCGTGAGCGCCGGGCCGTCCAACGCGGTCGGACCCGATCCAGGAGGGTCAAACGTAACTGGCACCTAACTCTCAACTTGGACGGGTTCTTGGGGGGCAGGTCACGCAGGCGCTAAGGGAACTTGACATCTATATGACAAGATCCTATAGTTGCGCCCGAGTAAGTGACCATGTGCGACCAACGTGAACGACAATGTGGTTGCCGTTGTAGCTGTGAGGTGCGAGGCTTCATCCAGCCGCGCCTGCTCCTGCTCTTGGCGAAGAAGGCAAGCCACGGCTACGAGTTGATGGAGACGCTCCGCGCTATCCCCGGCTCGGAGAACCTCTCTGACCCGGGGATGATGTACCGGACCCTCCGGCAGCTCGAAGAGGCCGAGGTTCTGCGTTCAGCCTGGGACACCGCCGGACGTGGGCCGGCGCGGCGGGTCTACGAGCTGACGAAGATCGGCCGCGAGCACCTCGAGGCCTGGGCGGCCGAAATCCGCAAGACCAAGACACACCTGGACGTGTTCCTGGCGGAGTACGAATCCATCGCGGAGCATCGCTCCGCCAAACGACGAAAGAGAGGATGATCATGTGCTACTGCGAGACTGGCGAACACCACCACCATCATCAACATCATGGGAGCCATCGCTGCGGATGCCGTTCGGAGCGCGAGCATCGAGCCGGCTGCGATTGCGGCTGCAGCGCCGAGCACAGTGAGCACGGTGGGTGCTGCTGTGACAGCGGGCATCACGGGTTCCGTCGCTGCTACAGGAGCAAGGCCGAGGTGATCGCCGAGCTCGAGTCGTACCTGGCCGAGCTCAAGGCCGAAGCCCAGGCCGTGGAAGAGCACCTGAACGAGCTCCGCGGCTGACAAGACTGATAGGTACCTGGCACGTTTCCCGCGATGGCGGGCGAAAGCGTGCCCGGGCTCTCCGGTTGCTTTTGCGCGTGTGCGGTAGGGGAGCGTCGTGCCGCCCGGATCGCGACCGCGCAGGTCGGCATGATCACCGAGCCGGCGCAGATGGGATTCAGGGGTTGATTCTTACCAGTTCGATGTTCTCCTGTTTGGATTTTCCCAGATGGTATTTGGATTCGGCGATCTTCAGGGATTGGGGCAGGGGCAGCGGGTCTATTTTCTCCGCGGCCCGTTTTTCGTTCATTGCCGATATCGCGGCAGCCTCGGCGGCCACGGGGTCTCTCGATAGGATGATCCCCGCCCAGTACCAGGGCACTCCCCGTCGGTAGGCCCCGCGCAGGCCGTCGCAGAGATTGAGGATGGTCTTTTTCCGGATGCTGGGCCGGGAAGAGACCTCCGCCAGAAAATCAGGGTCGTCATGGCATTTCGACATGTCCTGGGGAATCAGGGAACCGATGTGATTCTTGAAAAACAGGCTGGCCACCATTTCGTTCTTGATGAACAAGCCGGTCAGCACGTTGTTTTCAATGCACTTCAGCGAGGCCAGGTTGATGATCTTGGTGGCGGTCTGCGTGATGATCCGGGTCAGGCGCTCTTTCGGATCGAAACCGCCCCCCTGGTCCGTGCCGAAACAGCGGACACCAGGGCCGGCACGATTGATGGCGAAGCCGCTTTCCTTGAGTGCCTCGGTGTCGTTGTCATACAGGATAATCTGGTTGGCGGGGATCACGGTCTCCAGGCTCCGGGACACGGCTTCGACCAGTTCCCGGTGCGGACTGAGGGTGATGGTCCAGTTGTTGCAGTTCATCTTGACCGCGACCACGTCGGCTGGGGCGAGCCCGAGCAATTTCCAGGACTCGGCGGGTGTCTTGGCCCCGGTCAGGGCCTGCAGCGCCTGGTCGAACAGGCGGGTGGTCTCGGCGGCGTCGCAGACGTTGCGATCGTTGACGGCCCGCGGGTTGCGGGCCACCACCACCCGGACTTTCTCCGCCGCCACTGCGGGCACGGCGGCAATCCCCACCGCAACCAGACAGAGAGCGATCCGGGTCAGGACCCGGACCGAACAACGGCCAGAAGCCGTCCGATGCTGATTCATGGTTCCTCCTTCTCAAGGATGGACTTCACCATGGCGCCGAACCGCGTCAGACGGGCGGAAAACCGGTCATCGCTGACATGCAGATACACCAGACGGCGTCCTTGGACAAAGTAGAAGAAATAATCGGGTGGAAAGCGGTACGACTTGCCGGACGTGTCGAAGTCCAGGGGGCTGGCGCCGGCAGGGCAGATCCGCTCGTCGGCCAGGGCCTGCCGCGCCTGACCGGCAGTCGACATGCTGTAGACGTCCAGGGTGATTGTGTTCCTTTGGTCATCCCCGTACTCGGCATGGAAGAGATCGATGAAACCGTGGTCCATGTACACCATGCCCCCGCCATCGATGTAGTTGAAGATGTTGCCGTCCTTGAGCGGGTGCGCTTCCGTTCCGAAATAGCGTGGCTGCCCGGAGAGCGTGGACCCTTCCGGCGCCAGCGCTGCCAGCGCGCGGGGCGGTGGGCCGGGGGCGTGAGCCAATTGCGAGGATGGGGTGGAACAACAAAGGATGAAGAGAAGAACAACCAGGACGGGGAAATATCCGTGCATCTTTCCCTGCCGGCGAAAGGAAACCGCTCCCTTTTTCAAGAGCCGGTTCAGCAAGATCGTGCCCATCCAGGTGTCCATTTGGTGGCGTGACCTGTTCCGGGCAAACACGCTACCACGGTTCAATTGAACAGTACCTGGCAGTTCTCGCGTGTGGAGCAGGGGAGCAGCGTGTGTCTCGTGGGCGCGAGATGTCGCAGGATCTTGCGGATCGCCTTGCGCACGGAGACGAACGCGATGATTGCCTCGCTTCGCTCGCAATGACGGCAGGAAATCCTGTCATTGCGAGGAGCGAAGCGACGACGCAATCCCGTCGACCTCGACGAGATCGCCACGGCCTCCTCGCTGCGCTCGGCGGCCTCGCGACACAGGGTGGCGGTGTCATTGCGAGGAGCGCAGCGACGAAGCAATCCCGTCGAGATTGGCGAGATCGCCGCGTCGTTAGGAGCGTCTTGCGCCGTCGGCGTCGCCAGCTCGGCGCTGGAGCTCGGGAATGAGGCGGGTACGGATGTCATCACGCACGGCACGGAAGGCGGCCATGCGCTCTTCGTCGCTGCCGCCCGCGAGGAAGGGGTCGGGGAACGAGACGTGGATCTGCTCGGAGGCGCCCGGGAACACCGGGCAGCTCTCTCGCGCCCAGTCGCACACGGTGACGACCAGATCCCAGCGCTCTTCGAGGAAGGATTCGAGGTGCTGCGGCGTCGCTGCCGAGATGTCAGCGCCGAGCTCGGCCATCGCCCGGATCACAAGCGGATGCACGGCCAGCGCCGGGTGCGTGCCCGCCGAGCACGCCTGCCAGCGTTCGCCGAGCAGGTGGTTGACCAGGCCCGCCGCCATCTGCGAGCGGCATGAGTTGCCGGT
>Ga0209048_10000198_pt1 | contig 64672 bp, 54 predicted proteins | sample FrelakmetCRP12CR_FD_187146 | JGI IMG/M metagenome (GOLD analysis project Ga0209048, IMG submission 187146) | Freshwater lake sediment microbial communities from the University of Notre Dame, USA, for methane emissions studies - CRP12 CR (SPAdes)... | ecosystem: Environmental > Aquatic >...
GGTCTGGATCAACAAGCCGCGTCCGGCGGCCGCCCGGACAGAGGAGATACGTCAGTAAACTCGCGTGCCAGGTGTCTCAAAGTTGTTGACACGCGCCGCCGGCCTTGAGGGAACTAACCCGAGGCTTGGCCGGACTGAAGTGGAACGGCGCACTCTTCCTGCTCCTTCTCGAGGAGCTCCACATCGGCGACGACTTCGATCACCTCGTCGGCAGGCCCGAGACAATCCCTCCGGCGCGATACCCCGAGTCCGTCGCGATGGCGATTGCCCTCCGCCACAGTTGGCGGCCGGACGACCTCGCCGACATTACAGATTCTCTCGGTCTACGGTCCGGCGCGAACAGCCTGTCCGACCGAAGCATCCGCCGGCCGAAACGGCCCGCCAAGTGAGATGCTGGCCATCGTCGGCTCCGGTCCCACGGTTTACAATGCATGCCGCAGGACGGGGACGATGGGTGACACTCTGGCCCTGGAAGAGGCCAAGGAACTCGTTCGATTCTGCGCCGCCGGCAGGCTCTACGAGGTCGAGGACTGGCTCCGCGCCGGTCGATCTCTCACGTGGCACCCCGAAGTGACGACGAGACCGTCAGGTGCACCGTTAGATCCTGCGACGGCTGCGACCGTGCCGATGTTGTCGGCGTCAAGTCGCTGAATCCTGCCAGCGCGGTCGACACCGCGAGCTGCTCTCCTATGACCTCCCCTGTCACTCCTTTGATACAACATGGAGAGGTGCACGTCCGCTCGGTCTCGATTGGTGCATAATGGGCCGCGCCGCCTGATTGGTGTCGCAGCAATTCGACAAACGCCCCTTCCGCAATACTGCCCGGATGCGCGCCGGTCGTGCCTGGGCAGGCCACGGGGTCGCGCACGTGCGCCGACCTTCTCCCTTCTCACCCTGGAGGTGAAATGGGCAAGTTGAGTGACGGAGCCCGCCAACTTCCTCTGCATCATCTTTCGGTGAGAGTGCCGTGGCATGACCGGGCCTGGGACGGCAGCGTCTGCCAGGACCCACAGGGCAATTCTGCCTGTCTGGCTCTGAGAAGGATCAGCCAAAACAAGGACGAGAATCGAGAACACGCGATCCGTTCCAAGCCCTGGCAGGAGATGAAGGAGGACGCCTGGCCAGCTTGCGCGGTCGAGCGAGCGGCTTTCATGTCCTCTCGCGAGTGGATTAGGAACGTCAAGCACCCGTACGCCGAGAGCAGTCCTGCCCACAAGCACTTCGACGAGACACCGCTTCGGCATCGGCCGTACTCGGCGAATTGCATTCCGTTCGCCTGGATGTTGAAGGGCGGCGCCGAACAGAAGACAGAACTTCTTGACCTCGACTTCGACGTTGCGGCCGAAGAGGCCGTTCACGAGGTAATGGGCTTCTCGACGAATTGGGTGCAGGCAAAGCAGAACCAGTTGGCCCTCCTCGACACCTTCTTCAGCGCCATCCATCGTGGCGATTCCCTCTGCTTCCTATACGCCAAGGACACGCCGCTTTCCAATGACCCTCGGCGGGTCATCGTCGGCGTTGGCCGCGTCAAAGGTGTGGACGGCACCGTAGAGTACAAGTACAAATGGCCGGCTCCCCACAAAGCCGTCGTTTGGGACCGCATCGTTCAGCACTCGATTCGACCGGACTTCAAGGACGGCTTCCTCTTCCCGTATCACCAAGTCCTCAAGCTGGCTGACAACGACTCGTCGGTGGAGCCGGGGCGCTTTGTTGCGTTCGCCCCGGAGGAATGCTGGGAGCAGTTCTCATATGCAACGGAGCACGTCACGCACGACGCCGCGGTCGCGGCTTTGTTGTCATGCGCGGAGGCGCTGCGCCGGATCGCTGATGTCGTACCAGGGGACTGGCACCGGCAGCTCGAGTGGCTCGATGGGGAGTTGAATCGGCTCTGGCGGCTGCGTGGTCCATTCCCTGGTCTGGGTTCGGCGCTGAAGGCGCTCGGCATTCCCGCCGGCAATCTCATTGCCTATGACCTCGCCAAGTCGCAGACAGACGTCGCCGCAGAGTGGACCGAAAGCCCGTGGCAGCTGGTCGATCAGGTGATGGAAAACCCGTCGCTCCTGGCAGCGGACCTCGGACGTCACCTCAGTCCGACCGTTCGTCGGCTCTACAAAGGACTGCCGAAACCGAGACGGTCGCTGCTCCAACTGATAAGCAGGTTCGACGTATCGGAGACCCAAGCCACGCGGTTCTACCAGGAGACCGAGAGACAGAAGGCAGGGTTGGTCGTCACCGACGCCGAGCTCCTCGAGAATCCCTATCGCCTCTACGAGGGCGACCGCCACTCGCCCGACCCCATCCCAATCGGCGTCGTGGACCGCGGAATGTGCCCGGATCCCATCGTGGCGTCAAAGCACCCGCTCCCGGCGCCATCGGTCTTGGAGGGAGAACTCGACCCGCGTCGCGTCCGTGCCCATGTCGTCGCCGATCTGGAGCAGGCCGCGACCGACGGACACACGCTGAAGGCGCGCAACGACGTAGTCCAGGCGATTCGCGATTCGGAGCTTCGTCCGCCTTGTCCCGTTGGCCTCGATGCCATGTCCGTCATCGAAGAGCACCTGCCTCCGGAAGTGGCGATTGCGAAGATGGCGGATGGCTCAGTGGCCTACCAACTGGCAAGGCTCGCCGCGGTCGGTGCGATCATCCGAAGCGACGTTGTAAAGCGCATCGGCGGGAAACGGCACGAGGCAAAGGTGGAGTGGCGCAAGCTCGTGGATCAGGCCCTCCCAGGCCCTGTCGACTCGGAGGAGGAGGAACTGGCCCGGCAGGAGAAGGTCGCAGCGCTTCAGGAGTTGTTCTGCTCTCGACTGAGCGTTCTCGTCGGGCCGGCGGGCACCGGCAAGACGACTCTTCTCAAGGTGCTCTGCGCACAGCCAACGGTCAAACAGGGGGGCATTCTCCTGCTGGCCCCGACCGGCAAGGCTCGGGTCCGAATGGAGACCCAAATTGGCATCTCCGGAGCGAAGACGATTGCGCAGTTCCTCCTCAAGCGGAAGCGATACGATCCTCGAACCAACCGCTACCATGTCTCGGATTTCGACAAGGCTGATGTTGCCCAGACGGTGATCATCGACGAAGCATCTATGCTCACCGAAGACCAACTCGGCGCGGTCATCGACGCCATCCGTCCGCCCGGCCGCCTGGTGCTCGTCGGGGATCCGCGCCAGCTTCCTCCGATCGGAACCGGCCGACCCTTCGTGGACATCGTCAGCAAACTCGCCCCACCCGCGGGTGAGCGGAAGTTCCCCTTTGCAGCCCCGGGCTACGCGGAACTCACGATCAGGAGACGCCAGAAGGGCGAATCAAGGCCTGACCTAACCCTCGCAGAGTGGTTCTCCGGTAGGGTTCCGGGCCCCGACGCCGACTCCGTCTGGGACGAGCTTGCCAAAGGGGGCGCGTCCCCGTTCCTGAAGCTCGTTCGCTGGGACTCCGAGGAAGACATCGAAAACAGGCTTCTGGAAGAACTTTGCACCGAGCTCGAGCTCGGTGGCGATGACGACGAGGCGAAGTTCGAAACGTCGCTCGGCGGACAGCCATTTGGCAGCGCGGTCTATTTCAATCTCAAGGTTGATTCGGCCGACAGCCCTGCAGCCAAGGTGGAATCCTGGCAGATCCTGTCGCCGGTCCGCGGCGGCGCTCCTGGTGTGGAACGCCTGAACAAGAGCATCCAGCAGCGCTTCAGGAGGAGGGTCTTGTCGTGGGCCGCGCCGAAGCAGGGATGGGACCGGAAGACGGCGAAGCCCGCGGGCCGCTACGGCATTCTTTACGGCGACAAGGTGATCAGCGTCGTCAACGGACCCCGAAAGGACGTCTACCCGAAGCAAGCCGAGGACGGGTACGTCGCGAACGGCGAGATCGGCATCGTGGTGGGCCAGTACAAGGGGCAGAAGTGGCCGTATGGCAAGAAACTGCCGTGGAAGGTAGAGGTCGAGTTTGCGTCACAGAGAGGGCTCAAGTACGGCTATCACGGATGGGACTTCGGCGAAGAAGGCCGGGAATCCCTCGAACTTGCGTACGCCCTGACCGTCCACAAAAGCCAGGGAAGTGAATTCGAACGCGTCTTCTTGATCGTCCCCAACCCTTGTCGCCTATTGTCGCCTGAGCTGCTCTACACCGCCCTCACGCGGCAGCAGAAGCGCATCATCGTCCTGCACCAAGGGCCCCTCGCCGATCTAAAGAACTACAGCCAGGGTCACTACTCCGAGACTGCCCGCCGACTCACAAACCTGTTTGAAGCGCCCTCGCCGATCAAGATCGAAACGCGGTACCTCGAAGCGAGGCTCATTCACAAGACCCGACGAGGAGAGGCCGTTCGATCGAAGTCGGAGGTTGTCATTGCCGACCTGCTCTACGCGCTGGGTGTGGACTATCGCTACGAAAAGGAGTTCGTCGGCGAGGATGGCGCCCGCCGCCTGCCCGACTTCACGGTAGACGACCCGGCATCCGGTCTGAAGGTGTTCTGGGAGCACCTTGGCATGTTGGAGCGACCGCAGTACCGGAAGGACTGGGAGAAGAAGCTCGCCTGGTACCGGCAGCAGGGAGTGCTGCCTGACAACGAGGGCGGTGGTCCCAACGGAACTCTCGTGACATCACGAGACGATGAACGCGGAGGGATCGACTCCCAGCAGATCGAAGCGGTGGCGCGAAAGGTCTTTGGGCTTGGCGTCTGACGATCGGGGGACCAAACATGGCGGCTGAGTGGATCATCAGCATGAAGGACGGATTCATAGCGCAGTGGCTGGCGCTGCCGTCACGCGAGAATCACCAGGTCCAGGAGAAGGTCAGGCTGCTCGCCGACAATCCGCTGCCGGATGCGAAGGTCAAGAAGCAGCTCAAGCACATCGACCCACGGCTTCACCGGATCCGGTCCGGCGACTACCGAATCTTCTACACTTTCGACAAGCCTTACGTCAGCCTGCTTGAGCTGTCGAAGCGCGACGAAGATACCTACGAGCACGCACCTGCCGTGCAGACCCTGGGCGGGCTTGCCGGGGAGATGCCGGACCCGCCCGCGAAGCCGGCAGCGCCGGCGCCCAACAAGTCCCCACAGAAACCGGCGTCTCGCGCTCTTCCCGCCCGGCTTCAGACGGACCTGCTCGCCAGACTGAAGGTGCCTTCGGAGTTCCACGTATCGCTGTGCGAAGTTCGTACCGAGGATGACCTGCTCGCCTGTGCCGGCGTGCCCGACGACCTGCTGCTGCGCATCCACCAAGCGATGTTCGAACGACCGTTCGAGGAGTTGTTCCAGCAGCGCGAACACGTCGCACCGCACGTCGACGACCTGCTTCGCTACAAGGAAGGAGAGTTGCTGGGCTTCCTGCTTCGCCTCACGCCAGAACAAGAGAAGTTCGTTGCCTGGGCGCTGAACGCTGGCGGTCCCACACTTGTGAAAGGCGGGCCGGGCACAGGAAAGAGCACCGTCGCACTCTATCGGGTGCGCGCCATGCTCGCGACACTCAAGAAGAACGGGGAAACAGCTCCACGCATTCTCTTCACGACCTACACGAACGCGCTGGTGGCATTCTCGCGGCAGTTGCTCGACAGCCTTCTCGGCGCGGACGCGGGACTTGTGGAGGTGCGCACCGCCGACAGCCTGGCGAGGGACATCGTTCAAGCCGCGGGCCGCCTCCTGGCATTGGCTTCGCCACCGGACCTCAGGGAATTGGCCCAGGAAGCCATGGCATCTGCGCGGTTCGAAGGGAGTTCGCTCGAGCGGCGGACCCAGACACAGGCGCTGCAGCGACTTGGTACCGACTACCTGCTCGACGAGATCAATCACGTCATCGACGCTCGGGGGCTGCAGGACCTTGCTGCCTACCTCGGGGCTGCCCGCCCAGGCCGCGGTGTGGCATTGAACGCTTCGCAACGCGGCGCCGTGTGGGCGGCTTCCGAGATCTTCCACGAGAAGCTGGCTAGACGTCGCCAAATGACGTGGCAGCAACTCCGAGCCGTCGCGAGCGTTGTCGTGGCTGAGGGACGAGGCCCGGCGAAGTTCGATGCGGTCGTCGTGGACGAAGTTCAAGACCTCGACCCGACTGCCATCAGGATGCTGGCCGCCCTCCCAAAGGCGCCCGGCGGCCTGTTCCTCACCGCTGACGCGAATCAGTCGATATTCGGGAGCGGATTCCGCTGGCAGGACGTCCACGACTCCCTCAGATTCCGAGGGCGCACCGGCGTTCTTCGAACAAACCATCGCTCCACGCGGGAAATCGGCGAAGCAGCACGGTGCTATCTTTCCGGTGGGCAACTCGAGGAGGCCGAACCCGCGGCCTACAGCCACGCCGGGCCACTGCCTGCCATGCGCGCGGTCCGGACTACCGCTGATGAAACCGCGCTTCTCGATCGGTTCGTGCGCACCGCGACCAAGGAACTGCACCTGGCGCCCAGCGCGGCGACGGTGTTCGTCCCCACAGAGCGAGCTGGCAAGAGGCTGGCGACGGCCTTGGCAGGCGCGGGGCTCTCCGCCCAGTTCATGACGGGACGGGAACTCGACCTTTCAGCTAACGCGGTCAAGATCATGACGCTCAAGTCCTCCAAGGGACTCGAGTTTCCGGTAGTGGCCCTGGCTGGCTTCGGAGATGGGCCGTACCCCTACGTCCCGGCCGGCGCGCAGCAAGAGGAGATCGACGAGCGTCTGGCCCAGGAACGCCGCACAGTGTACGTGGCGATGACGCGAGCGATGCGAGCCCTATTGGTAGTTGTTCCGCCCGGTGAACCCTCGCCTCTGCTCACTGGGTTTGATGCCTCGAACTGGAACGTGGGAGGGCACTGATGCCGACGACGTCTTGCTGGCACGACGCCATCTCGCGCCGACAGGCAATGGCGGATCGCGACGCGTGTCGTGAGCGCGGCGCCCTCGTCGCCGGTAAACGTGTCGGCAGGGATACCCTGCAAAGCCGGCTCACGTCTTTCGGCAAGCGGATCGAGCGCCCGATTCGTGAATTCCGAACTCCGGAGCAGGAACTCGCCGTCTACAAGGTACTCGAGGGTGAGGACCTGCTTGTCGTAATGCCAACCGGCGCTGGCAAGTCTCTTGTCTACCAGTTTCCTGCTTTCCTGGAACCCAAGCGGCTCACGCTCGTCATAAGTCCGCTCCGTGCCTTGATCAAGCAGGTCGATGAGCTCCTGCCGTTCGGCGTCGGCCTGACGGGCGACAACACCCCGGAAGAGCGAAGGAAGATCTGGGACAGCGTCGTGGCGGGGAAGGACCACATCCTCCTGATCGGCCCCGAAATGCTCGCCAGCCACGGCTTCCAGAACGAACTGAAACACTGCCTCACCGACCATGACCTCAAGCTGGGTCGGTTTGTCGTCGACGAAGTGCACTGCCTGTCGGACTGGGGCCACGACTTTCGGCCTCACTATTGGTGGGTCGCCCACCATCTTCGCTCCCTCGAGGAGTTGATTCCAGTCGGGAGTCGCAGCGCGCTCCGGATTCCTCGCCTGCTCCTGACGGCAACCGCCGATGAAGCAGTGATCACTGACATCGAGCGTCACTTCCCGGAAGTAAAGAGCTGTGTCCGCGCCGCGGTTCAGCGTCCCGAGTTGGTGCTGGCAGCGCGCGAAGTTGACTCGCCTGAAGAGCGACAGCGGCTCCTGGTCAAATTCCTCAAGCGGCAGGCGACTCGCGCCCTGCCTAGGGGGACCAGGCGCCGTGGCATCGTATTCAGTCTCGAGGCGGTGAGCAGCGACGATGACGAGGCCGAGAAGGATAAGCGGGAGGACGGGGACCGCCTGAAGGCGGACGACATAGCCTCATGTCTCCACGCCGCGGGCTTCAAGCACACGTTTACTTACAGCAGCAAGGGAATGAATGGCGGCGAGCGTGCGCTGGCCCTACAGGCGTTCGAAACAGCGTCCCGCCGACACGGCCACCTGACCGTCGTGGTGGCCACGAACGCTTTCGGGATGGGCATGGACTTCTGCGGGATTCCGTTTGTGTGCCACTACTATCCGAGGCCGTCGGTCGCCGAGTACTGGCAGCAGGTCGGCCGGGCAGGACGCCAGTTCGAGGCGCCGGACGAATGGGCAGAGACACTCGCCCTGTTCGGCCGGCGCGACAAGCGGTACGCCCGACGGTTCGCCAAGGCACCCGCACTCGATGGCCTCCTCAACGCCTTTTCGATCCCCCTCCACGGCTGGATGTACGTCTGGAAACGGTCTGGCGGCGAGATGTCGCTTCTGGGGCCTGGCGGCGGACGAACTCGGTTCGCGAAGCTTCTGGACCTGTTGAAGGAGAAGAAGATCGTCTCAGGGATCGCCAATCGTGACACGTGCCCGGCGGGGATGGAACGTTACCGCATCAATCTCCCTCGCCTGAGGGAAGCACTGCGAAAGGGGACACTGCACGAGATTCAGCACGAAGACCTGAACGACCCCAAGAAATTGCGGAAGGTCTTTCGCTATCTGAGAATCGCCACGGTTTCCGTGCCGCGCCAGTACATCCTCCTCGACCAGACGGTTTACGAAAAGGACAAGGCGGGCACGGTCCTGCAGCGCCTGAACCGGTGGGTTGACGCGGACCTGCTCGAGCTTGACCCGAGACCGCCCCGTCCTGGAACAGTGAAGCTCAGGGCGAAGACGAAGACGCTCACGCGCGCTATGGTTCTTTCAATTCGCGCACAGGCCAGAACGTGGGAGCGGCACAAAGCCGAGTGCCTGGACGGTGTCTTCAAGGTGCTCAAGGCCAAGACGCCGCAGGCGCGCCAGAGGATGGTCCTCGAGTATTTCGGAGACTACGAGGCGGCTGAGCGTGCAGCCCGAGCTCCACTGCCAACCGGCATTCCCAAGTGGCTGAGAGCCAAGAAGTAGGCGTGGAGAGGCGATGACTTCAGCGATGGACACATCCGAGACAATCCTCCAGCCGCAGATCGGAATGCTCGCGACCGTGCGGAACCGCAGGGGCATCGTAACCTCGGTCGAGCCGTTCGACGGGCCAGACGGTCGCCTCCACATGGTGCAGGTTGAATACACGGACCCTGACGGTCCGCTTGAAGACCGACTGGTGTGGGAACGCGAGCCGGGCGCCAGCGTGATGGCTCCGACCGCGCTTCCTCAGCCGACCAGCCTTCCGCCGATGCCCGTCGATCAATTCGACGCTCTCGTTCGCGCAACGCGCTGGACGGCCATTTCGCCGTACGTGGATCCCGACGGAGCCGGACTGCTCGACGCGTCGCCGATCTCGGCACCCCTTCACGGCGCGATTCAGGTCGAGGACTTCCAGCTAGTGCCACTTCTCAAGGCGCTGGCCATGCCTCGCGTATCATTGTTGCTTGCCGACGACGTGGGCCTCGGCAAGACCATCGAGGCAGGTCTCATCCTGACCGAACTGCTGCTGCGGCGGCGAATCAGGCGGGTGCTGATCATCTGCCCGGCGTCGCTACGGTCGCAGTGGCGCCAGGAAATGCGCGAGAAGTTCTCTCTGGACTTCGACGTCGTTGACGCCGACAGCACCCACGCGCTCAGGAAGAGGTTCGACCTAAACGCGAACCCCTGGAGGATTTATCCGAGAATCATCGCCTCCTACCACTATCTGCGGCAGGCCGACGTCCTCGAACAATTCCGGGCGGCCTGCTCTGTGCCCGCTGGTTCCCCGCACCTACCGTGGGACCTCCTCGTGGTGGACGAAGCCCACAACCTTGCACCCGCCGGTCTTGGCGAGGAGAGCGACCTGTCCAGAATGCTGGGGCTCCTTGCTCCCCGCTTTGAGCACAAGCTGTTCCTGACGGCGACGCCGCACAATGGACACACCCGGAGTTTCTCTGGTCTCCTCGAACGCCTCGACCCGGTTCGGTTCTCGCGAACCGCCGAGTTGACGACAGCCGAACGGGCCCGCATTTCCGAGGTCGTGGTCCGGCGCCTGAAGAGGGAAATCAACGAGCAGACAAAGCCTCCCAGGTTCGGCGAGCGCTTCCTGTCAGCGCTGCCCGTGGTTCCCGGACCGGGAGAGTCCACGCTCTCCGGCACATTCGAGGCGTTCCGAAAGCGAGTACATCACCTGGTCAGAGCGAAGGGTGATATCGCCGAGCGAGCCGGGGCCTTCGCCGTCGAGGTCCTCGGCAAGCGACTGCTTTCCTGCCCGGTGGCATTTGCCGATTCGTGGCATCGCTATCTTGAAGGTACCAAGGACACAGATGGAGCGGACGCAGCCGATGTAACGGCGGCTGAGAGGGCTCTTGGCGAAGACCTCGCGGATGACCGAGAGACAGAAAGCCGGACGGCGCACGCGGCCCGGACAGTAGGAGCCTGGCTCAGACCGTTTGCGACAGACCTGGCAGCCGAGACGGCCGCGATCGGCGCTGCCCTCCAACGCCTCGGCCTCGAGCGCGGAGGGGTCCCCGTCGTGGAGAGGAAACCCGCCGAAGACGCTCGGTTCGCGAGGCTCACCCAGTGGATTGACGCGAACCTGCGCGCTGGGAATCAGTGGCGGTCCGACGAGCGCCTGATCGTCTTCACCGAGTACAAGACCACCCTCGACTACTTGCAGAAGCGGCTGACTCCCCTGGACCCGGACGGCAGCCGTATCCAGGTCCTGTACGGCGGGATGGATGACGAACGAGATGCAATCAAGGCCGCATTCAACGATCCCGCGGATCCCGTCCGAGTATTAGTGGCGACCGACGCGGCTTCCGAAGGGTTGAACCTTCAGGAAACGGCTCGCTACTTGCTCCACTACGACATCCCGTGGAATCCGTCGCGGCTTGAGCAGCGCAACGGGCGACTTGACCGCCACGGCCAGGGCCGCGACGTCTACGTGCACCACTTCGCGTCCGAATCCGACGCCGACCTCAGGTTCTTGAGCCTCGTCGTCCGTAAGGCCCACAAGGTGAGGGAGGACCTGGGGTCCGCGGGCGAGATCTTCGACGCGGCCTTTCAGAAGCGCTTCGTGCGCGGCGCCGAGCTGCGCCGTCTGCTGCTCTCGAAGTGCGGCTGGACCCACCTCTACGTGTTTCAAAACGAACGTTTTGTGTTCCAAGGCATTCACCATTCATTCAAGGTGGTTGTCCTGACGCTGACAAAGGGCATTCCGACGCAAGCCGTCCGCACACGCTTTCGTTTGGGGCCCGGCGATTCCCCGACCATCACGGAGTTGGAGAGGGATATCCCGGTGATCGACAAGTACTTGAGAGTGCCGATCGCCGCCATTTCCCACCTCAGTCCACGGTCAGGCGCACTGCTGGAGATACGCAACGGGCGCGAGCTGGAGATCCTCGAGCGGATCTACTCACGGTCGGTGCTGCTTGGTGACGACAGTCCGGACGCATGGGGAATTCGGTACGCCACCGAGTTTCACATGACGAGTGACTCCAAGCTGTTTCCGCCACGCCCGTGGTGGGAGGCGCAGGGCTACCGCCCGGACGAGTACGGACGATGGCTCAAGTTCGCCCGCTCTAAACCGCTTACTGCGGAGAGGGAGCAAGGTGACTCCGTCCGACTAAGGGACGGCTCCGGCGTCGTGGAGGCAGACCAGATCGAGGACGTCGCACTTCCGGTCTATCAGGGCGTGATGATCGAGGCCTTTGACCCATGCTTCAAGCAGTGGGAGCCTCGGCCAGGCTCCAGCGTGCAATGGCACGCGTGTCCATGGTCCCGTAAGGAGTTCCAACCGCGCTTCCTCATGGGTGGCTTCGCGGAGTCCCGAAAGGACCGGAGAGCAAAGCTGGGATTTCGAGACATCGCCAGCACTACGAATCGGCGGACCATGCTGCCCGCGATTCTCCCCGACTTCCCGTGCGGAAACAGTGCACCCACGTTGCAGCCGGCAGATTCACATGCAGTATTTGCGCTACAAGCTGTTCTTGGTTCGTTGGTATTCGATTGGTGTAACCGCACTCGCCAAGCGGGGACGCACCTGAACCTCTTCGTAATCGAAGAAGCTCCGTTGATTCAGCCAGACGTCCTTCTCCCACACATTGCCCTGCGCCGGGTAGTGCAGTCGCTGAGCATGGCGTGTCCAGTGGATCGCGGTGACGCGAAGCCACAGGCGCTTCATGGTGCTAGCGGCGGTCGTGAACGAACACGGACGTGTGTCGAACTGGGAGGAATGGCCTTCGTTCAGACCAGTGGGGTCAGATTCGAGGCGGCGTGCGATCGCAGAAGCGAATCTGGCCTTCGTTCCCGGCTGTTTCATGCCGAGAGCGTTTTCGAGCCATAAGAATGTGGGTCCCGCCGGTGGCTCCGGAATTCAGGAGTGCTAAGCACCAGACTTCTTCGTCTCGTCGGCGAGCCTCGATGTCGAGACGTCCTTTGCCGATACGACCGCCATCTGACGTCTGCCAGATTTCCAAAGACTCGTGACCCTCGACTCGACCCAATGGACCGTTGAAGGCTTCTGAAACCAGACTCGTCTTCGGCAGGCGACGATCTCTCAGTTCACGCTCGACCTGCTACACTGACCTCACCAGAAGCGCACGCCATCGCCCAAGGAGACAACGGCGATGAGCGTGACAGTTCGACCCTATCGACGCGGCGGCTGGGAGGTGGACATCGTCTGGCGGTCGCCAGACGGCCGCCTGCGACGCGAGCGCAAGCGCGTCACGGTGGATTCGAAGTCCGCCGCCCGCAGGTGGGGCGAGGCCCGGGAGCGTGAACTCCTGGTGCACGGCCCCGCCATCAAGCTCAAGGAGGTGCCGACCTTCAATGTGTTCTGGCCGAGGTTCCTCGACGGCTACTCGCGGGCGAATCGGCAGAAGCCCAGCGGCGTCGCCGCCAAGGAGACGATCGGCCGCGTGCATCTGCAGCCGCACTTCGGCTTGAAGCGGCTGGACGCGATCACGACGGAGCGGGTGCAGCACATGAAGCACGCGCTCGCGGATCGCGCGCCGAAGACGGTGAACAACATCTTGACGGTGTTGAACACCGCGCTAAGGAAGGCCGTGGAGTGGAACGTGCTCGAGCGGATGCCGTGCACGATCCGCCTGTTGCCGACGCCGAAATCGGAGGCTGGGTTCTTCGACTTCGACGAGTACGACAGCCTGCTCCGCGTGGCGATCGCTGACGACCCGCGCGCGCACCTCGTCATGCTCTTGGGCGGCGACGCGGGCCTTCGGTGCGGCGAGATGATGGCGCTCGAGTGGAGCGACGTGAATCTCCGGAAGCGGCAACTGCGGGTCGAGCGCTCCGACTGGAAGGGGCACGTGACGTCGACCAAGGGCGGGCGCGTGCGCTACGTCCCGATGACGTCACGACTCGCGGCCGCGCTTCAGGCCCATCGGCATCTCAAGAGCGACCGCGTGCTCTGCCAGAACGATGGGCAACCGTTGACGCAGAAGATCGTCCAGGACTACGTCAGGCGCGCGGGCCGACGCGCGCAGGTGCCGAAAGCCGGTGTCCACCGGCTGCGGCACACCTTCTGTTCTCACCTGGCGATGCGTGGGGCGCCCGCGCGGGCCATTCAGGAGCTGGCGGGGCACATGGACCTCTCGACGACGCAGCGGTACATGCACCTCAGTCCGGCCGCGATCGAAGGCGCCATCCGTCTCCTGGAGTCCAATGGCGACCTCCCCAGTCGTGGAGATATCGTGGAGACGGCGGTAGGCGACTGACATAAGTCCTGTTATTACAACAGGATAAGTGGTGGAGGCGGCGGGAGTCGAACCCGCGTCCGAGAGTACGTTACCGCAGGAATCTACATGCGTGTCCTCTTCTGTTGATTCGCAGCCGGCCTGGGGAAGAGGCTAAAACCGCCGGCCGCTAGTCCCGGTGTCGTCTCGCCGCCCAGGGCCCGGAACGGCCTCGAGCAGCCAGCCTGCCTGTTTGACATCCAGCCCCCGCGCGCAGGCAACTAAGGGGTGGACGTCGCTGTTATTTAAGCAGCGAGAGCGAGCTGCGTGTTCGCAGTTATGGTTGTTTCCACCGGATTTACGAGTCGATGGGGCTCGGCATGCATCCCACGGCCCTATACCCCCGTCGAAGCCAAGTCGCCCCCACATAAGGAGTGACGGGGATGCCTGGCATCCCCGATGGCCCGGTCCGGGAGAACCGGCCGACTTCCCTCATTCTACCGGAGCCGGCTGGTCCTGTCAAAGCATTAAAAACAATGGACTTATTCGGCAAGTCTCGAGCCTCCCCCCGCGACATTCCCTACGCCGGCACCGAGATGACAGTCCTGACCTCGAACGACGGCGGATTCTCGAGGTGCTTCTTCACGGCGCACTGGCTGGCCGCACGGACGAGCGCCTCGTGGTATTTTTCGGGAAAGCCCGGCGGAACCTCGATGTCGATGCCGACCTGGCCGACCATGCCGGTCCGCGGGTCAACTCCGACCCGCTGGATCAGCCGGATCCCGTCTGTCGGCAGGTCACGCTGCCTGCAGAAACCGAGCACGTAGATCCCGGCGCACGTCGCGATCGACGCGAGAAACAGTGAAAACGGAGCGGGCGCGGAATCCTCGCCGCCTCCTCGGGGCGGCTGGTCTGTCCGAATCGTATGATTGCCGAATGCCGCGTCAACGCGGGCACCGCCGGGAAACGTCACGACCATGTCCATCGAATCCACCTCCGTCCTTTCTAAGAACCAGACCGCCCCGAAAAGGTTTCGCCGCTTTTTGAAGTTCGGCGGCGGACCGGCCGATACCCTCAGGAGACGTCCCTGTGTGTCTTTCGATAACTGAACGAGCCTGAATATGCCTCTCGACGAACGAATCCGGCAGCTGTCCGAGACCATCATCCAGGAAGTCCGCAGCCCTATCGAGGCCGCCCTGCACAACCTGCTCGGCGACGTGATGAGGGTCGCGGCCGAGGACCGCGACCAGGCGGTTCAGTCCGCGGTCGAGGCGGCCGCCGCCGGGCACGAGGCGTCCCTCGCGTCGCTCCGCGAGCAACTCGAGCACCACCGGACGGATGTGGAGGGGCTCCGCGGCCAGTTCGACCGCGAACTCGAGGCCAGCCTTGCCGAACTGCGCGAAACGCTCGAACGCGAGCACGACGAGAAGCTCGCGGGACTCCGAAGCGAGTTGACGCGCGAACACGAGACGGCCACCTCCGCCCTGCGCGAACAGCTCGAGCAGGAGCGCGACGCGGCGCTGGCCAGCCTCCGGGAGCAGCTCGAGCAGGAGCGAGAGTCCGCCGTCGCGGCTCTTCGGGCGGAGCTCGAACAGGAACGGGATGCTGCGGTTGCGCGCCTGCGTGAAGAACTCGCGCGGGAACACGAAACCGCCATCCAGGACATCCGCGAGGAACTCGGCCGCACGCACGAAACCGAACTCGGCGCCGCCCGGTCAGCCGCCGAGGTGGCCGGCGAGGCCGCGCTCACGGCCGCGCTCGCCCACTCCGAGCACCAGCAGCACGAGGCCGAGAGCCGGGTGATCGCCCTCCAGCAGGAACTCGACCAGGCGCGCGCCGACACGACCCAGGCGCAACAGGCCGTCGAGCGGGCCGAGAATGCGAGGCACGAGGCGGAGCAGGCCAGGCACGAGGCGGAGCAGGAGAGGCAGCAGGCGCAGCAGGAACGGCACGAGGCGGAGCAGAAGCAGCTGGCTGCCGAGCAGAATCTCGAGCTCACGCACGTGGCCGACCGTCAGCTCGATCTGGCGTGCAGCGACCGCACGCTGGCCGGTTTCCGGCGCCTGGACGAGGCTCGGTCGCTCACCGAGGTCCTGCGCGTCCTCGCCGACCAGGCTGCCGGCGAAATCGGACGGGTGGCGGTTCTGCTCGTCATCGGCTCGCGCCTGCGCGGGTGGGAGTTGCGGGGCCTGCCTGGCGCGGATGCCTCCGAGATCGACGTCCCGGTCGATCCGGCGAACGTATTCGGGCTGGCGATCGCCACGGGCCTCCCCGCCTCCACGTCCGATGCGCCCATCGGGCTCGACGGTGATCGCTTGACGACCCTCCTGGCCGCCCCGCCGGAGCGGGCCGGCCTGGCCGTCCCAATTTCCGTGGGTGGCCGGGTGGTGGCGATCCTGTATGCTGATGATGCCGGCAGCACGGCACCAGTGGTGCCGAGCAACTGGCCGGAGATTGCCGAAATCCTGGCGCGCCACGCGGGTCACTGCCTCGAAGTGCTGACGGTTTCGCACGCCTCCATCCTGGCAGAGCGTGTGCAGCGGGAGCAGACATCGCCGGCAATCCGGCAATCCGATGCCTCTCCGTTTGCCGACCAGCGGCGCGAGGAGGAATCGGCTCGCCGATACGCGCGGCTGCTGATATCGGAGATCAAGTTGTACAACGAGGCGGCGGTGGAGCAGGGGCGCTCGGAGCGGAACCTGGTCGGGCGGCTCGGACCGGAGATCGAGCGAGCGCGCCGCTTGTATGAAGAGAAGATCCCGGCGGCCGTCAGGCAGCGCGTGGACTGCTTCGACCAGGAAGTGGTTCGAACGCTGGCCGGCGGCGACCCGGGCTCGCTGGGGCAGACGTGAGGCTGATTCAGAACCATCGATTCCTTCGCCGGCGCGTCGGCGTGTTGCTGATTGTCGGGGTATGGCTTGGGGCGTCCGGGGGCCTCGAGGGCCAGGGTGCCAACGTGAGCGGAGCGGCGCCACGTCCGGTCCCCACCGCGCTCACCTCGTCGGTTCGCCCCCGCCTCCCGGCGGATGTCTCGCAGATCTGGCTCGTCCCTGAGCCGTCCACCCCGTCACCCGCGCCCAGGCCGGTCGCCGACTTCGCCGCTGGCATGCGTTTCTTCGCGCAGGCGAAGTACTCGGAGGCGCTGCCGCTGTTCGGTTCCACGGCGCTGGCCGACACGCCGCTTGCCGCCTACGCCACCTACTACGGCGGCCTCTGTTACCTGAACCTGTCCCGTGCGGCGGAAGCCCGGACCGCGTTCGCCAGGCTGCACAGCCTGCCGACAGCCGCCGGGTTCATTGCCGAAGCGGCCATCGCCCGGGAAGCCGAGGCCGCCGTCGCACAGGGCGATCATGCCGCAGCGGCGAAACTCTACGACGAGCTCGCGCGACGGAAGACCGCGACTCCCGATGCCGTCCTCATGGCGCTTGGAAAGGAACAACTGGCTGCGGGAGACCGGGCGCGGGCCGCCGAGGCGTTTGCGCGCCTGTACTACGACTTCCCGCTCAGCGAACTGGCCGCCGTCGCCGCCACCGAACTCGATGGGCTCAAGGACTTCCAGGCCGCGAAGAACTCCAGCACTCGATTCAAGCTCGACCTCGGTCGTGCGGAGCGGCTCTTCAGCTCCAAGCGGTACCAGGCGGCAAGACAGGCATTCGAGGCGCTCGAGGCCCTCGCCACCGGTGACGACGCCGACCTCGTTGCGCTTCGGCTCGCCGAGTGCGACACCTACCTGCGCCGCTACAAGCAGGCGCGCGAGAGGCTGGCCCCTCGCCTCGAGCGTACGTCCCGCGAGGCCGAGGCACAGTTCTTTTCTCTCACGGCGACGCGGGAATTGGGGAATCACGATGAATACGTCCGCCTCGCGCGGGCGTTCGTGAACGATTTCGCCGAGAGTTCCTGGGCGGAAGAGGCCCTCAACAACCTGGCCACCCACTACATCCTCACCGACGACGACGAGCAGGCGGACGCCGTGTTCCGCGAGGCGTACGCGAAGTTCCCCAAGGGCTTGCACGCCGAGCGCGCCGCGTGGAAGGCCGGCTGGTGGGCCTACAAGCACGGGCGCCAGGACGAGACGATCACGCTCTACGAAGGCGCGGCGTCCGGGTTTCCGCGGTCCGATTTCCGGCCCGCGTACCTCTACTGGTCGGCGCGGTCTCGCGAGCAACTCGGTGACAAGCAGGGCGCCGCGGCCGTTTACCGCATCATCGCCACCGACTACCTGAACTCCTACTACGGGCGCCTGGCGTCGAAACGGCTTCAGGGCACCGGTGTGCGGCCGGCGTCCAGCCAGCCGGACGTTGCGCCTCCGCCCGCTGCCGCGGCGCCGCCGCCGACGGGAGATCTGATCCGCCTGCTGCTCTCGCTGGAGCTGTACGACCCGGCACGAGAAGAGCTTCTCTACGCGCAGCGGATGTGGGGGGACAGCCCGGTCCTGGGCGCGACGCTCGGATGGGTCTACAACAAGCTGGGCGACCTGCGCCGCGGCACCGTGTGCATGAAACGGGCCTACCCCCAATACATCGGTGAGGAAGGGTCACGGCTGCCCAGGGAGGCCCTCAAGGTGGTGTTCCCGCTCGATTACTGGGCGCTCATCAAGAAGTACGCGCCCGTGTACAAGCTGGACCCGTATCTCGTCGCCGCTCTCATCAACCAGGAATCGGCATTCGACGCGGACGTGAAGTCGGCGGCGAACGCGGTCGGCCTCATGCAGGTGCTTCCGTCCACGGGCAAGCAGTATGCCCGTTCCCTTCACCTCCGGCGCTACTCGACCTCGTCGTTGACCAGACCGGAAGTCAATATCCAGCTGGGGATGGCCTATTTCGCGGAACTGATTCACCGGTTCGGCGGTGTGCAGTACGCGCTGGCCAGCTACAACGCCGGCGAGCACCGGGTCGTCGAGTGGAACGTGGACCGGCCGGGCCTCGAGGTGGACGAGTACATCGACGACATCCCGTTCCCGGAGACGCAGACCTACGTCAAGAGGGTCATCGGGACAGCGGAGGACTATCGCCGGTTGTATGGGAATGACGCCGGGGTGGCCGAGAAGGCCACGGCGAAGGCCGGCACGGCGGCGAAGGGGAAGGCGCAGACGCCGCCGAAGAAGACCACCCCGCCGCCGAAAACCCCGATCAAGAAGCACTAGCGCCGCACCTGGCGAGGGCGCCTCAGAACCTCGCGATTGCCATGATGTACGGTCCCCTCAGGACCATGTCGCCATTGTCCAGGTCCTTCCGGTACTTCACGGACATCGACTGGTACCCGGCCTGAAAGGCGAGGTTGTCCGTGAAGTTCAGCGTCCCGTAGGCGTTGACGTTGAACGACGTACCGTCGTATCCCTGCAGCGCGCCGCTGCTGGTCGGCAGCTTGAAGGCGGTGAACTCGCCGGTCACCGAGAGGTTCCGCCACAGGTAGTACCTGCCGGTGGCGCCGATCGTCGGGATGGGCGCCGTGGCCTGCGCGAACCCGGAGGCGACGGGAGTCGTGAGGTTGACGCTGGCGTCGATGTACTGCCCCTCGAGAATGACGCCGAGGAAACCGCGGCTTCGATAGATGAAGTCGTACTCGTACCCGAACCGCCACACGTTCCACTGGACCGTCGAGTTGATTGGAAGGCCGACGGTGTAGGTCTGGCCGTTGAAGACGATGGTCCGCGTCAGCACGGTGTCGGCGGAGTACGAGATCGGCGTGTAGCCGAACCGGAACTTGTGCTTCTTGGCGGGCCGGATAATGAGGTTGTACTGGGTCAGCCGGGACGACTGCAGTCCGAGATCGCGCTGCGCGCTGATGTCGCTGCCGATCAGGTCCAGCGCCCTTACCGACACGGTGATGTCGGGCGGCGGCCACCACCAGCCGATGCCGAACTCGACGTGGTAGGTTTCGCCCGTCATACGGACGTCGGCCTGGGGCCTCTTGTATTGGGCGCTTGCCGGCGCGGCGCCGGAGAGGGCCAACGCGACGGATACACACAGGAGCCAACGGACAGTCAGGCGCATGGACTATCTATCGGGAGGAGCAGTAGCGGACTGTAGGAGGAAGTCGGCACTGACGGTGACTAGTCGGAACTGACGACGACTAGTCGGAACTGACGACGACTAGTCGGGCTGACGCGGTCAGTCACTGCGTCACGGCCCGTGCGGTGCCCTGGCCGACTGCGATCCAGCGGAGGACGGCCGTGACCAGGATCACGATCACGCATGACATCATGATCACGGTCAGGACCGAGTCGAGATACCCCTGGACGTGCAGCGCCGGATCGGCCCCAATCGCCATGGGCCAGAAATTGTCGCGGACGCTGAGGTAGCCCGCCGTCAGCGTCGTCGTGGACAGGAAGATCAGCGGGATCACCGTCACCCACACGTACTTCACCCGGCCGAGGTTGATGATGATCGTGGTGCCGATGAGCAGCGCCACCACCGCCAGCAGCTGGTTGCTGATCCCGAACATCGGCCAGATGGTGCCGATGCTGCCCGTCCAGATGAAGTAGCCCCACCCGAGCACGACCAGCCCGGTCGAGACGATCGTGCCCGGCATCCAGTCGGTGCGCGCGAACGGCTCGTAGAAACGCCCGAAGAACTCCTGCACGAGGAACCGCGCCACGCGCGTGCCGGCGTCTATCGTCGTGAGGATGAAGAGGGCCTCGAACATGATGGCGAAGTGGTACCAATAGTCCATCAGCCCCTTCATGCCCGGCAGCCCGCTGAAGATCTGCGCCATGCCCACCGCCAGGGACACCGCGCCGCCGGTTCGTCCCGTGACGGTTTCTCCGACGGCCTGCTCGAGGCCGTGCAGGTTGACGATCGGAATCCCGAGCGTCGCGAACACCTTCGCCGGGACGTTGATGGCGAAGTAGTCGCCGGGGTGGAGGGAGGTGGCGGCAATCAGCGCGACGACCCCCACCAGGCCCTCGATCAGCATCGCGCCGTACCCGATCGGGCGGATGTCCGACTCCTTGTCGATCATCTTGGGCGTCGTCCCCGACCCGATGAGGCCGTGGAAGCCCGAGATGGCCCCGCACGCGATGGTGATGAAGACGAACGGGAACACCGGCCCGGGGATGATCGGACCGCCGCCGGCGGCGAACTTCGTGAGGGCCGGCATCTGGAGCTGCGGGTTGACGATGATCACGCCCGTCACGAGGAGCGCGATCGTCCCGATCTTCATGAACGCGCTGAGGTAGTCGCGGGGCGCCAGCAGCATCCAGACCGGCAGGACCGACGCGAGGAACCCGTAAGCGCCCATCGCGATGACGAGCTGCTTGTGCGACAGCGTGAACATCCAGCCGATTCCCGACGCCGCCAGCGGCTTGCCGAATGCCACGGCGCACAACAGGCCGATGACGCCGATGACCGTGGCTTCCCGGATGTGCCCCTTGCGGAACCGGTACATGTAGAAGCCCATGAACAGCGCGAGCGGGATGGTGGCGCCGATGGTGAAGGTGCCCCACGCGCTCTCGGCGAGGGCGTTCACCACCACGAGGCCGAGCCCGGCCAGCGCGATGACGACGATGAACAGGACCGCGATGCCGGTCGTGATGCCCGCGACCGTCCCGATTTCGTCGTGCGCGATCTCGGCCAGCGACCGCCCGCCGCGCCGCGTCGAGGCCCAGAGGACGATGAGGTCGTGGACGCTCCCGGCCAGGACCACGCCCGCCACGATCCAGATGAAGCCCGGCGCGTAGCCGAACTGGGCCGCGAGCACGGGGCCGACCAGCGGCCCCGCTCCGGTGATGGCCGCGAAGTGATGGCCGAACAGCACCCAGCGCGACGTCGGGTAGTAGTTGTGCCCGTCGTAGCGCGTGTGCGACGGGGTGGGGCGCGTGTCGTCGAGCACGAGGAGCTTCGCCGCGATGAAACCGCTGTAGTACCGGTAGGCGATCACCAGGATGGCGAGGACGGGAACGACCACGTAGAGCGCGTGCATCCGGGGATTCTACACCACGGAATCGGGCCGTCGGCGCGCCCGGTGTGATACTTTCAAAAGATGCGTGCGGCGGTCCGTCGGCTCCTGCCCTACCTGCTGAGATACCGGCGCCAGTTCGTGATCGGCCTGGCCTGCGTGGCCGTCACGACCGGCGTGTCGCTCATTGCCCCGTGGATCCTGCAGCACGCCGTGGACGACCTCCACGCCGGCGTGACGCGCCGCAAGCTCATCGTCTACTCGGCGGCCCTCCTCGGCGTCGCGCTGACCGGCGCCACGTTCCGGTTCCTGATGCGGCGCATCATCATCGGCGTGTCGAGGCAGGTCGAGTACGACCTGCGGAACGACTTCTTCGCGCGCCTGCAGCTGTTCCCGCTCTCGTATTACCAGTCGCGCCGGACCGGCGACCTGATGTCGCGCGCGACCAACGACCTGAACGCCGTGCGAATGACCGTGGGGCCGGCCGTCATGTACTCGGCCAGCACCCTCATCCTGTTCGTGGCGGCGATCAGCCTGATGCTCTCGATCGATCTCCGGTTGACGCTGGTCTCGCTGATCCCGCTGCCGTTCGTCTCGATCGCCGTGCGCTACTTCGGGAGGGCGATCCACCAGCGGTTCGAACGGATCCAGGCACAGCTGTCGGACCTGAGCGCCGTCACACAGGAGTCGCTCTCCGGCGTGCGCGTCGTCCGCGCCTACCGCCAGGAGGGCGCCGAGATGGAGCGGTTCGGGCGGGCGAACCGTGAGTACCTCGAGCGGAACCGGCGGCTCGTACAGCTCCAGGGCTTCTTCTACCCGAGCATGTCGCTGTTCCTCGGCCTCGGGTCGCTGCTCGTGCTCTGGCTCGGCAGCCGGGAGGTGATCGCCGGCCACCTGACGGTCGGCGGCTTCGTCGCGTTCAACGCCTACCTCGTCATGCTGTCGTGGCCCATGATCGCGTTCGGGTGGGTCACGAACATGGTCCAGCGCGGCCTCGCCTCCTGGCAGCGCATGCTCGAGGTGCTGGACGCCGTGCCCGACATCACGGACCCGGAACCGGGCCGGCTGACCGTGCTTCCTCGCGTGTCGGGCGCCATCGAGTTCCGCGACCTCTCGTTCGCGTACGGCGGACGCCCGGTGCTCGAGCACGTCTCGTTGCGGATCGAGGCAGGCCAGACCGTCGCCATCGTCGGGCCGACGGGGTCCGGCAAGTCCACGCTGATCAGCCTGCTGCCCCGGATGTTCGACCCGCCCTCGGGGACGGTGTTCGTCGACGGCGCGGACGTTCGGGACCTGTCGCTGATGCAACTGCGCCGCGCCATCGGGTTCGTGCCTCAGGAACCGTTCCTGTTCTCGGAGTCGATCGCCGACAACATCGCCTTCGTCGCGGGGGGCGCGAAGGCGGCCGATCGCGAGCGGATCGAATGGGCGGCCGGCGTGGCGCGGCTGGACAAGGACGTGGCCGCCTTCCCGAAGGGTTTCGAGACGATGGTCGGCGAGCGGGGGATCACGCTGTCCGGCGGGCAGAAACAGCGGGTGGCCATCGCCCGCGCGCTCGTCGCCGACCCCCGCATCCTGGTGCTGGACGATGCCCTGTCGGCCGTGGACACGTACACGGAGGAGGAGATCCTGTCGCGGCTGAGGGGCGTGATGCGCGAGCGGACGTCGATCATCGTGTCGCACCGCGTATCCACCGTTCGGCACGCCGACGTGATCCTGGCCCTGGAACACGGGCGGGTCATCGAACGAGGCACGCACGACGAGCTGGTGCGGCGTGACGGGTTCTACGCCGAGCTGTATCGCAAGCAGTTGCTGGAAGAGGAGCTGGCGGCGTCGTAGTCACCGGCTGGCGGCCGGCGACGTGAGGCTGGCGGCTGGTGGCGGCCGCAAGCCGCACGCCGCCGGCCGGATCAATGATGTCTGCACACGACGAAGAAGTCCTCGGCAAGGCCTACGATGGGCGGCTGATGCGCCGCCTGCTGGGCTACCTGCGGCCTTACAAGCTCCAGGTCGTCGCCGCCCTCGCCGCCTTGATCGGCGGCTCGGCGCTGCAGCTGGCGCAGCCCTATCTGATGAAGGTCGCGATCGACCGCTATATCGCGAACCACGACCTGTCGGGGCTGAATCTGATCGCCCTGGGGTTTCTCGCGATCCTGCTCGGCTCGTTCGTCTTCGAGTATCTCCAGACCTACATCCTCCAGTACGTCGGGCAGCGGATCATGTTCGACATGCGCATGCAGATCTACGGGCACCTGCAGCGCGTGGACGTCCAGTACTACGACCGGAACCCGGTCGGACGGCTGATGACCCGGGTGACGACCGACGTGGACGTCCTGAACGACCTGTTCGCGGCCGGCGTCGTGACGGTGTTCGGCGACGTCTTCACGCTGGCGGGCATCATGGCCCTGCTGCTCAGCATGAACTGGCGCCTGGCCCTCGTGGCGTTCTCCGTCCTGCCGCTCATCGTCCTCATCACGCAGTGGTTCCGGCGGCACGTGCGCGAGTCGTACCGGACGGTGCGCCTCTGGATCGCGAAGATCAACGCGTTCCTGCAGGAGAACATCGGGGGGATGGCGACGGTGCAGCTGTACCGGCGGGAGGCCGAGAACTTCGCGCGCTTCGACGCGATCGATCGCGCGCACCGCGACGCGAACATCCAGTCGATCTTCTTCTACGCCGTGTTCTACCCCGCGATTGAAGTGACGAGCGCGCTGGCGTCGGCGCTGATCATCTGGTACGGCGGCGGCCAGGTTCTCTCTGGCGTGCTGACGCTGGGGTCGCTGGTCGCCTTCATCCAGTACTCGCAGCGGTTCTTCCGGCCCATCAGCGACATCTCGGAGAAGTTCAACCTGCTCCAGGCGGCCATGGCGTCGTCGGAACGGATCTTCAAGCTGCTCGACACGCCGGTGACGATCGTCGGCGGACAGCGGACCGGGGGCGGCCTGACCGGCCACCTTCTCTTCGACCACGTCTGGTTCGCCTACTCGGGCGAGGACTACGTGCTGAAGGACGTGTCCTTCGAGGTGAAACCCGGTCAGCGCGTCGGCGTGGTCGGCGCAACCGGGGCTGGCAAGTCCACCCTCATCAACCTGCTGATGCGTTTCTACGACGTCAGCCGCGGCCGCATCCTGGTTGACGGCGTGGACATCCGCGAGATGGACCTCGGGACGCTGCGCGGGCTGTTCAGTCTCGTTCTCCAGGACGTCCAGCTCTTCTCGGGCACGATTGCGTCGAACATCCGGCTCGGCTCGACGGTCTCAGACGAGGAAGTACGGCGGGCGGCCGACGCCGTGCACGCGGGGGCGTTCATCGACCGGCTGCCGGGTGGCCTGGCGAGCGCGGTCGGCGAGCGGGGAGCCAGCCTGTCGGTCGGACAGAAGCAGCTGCTGTCATTCGCACGGGCGCTGGCGTTCGGCCCGACGGTCCTCATTCTGGACGAAGCGACCTCGAGCGTGGACACGGAGACCGAGCTGCTCATCCGCGACGCGTTGAAGGTCCTCATGGCCAGACGCACGACGATCGCGGTCGCCCATCGCCTGTCGACCATCCAGGACATGGACCGCATTCTCGTCTTTCACAAGGGTGAGTTGCGCGAGTCCGGCGCCCATCAGGAACTGATTGCGCAGCGCGGCATCTACTACCGGCTCTACCAGCTGCAGTACAAGGACCAGGAGTACGCCTCGGGGGTCAGGGCGGGCTGACAGCCACGTGCCAGCATCAACGTCCCGGGAACTGCGGCAGCTCGGTGGATGGCTTCGGGCGCGGCGCCACGGAGCCGGGCGGTTTGGACTTCGGGACATCGCGCCAGGGCAGCAGCATGTCGAGGAGGCTCTGGCCGCTGGCGCGCGGGTTCCAGCCGAGCCGCAGGACGAACACCTGGACCGATCGGCGGCCGAACGCTGTCGCTTCGTCGCAACTCCTCATGTAGATATCGAGGAGGCGGCCGCGGATGACGGCGCCCGTGTCCATGATCGCGTAGATGCCGTCGTACTGGGCGCCCAGCTTCGAGATCTGGATGATCGACCCGGTCGGGAGGAGGTCGGGATCCGCCGCGGCGATGCCGGTCCGGGGCGGGAGACCGGAGGCGGTGACGTCGCCCGCGCAGTACGCGCTGGCTTCGAACCGCAGGCGCGCGCCCGGGCCGGGGTCCGCCTTCTCCTCTCGCAGCAGCGCCTGCCTCGCGGCGTACTTCGAGTCGAGGATCGTCGCCTGGTAGAGCAGGACGAAGCCTGCCGCGGCGATGAGCGTCACCAGCTTGCGCCAGAGGGAGTGAGGAATCCTCATCAGTGCTTCGCCCTGCGCCGTGCCTCCTGCACGTGCCGGTAGCGTACCTCGAGGAACTCCCGTGTGAGCCAGTAGGCGGCTGCGCACAGGATCGTCGCCCCGAGCAGAGAACCCACGAAGTAGGGCCAGAAGAGCGGCCGCATCTCGTGGGCCATCTGGCGCCAGAACTCCAGGCGGAACAGCGAGAGGCTGAACAGCTGCGCCACCCGGTCGCCGAATCCGGCCGGCAGCTTCGTGCCGAGCATCCACGCTCCGGCCGCCGTCGCCAACGCGTACCACGCGGCGATGATCCAGGGCAGGTTGGAATAGACGCCCACCAGGACCGCGACGCGGTTCAAGTCGAACACGAACGCCACGCCGAGCGCCAGGACCGTGTGCAGTCCCAGGAACGGCGAGAATCCGAACCAGACGCCCATGGCAAATGCTGCCGCGGTGCGCCTGGGCGTGTCGTGAATGTGGAGCAGTGCCTCCATCCACTTGCGGACGAGGGCGCGCGTCAGGGCAATCATCGAAAGTGTGCGAACCCCACGGGCAAGGGCGCCCTCGCGCCCCGGCGTTTGACCACCAGGCTGCGATCCGCGGTGACCGTGCCGATGCGCGTGCAGGGCAGGCCCTCGGCCAGCCGCAGCACGGACGCGAGAGCCCGCCTCCTCCGCACGGGCACGGTGAACAGCAACTCGTAGTCCTCGCCGCCCGAGATCGCCGCGTCGAGCGGGTCGAGGCCTTCCCGATCTTCGAACCAACTCCGCGCGGCATCGGGAACGGGGAGCACGTCACCGTCGATCTCGGCGCCCACTCCGCTCGCCTCCGTCACCTGCCGCACCGCGTCACCCAGGCCGTCGCTGAGATCGACGCAAGAGGACGCCACCCGGTTTCGGCCGAGCAGCAGCCCCAGGCGGACCCGCGGGTCCGGCTGGAGGAACCGCGCCGAGCACGCGGCCATCGCGCCATCGTCGCCGGTCCGGGTGCCCTCCGCCGCCGGCCAGGCCTGCTGCGCGCCCGGTTCGCGCCGTCGTGCCAGGTAGCCGGCGTATGCCGCACCGACTGCCCCGCTGACGTAGATCCCGTCGCCCGGCCTCGCCCCGCCGCGGGCCAGCACCCGTCGCGGCTTGACCGTCCCGATCGCGGTCACATCCAGGACCAGCGGCCCCGGCGATCGCGATATGTTCCCGCCAATCAACGCAACCGCGTAGCGACCGGCCAGCGCGAACCAGCCGTCCATCATCGCGTCGAAGTCGGCGATCGGTATTGCGCCGGGCAGCACCAGCGACAGCAGCGCGGCCCGCGGTTCGGCGCCCATCGCGGCCAGGTCGCTCAGGTTGACGGCCAGCGCCTTGTGGCCGATGGCCGCCGGCGGCACGTAGGCGCGGTCGAAGTGCACGCCTTCGACGAACGCGTCGGTCGTGACGACCTCGGCACGATTGCGCGCCGGCTCGATCACGGCCGCGTCGTCGCCCATGCCGACGGTGACCCACGACGGCAAGGCCGGCACGCGGCCCCGAATCCGTCCGATGAGGGCATGCTCGCCGAGGTCGGCGACGGTCGGTCCCGGCGGTGTGATCATGCCGTCCTATTTCGCGTATTCGACGGCGCGCGTTTCGCGGATCACGGTCACCTTGATCTGGCCCGGGTATTCCAGCTCGCTCTCGATCCGGCGGGCGATGTCCTTCGAGAGCCACACGGCCTCTTCGTCGGTGATCTTGTCGCTCTCGACGAGGATCCGGATCTCGCGGCCCGCCTGCAGCGCGAACGACTTCGACACGCCCTTGAACGAGTCGGCGATCCCTTCGAGCTTCTCCAGGCGCTTCACGTAGGATTCGAGGATGTCGCGGCGCGCACCGGGCCGGGCGGCGGAGACCGCGTCGGCGGCCTGCACCAGCATCGCTTCGAGCGACGGCCAGTCGATGTCCATGTGGTGCGCCGCGATAGCCTGGAGCACCGCCTCGCTCTCGCCGTGTTTCCTGAGGAACTCCACGCCGATCTCGAGGTGCGTGCCCTGCATCTCGCGGTCCACCGCCTTGCCGATGTCGTGGAGGAACCCGGCGCGGATGGTCGTGTGCGCGTCGAGGCCGACCTCGCGGGCCATCAGCCCGGCGATGTAGGCCACCTCCTTGCAGTGATTCAGCACGTTCTGGCCGTACGACGTCCGATACTTCAGCCGCCCCATCAGCCGCTGCACGTCGGGGCCGAGGTCGTGGATCCCGAGTTCGAACGCCGCCGCCTCGCCTTCCTGGCGCACCGTCTCCTCGAACTCGGCCTTCACCTTCTCGACGACTTCCTCGATGCGCGCCGGGTGGATGCGGCCGTCGGCGATCAGACGCTCGATCGCCTGCCTCGCGATCTCCCGGCGGTAGGGATCGAAGCCCGAGAGGATGATGGCGCCGGGCGTGTCGTCTACGATCAGGTCGACCCCGGTCGCGATCTCGAGCGCCCTGATGTTGCGTCCCTCGCGGCCGATAATCCGCCCCTTCAGGTCGTCGCTCGGCAGGTCCACGACGGACACGGTGGTTTCGATCGCATGCTCGGGAGCACTGCGCTGGATGGCCTCGGTCACCAGTTGCTTCGCGCGGGCGGCGGCCGTCTCGCGGGCCTCGGATTCGAGCCGCTTGACGAGATTCGCGGAATCGCGCTTGGCATCCGATTCGAACTGTCGCAGGAGGATGTCCTTGGCCTCGTCGGCCGTCAGCCCGGCGACCCGCTGAAGCTCCTGCTGCTGCTCGGCGAGCAACTGCTCGTAGCGTGACGCGGTCGCGGTGGTCGCCTTCTCCCGGTCGCGGATCGACTGCTCGCGAGCCCGCAGGTCCTTCTCGTGCTGCTCGGCGGCGGAGAGCCGCTCGGTCAGCTTCTCTTCTTTCTTCGTGAGGACCTGGTCCATCCGCGCCGCCTGCTGGCGCCTGTTCTCCGCGAGCCGGTCGGCCTCCACGACGATCTGGTGGGCCTTCTCCTTGGCCTCGAGCAGCGCTTCTTTCTTTCCGTTCTCGGCCTCGCGCTCCGCGTCGCGCAACAGCGTCCTGGCCTGTTCCTCGGCCCGCCCGATGGTCTCGGCCGCGATGCGTTTCCGGGAAGCGGCCCAATACAGGATGGCGCCGACCGCGACGAACGCGGCCACCAGCGATATCGATAAGGTGACGTAGACGACACCGGGCTGCATGCCGCGTCCTTTTCGGAACCCCTCCGTCTGGATGCCACGGGGTTCGGGTCGGGGGAGCAGGGCCGAAAGCCCCGCGGTTACCGGAGATGGGGAGAGAGCGGAAGAAAGGCCCCGCTTTGCCGTGTGGGGAGGTCGCATGAACCTGCAATAAGCAGGTGGAACCGCATTGTCGATCGCGCGTCAGGCTTCCTCAAGCAGAGGCATGCACACGGCGCGACCTCGCAGCTCACTTGATGGCAATGTTGGCTCAAGCGAGCCTCCAGAACCATCACGGGCAAAGCAGGGAACTCAAATTTCTACGGCGATTCTAGACCCTCCCACCGAGAGGGTCAAGCCGAAACTGAGCCGCAGATCCGCGCCCATTCCCATCCAGCACATCTGTCAAACACACGGGCTGACGACGGCCGCAAGGGCACCCCACCGCCCTCGACTGCGCCATCTGCACGAGGCAGATAATGTCTCTCCCACGCGCAATGCCGGACCAGCGAAGCCGCCCAGCCCGGCAGTGAGCGAAATCATATACCGAATGCCGGGCGTAGTCATCCGGGCAGCGCCCCCCTGGGGCCATGCCCTGTCGGGGTCCTGGGATCGGCCAGCTCTGCAGGAAGCCGATAGGTGGGTTTCGCGTCAGCGCGGCGTGGAGGCCAGCGCGTCGTCAACCAGGCGCTCCAGGCGCGCGACGCGGTCGAGGACCAGTTCCCGACCGTTGCGGTCGCTGTCGAGGGCATGGAAGCACTCGTCGGCGATGTTGAGCGCGGCCAACACGACGAGGCGGACCGTATCGGTGGTGGGGGTGACGTCGGCAGCCGAGCGGATCTTCTCGTCCACGTACGCCGCCAGGTCGGCGACATACGCTTCGGCCAGCGTGCTGCGAATCGGGTACTGCTGGCCGAGAATCTCGACCGCGACGACGCGCGCGCTCTGGTTCACAGGGCACCTGTCTTCAGATGTCGAGTCCCTCGAGGTGCTCCAGGATGTCGGCCACGCGTGACCGGACCTGGTCGCGCTCCTGGCGCAGGGCCACCATCTCGGCCGCGCCGCTCTCGGCGTCGGACAGCTTCGCAAGGGCAGACTCGAGTTCGGCGGAAAGCCGGCGGTTCTCCTCGGACTGCTTCGCGTGCTCGGTCCGGAGCTTTCCCATCTCGGCCACGAGCAGCCGCACTTTCTGTTCGAGGCGGTCGAGCGCCTCGAGGTCGCTGGGGGTCATCGTCTTCGCCACGTGTCTCCTTCTCTACCTCTGGACCGCCTGGTGCTGGCGAGCCAGCGCCTCCATGATACGCTCCATCGCCTCCTGCGCGTCGGCATCCGTGAGGGTGCGTTCGGGCGACCTGAACGTCAGCCGGAGCGACAGGCTGTAGCGCCCCTCCGGGATGCCCTTGCCCTTGTAGCGATCGAACTCGCGCACCTGGACAAGCGTGCTCGGGGCGACGCCGCGAACGGTCGCGCGAACGCGGTCGGCGTGCAACCCTTCGTCGATGACAATCGAGATGTCCCGCACGATCGACGGGAAGCGGGGCAGCGGCTCGACCTGGCGATCGGCCGCCGGCACCAGCCGGTCGATCGCGTCCAGGTCGAACTCCGCCACGTAGATCTCGTCGCTGCCGAGCAGCCCGCGGCGTTCGGACTGTGCCGGGATCAACTGGCCGAGGATGCCGACGCTCACGCCGCCCGCCGCGCACGCGGCGGCGCGGCCGGGCGCGAGGTAGGGCGCGTCGGCCTCGGTGAAGGCCAGCGGCAGGCGCAGCGCCTCGCCGATCCGCTCGACCACTCCCTTGGCATCGTAGAAATCCACCGGCCGCTGGCCGCCTCCCCAGTGCTCGGGCACTCCGGCACCCGTGAGGGCGATGGCCAGCCGATGGTGTTCGCCCCGCGTGGGCGAGAAGCAGGCGCCGATCTCGAACAGGCGGACGTCCCGCGTGTCGTGGCGGCGGTTGTGCGCGACGCTCTCGACCAGGCCTGGCAGCAGGGACGGCCGCAGCACGGCGAAGTTCTGCGAGAGCGGGTAGGCGAGCGGCACCGAAGGCTCGTCGCCCCCGGCAAACGGCGCCGCCTCGGCCGCGTCGATGAACGTGTAGGTCACCGCCTCGGAGAACCCGGCGGCCGTCAGCACGTGACGCAGCAGGTTCTTCCGCGCCAGCTGCGGCTCGGGTCGCGGGGATGCGGCGCGCAAGGCCGGGAAGTGAGACGGCACCCGGTCGTACCCGTTGTGACGCGCCACTTCCTCGATGAGATCGGCCTCGCGCAGGAGGTCCACTCGCATCGTCGGGACGCGGACGCGCCAGCCCTCGGGCGTGTCGGTGACGTCGAAGCCGAGCCCGGTGAAGATGCGAATCACCTCGGCATCGTCCACCGTGGTGCCGAGGAGCCGTCCGATCCGCTCGCGCCTGAGCGGGATTTCGATCGGTCCGCGCGGCGCTGGGTAGACGTCGATGACGGCGCTCACACGGCGGCCGGCGCCAATCTGCTCGAGCAGCGCGCACGCGCGTTCGAGCGCGACGGCCGGCGCGTTGATGTCGGTGCCGCGTTCGAAGCGGGAGGAGGCCTCCGACTTGAGGCCCAGGCGCTTGCTGGTGCGACGGACGGACGCCGGGTTGAAGTAGGCGCTTTCGAAAGCGACCAGGCGGGTGCCGGCCCACACCTCGGAGGCCGCGCCGCCCATCACGCCGGCGACCGCCTGCGGCACCGCGGCGTCGGCAATCACCAGCATGTCGGGGTCGAGGACGCGGTCCTCGCCGTCGAGCGTGCGGAGGCGCTCCCCGTCGCGGGCGGGCCTTGCGCGCAGGTGTCGCCCGGCCAGCCGCTCGAGATCGAAGGCGTGCATCGGGTGACCCAGCTCGATCAGCGCGTAGTTGGTCACGTCGACGACGTTGTTGATGGGACGCACGCCCGCGGCGGCGAGCCGGTTCGCCAGCCACCCTGGCGAAGGTCCGACGCTGACCTCCGCAACGGCCGCCGCGTACCGCGGGCAAAGGTCCGCCGACTCGATGGTGACTTCGAGGCCGTCGGCCGCCAGCCGGCTCGCGGTCGGTCCGGAGATCGGGCGCACCGTACTGACCGGGCGGCCGGCTTCGTCCCACGGCAGACGCAGCGCGACACCGCAGGCGGTCGCCGCCTCGCGGGCGAGCCCCGCGACGCTCAGGCAGTCGGGGCGGTTCGCGGTGATCTCGAAGTCGATCACCGCGTCATCTTTCTCCACCGGCTCAATCGACGCCACCTCGAAGCCGCGCATCGAGAGCAGCGACGCCAGTTCGGCGACGGGCAGGCGGACGTCCGCCAGTTCACGGAGCCAGGATACGAGGAGTTTCAAAAGGCGAACTGCTCCAGGAATCGCAGGTCGTTCTCGTAGAACAGCCTGATGTCATCCACGCCGTATTTCAACATCGCGACGCGCTCGATACCCGTGCCGAAGGCGAAGCCCGTGTAGCGCTCGGCGTCGTATCCCACGGCCTCGAGGACCGCGGGGTGCACCATGCCACTGCCGAGGATCTCGAGCCAGCCGGTGCGTTTGCACACCGGACAGCCAGTCCCGCCGCAGAACACGCAGCCGATGCACATCTCCGCGCTCGGCTCGGTGTAGGGGAAGAAGCTCGGCCGGAACATCACCTTGATGTCGGGCGCGAAGATCTCGCGCACGAACGCGGTGAGCGTGCCCTTGAGGTCCGCGAACGTCACCCCGTCGTCTACCAGCAACCCCTCGAACTGGTGGAACATCGGCGTGTGCGTGAGATCCGGGTTGTCGCGCCGGAACACCTTGCCGATGGCGACGACCCGGACGGGCGGCTCGTGGGCCTCCATGTAGCGGATCTGCATCGAGGAGGTGTGCGTGCGGAGGAGCGTCGCGGGCCGGTCGGGAGGAGCCGGGCGCGTGCTGACGCGCGTGCCAGGCGTGCCGAGCCCTGCCTGCGGTACCGATTGACCGAGGAAGAAGGTGTCCTGCATGTCCCGGGCGGGATGCTCGGGCGGCATGTTCAGGGCTTCGAAGTTGTGGTAGTCGTCCTCGATCTCGGGCCCCTCGAGGATCTCGTAGCCCATGCGGCTGAAGATGGCCTCGACCTGGTTCCGCACATGGGTGAGGGGATGGAGGTGTCCGAGCGGGGCCGGCCGGCCAGGCAGCGTGACGTCGAGGCCGCCGCCGACGGGACGTCCCGATTCGAGCGAGGCCCGCCTGGCCTCGATCGCGGCCTCGACCTCGTTCTTGAACTGGTTGGCGAGCTTGCCGAGGAGCGGCCGGTCCGCCGGCGAGGCGCCGGACACGGCCTTCATCAGCGAGGCGACCACGCCACCCTTGCGCGCGAGGAAACGGTCGCGCACCTCGCGCAGGGCCTGGTCGGTGACCGCGGCGGCAAGCGCGGCCTGGAACTCCGCCCGAAGGCGTTCGATCTCGGCAGCGTCTGGCATCAGGACCTACAGCAGGGAGCGACGGAAACGAGTGGCGAGCGGCGCGCCGGTGGGGCAGGACCCGGGTCCTGCCCTGCACGGCTCACTGGGCCGGAGCCGCGAGCGCGTCCTTCGCCTGGCTCGCGATCCGCGCGAACGCGGACGGCTGCTTCACGGCGAGGTCTGCGAGCGACTTGCGATCGAGGCCGATGCCGGCCATCTTCAGCCCGCGAATCAGCTGCCCGTAGGTGATCCCCTGCTCGCGAGCGGCCGCGTTGATCCGGATGATCCAGACACGGCGGAACTCGCGCTTCTTGTCGCGCCGGCCGACGAACGCGTACTTCAGCGCGGTATCGACGGCTTCCTTGGCAGAGCGGTACAGCTTGCTCTTGTTGGCGTAGTAACCCTTGGCAAGACCGAGCAGCTTCTTGCGCTTCGCGCGCCGCACGGTTCCGCGTTTGACTCGAGGCATTGCTGATCTCCTTCGCTGTCAGAACCCAGAAGACAGAAGCAAGGTTGTGTGATCCTGTCTTTCTTCCAAAATTCTGACTTCTGTCTTCTGAATTCTATTTATACGGCAGCATCCGCTTGATCTTGGCGGCGTCGGCCGGGGACACGACGACGGTGCCCGACAGGTGGCGCTTCGCCTTGGTCGTCTTGCTCCCAAGCAGGTGGCGCTTGAACGCCATGCTGCGCGTGAATTTCCCGGTTCCGGTCTTCTTGAAGCGCTTCGCGGCGCCCCGGTGTGTCTTGAGTTTCGGCATGGCTGTTCCCCTATGTTCCGCTCTGCGCGTCGGGTGGCGCCGGCTTCGGCGCCTGCGGCTTGCTGCCCGGCTTGTGGGTGAGAATCGTGTCCATGGTCTTGCCTTCCATCCTGGGCATCGACTCCGGCACGGCCACGTCCGCCAGTTCCTCGATGAGGCGGTCCAGGATCCGGCGCCCGATCTCGGGGTGCGCCATTTCGCGCCCCCGGAAGAAGATCGTCGCCTTGACCTTGTCGCCGTCGGCGAGGAAGCGCTCGATGTGCGCCTTCTTGAACTGGTAGTCGTGCTCGTCCACCTTCGGCCGGAACTTGATTTCCTTGACCTCGATCACCTTCTGATGCTTCCGTGCCTCGCGTGCGCGCTTCTGCTCCTGGTACTGGTACTTGCCGAAGTCCATGATCTTGCAGACCGGAGGCTGCGCCATCGGCGCGACCTCGACCAGGTCCAGCGCCTTCTGCCGGGCGATGGCGAGCGCCGCCTGCGGCGTCATGACCCCCAATTGCGTGCCGGCGTCGTCGATGACACGAACCTCCCGTACCCGGATCCGTTCGTTGATCCTCGTGCGGTCGTCGCGACGTGGAGCGGAGCGATCGAAAGCGATATGGACCTCCTCTCAGTCAACGAACCCTGGGGCGCCTAGCGGCCCTTCCGCGCGACTTCCTCCTGCGCGGCGGCAATGAACGCATCCACCGTCCGGGCGCCCTGATCCCCACCGGCGCGGCTCCGCACCGACACCGCACCCTGTTCGACTTCGCGGTCGCCCACGACGAGCATGTACGGCACCTTCTGCAGCTGCGCCTCGCGGATCTTGTACCCGATCTTCTCCTGGCGTTCGTCGAGTTCGACGAAGAGCCCCGCAGCGGTCAACCGGTCGCGGACCGTCGCGGCGTAGGCCATGTGGCGGTCGGCGATCGGCAGGACGATGGCCTGCAGCGGGGCGAACCACAGCGGCAGTGCGCCTGCGTAGTGTTCGAGCAGGAGCGCGATGAAGCGCTCGAGGCTGCCGAAGATCGCGCGGTGCATCACGACCGGCGTGTGTTCCGCGTTGTCCGCGCCGATGTACTTCAGTTTGAACCGCTGCGGCAGCTGGTAGTCGAGCTGGATCGTCGCGCACTGCCACTTCCGGCCGAGCGCGTCGGTGACGGAAAAATCGATCTTCGGGCCGTAGAACGCGCCGTCGCCCTCGTTGATCGTGTAGGTCTGGCCCGCGCTCGCCAGCGCGCTCTTCAGCGCGGCTTCCGCCAGGTCCCACGTGGCCTTCTCGCCCAGGTACTGCTCGGGGCGGGTCGACAGCTTCATGTCGGGCGTCAGCCCGAAGTCGGAGTACACCCGCTGCACGAGCCGCAGGAGCCGCTCCACCTCCTCGCCAATCTGATCCTCGGCGAGGAAGATGTGCGCGTCGTCCATGATGAACTCGCGCACGCGGGTGAGGCCCGACAGCACGCCCGACGCCTCGTACCGGTGGAGCACGCTCTGGTCGTGGATGCGGTACGGCAGGTCGCGGTAGCTCCGCACCTCGCTGCCGAACACCAGCATGTGGCCCGGGCAGTTCATCGGCTTCAGGCCGTACGACTGCTCCGCGGCCTCGAACAGGAACATGTTCTCGCGGTAGTGCTCCCAGTGCCCGGACGTCTCCCAGAGGGCCTTGTTGAAGACGAGCGGCGTGCGCATCTCCAGATAGCCTTCGGGTGCCAGGATGGCGCGCATGTAGTTGGCGAGGGTGTTCACCAGGCGGGTGCCCTTCGCGAGCCAGAACGGCTCGCCTGGCGCCCACGGGTGGAACATGAACAGGCCCAGTTCCTTCCCGAGCTTCCGGTGATCGCGCTTCTTGGCTTCCTCGAGGCGGTCGAGGTACGCCTTCAGTTCCGACTCGCTGAAGAACGCCGTGCCGTAGATCCGCTGCATCGGCTGGTTCTTCGCGTCGCCCTTCCAGTAGGCGTTCGAGGTCGAGAGCAGCGTGAACGCCTTCAGCTTTCCGGTCGAGGGGACGTGCGGGCCCGTGCAGAAATCGAGGAACACGTCGTCGATCCCGTAGCACGAGACGACCGGCCCTCCCTTCTCGTCGATCAGCTGCACCTTGAGCGGTTCGCCGCGCTCGTCGAAGAGCCGCATGGCGTCGGTCTTGGGGAGCATCCGGCGGTCGTACGGGAGGTCGCGCCTGGCGAGCTCCTTCATCTTCTCTTCGATGGCCGCCAGGTCCTCCGGCACGAACGGCCGGGAGACGACGAAGTCGTAGAAGAACCCGTCGTCGGTGGCCGGGCCGATGCCGCACTGCGCGCCCGGGAACAGGGCCGTGACGGCCGCCGCCATCAGGTGTGCGGCGCTGTGGCGATACAGGCCGAGCGCGTCCGGGTCGTTGGGCGTCACCAGCCGGAGGGAGGCGTCGCCGTCCAGGGGGAAGGAGAGGTCCACGACCTCGCCGTTCACGACGGCCGCGAGGGCGGACTTCGCCACGCGTGGCGGCAGGTCGGCCATCAGCGTGCGCACCGTCGTCCCGGCAGGGACGTCACGGCGAGATCCGTCCGGCAGCGTGATAGTAACGTGGATCATCCAGATGAACAGGAGGCGAGGAAGGTGTCTTCAGCCATCAGCAGTCGGAAATCCGGGCGTTACTCCGGCTCCTCTACGAACCTGCCACTCGCATCCAGGCTGACAGCCGATTGCTCCGGCGCAGAACGGAATCGAGGTGGTAGGCACGGGCGGACTCGAACCGCCGACCTCCTGCGTGTCAAGCAGGCGCTCTAACCAACTGAGCTACGCGCCTAAGTCAAGAAAAACCGGGACTTACAGAAGTAGTCAGTATAGCAACGCGCGGAAGCGCGCGTCAACGCGCATCTGGTCCGCGGCGCTGCCGCCACGGGGAGGGACGTGTGACCGCGATGCGACACCGGCGGCAGGCCGGGCGGCAGCCGCCGGTGCCCGCACCCTGGAACTACTTGATGGCGTTCTTCAGGGCCTTGCCGGCCGAGAAGCGGACGACCCGTCGCTTCGGGATCTTGACCTCCGCGCCGGTCTGCGGGTTGCGCGCCAGCCGTGCCTTGCGCTCCGAGGTCTTGAAGGTGCCGAAGCCGACGAAGGTGATCGGCTCCTTCTTCTTCAGTGTCTTGGTGATGCCATCGAGCACCGATTCGAGCGCGGCGGCCGCGCCGACCTTCGTCGTGCCGGTGTCCTTGGCGATCTTGGCAATCAGTTCCTGCTTGTTCATGAATCCTCCTCAACGGCCGACGGGTTGCGCGTTGCGGTGCACGTCATTCGACTGGACACCTCAGCGGTTATACGCGACAGATCATACAGTGTCAAGAGACAAAGCGCATCCTGCTATCTCGCGATCTTGCGATCCAGACATCTTGCGAACCGGGAGCCGCATGACGTCGCTCGGACGATCTCGTTGGCACGATCCTGGTCGCACGATCGCCAGATCGCGCGACCCCCGGATTCGAGAACCTACTTGGCTCTCAGCTTCTCGATTCCTTTCTGGAGGACGATGTCGGTGGCCGGCGGCGGTGCGCCGAAATCGATGTCCGGCACCTCCACCGCGACCGCGGGCGTGAGGCCTTTTTCCAAGATCGGCTCGCCGGCGGGCGTGAGGAACCAACCGTTGGAGACGATCATGGCGGCGCCGTCGGGCAGCCGGATGAACTTCTGCACCCCGGTGCGGCCGTGCGTGCGCTCGCCGACGAGCGCCGCGCGCTGGTTGCCCGCGAGCGCGGCGGCGAAGACCTCCGCGGCGCCGGAGGTGCCGTCGCTCACCAGCACGACGGTCGGCAGCGTGATCGCGCCGTCACCGGCGGCGGCGGCGATCGGCTGGCGGGCCGCGCCGCGCATCTCCTTGATCGCAATCGTCCCGCGCGGCACGAACAGCTTCGCGACCGCGATGCCCGATTCGTAGCTGCCGGTCGCCGTGTCGCGAACGTCCACCAGCAGCGAGGTCGCGCCGGCCTTCGCCAGCGCGCTCACCTCGGACGCCACGCTCGTCGCGACGGCCGGCCCGAATCCCGCGATGCGCACGTAACCGGTCGTCGCACCTTCCAGTCGTCCGGTCACGTCGGGCCCCGACGGCAGCGCGCGCGTGACCTCCACCGTATGGGGATCGGCCATGTTGCCGCGGATCACGATCAGGCTGACCGTGGTCCCCGGCGCCCCGCGCAGGAGGCGGGCGCCCTCGTAGACCGACATCTCCCGCGTGGGTTTGCCGTCGATCGCGCGCAGGAAATCGCCGGCCCGGAGCCCCGCCTTCGCGGCCGGAGAACCGTCCCGGGCGGCAATCACGCGCAGGTAGTAGACGCGCGTCAGTTCGATGCCCGTCTCGCCGGCCGCCGTCTTCTCCCCGCTCTCGTATACCTTCGCTTCTTCGGCCGGGAGGTACGCGCTGTCTGGATCGAGCCCTTCGGCGAGGCCGCGCATCGCGCCGCGCATGACGCGGGCGAGGTTCGCCTCCTCGACGTAATTGCTCGAGATCAGGGAGACGACGTCTTCGAAGACGCGGAGGTGCTGATACGGCTCCTCACGCGCCCAGGTCTTCCCGAGCAGGCCGCCGATGACGGCAAATGCGAGCACGGGCGCCGTGACGAAGAGGACGATCAGGCGACTGCGGGAGGTCATTGGCAAGGGCTCAGGGCTCAAGGCTCAAGGCCCAGGCCTCAGGGCCTGGACACGAGGGCCGTTATCGTGCTTTCAACCATTGTAAGGGATCGACCGGTTGACCGTCGATCCGCAACTCGAAGTAGACGGCCGTGTTGCCGGTCGGCGCGTGGCCGGCGGTGCCGAGGACCTGGCCGTGCGTGATGTTCATGCCCTTGGTGACGCTCATCGAGCCGAGGTAACCGTAGAGCGAGAAGGCGAGGCCGCCGTGATCCACGATGACGAGCTGACCCAGGCCGGCGAACACGTCCGCGAATGCCACCCGGCCGTCGTGAACCGACCGTACCGGCTGGCCGTCCGCCGACTCGATCTCGAGACCGTTCTGGGTGGTGGTGGTCCCGAACTTCGGGTTCCGATGTTCGCCGAAGCGCGACAAGAGCTTGCCCGCCGCCGGCCATTCGAGCGCACCCCGGAACGCCTTGATCGGGAGGACGACGGGTTCAGCGGCGGAGGGCGAGCCGGGCAGGGGCTGCACGGTCTTCCGGAGTATCTGCGTGGCGACCTCGAGTTCGCCGACCATCTGGGCGTTCAGGTCGCGACGCGCGTCGATCTGGCGGACGAGTTCTTCGCGCGCGGCGGCCGCCTTTGCGGCCAGTTCGGCCGCGCTCTTCGCCTCGGCCCGGAGGCTCTTCAGGCGGGCGGCCTGTTGGTTGAGGGCGGTCGTGGCGGTGGCCAGCCTGGCGATCGAGCCGGTGAACTCCTGGACGCGGCGTTGATCCACCTGGGCGAGCGCCGAGACCAGGCGGGTGGCGCGGCCAATCTCCCGGATGTCGCCGACGCCGAGCAGGACGCGCGCGTATCCCGGCCGGCCAAGCTTGTAGACCTCGATCAATCGGGCGTTGAGGCCGGGCCGCGCATCCCGGATGGCCTGGTCGAGCGCGGCGATCTGCCTGGTGGCCTCCTCGATCTGCCGCGCGACGGTCTCGGCCTCCGCGTCCAGCTTGCGTGCTTCCTCGGTACGCAAGTCGCGTTCGACCTCCAGCTTGCGAAGGTCGCCGAGCAGCGTGCGTTCCTGCCCGGCCAGCACGTCGGCTTCGCGCTGGAGCGCCGCGATGCGATCCGTCGCGCGGGCGGACGCCGTCGCGGCCGGCGCCTGCCGGCCCGAGCCGGAGGACACCGATCCCGGCAGCGCCAGCACCAGGAGCAGGATGAGGGCGGTGGCCACAGCCTTCACTCGCACGCCACCATCCTACCCGAAAAACGGCTCGCGGCTTGCGGCTCTCTGCCGCCGCCTTCTGGATTCCGGCTTCTGGATTCCGAGTTCTTCAGAAGAGCGGCTTCCCGTCGATCTCCTTCGGGATGCCCACGCCGAAGTACTTCAGCACCGTCGGCGCGATGTCGATGATGCTCGCCTGGGTCGCCGTCAGCTTGCGGTTGGAGATCAGCGATCCCGGGATCGTCTGGTAGTCGAACGAACAGTGGTCGCCGCTCCACTTCTTCATGTTGGGGTAGGTCAGGCCAGCCGGCGAACCGCCGAGCGACGTCTGCCACGACACGCGGTAGCCGTCCTCGAAGCCGACCTGCAGATCGGGCGCGTTCGCCATGAACGGACCCGAGTAGACGTCGTCCCGCTTGTAGACCGACCGCACGAGGTGCTGGCCGGTCTTCGGGTCGGTCATGGTCAGCAGCTTTGCCGACAATTCGTCGGCAAGGCGCTTGTAGTCGTCGCCTTCGTCGACGATGCCCTGGCCCTCGCGGCCGCGCATGTTGAAGTAGATCTGCCCGAGTCCGAGCGAGTACGCCCGCGTGCGGGTCCAGTCCACGCCCTCCCAGAACTGGCCGCCGCCGCCGAACATGTCGTTGAGGTTCTTGTCGCGCAGCGGCATTCCCTGCCGGGCGATGAAGCCGTTCTCGACCAGCCAGGTGTTCAGGTTGACGCCGTACTTGAACGAGTGGAATCCGTGATCCGAGAGGACGAAGACCAGCGTGCCAGGCTCGATGCGCTGGAGCACGTCGCCGACCAGCTGGTCGCACCGCTTGTAGACGCGTTCGATCGAGTCGCCGTACTTCGCGGCGGCTGCGGCGTCGTACATCGGGTGGGTCGGGTCGATGAGGCGCCAGAACATGTGCTGGACGCGGTCGGTCGATTCGAGGACGCCGACGACGAGGTCGAACTTCTTCGTGTCGATCTCGTGGAGGATCACCTGCGAGCGATCGTCGAACGCCCGGAAGAGGTCGTCCATGAACGTCTTCTCGTCGATCCGATCTTCGTTCAGAGGCCAGGTGGCCTCGGCCCACCCGAGCGTGCGATAGGTGCCCAGCTGTTCGTAGAGGTTCTTCGACAGGCTGGCCGGCGAGGACATCGGCAGCACCGGCGACTCGGGGCGCCAGTTGATCGGGGACATGTAGAGCTGCAATTCCCCGTTCGCGCGCACCAGGTAGAACTGCGCCATGCCGTAGAGGCGAATGAGGAAGTTCACGCGGAACTCCAGCGGCACCCACTTGCTCCACCCGCCTTCGGTGAGATGGACCGTCGTCCCCTGCACGTCGATCGTGGCGCTGCGGGCTTCCTTGCTCCACCGGATGCTGAACGGGACGCGGACGTCGCGTCTGGCTTCGAGGCCCGCCATTCTGGCCTGGTCGTTCTCGTTCAGCGAGGCGCCCTTCTTCCGCAACTCCGCCATCTGTCGTTGGACAATCGGATTCGCCGGTCCCGTCAGCTCGCTCTGGGCGGTATCGCCCTCGAACGAGAGCCGCTTGAGGATCCCGCCCATCTCGGTATTGCCTTCTTCATAGCGACTGAGGTCGGTCGCGAAGTAGTAGAAGGTGCCGACCGTCCCCCGGATGTCGGGGAGGGGCAGCCCGGAGAGCAGTTCGCCGGTGGGCACATCCTCGGGCGGAAACGTCACCGGCACGGTGAGGATCGCCGATCGCACGCCGGCCTTGCCGGCGGTCACCCAGAACGACGTCCCTCCGCGCAGCGTCGTCACCTTGGGCTTGCCGAGCGGGAGGTAGTCGAGGAAGAAGTCGGGCATGTCGGTGTGCACCATCCCGAGGTCCGGCACGTACGTCTTCACGTCGCGAACCAGGAAGTCGAAGATGTTGTGCTTGCCCGCGTTCCCGCCGGTGGCGAAGGAGGCCCACGACACCGGCGATTCCGGCGACGTGGACGTTCCGAGCCGGTAGAACCCACCCTGCCCGGCGAGCTTCTTGAAGTTGGGCAGCTTGCCTTCGTCCATCCACTTCTCGACCAGCCGCGGGTCCATCCCGTCGAAGCCGAGAATCACCATCTTCTGTTTGAACTTCTCGGGGGGAGCGCTCGTGCCGCAGGAAACCGCGAGGAGCGAAACCAACAACAGGCCAAAGACGAAGAACGTTCTCTTCTGCATCGCGTACCTGAAATGCCAGAGTGTACAGAAAGTATAGCACGCGTGGAGGTTGGCCTTGCCCGGCCTGCGCCGCGGCGGCTACCATGCCTGCATGCGCGTGCTCGCCCTCGACCTCGGCAGACGGCGGATCGGACTCGCGATCAGCGATCCGTCAGGCGTGCTCGCGCGACCGCTTGATGTCATCGACGCGACCGGCCCGGCGCAACTGGCGCGCGTGGCCGACGTGGTCCGCCGGCTTTCGGCCGAGGACGACGGGCTCGCCGTTGTGGTCGTGGGGTATCCGACGCGGCTCGATGGCACCCCGAACGAGCAGACGGCCGGCGTGACGGCGTTCGTGGACGAACTGCGCGACCGCATCCAGCAGCCCATCGTGCTGCAGGACGAACGGCTGTCGAGCGTCGAGGCCGAAAGCCGGCTGGCGCTGAACGATCGCGACTGGCGGAGCCGGAAGAAGAAGCTGGATGCGGCGGCGGCGGCGGTGATTCTGCAGGACTACCTGGACACCGTTGGACGGGAGCCAGAAGCCAGAAGCCAGAAGACAGAATCCAGAAGGTAGAAGGTAGAAGGCCGAACGATGCGCATCTTGCGCCGGATCGTCGTCACACTATTCGTCGCCGGCGTGGTCGCGGGAACGATCGCCGGCATCTCGCTGCGGCGCCTCGCCGAGCCGTTCAAGGGCTACGAGGGCGTGGAGCAGTTCGTCGATCTGCTCCCCGGCGACGGGGCCGCGGTGATCGCCCGGAAACTGGTGGATGCGGGCGTGGTGCGCGACCGGTGGACCTTCCGCGTCGCCCTGTGGCGCACGGGTGCCGCCCGGCGGCTCGAGGCGGGGGAGTATCGCTTCGACGACTCGATGACGGCGCTCGATGTCGTGGCGAAACTGGAGCGCGGCGACGTCTACCTCCGGCCGGTGACGTTTCCCGAGGGCCTCACGGCCAGGGAGATGGCCAGGATCTTCGAGTCGCGCGGCCTGGGCAGCGCCGCCGCGTTCATGAGCGCGGCGAGGGCCGCGGCGGGGCTGGTACAGGACATCGACCCGTCGGCCGGGGACCTCGAAGGCTACCTCTTTCCGGAAACCTACGCGCTCTCGAGACATGCGGGCGCGACGGAGCTGGTGCGGATGATGGTCGGGCGGTTCCGGCAGGTGTGGACGCCGCAACTGCAGGCCGACGCCGCGGCGCTCGGCCTCACCTCTCGCCAGGCCATCACGCTCGCGTCGCTCGTGGAAAAAGAGACCGCGAGGCCGGAGGAGCGGCCGGTGGTCGCCGGCGTCTACCTCCACAGGCTGAGGGTGGGGATGGCGCTTCAGTGCGACCCGACGGTGATCTACGCCCTGGAATCGAGGAACCAGTACCGGGGCGACCTCACCCACGAGAATCTCCAGGTCGATTCGCCCTACAACACCTACCGCTATCCGGGTCTTCCTCCGGGCCCGATTGCGTCCCCGAGCCGCTCGTCGATCGAGGCCGTCGTCCATGCCGAGCCGGTCGATTACCTCTACTTCGTCAGCCGCAACGACGGGACGCACGTCTTCGCGCGCACCCTGGACGAGCACAACCGCAACGTCCGGAAGTACCAGGTGGACTACTTCCGCGAGCGGCGTGCGTCATCGGGCCGATGAACGGACGGTGTCGCTGACGCTGGAGCGGCTGGACGGCCTGCTGCCGACTGTCATCGTTCCGACCACTTGAGTTTCTGGCGCAGGACGTCGAAGTAGGAATGGGTGGGCGCCTTGACGAGGAGGAGGGGCGTCTCGTTCCGCACGGTCTCCACCGTGTCGCCCGGCTCGAGCGCGAGCCCGGTCTGCCCGTCGAGCGTCAGGATGACTTCCTGGCCGGGATCGTGGGTCGTGGGCGCGACCAGCACCGGCACGGTGGCAGGGATCACGATGGGCCGGTTGCTGAGTGTGTGAGGCGCAATCGGCGTGAGGACGAGCGCGTCCACGGCCGGGTGCAGGATGGGGCCGCCGGCCGACAGGTTGTAGGCCGTGGAGCCCGTCGGGCTGGCGATGATGAGGCCGTCGGCGTGGAACCGCGCCACGAAGTCGCCGCCGACGGTCACGCAGAGTTCGATGATCCTCGAGAGCGTGCCGCGCGTGATGACGACGTCGTTGAGCGCCATGTAGTCGGCGAACGGACGTCCTCCGCGGAGGACCCGGGCGCGCAGGATCAGGCGCCGCTCGACATCTGCCCGCCCGGCGATCGCCGATTCGAGCAGGGGGTACAGTTCCGGGAAATTGACCTCCGTGAGGAATCCGAGGTGTCCGAAGTTCACGCCGAGGATCGGCAGGTCCCGCCCCGACTGGCTCACCCGGTCCGCCATGGAGAGCAGCGTCCCGTCCCCGCCGAGCACGAGCAGCAGGTCCACCAGGTGTGGGAGGTCGTCCCGGGTGGCCGTTCTGCGGTTGGCGCCGAGCGCCGCCAGGCGCGCGGTCTCGGCCTCGAAGACCGGTTCGACGCCGCGCTCCTCCAGCCACGCGGCGACCTCCACGAGGTGGGGCGCCACCGACTCCAGCCGAATCTTCGCCACGATCCCGACACGTTGCACCATGGTTCGCCTCGTCGCTCCGGGGAAGTTACCGCGCCAGTCTCAGATGCAGCAGGAATTCCTGGTTCCCTTCGGCCCCGGTGATCGGCGACGGGGTCATCGCGACACGCGAGAGGCCGGCGCCTGCCGCCGCGGCCGTCACCTGTTCGAGCACCCTGGCGTGGATGTCCGGGTCGCGGACGATCCCGTGCTTCCCGACATCGCCGCGTCCGGCCTCGAACTGCGGCTTCACGAGCGCGATCACATCCGCGCTCTCGCGAAGGACCGCGGGAACCCGCGGCAGGATCTGCGCCAGGGAGATGAACGAGACGTCAACGACGACGAGATCGACCGGCCCCGGCAGGTCCTGCAGCGACAGGAAGCGCGCATTCCGGCCCTCGATGACGACGACCCGCGGATCGTTCCGGAGACGCCAGTCCAGCTGGCCGTGGCCCACGTCGAGGGCGACGACCCGCACGGCGCCGCGCTGCAGCAGCACATCGGTGAACCCGCCGGTGGAGGCGCCGACGTCCAGCGCCTCGCGCCCCGTGACGCCGACCTGAAACGTGTCCAGCGCGTGCGCCAGCTTCAGGCCGCCACGGCCGACGTAGGGGTGATCGGGCTGAACGATCTCGACGCTCGCGTCCGGGGCGATCGCCGTTCCGGCCTTCGACACCACCCGGCCATCGACGGTCACCCGGCCCGCGAGGATCACCGCCCGCGCCCGCTCGCGCGACGGCGTCAGTCCCCGCTCCGCCAGGAGCACGTCGAGCCGCATGCGCGCCGTCTTCATCGATTGAGCCTTGCCCGCGTTTCCGGCTCGCGGCCCGGCGTGACGTTCGTGACCCGCCGCAAGTCGCCAACCGCCAGCCGCACGCCGGAAATCAGTTCCTGCGTGTCACAACCCAATCGGCGATTTCGTGCAGTCGGCCGGGCGCGATGCCGACGTGATCCAGCGCGCGCAGCCCCTCGTCGAATGCCTGCTGCGCCAGGGCGCGCGAGCGCTCCAGGCCGACGAGCGCAGGGTACGTCGGCTTGCCCGCCGCGGCGTCCTTGCCCGCCGTTTTCCCAAGGGCCTCCGTCGCGCCCTCGACGTCGAGGATGTCGTCCACGATCTGAAACGCCAGGCCCAGGCGCACCGCGTACTCGGCGATGGCGGCGATGGCGGCGTCCGAGGCGCCCGCCATGATCGCGCCTGCGACCGCAGACGCCCGGATGAGCGCGCCGGTCTTCATCGCGTGCATCTGCTGGAGCGCGGCCAGGCCGAAGTCCGGATTGCGCCCGTCGCGCTCGGCGGCCTCTGCCGCCGCCAGGTCGATCGCCTGGCCGCCCACCATGCCCAGCGCGCCCGCCGCGGTGGCGATCTCGCCGATCGTGCGCATCCGCCGCTGGAGGACCGCGGCGGTGCCGTCCGCCGGTTCGCGCGCGAGCAGGGCGCACGCCTCCGTCAGCAGGCCGTCGCCCGCGAGGATCGCCGTCCCCTCGCCGTGCACGACGTGGAGCGTCGGGCGACCGCGCCGCAGCGTGTCGTCGTCCATCGCCGGGAGGTCGTCGTGGATCAGCGAGTAGGTGTGGATCATCTCGATCGCGCAGGCCGCGGGCAGCGCCAGGCGGACGGCGTCGTCGGCATCGCGCGCGTGGTCGGGCGGCTGCTGCAGCGCCGGGTGAGCGGCGATCGTCTCCGCGGCGGCGAGGACGAGCACGGGGCGGAAGCGCTTGCCGCCCGCGAACAGGCTGTATCGCATCGCCTCGCTGATCGCCGGAGGGCACGCCGGCGGCGCGGGGAGAAACCGCTCCAGCCCCTCGTCCACCTGCCGGCAGTGCGAGCGGAGGTAGTCGGCGAGGGGGACCGTCGCGGCGGTCACCGCCGCTTCTCCCGGTCCGCGCGCGCCTCGTCTTCCGGACCGATGCTGGCCAGCGACGCCGGCGCCGGCTTCAGCTCGCCGCGCTCGTCCAGCACCTCGATGCGACGTTCGGCCTCCTCGAGCCGCGAGTGGCAGAAGCGGGAGAGCTGGACGCCGCGCTCGTACAACTCGAGCGACTTCTCCAGCGGCAGGTCGCCTTCCTCGAGCTTCCTGACGATCCCTTCGAGCTCGGCGATGGCCGCTTCGAAGTCCTTGATCGTGGTGCCGGTTTCTCCGTTTTCCATATTCACGTGTCCGTTCGGGATGCGCTCGCGAGCGTCCCGTCAACCGTTCCGTTCGACGCGGCATTCGAGCTCGCCGCGGTGGAGCGTGACCCGGACGCCGTCGCCCTGGCTCACGGTGCCGGCATCCCTGATGATGCGGGTGCGATCCTGGTCCCAGCACACCGCGTAACCGCGCCCGAGCACGGCCAGGGGGCTCAGGCTCTCGAGGCGCGCGGCCTGACCGCGAAAACGGCCCTCGGCACGCGTGTGCGCCCGCAGGGCCGCGGCCCGCAGCGCCGCGTCCACGCGCGTCAACCGGGTGCCAACCGTCCCAATCTGCCTCCTGAGATCGTAGGTTTCGAGCGCGAGGCGCAGTTCGTGATACCGGCGCTCGCGCCTGGCGACGAGCGCGCGCCCCGCGCGTCCCAGCTGGTGCGTGACCTCGGCGACGTGGCGTCCTCGGAGCGCCAGGCGGCCGGGCCACCCGGCCAGCCCGGGCCTGCCCGACAGCCGGTGCGTCAGCGCGAGCCCGCGCTCGACGCGCCGCCTCGCCGCCGCCGCGGCCCGGTCCGCCAGCCGTTCGATCCACGCACGGAATTCGTCCTTGCCCGCCACCACCATCTCGGCCGCCGCCGACGGCGTCGGCGCGCGCAGGTCCGCGACGAAGTCCGCAATCGTGACATCGGTCTCGTGACCGACGGCGGAGATGACCGGGACCGGCGAACGGGCGATGGCGCGCGCCACCACTTCCTCGTTGAACGCCCACAGGTCCTCGATCGAGCCGCCGCCGCGCCCGACGATGACGACGTCCACGCCCGGGACGCTGGCGATGGCCTGCAGGCCGCGGGCGACGTCCGCCGCGGCGCCGTCGCCCTGCACCCGCGAGGGCCGGATGACCAGGTGCACGTTCGGATGGCGCCGGGAGATGACCTTGATGATATCGCGGATGGCTGCGCCGTCGAGCGAGGTGACGATGCCGATCTTGCGCGGGAGGGCAGGCAGCGGGCGCTTGCGATCCTCGGCGAACAGGCCCTCGGCAGACAGGCGCTTCTTCAGCTGTTCGAACGCGAGTTGCAGGGCGCCTGCGCCCAGCGGCTCCATGTGTTCGCAGACGAGCTGGTACTCGCCCTTCGGGTCGTACACGCTGACGCGCCCGCGCGCCACGACGCGAAGACCGTCCTCGGGCTTGAAGCGGAGCGCCCGAATCGCCGAGCGCCACATCACCGCCTTGATCTGCGCGCCGGCGTCCTTGACGGTGAAATAGAGGTGGCCCGTGTTCCACAGCCGGCAGTTCGACAGCTCGCCCTCGACCCAGACCTCCGCGAACCTCGTCTCGAGCTGGTCGCGGATCGCCGCGGTCAGTTCGGTGACGGTCCACACTCGGCGGGCAGGCTCCGCCCGTGAGGGCGTCGAATCGGGCCCGGGCTCCGGTTCGGGCGCCGGCGTTCCGAACGGAAGGTCGAAGAGGTCGTTCATGGACGCGACGGCTATTCTATCGCCGTTTCGGCATCCATTCGGTCGAGGTCCTCGGGCGTGCAGTCGAGCCGGGTGATGGCGGTCGCGTTGCCCGTCGCCTCGTCAACGGCGATGACGACGCCGTGCAGGCGGGGGTTGCCGGTGGCCGGCTCGAAGCGCGAGGGCATCCCCGTCAGGAAGCGGGCGAGGGCCGGCGCGCGCTCGGTGCCGATGATCGAGTCGTGCGGGCCGGTCATGCCGACGTCGGTGATGTACGCGGTGCCGTTTGGGAGGATCCGCTCGTCGGCCGTCTGCACGTGCGTGTGGGTGCCGATGACGGCGGTGACGCGGCCGTCGAGGTGCCAGCCCATCGCAATCTTCTCGGATGTCGCCTCGGCGTGGAAGTCCACCAGGATGACCCGCGTGCGGCCGCCGAAGTTCTCGATCTCCCGGAGGGCGGCGCCGAACGGGTCGTCGAGCGGGTTCATGAAGACGCGGCCCATCAGGTTGATCACACCCACCCCGCGCCCGTCGTCGGTCCTGCCGAGGATCGCACCCCGGCCCGGGACGCCGGAGGGGTAGTTGGCGGGGCGCAGCAGGCGAGGCTGCGCGGCCACGTAGTCGAGCGCCTCCTTCTTGTCCCAGATGTGGTTGCCCGACGTCATCACGTCGATGCCATCCGACGCCAGGCCGTCGCCGATTTCCCGGGTGATGCCGAAGCCGCCAGCCACGTTCTCGACGTTCGCCACCACGAAATCCACCTCGTAGTGATTCACGAGCGGACGAAGGCCCTTGCGGACCAGGTCGCGCCCGGGCCGTCCGAAGATGTCGCCTATGAAGAGGATGTTCATGCGGTGGCGATCGGGACGAGGATTTCCTTCCCGCGGCGGTCGTCCAGCCTCGGGATGATGACGCGGAGTTCGCCGCCCTGGAGGACGGCGCGGGCACGGCCGCCGTCGATGGCGCCCTCGAACTGGACCGCCCGGACGAACCGGCCGAAGCCGCGTTCGACCAGGTGGAACGTGGCGTCGCCGCGTTCGGCGGGGTAAGGCGACGACTTCTCGCCCGCGATCACCAGGACGGCGTTCTTGATCAGCACGCGCACGCTGGTCGCCGCGACGCCGGGCAGATCGACGACGACCTCGAGCGCCTCGGCGGTTTCCTGGACGTCGAGCACAGGAGTGCAGGTGCCGGTGGACACCCGGCGGGGAGAGCCCACGGCGCGGTCGAGGTCCTCGAACAGGCGGCTCACCTCGTCGGTGAGGTCGCGCACTTCGGACGACAGCAGAATGTGTTGGAGGTCGTGCATCGGGTGTCGCGGGGCGACAAACCCCATCTTCGCACATTCTCTGCCGCGTGACACGGGAGTTCAGTCGCTACACGACCTTCCGTTCCTTGAACGACGCGATCTGGCCGTCCGTGTACCCAAGCTCCCTCAGGATCGCGCCGGTGTGGGCGGACAGGCGCGGCGGCGGCGAATCCAGGCTGCCGGGCGTTTCCGAGAACTTCGCCGTGAGATTGAAGAGCTTCAGCGGCCCGATTCCCGGCTCCTCGATCGTCTGAATCGCGCCGCGGTGCTCCACTTGCGGCTGGGCGAGCGCGGCCTGCAGCGTCAGGATGTCGCCCGACGGGATGCCCTTCGCGTTCAGCCGCTCCACCCAGTACCCGGTTGGCTCCCGCGTGAGCCGCGCCTCGATCAGCGGGGTCAGCGCCTTCCGGTTCGCCTTCCGCGCGTCGCGTTTCTGGAACCGTTCGTCGGTCTTCAGTTCGGGCAGCTCGAGGACGTCGCAGAGGCTCTCCCATTGCCTCTGTTCGTTCGCCGCGATGTTGATGTAGCCGTCGGACGTCTTGAACGACCCGGACGGCGCCGCCGTCATGTTGTCGTTGCCGAGCAGCTGCGGCGGCTTGCCGCCGATCAGCCAGTTGGCGGCCACCCATCCCAGCAGCGGCATGATCGAATCGAGCATCGCGACGTCGATCGCCTGGCCGCGGCCCGTGCGCTCGCGATGATAGAGCGCGCCCATGATCGCGAAGGCCGCGTTCAGCCCGCCCACCGTGTCGCAGACCGGGAACCCGGCCCTCAACGGGTTGAGCCGTTCGTCGCCGTTGATCGCCATCACGCCGCTGAGGCCCTGGATGATCTGGTCGTAGGCCGGCTTGTCGGCGTCGGGGCCGGTCTGTCCGAACCCCGAGATGGCGCAGTAGATCAACCGTGGGTTCATCTCCTGGAGCGTCGCCCAGGGGAACCCGAGGCGCGCGAGCACCCCCGGGCGGAAGTTCTCGACGAGCACGTCGGCGCGCGCGACGAGCCTGCGGAAGATCTCCTTCGCGTCCTCTTCCTTGAGATTGAGCGTGAGCGACTTCTTGTTGGTGTTCTGCGCGAGGAACGACGTCCCCATCAGCTGCTGGTTCAATTCGGGTACGTTGCCCAGCTTGCGCGCGAGGTCGCCGCCTTCGGGGTTCTCGACCTTGATGACCTCGGCGCCAGCCAGCGCGAGGTGCAGGGTGGCAAACGGGCCGGCCAGGACATTCGTCATGTCCAGCACCCTGACGCCTTCCAGGAGTTTCATGAGTGCCTCGTCGGATTAGGCCCCGGCCCGCACGATCGTCGGGACAGGGCCGGTCTTCCAGAGTCGCCCGGTCATGTCGCGCCCGAAGAAGCGCGCGGCGTCCCGGGCCAGTTCGATAAGGACGTCCAGCTTGATATCCGGCCGGCGGCCCATCCGCTGCAGCATGTGGACGAGGTCCTCGGTGCAGACGTTGCCCCCGGTGACGGCGGTGAACGGGCAGCCGCCGAGTCCCGCGAACGCGGACTCGAAGAACGTCACGCCCGCGCGCAGCGCGGCGTACGCGTTGGCCAGGCCGAAGCCGTAGGTGTCGTGCAGGTGGCACGCGCACTGGATGCCCGGGTCGAGCGCGAGCACCGCGGCGAACATCCGCTCCACCTGGCCGGGGGTCGCGTGGCCCGCGGTGTCGGCCAGGCTGACCATGAGCAGCCCCTCGTCAACGAACCGGTTCACGATGTCGAGGACCCGCCGTTCCGGCACCACGCCCTCGAAGCCGCAGCCGAACGCCGACTGCACCGACACCTGCACGGTCGCGCCAGCGCCTCGAGCCGTCTTCGCCATCGCGACGATCCGATCGGCCGCTTCCGCCGTGCCCATGCCGGTGTTCTTGCGGCTGTGGGTGTCCGACGCCGACACCCCCATGCAGAGGTACTCCACGCCGCACGCGAACGCGCGCTCCATCCCCTTCTCGTTCAGCACGAGGCCGGAAAGCTGCGTGCGCGCCGGCTTGCGGCCGGGCTGCGCGAAGTGTGCGAAGAGCGCGTCGGTGTCGGCCATCTGCGGCACCTTCTGCTGGTGCACGAACGAGCCAACCTGCACGATGTCCACGCCCGCGTCGACGAGCGCGCCAATCCACTTGATCTTCTGCTCGGTCGGGACGGTCGTCTTCTCGATCTGCAGCCCGTCCCGGGGTCCCACGTCATGAATGATGATGTCGGCCATGTCACGCCCCTATCGCGGATCGGTGATGACGCCCGTCGCCGCGCTCGCTGCCGCAACGGCCGGCGAGCACAGGTAGACCTCCGATTTCGCGTTGCCCATCCGGCCCTTGAAGTTCCGGTTCGTTGTCGAGAGCGCGACCTCGTTGTCTCCGAGCGCGCCCTCGTGGACGCCCAGGCAGCAGCCGCAGCCGGGGTTCATGATGACCGCGCCCGCCTCGATGAGGTCGGCCAGGTAACCCTGCTTCAGCGCCTGGCGGTAGATCCGCCAGGATGCCGGGAACACCAGCATCCGCACGCCCCTGGCCACACGCCGGCCCCGGAGGAGCCGGGCCGCGATCTCGAGGTCGTCCAGGCGGCCGTTCGTGCACGACCCGATGACGACCTGGTTCACCGCGATGCCGCTGACCGCATCCACGGGCTTCACGTTGTCCACCGCGTGCGGGCAGGCGACCTGAGGCGCGAGCGTGGCGGCGTCGATTTCCACAATGCGGGCGTAGTCGGCGTCGGCGTCGGGGGCCACCAGGGTGAGCGGTCCGGTCACGCCCGCCTCTTCGCGCAGGTAGCCGGCGGTGACTACGTCGGCCGGCACCATCCCGGACGTCGCGCCCGCTTCGACGCTCATGTTGCAGAGCGTGAGGCGGCCCGACATCGGCATCGACGCGATGCCGCTGCCGTGAAACTCGATGACCTTGAAGTTCGCGCCCTCGGCCGAGAGCGCGCCGATCAGGTGGAGGATGAGGTCCTTCGGCAAAACCTGCGGGGAAAGCGCGCCCTTCACGACGACCTTGATCGTCGCCGGCACTTCGACGTTGAAGATAGCGCCGAACGACCACACGCCGGCCATCTCGGTCGCGCCGATGCCGAAGGCGAACGCGCCCGCCGCGCCGTGGCTGGTCGTGTGGCTGTCGGTGCCGACGATCACCTGCCCGGGCAGCGTGTAGCCGTGCTCCGGGAGAATCTGGTGACAGATCCCGCCCTCGTCGCCCCGGATGTCGTGGAACCGGCCGATGCCTTGGCTCGCCACGAATTCCCGGATCTTCTTCTGGTTCGTCGCCGTCTTCGATGTCTCCGCGGGGACGCGATGGTCGAGGACGATCGCGATCTTCGTCGGGTCCCAGACCCGCGGTTCGAGGCCGGTGCCCTGGTAGATCTCGAAGAACTGGTTCATCACCAGCGCCGCGTTCTCGTGCGACATGGCAAGGTCCACGGCCGGTTCCACCACGTCACCGACCGCGACCGACCGTCGCGCGGTGGCCCGGGCCAGGATCTTCTGCACGAGCGTCATGCCCATGGCGTGCACCCCCTTCACCGTGTTGGCGTACGGACCCGATTCTTCCGCACCACGGTCCCGCCGAGGCGGTTTCCAAGAGCATATACCGGGATGCCGCGAACCCGCCAAAGCGAAAACTGAGAGCAGATTGGCGCTCTACGCCTTCGGTTCTCCGGAGCCGGCTCGATATAGATATATGAGTGTTATACAGGCATATAATATGCTTGACAAACGCTAAGTATGCCCGTATATTGAATTGCAGATAGCGACTCCCGTCAGTCCGACGTGCGACTCTGCGCCAGGCTGACGCGGGATTCGACCGGAATCGAACGTGGCCCGACCAACCGGCGGGCCGATTTTCAAGGAGGCAGTGTCATGGCGATTGTTCGTTGGGATCCGTTCCGCGAGGTGTCGGAGATGCAGGACCGCATGGGTCGCCTGCTCGGCGAGTACTACGGCCGCCAGGGCGGAGACGATGTGATGCGGCGTGGCGCGTGGATTCCGCCCGTTGACATCTACGACAGCGGCAAGCACGAGTTGGTCATCAAGGCCGAGCTCCCCGGCATGAAGCGCGAGGATATTCAGCTGACGGTGGACAACAGCACGTTGACCATCGGCGGCGAGAAGAAGATGGAAAACGGCTCCGACGACGACCGTAGCCACCGCGTCGAGCGCGTCTACGGCACGTTTACGCGGTCGTTCTCGCTTCCGCCGACGGTGGACAGCGGGAAGGTCAGCGCCGAATACAAGGCTGGCGTCCTGACCGTCCGGCTGCCGGTGCGCGAGGAAGCCAAGCCGAAGCAGATCGAAGTGAAAGTCAGCGAATAGGCGACCCGAAGTCAGCTGGCAGCGCCCGCGCTGCCAGCTGAATTGGCTTGCACATTTCGTACCTTCGAGCTACCCTGAATGATTGTGGTAGATGAGAACCTGACAACCGACACGCAGCCAGAAGACGCCGACGCGCCGGCCCAGCCGTTCGTGAAGGTGGCTCCTCCCGACAGCCGTTTTCTCTTCGTTGACGTCGCCGCGCTGCGTGCCAAACAGCTGCGGCGGGGGGCGCGTCCGCGCCTGTCCGGGATGGGCGACGGTAGCGCCGAACCGTCTGCCGAGCACCCGCGCAAGCCGGAACGCGTTGCCATGGAAGAGGTTCGGCAGGGTCTGGTCATCTTCGAGGTGCTCGACAGCAAGCCGCAGCCATCCGGAGACGAGCCGTGACGCTCGCCGACCTGTGGAACGTCACCTACGGCGCCGTCGTCGGCATCGGCGGCATCGCGGTGTTCCTGCTGGTCCTGATGATTGGTTTCTGCCTGGCGCTCGACTGGACCAAGTTCAGGCCGACCCGGAAGTCGAAGGTGGTCAAGAGCCTGGACGAAACGGTCGGGGACGCCATCGTCTACCTGCCTCCCGGTGCCCCTCGCGGCCCCTCCGATCAGCTGGCCGGTTCCATCCGCGTCGCCTCCTGAAACCTTCCGTCTCGGCCACACGTAAGATCTGGTGACGGGCCGCTCGGCCCGCTCCGAGGAGGCTGAGATGATCGGGATGCTCGCCCTTGGCGGCATGTTCATGGCGGCGCTGCTCGTGTTCGCCGTCCTCGGCCTGGTGGCCGCTCTCATCAAGGGCGTGCTGATGCTCATCCTGCTGCCGGTGCGGCTGGCGATAGGCCTGCTCCTCCTCCCCCTGCGCCTGGCTGGAGGGCTGCTCGGTCTTCTGATGCTCCCCATCGTCGGTGTCGTGGGCATCCTCGCTCTTCTGGCGGCGGTCGTCGGCGGGGTTTTCGTGCTGGCGATGCCCCTGCTCCCGCTTGCCGCCGTCGTGTTCCTCGTGTGGCTGCTCGCGAGGGGGAAGACGAGGCCCGCGGCCGCATAGGGCGGAGTCCCCTGCTACACCCCGGGTTCCGCCTTCCACCAATCGGTCTCGCGCTCGAACGCGTCGGCCGTCTTCAGCAGCGTCGCCTCGTCGAATCCCCTCCCGATCAACTGAAGCCCGATCGGCAACGGCCCGCCGGCGAACCCGCAGGGGATCGAGACTGCCGGCAGGCCGGCCAGCGGGGCGCCCACCGTAAAGACGTCGGCCAGGTACATCTCCAGCGGGTCGTCGAGCCGATCGCCGAGCCTGAACGCCGCGCCGGGTGTCGTGGGCATCGCGACGACGTCCACGCGGACGAAGGCGTCGTCGAAATCGCGCCGGATCAGGGTGCGGCCCTGCTGGGCCCGGAGGTAGTACGCGTCGTAGTAGCCCGCGCTGAGCGCGTAGGTGCCGAGCATGATGCGGCGTTTCACCTCGGCGCCGAATCCCGCGGCGCGCGTCCGTTCGTACATGCCGGCTAGTGTGTCGGCCGGTGTCCGCGAGCCGTATCGGACGCCGTCGTAGCGCGCGAGGTTGGCGCTCGCCTCGGCCGTCGCGACGAGGTAGTACGCCGGGATGCCGTATTTCGAGTGGGGGAGCGCGATGTCGGAGACGACCGCCCCGCGCTCCCGCAACACGTCGAGGCTCCGTTCGAATGCGTCGAGCACCTCGGTGTCCACGCCGTGTTCGAGCACCTGTCTCGGAATCCCGACGCGCAGGCCGCGGACATCGCCGGTCAGCGCGTCCTCGTAGCGTGGCACCGGTCGCTGCGCGCACGTGGCGTCGGCCGGGTCGGCGCCGGCGATCACGTCGAGGACCAGGGCGGCATCGAGAGCGGTCCGTGCGAAGGGCCCGACCTGGTCGAGCGACGAGGCGAACGCAATCAGCCCGTAGCGGGACACACGGCCGTAGGTCGGTTTCAGGCCGAGCACCCCGCAGAACGCGGCGGGCTGACGGATGGACCCGCCGGTGTCGGAACCGAGCGCGAGCGGCGCGAAACCTGCGGCCACCGCCACGGCGGAACCCCCGCTCGACCCGCCAGGCGCTCGATCGAGCGACCACGGGTTGCGCGACGGGCCGAACGCCGAGTGCTCGGTGGACGACCCCATCGCGAACTCGTCGCAGTTCGTCTTCCCCAGGATGACAGCGCCGGCGGCGTCGAGGCGCGACACCGCGGTCGCGTCGTAGGGCGGCACGAAGCGGTCGAGAATTCGTGAACCGGCCGTGGTCCGCAGACCCGCCGTGCACAGGTTGTCCTTGACGGCAATCGGGACGCCGGCGAGCGGGAGCGGGTCGCCGCCGCGCGGCCGGCTGTCGATGGATGCGGCACGGGCGAGGGCGCGGTCCGCATCGAGAGTGATGAACGCGTGCAGCACGTCGTCGCGCGCCTGTATCCGCTCCAGGCACGCCCGGCACACATCCGTCGCTGACAGTTCGCGCTTCGCGACCGCGTCACGGATCTCGCGGCCAGTCATCCTCGGCGCCTCACGCATCTCCCAGCACCCTGGGCACCCGGAAGAGCCCGGAGGCCGTGTCCGGCGCGTTCGACAACGCGGCCTGGCGGTCGAGCGAGGGACGGGAGATGTCGGGGCGTTCGAACTGGACGTTGTCGAGGACCGAGGCGGTGGGCGGCACGTCGCGGGTGTCGAGTTCGGCCACCTGCCGCGCGTAGTCGAGGATGCGCGTCAACTGCCGCGAGTACAACGACTTCTCCTCGTCGGTCAGCGCCAGCCGGGCGAGGGTGGCGATTCGCTCGACGTCGCTGACGGTGAGGTCGTCGGGCATGTGTGATGCTAACACGGCAACGGTGCTACGATGCTCGGTACCATGCCCCTCCAACCTGTTCGGCCGGAGGCTGTCGCCGGGTCCTGGTACCCGGGCCGGCCCGCGGTGCTGGCCGCGGAACTGGACCGGTTCCTGTCGGAGGTCTCGGACACGCCTCCGGCGGAAAGCGTCTACGGCCTCGTCGCTCCGCACGCCGGGCTGATCTACTCCGGACCGGTGGCGGCCTGGGCCTATCGTGCCGTCCAGGGGGGCGCATACGACGTCGTGGTGCTCGTCGGCCCGTCGCACCGCGTCGGTTTCGAAGGTGTCGCTCTCTATCCGCGGGGGGCGTTCGACACGCCGCTTGGCCCGATTGCGATCGCCGAGGATGTCGCCGCCGCTCTCTGCGCCGCAGACCCGGTCGTCCACGAGGACATGAAAGTGCACGGTCCCGAGCACTCGCTCGAGATGCAGTTGCCGTTCCTGCGGCGGGTGCTGCCCACGACGCCCATTGTCCCGCTGCTGATGGGCCATCAGTCGGCGGGGACCATCCTGGCGCTCGGCGATGCCCTCGCCGCCGCGCTCGCTGGACGCCGCTCGCTGCTCGTCGCCAGCAGCGACCTGTCGCACTATCTCGACGCGCGCGTGGCGGCCGTCGTGGACCGCGAGGTCCTGGAGTGCGTCGGGCGGTTCGATCCTGAGGGGCTCATGGAAGCGCTGCGCGTGATGCCGGACCACGCGTGCGGGGGCGGCCCGATCGTCTCCGTCATGCGGGCGGCCCGTTCACTCGGGGCGCGCACCGGACGAGTGCTGCGCTACGCGGACTCGGGGGACGTGTCGGGCGACAAGAAGGCGGTGGTGGGGTACATGGCCGCCGCGTTTCTGAACTGAACAGGGGTCCACGATTCAGGGTCGTCCGCCTGGATCCACGCGGGGGGCGTTGCGGAGCGGCAGACCCGAGACGTGGCGTTCGCGGACGGGACTCGGACTCGCGGACTCTCATCTACCGGCCGAAGACCGATGAAGGGGACGCCACCCATGTTGACCTTGATCGAGCGCGGAGCCCTGCTGCGATTCGCCCGCGACACCATCGTGGCCCGTTTGACCGGCGCCGCGCCTCCGCCACCGGTCAGCCTCGACGACCCGCAGCACCACGCGGGCGCGTTCGTCACGCTCCACGTGAACCGCGAATTGCGCGGGTGCATCGGTTATCCGGGTTCCGAGAAGCGGCTTGACGAGGTCGTTGGGCACTGCGCGGTGGCGGCGGCCACCGAGGACCCGCGGTTCCCGCCGCTCACCGCCGCAGAACTCCAGAACCTCGATGTCGAGATTTCGGTGCTGACGCCGATCCACAGGGTCAACGACGTGTCGGAGATCGAGGTCGGCCGGGACGGCCTGATCATCCAGGACGGATTCCGAAAGGGCCTGCTCCTTCCGCAGGTGGCCACCGAGCACCAGTGGGACCGCGACACCTTCCTGTCGCACACGTGCCTGAAGGCGGGCGTGCGGCCCGACGCGTGGAGAACCGGCGCGAAGATCTTCAGGTTCCAGGCGGAAGTCTTCTCGGAGCGAGACGCGCCCGCACCCGGCCTCGCCGGAGGAGGGCCCGCAGCGCGTTGAGATTCGCCTCGTCGAGCGGGTCCAGGTCGACGCTCTTCGCGGGCCGGCCTTCCGTCTTCGGTGTCTCGAGGAGCATCGGCAGGTCGTCGAAACGCGGGTCGTTGAGCAATCGCCGGAACGCACCCAGCCCGAGCGTCCCCCTGCCGATGTGATCGTGCCTGTCCCGGCGGCTGCCGCGGGGCTTCTTCGAATCGTTCACGTGGAAGACGCGAAGCCGGTCCAGCCCCACGAGCGTGTCGAACGACTCGAACGTGGTGCGGTAGCCGTCCCGGCTCGCAAGGTCGTAGCCCGCGGCCCACAGGTGGCACGTGTCGAGGCACACGGCGACGCGCGGGTTGCCGTCGAGCTGCTCGATCATCAGGGCCAGTTGCTCGAAGCGCCACCCGAGCGACGTGCCCTGGCCGGCGGTGTGCTCGAGGATCACGAGAGCCCGCCCGCGGCGCCGCGTCCTCAACGCCTGGCGGACCGAAGCGGCGACCAGTCGGATGCCCCCTTCTTCGGTGCCGCTCGTGTAGCACCCCGGATGGATCACCACGCCCATCAGGCCCAGAATCTCCGCCCGGTCGATCTCCTCCCCGAGAGCCTGGATGGACCGGTCCCGCAGCGAGGGTTCCGCCGTTCCGAGGTTGATCAGGTAGCTGGCATGCGCGACGACCGGCCGGATGCACGCGCGTTCGACCTTGTCGCGGAAGCTCGCGACCTCCTCCCGTGGCAGCGCGCGCGCACGCCACTGGTTGGACGACTTGCTGAAGATCTGCAGCGCGGCGCAACCGTGGGCCACCGCGCGCTCCACGGCGAGCGGCAGGCCCCCGGCGATCGACATGTGTGAGCCCAGGCGCGGCATCGGCTATCCCGGCCCCAGTCCCTGATCCACGATGGCGCCGGCGGGAGACAACCTGACCCAGACGCCGAACGGGCTGGTGTGTTGCCGGCCGTCTCCGGGCGCGGTCGGCCGCTCGGCGAAACGCATGTCGTACCAGTGCACGGTGATGTTGCCATCGTGCTGCGTGATGGCTTCGGCCGCGGGGAACCGAGAAAAGCCGAGGAACACCTGGGCCAGCGGCGCGGTGGCCGCCTTGGCGACGATCGTGCCGTGCTCGTCCGGGAAGCTGACGACATCGGCATCGCGTCCGTTCCCGACCAGGTCGATCTCCTTGACCTGGAATCCACCGGGGACGCGCATGATCACGCGCCACCGGAACGGCGAGACCAAACTGGGGAGCGCGGCGGGGAGGGCGGCCGGATCACCCGCGTCCAGGTAGTGAAAGACCTGATCCCCACGCCCGTTGGACGCCGGCATGGCCACCTCCTGCATGGCGATCGCCTGGTTCAGGGCGACGGCGTGAGCGCCGGCGCGCAGCGCCAAGTCGCCCCCCATGAAGGCCAGCGCGACGAAGGCGAGCCGGATCTGGAGGGCCGGCCGCACGAGCGCCGCCGCCAGGCAGGCGGTGAGGACCGCCCACAGGTAGACGTCGACGATCGGCATCCAGTCCACGCCGAACCAGGTGTTCCGAAACGGGCTCAGCACGCGGGTGCCGTACGACGTGGTGAAGTCCAGGGCGATGTGGCTGAGCACTCCGATGGTTGCGATCCCGACGAGCGCAGGAAAGGTCGCCGAACGGCCGCCGCGACCCGTCGCCCGCTGCACGAGCCACACGATGCCGGCCGTTGCGACCGCCAGCGCCAATCCAAGGGGCCCGTGCGTCGGCCCGCGGTGCGCGGCCAGGTAGCTCACGCGCCCGCCGGTCAGCGCTGTCAGCACTTCGATGTCGGGGATGTTGGACGCGACGATGAGCGCGGCCGTCGAACCGCGGCCGGCGCGACGAAGTCCGGCGTTGGCGAGCGTGAGGGCGAGCAGGGAGTGGGTGATGTTGTCCACGGGTCACGAGGGCCGGCAGCCGGTGTCGCGGTGCCACCACCCCTCCTGCCATGATACCGCGTGTTATCGTAACGGTGATGGAGGTCTACCTGGTACCGACCGCGCCGGATCGCTACGAGCTCTATTGCGAGTCGGCCGCGGACCACGTGCCGCCGCCCATCGACGCGTCGAGCGGATTCTGGAAGCGGCTGCAGGAGAAGTTCGGCGCGGTGCTGGCGGCGGTGGAGCGCGAGCAGGACCACGCCCCCTCGGGGCCGTCCTCGTCCGCACATCCCGCGGGGATCATGTCGCGCCTTCGCGCGCGGGTCCTTCGCTGGCTCGCCGAACGCATCGCCGAGCAGCGGCTGCTGTGGAAGCTGCGCGGTCAACTCGAGGTGCGCGCGTTCTTTCCGGCTGACATCGACGCCCCGCGCGCCCTGGAGATCGTCTGCCGGTGCCTGAGCACCGACGCCGGCCGCCATCAGCGCTGGCTGGTCATCGACACGATTGGCCTCCTCTTCTCGCTCCTCCTGATTCCGCTGCCGGGTCCGAACGTGGTCGGCTACTACTTCACGTTCCGGGTGGTCGGCCATTTCCTGGCCGTCCGAGGGGCGCGCCAGGGGCTCAAGGCCGTGACGTGGCAGATGGAACCGAGCGCGCTGCTCGCGGAACTCGCCGGCCTCGAACGCCTGCCCTCCGCCGAGCGCGCGTCGCGCGTCCGGGCGATTGCCGACCAGCTCGGACTGTCGCGCCTGGCGCGGTTCTTCGAGCGGACCTCGGTCGAAACCGCGTGATATACTCCAGCTCACCGTGAAGCTTCGCGAGCTATCCGAGCGCCTCGGCTGCCGCCTCGACGGGGACGGTGACGCCGATGTCCAGCGGGTGGCCGGCATCGAACAGGCGGGCCCCGGCGACATCACGTTCCTCTCCAATCCACGCTACGCGGCGTCTCTCGCGACGACACGGGCCTCGGCGGTGATCCTCGCCGAGAACGCGCCTGCGGTGACCTGCGCGGCGCTCCGCTCGCCAAACCCCTACCTGGCATTCGCCCGCGCGGTCGGACTGCTGACTCCGGCGGTCGCGCCGCCGTCCGGGATCCACCCGCTGACGTCGATCGCCGCCACCGCGAGGCTCGGCGATGACGTCTCGGTCGCGGCGTTCGTCTCGATCGACGACGATGTCACAGTCGGGCGCGGTGTGGTCATCGGCTCGCACGTCTCGATCGGCCGCGGCGCGACCATCGGAGACGGCTGCCGTCTCCACGCCCGCGTGTCGGTCCGCGAAGGCTGCGTGCTCGGCCAGCGGGTGATCGTGCAGGACGGCGCCGTGATTGGCAGCGACGGCTTCGGATTTGCCAAGCGCGAGGACGGCACCTACGAGAAGATCCCCCAGCCGGGCATCGTCGTCATCGAGGACGACGTCGAGGTCGGCGCCAACGCGACCATCGACCGCCCGGCGGTGGGAGAGACGCGAATCTGCGCCGGCGCGAAGATCGACAACCTGGTCCAGGTGGCGCACGGCGTTCGTGTCGGTCGCAACACGCTGTTGTGCGCACAGGTGGGCATCGCCGGGAGCGCGACCATCGGCAACGACGTCGTGCTCGCCGGGCAGGTTGGTGTCGCCGGTCACCTCGAGATCGGCGACGGCGTGACGGCCACGGCCCAGACAGGCATACCCAACTCCGTCGACGCCGGCACGCTGATCTCCGGCTATCCCGCCATCCCCAACCGCGACTGGCTGAAATCCTCCGCTCTCTTCCGCAGGCTGCCCGAGTTCAGGAAATCGCTGAGCGACCTGGAGGCCCGGCTGTCGGCCCTCGAAGGGCGCCTCGCAGGGCAGCCATAGCGCGCCCGTCCGGCCCAGGCGCGCGATGGCGATGTGCCATAATCCCCGTATGCTCGCCGCTCGTCGGGTGCGCGCTGGCGTCACGGCCGTATTGGGCCTGACGGCCTTCGTCCTCACGGCTGACGCCGCCGTTCGTCCGCCGAAGATGCGCTGCGAGACCGCGACGCTGCCGAACGGGCTGACCGTGGTGCTGCTCGAGGATCACTCGACGCCCATCGTCCACGTGCAGGTCTGGTATCACGTCGGGTCGAAGGACGAGCGTTCCGGCCGCACCGGGTTCGCGCACCTGTTCGAGCATCTGATGTTCGCGGGCTCGAGGAACGTGCGGCCGGAGGACCATCTTTCGATGATCGCCGGCGTCGGCGGCCAGGCGAACGCCTACACGACCGAGGACGTCACGGTGTTCTGGGAGACGGTCCCGGCGCAGTATCTTCCGCTCGTCCTCTGGCTCGAGGCCGACCGGATGGCGTCGCTCCGGGTGGACAAGGAGACGTTCGAGCGGGAGCGGCAGGTCGTGAAGGAAGAGCGCCGGATGCGGGTGGACAACCAGCCGTACGGCACCCTGACGGAGACGATCTACAGCCACACCTTCACCGTCCATCCCTACGGGCACGCCACGATCGGCAGCATGAACGACCTCGACGCCGCTTCGATTGACGACGTGCGGGACTTCTACCGGACCTACTACGTGCCCGGCAACGTGACGCTCGCGCTCGTCGGCGATTTCGACCCGAAGCAGGCGATGGCGCTGATCGCCCAGCACGTCGGCGCCGTGCCCCGGTCCGACCGCGCGATCCCCCGCGACATTCCGAGGGAGCCCGAGCAGGAGGCGGAGCGTCGCGTGTCGCTGCAGGAGAACTGGCCGCTGCCGGTGGTCGTCATCGCGTATCACGTGACGTTCGACGGCCATCCGGACTCGTATCCGCTGCACGTCGCGGCGAAGCTCCTGTCCGACGGCCAGAGCTCGCGCATCTACCGCGCGCTGGTCTACGAGAAGGGGATGGCGCTGACCGCGTACGGCGGCGCGAACACCGTCGAGGATCCCAACCTCTTCTTCGCGGTCGCCGTCGTCCAGCCGGGCCACGGCCCGGGCGACGTGGAGCGCGCGCTCGTCGCGGAACTCGACCGGCTCAGGAACGAGCCGATCACCGACCACGAACTGGAGCGCGTGAAGAACCAGCTCGCGCGCGACTACATCATCGGCCGAGAGTCCGACAAGCAGAAGGCGACGCAACTGGCCCACGCGATCGTGATCCACAAGGGTGACGTGACGACGGCCGACGGCGAGTTCGACCTCCTCATGAAGACGACGGCGGCGGACGTGCAGCGGGTGGCGCGGACGTACTTCACGCCGAGGAACCGCACCGTCCTGACGATTCTCCCCGGCCAGCCGCGGCAGTAGCGGCCGCGGCGGATCCGGCCGCACGGAAACCAGCATGCTCCAGCGTTTCTTCCGCGCCGCGTTCGTCTCCGCCCTCGTGGCTGGCGGCTGGCCCTCGCCCGTCCTCGCCCAGGCGGCGAGGTGGCCGTCGAGCTCTCCGCCGCGGCCGCTGCCCGCCCGCGAAGTCAGATTCCCGCTCTACCAGTTGAGGACCCTGCCGAACGGCATGCCCGTGGTCGTCGTCGCGCACAACGAACAGCCGGCCGTCAGCGTGAGGGTGATCGTCCGCGCCGGCGGGGCGCAAGATCCGGCCGGCAAGCCCGGCATGGCCGCGATGGTCGCGACGCTGCTCGACCAGGGCACGACAACGCGGACGGCGCAGGAGGTGGCGGACACCATCGACTCGGCAGGCGGCGAACTGGAGACCGGGGTTGGCCGCGACCTGTCGTTCGCCAACGTGACCGTGATGAAGGACAGCCTCGATCTCGGCATCGGCCTGCTCGGCGACGTGATCCGCCGGCCAGCCTTCGCCCAGGAGGAACTCGATCGCCAGCGGCAGCAGGTGCTGGCAGCCCTTCGCGTCAAGTATCAGGACCCGGAGTACGTCGCGGATGTCGTGGCTGACCGTCTCGTGTACGGCTCCCATCCGTACGGCCTTCCGGGGAACGGCACGCCGGCGTCGGTCGAGGCGCTGACGCGGGAGGACCTGGTGCAGTTTCACCGCCGCTACTTCGCGCCGAACAACTGCATCCTCGCCGTGGTCGGCGACGTGACCGTCGAAGAGGCGATGGCGGCGGTGACCAGGGTGTTCGGCGACTGGCCCCGCCGGCAGATTCCCGCCGAGACCGCGGTCGACCCGCCGAAGCCGTCGAAGCGCGTCGTGGTCCTCGACAAGCCGGACGCCGTGCAGACGGAGATCCGGATGGGGCAGATCGGGATCCGGCGCAAGAACGACGACTTCACGGCCGTGGACCTGGCGATCCGGATTCTCGGAGGCGAGGGCGCCAACCGCCTCCACCGCGTGTTGCGCACCGACCGCGGGCTGGCATACAGCGCGTCGGCCGACGTGGAGGCCTTGAAGAGGGCCGGCGAGTTCATGGCGCAGACCAAGACCCGATCCGAGGCGACCGCCGAAGTCGTGCGCCTGATGATCGACGAGTTCTGGAGGCTCCAGCGCGAGCGTGTCGGCGACGGGGAGTTGGCCGACGCCAAGGCCTACCTGACCGGACACTTTCCGCTGACGATCGAAACGCCCGACGACATCGCCGTGCAGGTCCTCAGCACCCTCTTCTACGATCTACCGGTCGATGGACTGCAGACCTTCAGGCAGCGGGTCAACGCCGTCACCGTGGACGACGTGGAAAGCGTGGCCGCGAGGTACCTCCGCCCGGCGGACCTGTCCGTGGTGCTGGTGGGCAACGCGGCGGCGTTCCTCGATCAACTGAAACGGGCCGGCATCAACCGCGTCGAGGTGATTCGCTTGTCGGACCTCGACGTGACGGCGCCCGATTTGAAGCGAAAGGACTAG
>Ga0209048_10000199_pt1 | contig 64575 bp, 67 predicted proteins | sample FrelakmetCRP12CR_FD_187146 | JGI IMG/M metagenome (GOLD analysis project Ga0209048, IMG submission 187146) | Freshwater lake sediment microbial communities from the University of Notre Dame, USA, for methane emissions studies - CRP12 CR (SPAdes)... | ecosystem: Environmental > Aquatic >...
CTTGCACAATGTTGCCAGCAAGCAATGGCCCCTGGGGTTTACAAATTAGGGTCAGGAGGTAACCCGATCCGCATCGAACACCGCAGGCAGCGCCAAACTGAACCTTAGAAATGAAGAAGAACCTAGAACTCGAGCTGTCGGCCCTTCTCCAACGCCGACTCTACGCGCTCGCGCAGGATACGCAAGCGGCCGCCGACATCGGTTTCGAGAGTGGTGTCACGCTTGCGGAATCTGATCAGCTCGTTCGCCAGATTGAGCGCGGCGATCACCGCGATTCGATCCAGACCGACGACTTTCCCGCTGTCGCGAATCTCACGCATCTGCGAATTCAAGAACTCCGCCGAATCGAGCAGGTCCGAACGCTCCTCCATCGGGCAGGTAATGTGATACTCCTTCTCGAGTATGCGCACGCTCACCCGCGCCTGGGTGTCGTTCATGCCAGCTCCATCGATTTCAGCCGTCCGATCATCGCTTCGACCCGCGCCCGCACCTGTTCGTTCTTGTGCAACAGATTGGCGCGCTCCGAGGTGAGCGTCTCTTGCCGCTGCCGAAGCGCCCGATTCTCTTCCTTGATCTGGTTCAACGTGGCGACCAGTTCCTCCAGCCGCTTTTCCAGGCGTTTGAGCTCGAGGTCCACCGGGGACTTTGGATTGCCTTCGTTCATAGAGCGCCAATATAGATCGCTGCATTGCGCAATGCAAAGGGTTGAGAACGGCCCCCGGGGACGGCTTACGCGGTATCATTCGAAAAATGATGGCGGATATCCGATTCGAAGACTTCGAGGACGTTCTGGCGGCCGCCAGAAGCCTCGCCGACGCGGCCGAGGCGCACGGGTCCTTGTGCGGCGCGCTATGCTCGATGGCACCCTATAGCCTGCAGGACTGGATCAACGAGATCCTGCCGGACGGCACCGCACTATCCGAGGAATCGGCGGCCATGCTCGAACGGGTGTTCACCGCGACCGCCACCTCGTTCGGCGAACAGGGCATGCAGTTCGAGCCCTTGCTGCCGGACGACGAGCAGCCGCTCAACGGGCGGGCAAACGCGCTGGCCCTGTGGTGTACCGGATTCCTGTATGGCCTGGGCACCGGTAAAATCGCCGATTTGGAGGGGCTGAACGGCGATGTCGGCGAAATCGTCCGTGACTTCACCGAGATATCGCGGGCCACGGGCGATGATGCCGAGGCGGACGAATCGAACGAACAGGCCTATGCGGAGCTGGTCGAATTCATCCGCGTTGCCGCCCAAGTGGTGTTCGAGGAACTTCTGCCCTTGCGCCGACAGGTCTACCAGACGACTCAGCAGCGGCTGCACTGAGGAGCCTGCCTGATGGATCGCAAGGAGTTCGCGCGCCGCCGCCGCCAGTTCATGCGCATGATCGGCAAGGACGCGATCGCGGTGCTGCCGGCGGCTCCCGTGCGCCACCGCAACGGCGACATCGAGTACGCCTACCGGCAGGACAGCCACTTTCACTACCTCAGCGGATTTCCCGAGCCCGACGCCGTGGCGGTGCTGGTGCCGGGACGGGCCCAAGCCGAATACCTGCTGTTCGTGCGCGAACACGACGTCTTGCGCGAGTCCTGGGACGGCGCGTGGGCCGGCACCGACGGCGCGGTGGAGCGCTACGGCGCGGACGATGCGTTTCCGATCGCCGACATCGATGAAATCCTGCCGGGGCTGATGGAGCAGCGGCAGCGGATTTTCTACTCCATGGGCGTGCACCTCGACTTTGACCCGCGCATGCTGGCGTGGGTGAGCGCGATCAGGGTGCAGGGGCGTCAGGCAACGGGCGCGCAACAGGAATTTGTCGCCTTGAGTCATGTGCTCGACGACATGCGCCTGTACAAGAGCCGTGCCGAGCAGGCGAGCCTGCGGCGCGCCGCGCACATCGCCATGGGCGCACATCGGCGCGCCATGCGCTTCGCCCGTCCCGGGCGCATGGAATACGAGGTGATGGCGGAACTGGTGCACGAGTTCCGCTCGCACAATGCGGATATGTCCTACCAGCCCATCGTCGGCAGCGGCGCCAACGCATGCATCATGCATTATCGCGACAACAACCAGCGCCTGTGCGACGGGGACTTGCTGTTGCTCGACGCCGGCTGCGAACACGACTATTACGCCTCCGACGTCACCCGCACTTTCCCGGTGAGCGGCCGGTTCACGGCGGCCCAGCGTGCGATCTATGAATTGGTCCTCGAGGCACAACTGGCGGCAATCGACAAGGTGCGGCCGGGAAACCATTGGAACCAGCCGCACGAAGCCGCGGTGCGCGCCATCACCCAGGGACTGATCAAACTCGGCCTGCTCAAGGGCTCGCTCGCAAGGCTCATCAAGGAACAGGCCTATCTGCCGTTCTTCAGTCACCGCACCGGGCACTGGCTCGGACTCGACGTGCACGACGTGGGCGACTACAGGGTCGGCGGAGAATGGCGGGTTCTCGAGGCCGGCATGGCGCTGACCGTGGAGCCGGGCATTTACATTCGCCCCTCGCCCCGCGTGCCCAGGGAGTTCTGGAACATCGGTGTTCGCATAGAGGACGATGTATTGGTGACCGACGGCGCGCCGGAGGTGTTGACGGCGGCGCTCGAAAAGACTCCCGAAGCTCTCGAGCGCCTGGTGCAGGCGGGGTGAGGCGAATGGGCGCCGACGCGAACGACTCGTTCGATATCGCCATCGTGGGCGGCGGCATGGTCGGCGCCAGTCTCGCGGTGGCGCTCAAGGGGCTACAGGTGCGGGTGGCGTTGATCGAGGCCGTGCCGCACGACGCGGCATCGCAGCCGAGCTTCGACGAGCGCACCACGGCGTTGTCGAACGGCAGCCGCTGCATTCTCGAAACCCTGGGCGTGTGGCCGGCGGTGGCGGCCGCCGCGACGCCCATCGCCAAGATTCACGTGTCCGATCAGGGCCACTTCGGCTTTGCGCGCATCGATGCGGCGGAGCAGGGCCTGCGGGCGCTCGGCTACGTGGTGGCGAATCGCGCACTGGGCGCCGCCCTGTGGTCCACGCTCGCCGACCAAGGGGATTTGCGCGTGTACTGCCCGGCACGGGTGTCGCGCCTCACTGCCGGCGAACAGGCGGTGGAGATCGGCGTGGCGGAGGCATCCGGGGCCGAAACCTTAATCAGGGCGCGATTGGTGGTCGCGGCCGACGGGGTGGAGTCCGCGGTGCGCGCGGCTTTCGGCGTTTCCGCCGCGGTGCGCGACTACGATCAGACCGCGGTCATCACCACGGTGCTGCCGCGAAACTTTCACCAGCATGTGGCCTATGAGCGATTCACCGCCAACGGTCCGCTCGCGTTGCTGCCGCAGAACGACGGCCGCTGCACCCTGGTCCTGACGCTCCAGCGTTCGATGGCGGAATCGGCGATGAGATGGTCGGATGAGGAATTTCTGGCCGAAGTGCAGAGGCGCTTCGGATTCAGGTTGGGCCGATTCCTCAAGGTGGGCCGCCGGGTCGCCTATCCCCTCGCTTTGACGCGCGCCAGCCGCACCAGCGCGGGACGCTGCGCGATCATCGGCAACGCGGCGCAGGGACTGCATCCGGTCGCCGGGATGGGATTCAACCTGGGTTTGCGCGATGTGGCCTGCCTCGCCGAACTGGTCGCAGAGCATCTCGCCCTGCATCCCGGGAATCCGGAGTTGCGGGATTTCGGCGCGAGCGGCCTATTGTCGGCGTACGACGCCTGGCGCGCCGCGGACCGCGGCGAAATCATCGCCTTCACCGACGGATTGGTGCGGCTGTTCGCAAACCCACTGCGCGCGGTGCAGCGGCTGCGCAATCTCGGTCTGTTGGCCTTCGATTTGCTGCCGCCCGCGAAAGCGGCGTTGTCGTCGCTGAGCACCGGAGCCGCCGGGCGGATACCCAAACTCGCGCGCGGGGTTGCGCTCGGGGCCCCGCTGTGAGCCGCGATTTCGACGTCGTGATCGTCGGCGCGGGAGTCGTCGGCAGCGTCATGGCGAGCCTGCTTCTGGCGCGCAAGCAAAGCAGCCCGGGCCGGGTGGCGATCGTTGCCGAGCGCCTCGCGGCGGCCCCGGGTGCCGCCGGCACGGGCGCTGCGCTCGCCGCGGACTGGGATCTGCGGGTGTTCGCCTTGAGCCGTGCCTCGCAGCGGCTGCTGCAGATGTGCGGAGCCTGGCAGGGCCTGCCGCCGCAGCGAGTGTTCGCCTATGAGCGCATGTGCGTGTGGGACGAGAGCGGTACGCCGCAGGGGCCGGGATCGCTGAGTTTCGATTGCGCCGAAATCGGCGAAGCGAATCTCGGCCACATCGTCGATGGGCGCGAATTGCAGGAGTCCTGCCTGCGGGCGGCGGCCGCAGCCGGCGCGGTGCTCATCGAGGCCGAGGTGCGCGAGATCGCGCTGAGCGATGGCGATGCGCGGCTGCACCTCGCCGACGGACGCGAGTTGCGCGCTGCCCTGCTGATCGCGGCCGACGGCGCCGAATCGAAGACCCGCGGCCTCATCGGTATTGACGTCGCCGGCCATTCCTATCATCAGGATGCGCTGGTGGCCCATGTCCGCAGCGAGAAGCCGCACCGGAACACCGCCTGGCAGCGATTCTTGTCCACCGGGCCGCTGGCGTTGCTGCCGCTGCCGGACGGCCGCTCGTCGATCGTCTGGAGCGTCGCGCGGGCCGAGGCCGCGCGTTTGCGAATTCTCGATTCGGCGGCGTTCGCCGAAGCGCTGCGCGCGGCGAGCGGCGATGTGCTTGGGGAGCTCGCGCTCACCACGCCGCTGGCGGGTTTTGCGCTCAAATTACAGTATGCGGTCGACTATGCGCGGCCGCGCGCGGTGCTGCTCGGCGATGCCGCACACGCGGTGCACCCACTGGCGGGGCAAGGGCTGAATCTTGGGCTGCTGGACTGCGCGTCGCTCGCCGAGGTGCTCGACTCGGCCGGCGCTGCCGCGCAGCTCGGCGAATACCGGCTGCTGCGCCGCTACGAGCGCTGGCGCAAAAGCGAGAACCTGCTCGCCGCCACCGCGTTCGACGCTTTGGAGCGGCTGTTTTCGAACGCCAATCCGGCGCTCGCGCGACTGCGCACCGCCGGACTCGATTCGGTGCGCAAGCTGCCGTTCCTCAAACGGCAGCTCGCGAAGCGCGCGCTCGGATTGAGCGGCGACATTCCCGCCTTCCTGCAGACCGGGGTCATTCCGACAGCCGATCGATCTTGGCGGCGCAGATGAAATCGTTCTGCGACAGACCGCCGATCGAATGGGTGGTGTAGGTGACCCGGCAGCGGCCGTAACCGACTTCCAGGTCGGGGTGGTGGTCTTCCACGTTCGCGATGTGCGCGATCGCATTGACGAAACTCATGGTGCGGTGGAAATCCTTGAACTTGAACGCGCGCTTCAGGCTCTTGGCGTCGGCGGCGATCTGCCAATCGCGGTGCAGCTGTTCACCGAGCCTCTCGGCCTCGGTCCGATTCAATGGCGCCACGCCGCCTTCGCAGGGAACGCATTTTTTGCCGGACAGATCGTTCACGACGAGCTCCTGTGATAGGTGCGCTCGACGTAGCGCTCAACCAGCTCCTGGAATTCCTCGGCGATGCGATCGCCTTTGAGCGTGACTGTCTTGGCGCCGTCTTCATAAACCGGTGCCACCGGATTCTCGCCCGTGCCCGGCAGGCTGATGCCGATGTTGGCATGCTTGCTCTCGCCCGGGCCGTTGACCACGCAGCCCATCACGGCGACCGTCATGTCCTCGACGCCCGTCCGCTGTTGGCGCCATTGCGGCATTCGATGGCGGATATGGCCCTGGATCTTCTGTGCCAGCTCCTGGAAATAGGTGCTGGTGGTGCGGCCGCAGCCCGGACATGCGATCACCATCGGCGTGAACGCACGCAGCCCCATGGTCTGCAGTATTTCCTGCGCGACGATGACTTCCTGGGTGCGGTCGCCGCCGGGCTCTGGCGTCAACGACACCCGGATCGTATCGCCGATGCCCTCCTGCAGCAGCACCCCGATGGCGGCGGTCGATGCCACGATGCCTTTGCTGCCCATGCCGGCCTCGGTGAGCCCGAGATGCAGCGGGTAGCTGCAGCGCGCCGCGAGGTTGCGGTACACCGCGATCAAGTCCTGGACGCCGCTCACCTTGGCGCTGATCACGATCATGTTGTTACCGAGCCCCAGGCTCTCGGCGCGCTTGGCGCTGTCCAGGGCCGATACCACGATCGCTTCGCGCATCACGTCGAGGGCCGGCCGGGGTTCGGCTTGCTTCGAATTCTCGTCCATCATGCGGGTCAGCAGATCCTGATCAAGGCTGCCCCAGTTCACGCCGATGCGCACCGGTTTCCGGTGCCTGCACGCGGTTTCGATCATTTCGGCGAATTGCGGGTCGCGTTTGCTGCCCCGGCCGACGTTGCCCGGATTGATGCGCAGCTTGGCAAGCGCCTGCGCGCAGGCCGGATGCGCTCTCAGAAGCTTGTGGCCGTTGAAGTGGAAATCGCCGACCAACGGCGTGCCGACGTTCAGGGCGTCCAATCGTTCCCGAATGTGCGGTACGGCGGCGGCCGATTCGTCGTTGTTGACCGTGACGCGCACCAGTTCGGATCCGGCGCGCGCCAGCGCTTTGACCTGCGCCACCGTGCCTTCGATGTCCGCGGTATCGGTATTGGTCATCGACTGCACCACGATCGGGGCGCCGCCGCCGATGGTCACGTCGCCGACTTTGACGGCGGATGATTTTCTGCGTGATTTCATGGCGCCCATTCTACCTTGCCGGCGGGGCGTACCGCACGGGCGCGCCGCCTCGCGGCAAACCGGCATAATGCGGGCGTGACGGCAAGAATCATCTACTCCACCGGGATCGGCGGCCTGTGCCCCAACTGCCGCCGTGCGCTGCGCGAATGCGTATGCCCAAAAGGCGCTCCGGGCGTGCGAACGCCGAGCGCGGTGCGCGTCGGCCGGGAGACCAAGGGCCGGGCCGGCAAGGGGGTCACCACGGTGACCGGGCTTGCGCTCGCGATCGCGGAAATCGAGGCGCTCGCCGCCAAGCTGAAAAAACGCTGCGGGTCCGGCGGGACGGTGCGTGACGGGGTCATCGAAATTCAGGGCGATCATCGCGACCTGATCGTCGCGGAGCTGATCAAATCGGGCTGGCCGGCCAAGAAATCGGGCGGCTGAGGGCGCGCCGCGGATCGTGTATCATGCTCGCATCGCGAGAAGAGCTGTCTGGAGAGCGTCCTTATTTCACGAAGGACCGCCGAAGGCGCAACCGCCCGGAAACGCTCAGGCACATGAACTACAGTCTCTAGCGATCTCTGGAGAGCGGTCGCGCCGACGACGGCAAAGATCCACCGAAGGGGAGCAGCGCGCATCCGTGCGCTCGATCTCTCAGGTCACAAGGACAGAGGGGCGACGAGCGCCGGTTGGCGCCCGCCGTATCTCTAACCTTACGTTCGCAGCGAGGTTGCGATGGGCCTGAGAACTCCGCTCTACGACACCCAGCTTTCGCAGGGCGCCAAAATCATCGACTTCGGCGGCTGGGACATGCCCTTGAGCTTCGGCTCGCAGCTCGAGGAACACCACGCGGTGCGCCGGGATGCGGGCATTTTCGACGTGTCGCACATGTGCATCGCCGACTTGAAGGGCGCCCGCACGCGGGAATTCCTGCGCTTGCTGCTGGCGAACGACGTTGCAAAACTCACAGCTCCCGGACGGGCGCTGTATTCGTGCATGCTGCTGCCCTCGGGCGGCGTGATCGACGATTTGATCGTCTACTTCATGACCGAATCATGGTTCAGGTTAGTCGTCAACGCCGGCACACGCCGCACGGATCTCGCGTGGATAGGCGAACACGCCGGCCCGTTTGGGGTGGAGGTGCTCGAACGCACGGATCTCGCGATGCTCGCGGTTCAGGGCCCGAACGCGATCGCCAAGACGCTGCCGCTGATGGCGCCGGCGCGGCGCGACGCGGCGCAGAGGTTAGCCCGCTTCAGCGGCGCCGAATTCGACTCCTGGTTCGTGGCGCGCACCGGATACACCGGCGAGGACGGCTTCGAGATCATGTTGCCCGCGGCGCAGGCCGCCGCCGCCTGGAAGGCGCTTTCGGCCCAGGGCATCGCGCCCGCCGGATTGGGCGCGCGCGACACGCTCCGTCTGGAGGCGGGCATGAATCTCTACGGCAACGACATGGACGAAAGCCGCCATCCTCTCGAGTCCGGTTTGGCCTGGACGGTGGCCTTCGAGCCCGCAACCCGTAAATTCATCGGCCGAAGCGCGCTCGAGCGAGCGCGCGAAGCCGGCCACCCGGCGCTGGCCGGCTTGCTGCTCGAGGATCGCGGGGTGCTGCGCAGCCACCAGCAAGTCAGCGTCGCCGCCGCGGCCGGAGCGCTGGCGCCGGGCGCCGCGGCCCCGATCGGGGAGGTCACCAGCGGCACTTTTTCGCCGACGCTGAATCGCGCTATCGCGCTCGCGCGCCTCGCGCCGGGAGCGGGATCCCGGGTGCTGGTGGACATTCGCGGCAAAGCGCACGCGGCACGCGTCGTGAAGCCGCCGTTCGTGCGCAACGGCAAGATCTTGGTGGGCATTTGATCAAAGGAGAGCGAGTGAGCAACATACCGGGTGATTTGCACTACACGCGAAGTCACGAGTGGGTCCGGCGCTTGCCGGACGGACAGTTGGAGGTGGGCATCACGGATCACGCCCAGGAGGCGCTCGGGGACCTCGTGTTCGTCGAAGTGCCCCAGGCGAAGCGGCGCGTGAACGCGGGAGACGCGTGTGCCGTGATCGAATCCGTCAAGGCCGCGTCCGATGTCTACAGCCCGGTCACGGGCCAGGTCGCCGCCAGCAACGATGAGTTGGCGCAGCGTCCCGAATTGCTCAACAGCGATCCTTACGGAGCCGGCTGGCTGATGCGCGTGGAGCCCGACACCTCGGCCACCGCCGAAGCTTTGCTGACGGCGGCCGAGTACGCGCAATTCCTCGACCAAGCCGGGTAGAGGCCATGCCGTACATTCCGCACACCGCCGACGACATCGCCCGCATGCTGCATGTCATCGGCGCGAAATCGATCGATGAGTTGTTCGACGAGATTCCGGCCGCTCTGAAGACGGCGGCTCTGCACGGCGTGCCGCCGGCACTGTCGGAAATGGAGGTCGGGCGGCTGCTCACCGAGCGTGCCTCGCGCGACGGCAGGCCGCTGAATTTCATCGGTGCCGGTGCCTACGAGCATCACATTCCGGCTCCGGTCTGGGCCATCGCCACGCGCGGAGAATTCTATTCCGCCTACACCCCTTACCAGGCGGAGGCGAGCCAGGGCACGTTGCAGCTGATCTACGAATACCAGTCGATGATGTGCGCATTGACCGCCATGGAAGTGTCCAACGCGTCCTTGTACGACGGCGCCTCGGCATTGGCCGAGGCCTGTCTGATGGCGGTGCGCGCCAATCGCAGCTCGGAATCGCGCCGCATCCTGCTGCCGCGCGCGGTGAATCCGGCCTATGGCGACGTGGTGAGAGCCCTCACCCGCAATCAGCACCTGGAAATCGAAGCGGTAAATTTCGATCGCCGCGAAGGGCGCGTGCCGCTGCGCGCGCTGCAGGCGCACGAGGGGCTGGATTGCGCCGCGCTGGTGCTGCAGCAGCCCAATTTTTTCGGCAACCTGGAGGAAGTGGACCAGCTGACCGATTGGGCGCATGCCCACAACATGCTGGTGATCGCGGTGGTGAATCCGACCGCCCTGGCGCTGCTCAAGCCGCCGGGCGAGTGGGGCGGTTTGTCGGGCGGCACCCGCGGAGCCGACATCGTGTGCGGCGAGGGGCAGCCGCTCGGCGTGCCGCTCGCCTCGGGCGGACCCTACTTCGGCTTCATGGCGACGCGCATGCAGTACGTGCGGCAAATGCCGGGCCGAATCGTCGGCGGGACCCTGGACACCGAAGGCCGGCCGGGTTTCAGTCTAACGATGCAGGCGCGGGAGCAGCACATTCGGCGCAGCAAGGCGACCTCCAACATCTGCACCAATCAGGGACTGCTGGTGACCGCGGCGACGATCTACCTGGCGCTGCTCGGCGCCGCGGGACTGAAGCGCGTTGCGGCGGCGAGCGCGCAGCGCACCGCGCAGTTGGTGCACGCGCTCTGCCGGATCGACGGCGTTTCCGCGGCTTTTGACGCGCCGCGGTTTCACGAGGCGGTGCTGCTCCTGGACCGCCCGGTGGCTCCGGTGATGGCCGCGCTCGCCGAGCGCGGAATCGCGGGAGGGTTCGATCTGCACGCGAGCCATCCGGAGCTGGGGGCTGCACTGCTGGTGTGTGCGACCGAAACCAAGACGGATTCCGACATCGACGCGTATGCGCAAGCGCTCGCCGATGTCATGCGGCCGTCGTACGCTGTGCGCGGCGCCATTTGAGGGGATGCAACATGGGCGATCTGAACTTACGCGAGCCGCTGATATTCGAATTGAGCAAGCCGGGCCGCCAGGCGCGGAGCCAATTTCCGCCGCAGGGATCGGCCGAATCGGCCGCAATGCTGGAGATTCCCGAGCATCTGCGCCGCGCCGCGCCGCCGCTTCTGCCCGAAGTCTCCGAGCTGCAGGCGGTGCGCCACTACACGCGCCTGTCGCAGTTCAATTTTTCGATCGATACGCACTTTTATCCCTTGGGCTCCTGCACCATGAAGTACAACCCCAAGGCATGCAACAGCTACGCCATGTTGCCGGAATTCCTGTCGCGTCATCCGCTCGCACCCGAGCCGCAGGGCTTCCTCGCCTGCATGTTCGAGCTGCAGGAAATGCTCAAGGACATCACCGGCATGCAGCGGGTCAGTCTCACGCCCATGGCCGGCGCGCAAGGCGAGTTTGCCGGCGTCGCGATGATTCGCGCCTATCACCGCGAGCGCAACGACGCGGCGCGCCGCCAGATCATCGTGCCGCAGGCCGCACACGGCACGAATCCGGCAACCGCCGCGATGTGCGGCTGCAGCGTCACCGAGATCGCGTGCGACCGCAACGGCGACATCGACATCGAAGCGTTGAAGGCGGCGGTGAGCGGGGAGACGGCGGCGATCATGCTCACCAATCCGTCCACCTTGGGCGTGTTCGAGCACAGAATCGAGGAGGTCGCGCGCATCGTGCACGACGCGGGCGGACTCTTGTATTACGACGGCGCGAATCTGAACGCCATTCTCGGCAAGGTCCGCCCGGGTGACATGGGCTTCGACGTCATTCACATGAATTTGCACAAGACCTTCTCGACGCCGCACGGCGGCGGCGGCCCCGGTTCGGGCGCGGTCGGGGTCGGTCCGCGCCTCGCGCCGTTCGTGCCGATTCCGCTGGTGGGCAGGGACCAGGATCGGTATCACTGGTTGACGGAGCGCGACGTGCCGCACTCCATCGGCCGGTTGTCGGGGTTCATGGGCAACGCCGGCGTCAACTTGCGCGCCTATATCTACATGCGGATGTTGGGTCGCGAGGGCATGGTACGGGTCGCCGAATTCGCGGCGCTGAACGCGAACTATCTGATGAAGCGCCTGATTCAAACCGGCTACGAAGCGGCATATCCGATGCGCCGCGCCAGCCACGAGTTCATCATCACCCTGAAGCAGGAAAACCGTCGTTATCAGGTCACGGCGATGGACGTGGCGAAGCGGCTTCTGGATCTCGGGTTTCATGCGCCGACCACCTATTTCCCGCTGCTGGTGCCCGAATGCCTGCTGATCGAGCCGACGGAAACCGAAACCAAGGAAGAGCTCGACCATTTTTGCGACGCCATGGCGGTCATTCGCCGGGAAATGGAACGCGAGCCCGAGAAACTGCGCTCCGCGCCGCATACAATGCCCGTTCGGCGGCTGGACGATGTACGAGCCGTGAAACAGCCCGATTTGGCATGGAAGCCCGCAGCTTGAATGATTGAGCGAGACAAACCCACCGGAACGGCGCGCCTGCGGCTATTCTATGCAAAGTTTCCGCCACGCGTGGCGGGAAGAGGCCGCTTTTCGTCAGGAGCTGTGCGTGGCGGCATTGGTCATTCCCTGCGGCCTGCTCCTCGGCCATTCCGGGGTCGAACGGGCGCTCCTGGTATGTCCGATGCTGCGGATTCTGGTTATCGAAATACTGAACAGTGCGGTCGAGGCGACCGTGGATCGCGGCCGCAGGGAGCGCAACACGCTCGCCGACATGGCCATGGACTCGGCGGTTGTCATGCTCAGTTTCGCGATTCTGGGAACCGTTTGGTTCCTGATCTTGTCCGATCACGGACATTGAAAGTCATCTGTCTCGCAAGTCTCTTACAAGGATCGGCATGCCGCGTACGTCGTTAGTGTTCTCGTTTCTATTGCTGGCCGGCCGGGTTTTGGGTGCCGCCGCGCCGGGCGCGCCCGCTTTTTTGCCGGGCGAAGCGGGCAACAACGCCAATTGGGCACAGACGCTCGAGCGCATCGCCTCGGGAGTGGTGACGATTCAAATCGACAGCACCCGCGCTTTCGACACCGAATGGAACACGACCGCGCAGGCGACCGGATTCGTCATCGACGCGAAGCGCGGACTCATATTAACGAACCGGCACGTGGTGACGCCGGGCCCGGTGACCGCGCAGGCCATTTTCCAGAATCGCGAGGAAGTGCAGCTTTACCCCGTGTACCGCGACCCGGTGCATGATTTTGGCATCTATCGCTACGACCCTGAGAAATTGCGTTTCATCAAACCGGCGGAATTGCCGCTGTATCCCGCGGGCGCGGTGATCGGACGCGAAATTCGCGTGGTGGGGAACGATGCCGGCGAACAGCTGTCGATTCTCGCCGGCACGCTCGCGCGTCTGGACCGTCAGGCTCCGGAGTACGGCTACGGCAAGTACAACGATTTCAATACCTTCTACTACCAGGCGGCGTCCGGCACTTCCGGCGGCTCTTCGGGCTCGCCGGTCATCGACATCGAGGGACGGGTCGTGGCGCTCAACGCCGGCGGCGCAACCGGCGCGCAGTCGAGCTTCTATCTGCCGCTGCCCGCTATCGCGCGCGCGCTAAAATACATCGACGCCGGCAAGCCGGTGCCGCGCGGCACCTTGGAGACGGTGTTCAAGTACACGCCCTACGACGAATTGCGGCGTCTGGGACTCGATGCTGCAACCGAAGCGCGCATGCGCGGCGCCTACCCGAAGCTCACCGGGATGCTGGTGGTCGATGAAGTGCAGCCGGGATCCGCCGCGGACGGCATCTTGTCGCCGGGCGACATTCTGGTCGCCGTCGATGGCAGGCCGGTGCCGGAGTTCTTCGTCTTGGAAGACGTGCTCGACAATCACGTCGGTCAGGAGGTCAAAGTCGAGGTTCAACGCGGCGACCAAAGCCTGCGGCACGCGCTCGAGGTGCAGTCCTTGAGCGCCATCACCGCGGATGAGTACCTGGAATTCGGCGAAGCGGTCGTGCACACGCTCTCCTATCAGCAGGCGCGTCACTACAACTTGCCGATCAAGGGCGTGTACGTCGCCAATCCGGGCTATGTATTCGGCAGCGCGGGCATACCGCATGGCGCGCTGATCAGTTCGTTCAACGGCAGAAAAACCGAGACCCTCGCGGATTTCGAAGCCGCATTGGCCAATCTCGCGGACGGCGAGCGTGCGGCGGTCCGCTATGTGACGCTCGAGGATCCGCGCGCGACCCAACTCAAGGTGGTGCGCATGGACCGGCGCTGGTTTCCCGCGCGCCACTGCAAGCGGGACGATGCGCGCGGGATCTGGCCCTGCGTGGATTTGAGTGCGGGGCCGGCGGCGGCGCCGCTCAAGCCGGCATCGACGGAATATGCGAAGAGCGGCGATCCGCGCGTAGATCGCCTGGCGCCGTCCATGGTCTTGGTGACCTTCGACATGCCGTATTCGGCATCGGGCGTCACCGAAAAGAACTACCACGGCACCGGCGTGATCGTGGACGCCAAGCGCGGCTTGGTGGCGATCGACCGCAATACCGTGCCGCTGGCGATGGGCGATGCGCGTCTGACGTTCAACGGCACGGTCGAGGTGCCGGGCAAGGTCGAATTCATACACCCGCTGCACAACCTGGCCATCGTCTCCTACGATCCGAAGTCGATCGGCGACACGCCGGTGCGCGCCGCGACCCTCGTCAGCAAGGATCTCGTTCCCGGAGAGGACGTGTGGGTGGTCGGCCAACGCAGTGACTCCAAAATCGTTTCGCAGCGCACCCAGGTTGCGAGCGTCGATGCGGTTGCCTTCCCGCTGTCGCGCACCCTGCGCTTCCGGGACAGCAATCTGGAGGTGGTGAACCTGGTCAACGCACCCGGGGATATGGACGGGGTGCTGGCCAACGACAAAGGCGAGGTGCTGGCGCTGTGGTCCAGTTTCGCCTTCGAATCGCAGCACGAGCTCGAGCAGCTCAATCGCGGCATCCCGGCCGACCTGGTCGCGCAAATGATCGATGTGGTCGAGGCCGGCCGGCCGCTTTATTCGTTCGACGCGGAATTCAAGGTGCAGTCGCTCGCCGGCGCGCGCAGGCTTGGTCTGCCCGACGCATGGGTGCGAAGCTTCGAGGAGCACGACCCGCAGCACCGCCAGGTGCTCGCCATCGACCGGCTGGTCGCCGGTTCGCCCGCCGCGGCACTGCTCGAGCCCGGCGACCTTCTGCTCGCGGTCGACGGCAAGGTCGTCAATCGCTTCCGCGAGGTGGAGCGCGCCGTTCAAAGACCGGAGGTGTCGGTCACGGTGTGGCGCGACGGCGCGGAGAAGACTCTGTCCCTGAAGACAAGCGAGCTGAACGGCCGCGACATCGATCGGGTGCTGATCTGGGCCGGAGCGACGCTGCAGGCTCCGCACCGGGCGATGGCGGCGCAACGCGGAATCGCGCCGTACGGCGTATTCGTCTCGTTCTTCTTTTACGGCTCGCCAGCCACGCGCTACGGGCTGTATGCCGGCAGGCGCATCACCGAAGTCGATGGGCAGCCGACCGCCGATCTCGATGCCTTCATCAAGGCGGTTCGCGGCAAACCCGATCGGGCCTCATTGCGGCTGAAAACCGTCGCTTGGAACGGGCAGACCGACGTCATCACGCTCAAGCTCGACAATCATTATTGGCCGGCCTACGAGCTGGTTCGCGGCAGCGACGGCAGCTGGACGCGCACCGCGCTCGACCCCGCCCAAGCGGCCGTTGCGCGCGCACCTTGAGCGCGCCGTTCGCGATTTCCCCGGCCGTGCGCACGCAGCTTGCGGAAATATTGGCGATTTACAACGAGGTGATTCGCAATACCACCGCGGTGTATTCGGACGAAGAGGTGACGCTCGCGAATCGCGAGACCTGGTTCGAGGCGAAAGCGGCCGGCGGCTACCCGGTGCTGGTTGCGCACGACGGTTCGGGCGTCCTCGGATTCGGCACCTTCGGCGAGTTTCGCGCATGGCCGTGTTATCGCCACAGTGTGGAACACAGCGTCCATGTGCGCGCCGATTGCCGCGGCCGTGGTGTCGGCCGGGCGCTCATTCTGGCGCTGCTCAAGGCGGCGGCGGGCGTGCGCAAGCATGTCATGATCGGGGCCATCGACGCGGACAATATCGTGTCCATCGGCCTGCACCAAAGCCTCGGTTTCCAACCGGTGGGTCATTTGCACGAAGTCGGGTTCAAGTTCGGGCGCTGGCTCGACCTCCGGTTCCTGCAACGGCGCATTTGATATCATGAGCCAGTGGTAAGAGCGACACAGACCGAAATCGAAGAGGCCGTCGAAACGCTGCGCGCCGGCGACCTGGTGGCATTCCCGACCGAGACCGTCTACGGGCTCGGGGCCAATGCCTCCAATCCCGCCGCAGTGCGCAAAATTTTCGAGGTCAAGGGCCGCCCGGCCGACCACCCGGTGATCGTGCACCTGGATAACCCGCGCTACCTGCACCGCTGGGTGGCGGACCTGCCGCCGCCCGCCGAACGCTTGGCGGCCCTGTTTTGGCCCGGCCCTCTCACCTTGATCCTGCCGAAGGCGGAGAACGTCAACGACATCGTCACCGGCGGACAAGACAGCATCGGCATTCGGATCCCCTCGCATCCGATGGCGCAGCAGCTCTTGACCGCCTTCGGCGGCGGCATCGCCGCGCCTTCCGCCAATCGCTATGGACATCTCAGTCCGACCAAGCCCGAGCACGTGCGGGACGAGTTCGGCGATGCGGTGCGGATGATCCTGGACGGCGGAGATTCGCCGATCGGTCTCGAGTCGACGATCGTGTCGTGCATCAACGACGAGGTGCGTCTTCTGCGCCCCGGATTCATCACCCGCGCGCAGGTCGAAGCGGCGGTCGGCGAATTGGCGGTCGGCGGCAGCGCGCCGCGCGCTCCCGGCGACCGGGCGCTGCATTACGCGCCCTCGACACCGCTCGAGATCGTGGCGTCCGACGATTTGGAGGCGCGCGCAGGCGAGATGGTGGCGCGCCAGGAAAAGGTGGCGGTTCTGGCGATGCGCCCGCCGCTGCATACCACGCGTTTTATGACGTGGATCAATGCGGGAAAAAAACCCGACGCCTATGCTCACAATCTTTACAATCATTTGCGCACCCTGGACCGTGCCGGCTGCGTGAGGATCCTGGTGCAGGAATTGCCGCAGGGCGAGCGCTGGGCCGCAATTCTGGACCGCTTGCAGCACGCGAGCGGAATGCGCGAGGATCCGCTCGAATTGAGCGCGGGTTGAATGAGAGCTGATCAGATGGCCAAGGCATCCGGAGTTACCATATTGCGCGCAGCGGGTTCGCAGGAGCTCGATCCTGCGGCCGACCCGCACGCGCCGGATTCGATCAAGCATCTGGTGGAGCGCTACGGATCGCCGCTGTTCATCATCGATGCGGGCCGTGTGCGCGCCCAGTACCAGCGGCTCGCGGCGGCATTGCCCGGAGTGGACCTGCATTATGCGGTCAAGTCATTGCCGCACGCGTCGGTCGTCGACATTCTGAGCGCGGCGGGAGCCTATTTCGATCTCGCAACCAACGGTGAAATCGAGCTGATGCGCCGTCTCGGGGCGATGCCCGAGCGCTGCATTCATACCCATCCGATCAAGCGCGACGGCGACATCCGCACGGCGTTGTCGTTCGGCGTGACGAAATTCGTCGTCGACAACCCGGACGAGCTGCGCAAATTCGTCAATTTCAGAACCCGCGCCTCGCTGCTGATTCGGGTCGCCTTCCGCAGCGACGCGGTGTGTGACTTTTCCCGAAAATTCGGCTGCGAGCCGGATGCCGTTGCGGATCTGCTGGCGCTCGCCGCTAAGTTGGGCGTCAAGGTCGAGGGACTGTCGTTCCACGCCGGTTCGCAGGCGTCCGGGCCGGCCATGCACGTCGAGGCCATCGAGGTGTGCCGCGGCCTGATCGGCCAGGCGGCGCAGCGCGGGCACAAGCTCGAGCTCCTCGACATCGGCGGCGGATTTCCGGTCGATTACCTCAAGCCCTCGATCCCCATCGAGGAATTTTGCGCGCCCATTTGCCGCGCCTTAAGTTTGCTCGAGCCGCCCATGCGCATCATCGCCGAACCGGGGCGCTATATTTCGGCGCCGGCCGCCGTGGCGGTGTCCTCGGTCATGGGTTGCGCTTTGCGCGATGGGCGCTGGTGGTACTATCTCGACGACGGCGCGTACGGGAGCTACAGCGGCCAGATGTACGATCACGCAGCCTATCCGATCGAGTGTCTTGTGCCGGCCGGGCCCACCTTTCCGTCGGTGCTCGCCGGACCGACCTGCGACGGCATCGACGTCATCAACGAGCACATGCAACTGCCGAAACTCAAGAACGGCGATCTCATCGTCGGGCGCTCGATGGGCGCCTATACCTGGGCCTGTTCCTCCGAATTCAACTTCTTTCCCCGCCCCACGGTGCTGACCCTCGATGGCGGCCGGTTGTGGCGAGAGGGGGTGGAGCGGTGACCCAGTTCGTGACCTGGAGCCGCCGGCGGGTGCTCAAAGCCGGCACGCTGGCCGCGTTCGCGTCGGCGGCCGTGGTGTGGGCGCCGCGGACCCGGGCGCAGGCGCAGGAGTCCGCGCCGGTCAAGCGTCTGGCACTGCGCAACCTGCATACGCCGGAGTCGATCGAACTGGAGTTCTATCGAGGCGACGCCTACATTCCCAGTGCACTCGCGGCCGCTCAATTATTTCTGCGGGATTATCGCAACGGCGAGCAGCACCCCATCGACCCGCCGTTGTTCGACACTCTCTACGACGTGGCGCGGCGCCTGGGTGTCGACCCGGTTTTTGGCGTGATCTCGGGCTATAGGTCGCCGCAGACCAACGAACGGCTGCGCGAACGCAGCAACGGCGTGGCGCGCCACAGTCTGCACCTGGAAGGTCGCGCCATCGATGTGCGCCTCGAGGGCGTCGATTGCGCGGATCTTGCCGCCGGAGCGCTGGCCTTGAGCCGCGGCGGCGTAGGCTACTACCGCAGATCCGATTTCGTGCACCTGGACACCGGCGCTTTGCGCACCTGGCGCGGCTGATTGAGAAAGGCGCGGATGCGCTCAAGTTCCTCATCGAGCCCGGCGCGGTATGCGCGGTCCCGCGGCGCAACGCCGCTGACGTAGCCGAACTCGGCGGCGAGCGAGCCGCCGGCGAGGCGCAAATTCCCCCAACCGATAATGCGTTCGTGCCACAGGAGAGGCAGGGCGTAGTAGCCCAGCGTTCGCTTCGCCGCGGGCGTATAGGCTTCGAATCGATAGCGCCAATCCCAAAAGATCTCGAAACGATGCCGGTCCCACACCAAAGGATCAAATGGCGTGAGCAAGCGCACGCCCTCATCGGGCCGCCAGCGGGCCGATGCCGGGTTTTCCGCGGCGGGCCAATACCAGACGATGCCTTCGGCACGCGAGCTGGCGAGACGCTTCCTTGCCCGCTCGAGCGCCGCCGCTCGATGCTTCGCCCATTGCGGCGCACCGCCGCGCAGCAGGCTCAACAGGCGGCCAAGGCTGCTCGCCGGCAGCGGCGCATAGGTATGCACGATCACGTCGACCAGCGCGTCGATGCGGGCGGCGGCGGCTGAATCGACCGCGGGCGGCGCGCCTCTCTCTCGCAGGGCGTACACGCGGATTCCGCCGTCGCGGCGCGCGACACGCAGCATTCCGCGATAGTGCATCTCGTCGAGCAGGCGCGTGGTCGCGTTGGACGAACCGCCGAACCAATTCGTGACTTTGCCGTGCGCAAAGTGCGCGTCCACGGCGCGCGGATGCGCGGTGCCGCATTCGCCGACGTACGCGAGCAGCGCGCGGGCCTTGCGTTCGCGCCCCGGGCTCCACGCGGATTGCGGCCGACGCGGATGCATGAGGTCGTGCAGGGCGCGCGGCAAGAAGCCGTAATTGACGAAGAAGTCCTCTTCGAGCGGCAGGCGCGGGTAGCGGCGCTCGAGGTCGCCGGCGCAATACCCCGCCACGCGGTGGCGCAGCGTGAGGTCCTGGGCGCGGGCCGGAGCGCGGATCGGATCGGCCTGCACGAAGCCGAGTTTGTCTATCGCGCGTCGAAGCGTGGTCGGTTTGAACAGCGATCGGGCGATCGCATGGCGGCGCAGTTGACCGAGGGTGATGGGCATGTGCCGATGATAGCTCGGCTAGCGTGCGGCGGTGCGGTGCGCGCGCCGCGCATCCAGCAACTGTTCCAGGCGCTGGTCGTGACCGTAGATGTCGTCGAAGAACAGAATGTTGCCCTGTTCGGTGGCCATCGCGGTGCCGTAGACGATGAACACGCGGATGCGGTTCTTGAGCGTGACGATGACCGGTATGTCGCCGTTCATGGCCGCCAAGATCCTCTCGCGGGTCCATTCCGGTGAATCGCGCAACACATACTGCGCGAGCGCCATCGGATCGCTCACCCGCACGCAACCGTGGCTGAAGTCGCGCCGCGATTCGCCGAACAGCGCCTGCGCCGGGGTGCCGTGCAAATACACGTTGTAGCGATTCGGCAGCATGAATTTTACCAGCCCCAGCGAATTGTTCGGACCCGGCTTCTGGCGCACGCGCAGCGCCCCCTTGGCCAGCAGTTCGACGTTTTCCGGGGAATTGGGCATGACCGTCGCCGCGTCGCCGCCGCCGCGCACGATCTGCATCTGGTGCCGCTCGATGCTGGCCGGATCGCGGCGCGCGGCCGGGACGATTTCCTTGCGCGCGATGTCGTAAGGGACGTCCCAATAGGGGCGAAATACCAGATAGGTCATCTCCGCGCTGAAAACCGGGGTCTGGGTGGCATGGAAGGCCTTGCCGACGATGACATCCATTTGGCGGATGCTGGCTTCATAATCGCTGGTCGACTCGAAGGCGAACAGACGGAATTGTGGAATGTTGACGATGATGGGCGCGCTGTCGAGTTCGGTGGGCAACCAGCGCCAACGTTCCATGGTGAGCTCGATTTGACGCACCCGAAAGCTCAAGGGGCGCGAGAGCTGCGCGAATGTCGCCCGCCCCAGAACGCCGTCCGGCTTCTCGCCGTGCCGGGACTGGAAATGCTTCAGGGCGTCGACGAGCGCCGGCGACAGGGATTGCGGCGGCACCGGCACCAGCTGCGGCAACGGCGGTAGTGGCGCCGGGCCGGGCGCGGCATCGCCAAGCGCCGAGAGCAGCCGCTGGAGCTGTGGGGCGCCGGCATAGGCAGCACCGGGCTTTACCGATTTCGCGGGCAGCGGCGGCAGCCTGCTGAGGCCGTCCTCGTTCGCCAGCGCTCGATAGCGCGCCAGCTGTTGCTTCAACAATGCGTAGTGCCTGAACCGCGGTTCGAGCGCATCGAGCGCGGCCGGCACGTTGGCGGCGGCGGCCACGCGCTCGAGTGTCGCCGGCAGGTCCAGATCGATCCGGTCGACCGCCAGATTGTGTCCGGCCGCGGCCGGATCGACTCGGCCGTAGTGCAGATCGGATATGAATTGACCGCCGGTGAGGGTCAATTCGGCATCGAATGCGGCCCACTGCGCCGGATCGGTGACGGACTGTGTCGCGCCGGTCAGGGCGGCCAGCTGGTTCGCCAGCCGATCGAGCGGATAATCCTCGGGGTCCAAACCGCGTTCCGCGCATTGCCGCAGCTCCCGCAGCAGCGAAATCGCCTGCGCGGTCGGCTTTGCGCCGTCGCTCCACAGCAGCGGATCGTGCGGCGCCGCCTGCACAGGGGCCGCCGATGCAACCGCCGCGACAAGGATGGTCAGCGCGCCCGCAAAGACTCGCAATTCAAGTGCTCCCGTGTTTCATTTGCTACGATCCGCCGAATGACGACGCACCGTACATGGATCATTCCCTAAATGAAACCCACGCTTCCGCGCGCGACCGCGATACACCGCATGGTGGAGCGCTGCCGCGCGGGCGCTGCGCAGGGCCTGGTGGCCAAAATGCGTACCGGCTGGGTGGTGCTGGGCGAGCGGCAGGTATTTGCCGGCTATTGCCTGCTGTTGGCCGATCCGGTGGCAGATCATTTGAACGCGCTCGGCTCGGCGCATCGGGCGCAATTTCTCTCCGACATGGCGCTCGTCGGCGATGCGATCCTGGCGAGCACCGGCGCGATCCGCGTCAATTATGCGATATTCGGCAACGTCGAACCGGCGCTGCACGCGCATGTGTTTCCACGCCGGGCGACCGAGCCCGAGGCGACTCGCACGGCGCAGCCCTGGGCGTTCGACTGGAATCTCGCGCCCGCCTACTCGGATTCCATGCACGGTGAGCTGCGAGCGCGAATCGCGGCGTATATTGAAGAGTTCTCCGCCAAGGCGATTGCGCTCTATCCTTGAGGTGCGCGTCGGTTAGAATGCGCGCCTTCTCCTAAGCTGCGCCAATCCTATGAGCGAGTTTGCCGAATTGCCCGTGCTGCGCCTCAAGCGCAACGAAGACCGCCGGCTGAACGCCGGCCATCTGTGGGTGTTCAGCAACGAAGTGGACGCGCAGCAGACGCCTCTGCCCAAGTTCAAGCCCGGCGATTTGGTGCGGGTGCTGGCCCACAACGACCGTGCGCTGGGATTGGCCTACGTCAATCCGCAGTCGCTCATCTGTGCGCGGTTGCTCGGCACTTGGAAAATTCCCGACGCCGCGTGGTTTGCGGCGCGCATACGGATCGCTCTGGCGTTGCGCGAACGGCTGTATGCCGAGCCGTACTACCGCCTGGTCTACGGCGAAGCCGACGGACTGCCGGGGTTGGTGATCGACCGCTACGGCGCGCAAAGCGTGGTGCAAATCGGCACCGCCGGGATGGAGCGGCTCAAATCTCAAATTCAGGAGGCGATCCTGCAGGTGCTCGACTGTGAAACGCTGCTGTTCAAGAACGACGGCGCCGCGCGCGAACTCGAGGGTTTGCCGTCCTATATCGAGGCGGCCAAGGGCGGCATCGATGAATACGGGTCGGTGGTCGAGGAGGGCTTGAAATTCGCCATGCCGCTCGCGGCGGGACAGAAGACCGGATGGTTCTTCGATCAGGCGGCCAACCGGCGTGCGTTGAGAAAATATGTTCGCACCGGCGCGCGGGTGCTGGATGTGTTCAGCTACGTGGGCGCCTGGGGAATACGCGCGGCGCGCGACGGGGCTGCGGAGGTGATCTGCGTCGACAGCTCGGCGCTCGCGCTCGAACTGGCCGCGAAGAACGCCGAGAGCAACGGGCTCGTGATCGCCACGCGAAAAGGGGACGCGTTCGCGGTTCTCGAAGGCCTGATCGGTGAACGCGCCCGGTTCGACGTCGTGATCGTCGATCCGCCGGCGTTCGCCAAGCGAAAAAAAGACCTGCCGAAGGCTCTGGCCGCATACAAGCGGCTGAATCTGCTCGCCATGCAGCTGCTGGCCGCCGATGGGATCCTGGTATCGTGCTCGTGCTCCTATCACGTGAGCGCGCAGGACCTGGAGGATGCGATCGCCAAGGCGGCGCGCGGCGCCGACAAGCACGTGCAGCTGCTGGAAATGGGCGGGCAGGCGCCGGATCATCCGGTGCATCCGGCGATTGCGGAAACCCGCTATCTCAAAGCCTATTTCTGTCGCGTGCACGACAGTTTAAAGTAGCGCGCATGCTCACCTATCCACACATCGACCCCGTAGCCATTTCCATCGGGCCGCTATTCGGCATCGGTCCGTTGCGCATCCATTGGTACGGCATCATGTACCTGATCGGGTTCACCGCGGCTTGGTGGCTGGCGCGATACCGCGCGCGGCAACCGGGGTCGACCTGGACGCCGCTCGATATCGACGATCTCATTTTCTATTGCGCCGTCGGCGTCATCGCCGGCGGACGCACGGGTTGGTGCGTGTTCTACGGCCACGATGTCATTGCGGAGAATTGGCTGAACGTTTTCCACGTTTGGGACGGCGGCATGTCGTTTCACGGCGGCATGCTCGGCGTGCTGGTGGCGACGCTGCTGTTCGCGCGCGCCAAGGCCAAGCATGTGGGCGATGTGCTGGACTTTGTGGCGCCTCTTCCGGGTATCGGCTTGATGGCGGGGCGCATCGGGAATTTCATCAACGGCGAGCTTTGGGGCAAGCCGACCGACCTGCCGTGGGGGTTCGGGGTGCCGAATGCCGAGGGCGTGTTGATTGCGCGGCATCCATCGCAGCTTTACGAGTCGGCCCTCGAGGGTCTGGTGCTGTTCCTGGTGATCTGGTGGTTCACGTCCAAGCCGCGGCCGCGCCTGGCGCCCCTGGGCCTGTTCCTGCTGGTGTACGGATGCGCGCGTTTTTCGGTCGAATGGGTCCGGCTGCCGGACGCCAACATCGGCTACCTGGCGGGCGATTGGCTCACCATGGGGATGCTGCTGACCATGCCCATGATCCTCGGCGGCGCCGCGATGATGATTTACGCCTATCGGGCGGGCCGGCTCAGCGGCAATATGCGCGCCGCCAAGGCTTGAGGCGGGCTGCCGGGGTGCGTCAATATCTCGATTTCCTGCGCCACATACGCGAGTCCGGAGCGCGCAAGGAGGACCGCACGGGCACCGGCACCCTGAGCGTTTTCGGCCACCAGATGCGCTTCGAACTGAATGCCGGCTTCCCGCTGGTCACCACCAAGCAGATGCACCTGCGCTCGATCATCTACGAACTGCTGTGGTTTCTGCAGGGCGACACCAACGTCAAGTTCCTGCGCGACCACAAGGTGACGATCTGGGACGAATGGGCGGACGAGCGCGGCGATCTGGGTCCGGTGTACGGCAAACAATGGCGCAGCTGGCCGGCCGCCGACGGGCGCACCGTCGATCAGCTCGCCCTTGTGCTCGGGCAGATCAAGAATAATCCGAACTCCAGGCGCTTGGTCGTGAGCGCCTGGAACGTCGGCGAACTCGATAAAATGGCGCTGCTGCCGTGCCATGCCCTGTTTCAATTCTATGTGGCCGGCGGCCGCCTGTCGTGTCAGCTGTACCAACGCAGCGCCGATGCGCTGCTCGGTGTGCCGTTCAACATCGCCTCCTACGCGCTGCTCACGCACATGGTGGCGCAGCAATGCGACCTCGAGGCCGGCGAGTTCATCTGGACCGGTGGCGATTGCCACCTCTACCTCAATCACCTGACCCAGGCCGACCTGCAACTGTCGCGAAACCCGTATGCGTTGCCGCGCCTCGAGATCCGGCGCAGACCGGCGGACCTGTTCAGCTATGCGTTCGAGGATTTCGGCGTCCAGGATTACCGGCACCATGCGGCGATCAAAGCGCCGATCGCCGTTTGAGGGTTCATGAGGAAGAAGCGTGTGCACAAGCTGCCGATGATCGAAGTTCGCCACTCACCCATCCACGGTCATGGCGTATTCGCGCTGCGCCGGATCCGCAGGGGCACGCGCATCGTCGAGTATCTCGGCGAGCGCATCAGCCATGAGGTAGCCGACCAGCGCTACGAGGACAAGGGCTCGCGGGACAATCACACCTTTCTGTTCACGGTCGATGCCAGGATTGTCATTGACGCCGGCGTCAACGGCAACGAGGCGCGCTACATCAATCATTGCTGCGATCCGAATTGCCAAAGCATCAATGTGGCGCGGCGGATCTTCGTCGAATCCATCCGCACCATTCAGCCGGGCGATGAGCTCGCCTACGACTATTCGATTCAGCGCGACCTGGACGATGCGCCCGACGTCGATGAGGTGTTCGCGTGCCGCTGCGGCGTGCAAGGCTGCCGGGGCAGCATGCTGGAGCCGCCGCCGAAGCGCGCCGCGCGCGGACCCGTCAAATCCAAAAAAGCGCGCCGCCGCAAAGCTCGGCGCCGCGCGCCGCAATGACGGATATCGATCTTCGCACCCGCGATTTCGCGGTGCGCGACGAGTTCCTGACGCCGCAACAGGTCGGTGCGCTGGTCGGTTGCGTCGAAATGCGCCGCGAACGCGGCGATTTCGTCGCGGCACGCATCGGCGCCCCTCGCTCGCTCGAGCGCCGGGCGGAGATTCGCGGCGATTCGATTTGCTGGTTGACCGAACCGCTGTTTGCGCCGGAGCGCGAACTCCTTGAATCGCTCGAGGAGCTGCGTCTGCAATTGAACCGCAGCGCCTTTTTGGGTCTGTACGAATCGGAGTGGCACTACGCCTGGTACCCGCCGGGAGCCGGCTATGCCCGCCATGTCGATCGGCCTCACGGACGCGACCAGCGGCGGGTGTCGCTGGTGCTCTATCTCAACCAGCGCTGGCAATCCAGCGACGGCGGCGTGCTCAGGATATTCGCCGACGACGGACGCCACACGGATATTGAGCCGGTGGGCGGGCGGGTGGTCGCGTTTGTGACCGAGCGCCGCGAGCATGCCGTGATGCCGACGAACTGCGGCCGATTGAGCCTCACCGGCTGGTTCCGCGGCCGCGAACCATTGGCGTCGCGCTAGCGGGCTGCGCGCCGCCGGCGTATAAATTCGTATGGAGTTGATCGTTGCGGCGGCGGAGAACGATGTCATCGGGCGCGGCAACCGCCTGCCGTGGCGGCTGCCGGGGGATTTGCGCCGCTTCAAGGCGCTAACCCTCGGTAGCTGCGTGCTGATGGGCCGCAAGACCTACGAGTCCATCGGCCGGGCCCTGCCCGGGCGGACCAATCTGGTGCTGAGCCGCTCGCGCGCGTTCGCTCCGGTCGATTGCACCGTGGTCGCGACCCTGGAAGGTGCGCAAATCGCGGCCGGCACGGCCTCCGCGCTCATGGTGATCGGCGGCGCGGAGATCTACCGGCTGTGCCTGCCGCTGGCCTCGCGCATTCACCTCACCCTGGTGCACACCCGGATCGAGGACGGCGATGCGTTCTTCGGCGGCTGGCGGGGCCCGGAGTGGCGCGAGTCGGGGCGCGAACGGCACGAAACGGACGACAAGAACTCCTGCGCCTACAGCTTCGTCACGCTGGAGAGGTCCTGAAGCGGCGCGAGCCGGGACTCGATCTCGCGCGCGGCGCGGGCGTAGTCGATATCGGCCAGCGTCGCGGCGCCGCCGGTCAGCTCGGCAAGCAGGTTGGCCTGAACGCTGCCGCGCACCTGCGCGATGCGGTACGGAATCTCGTGGTGGAACATCACCATCGAATAGCGCGGTATGAAACGTTGCGGGAAACGCCGCTCGAGCTCCAACGCCAGCGCCTGGCGCATCAGGAACGCCGAGTCGGCGACGTGTTCGCGCATCTCCAGATAATTTTCGAGAGCCATTGCGGTGATCGCGTCGGTATTCGGCTTGCGCATGGCGTAGAACTCGCCGAACACGGACTCCCAGGATGCACAGCGGGCGATACAGGCGTCGAACTCGATGCAATCCTCGAAGCAGCAATTCATGCCCTGACCGTGAAACGGCACCATGGCGTGCGCGGCGTCGCCGATCAGAGCGGCTGAGGCGCCGACATGCCAGCCGTGCGCATGCACGGTGCCCAGGAATCCGGTCGGGTTGGACCGGAATTCCTCGAGGCAATCAGGCATCAAATCGCGCGCGTCGGCGAAATTTGCCGACATGAAATCCTCGATCGCCGCGGGTGTGTCCAGGCTCGCGAAGCTCAACGGGCCGCGCATCGGCAGAAACAGCGTCGCGGTGAAGCTGCCGTCCGAGTTCGGCAGCGCGATCAACATATAGCCGCCGCGCGGCCAGATGTGCAGGGCCTCCCGATCCAGGCGCCCGCCGCCGCGCGGACCCGCCGGTATCGACAGCTCCTTGTAGCCGTGCTCGAGATCGCGCTCGCGCGCCTCGATCAGGCCGCGTTCGGCCATGCGCCGGCGCATCACCGAGCCGGCACCGTCGGCGGCCAGCAAGGGCTGCATCGGCACCGCGAGCAGGCGATCGCGGCGCAAATCCCTGATCTCTGCGGTGCGGGCGCCGAAATCCGCATTCTCCAACCGATGCTCGAATTTCACCTCAACGCCGGTCCGGCGCAAGGCCACGCCAAGCAGCGCCTGGTTTAAGCTGTGCCGCGAGATCGAATAGATGACTTCGCCGGGCCGCTGCCCATAGGGCTGCAGCGAGCCGGATCCGTCGAGCGCGTGAACGAACCGGCCGCGCATCGGCACCAGTGAGCGCTCGATCCCGTCGAAGACGCCGGCGAGTTTCAGGGCATGTATGCCGCGGTCCGCCAACGCCAAATTGATGGATCTGCCGGATGCGCCGTCGCCGTGCCGCGGGTCGGGGCGGCTTTCGTAGAGCGTCACCCGCAGGCCGCGGCGCTCGAGGAGAATCGCGAGCAGCGCGCCCGTGGGTCCCGCGCCGGCGATGCAGGCCGAATCGCCCGAAAATGTCACGAGCCGACCGCGCCCGCCAGCGCCTCGACGGCGGTGAACACGTCGTGATACGAATTGTAGAGAGGAACCGGCGCCCAGCGCAGGATGTCCGGCTCGCGCCAATCGCCGATCACGCCCGCCGCGATCAGGCGTTCGTGGCAGCGCCTGGCCTGCGCCGCCGGCAGGGCGAGACGCAGGGAGAGCTGACAACCGCGCTCGTTCGCCTCGCCGGGCGTGACGATCTGCACGACCCGCGGCAGCAGATGCCCGATCAAGGATTGCAAGAATCCGGTGAGCGCTATCGATTTCTCGCGCAGCCGCGCCATGCCGGCGCGCTGAAACACTTCGAGCGAGGCCAGCAGCGGAGCGCTGGAGAGGATCGGTGGGTTGCTGATCTGCCAGCCTTGGGCGCCGGCAATGGGAGTGAACTGCGGTCCCATCTCGAAGCGGGTCGATTCGAGGTGTCCCCACCACCCCGCGAAGCGCGGCAAATCGCGGCGCTCGCCGTGCCGCTCGTGGACGAAACAGCCGCCGACGGCACCGGGCCCCGCGTTCAGATACTTGTAGCTGCACCAAACCGCGAAGTCGGCATCCCAATCGTGCAGGCGCAGCGGAATGTTGCCGACCGCGTGCGCAAGATCGAGGCCGACGCTCGCGCCGGTGTCGCGCGCGGCGGCGATGAGCGCGGCGAGATCGAACGCCTGGCCGGTCAAATACTGCACGCCGGGCAACAGCACCAGCGCCAGGCGCGGACCCTCGCGATCGAGGCAGGCCATGAGATCCTCCGTCCTCAGGCAGCGCTCCCCGGCGCGCGGCGCGATCTCGATCAGGTGCTCGGCCGGGTCGAGTCCGTGAAATTCGAGTTGCGAGACGATGGCGTATCGATCAGACGGAAACGCCGATTTCTCGATCAGCACCCGGGTGCGCCGGCCGCCCGGCCTGAAGAAACTGACCATCATCAGGTGCAGGTTCACGGTCAGGGAATTCATGGCGACGACTTCGCTTTCGGCGGCGCCCACCACCGCGGCAAGACCGGCGCTCGCCCGCCGGTGGTAATCGATCCACGGGCGCTCCGCCGCGTGATGCCCGAGGACCGCGAGGCGCTGCCAGTCGACCAATTCCTGCGCCACGTACTCCACGGTCGATTTGCTCTGCAGTCCGAGCGAATGACCGCACAGATACACCAGGCGGCGGCCGGCCGCGTCGTGCGGATGATGAAATTCGAGGGCGAATGCCGCCAGCGGATCGTGCGCATCCAGCTGGTGCGCGCCGGCCGAGTTTAAGCTCGTGCCGCTCAGGTTAGGCTCGGCCGGCGCCGCTCATCCGGCGGGCGGCTCGAGCACGGAGCCGCAGGAGGCGCAGGTGCGCTGTTGGAGGTTCGAATAAAATCTCGACAATATGCCGGGCAGCTGCGTCTCGATGTTGCGCACCGCGACCCGCTCGAGATGGAGGCGGTGACCGCAACTCTCGCAGTACCAGGAGAATCCGTCCATTTCCTCGGCGCCGCGCCGCCGCTCGACCACGATTCCGACGCTGCCCGCCGGCCGCTGGGGCGAGTGCGGCACCTCGCTCGGAAGCAGGAAAACCTCCCCTTCGCGTATCGGCACATCCGTGATCCGGCCCGACTGAATGGTTCGAAGCACCATGTCGCCCTCGATCTGGTGGAAGAATTCCGCGCCGGGGTCATGATGAAAGTCCTTGCGGGAGTTCGGCCCGCCCACCGCCATGACGATGAACTCGCTGTCCTCGAACAGAAGCTTGTTGCCGACCGGCGGTTTGAGCAGGCCGCGGTTCCGATTGATCCACTCGCGCAGGTTGAATGGCGCCGATAGGTGCATGACGGCATTATAGCGAGGTCGTGCAGCCGATAGTTACGGGCACTGCATCCGGCGCATCCAAGCGCAGCGCAGTGAGGTTTCCTCCCCAGACGCATCCGGTGTCGAGTCCGATGACATCCGCGTTCCTGAAAAAACCCAGGGTCGACCAATGGCCGAAGATGATGCGAGTGCCCCGCCACGCGGCGTCCTCGGCCTCGAACCAGGGGATCAGCGACGGATCCGGCGATTCGGTCGGTGCATGCTTTTCGCGCAGCGCCAACCGACCCTCCGCGTCCAGGTAGCGCAGCCGCGTGAAGCAGTTGGCGATGAACCGCAGGCGCTCCGCGCCGCGCAGCGCGGGGTCCCAGCGGTTGGGTTTGTCGCCGTACATCTGTCTGAACAATTTTTCGGGATTGTGCCGCAGGGCGAGCTCCAGCTCGCGGGCGCAGTTCTGCGCGGTCCGCAGGTCCCACTGCGGTGGCAGGCCCGCGTGCAGCATGCACAGTCCAAGCGCAGGATCTTCGTGCAGCAGCGGCTGCTGCACCAGCCATTCAAGCAGGGCATCGCGATCGGGCGCGGCCAACACCTGCGCCAAGGTGTCGTTGCTGCGCAGCGGCGCGCAACCGAGCGCAACCGCCAACAGGTGCAGATCATGATTGCCGAGAGCGACGGTGGCGGAATCCCCGAGCGCGCGGACCCGGCGCAAGACCTGCAGCGAGGACGGCCCTCGATTCACCAGATCCCCCACGAACCAGGCACGGTCACGATCCGGGGAAAAATCGATGGCATCCAGCAGCGCCCCGAGCTCGGTGTCGCAACCCTGCACATCCCCGATTGCATAGAGGGCCATCGGGTTTGGAGCCTAGTGCAGAACTCCGGGCATCGCCAACCTGAACGGTGCGATGGGCGCGTCGAATTGCTGCCCGTTGTCGGCCACCATCTGATAGCTGCCCTGCATGGTCCCGACCGGAGTCTCGATGACCGTGCCGCTCGAGTAGCGGAATCCCTGGCCGGGCTTGAGGTAGGGCTGCTCGCCGACCACCCCTTCGCCGCGCATCTCCTTCACATTGCCGTTGGCGTCGGTGATGATCCAATGGCGCGTGAGCAGACGGGCCGGAACCTGACCGTCGTTGCGAATGGTGATGGTGTACGAGAATACGAAGCGCTTGTCGCCCGGATTGGACTGATCTTCAATATAGGAGGTCTCGACCTCGACGTGAATTTGCGGATTGGCCGGCGCGGACGTCATGTCTAGTTCAGACGAACCGCGAGCACGTCGCAATGCGCGGCATGCAGCACCGTGTCCTCGGTAAAATTGACCAGGATCGCCAGGCCATGGCGCTCGCGGCTGCCTACCACGATCAGATCAGCGCCTTCTTCGGCCGCCGCCCGCAGGATCTGCACCTTGGTGTTGCCGATTTCGACCCGGTACTTGGCGCCCTCGAGGCCAAGCTTGGCGATGAGCTCGGCGAGCCTTTGGCGCGAGCGCGCCGCCAGATCCGCCTCGATCTGCATGGTCGGCATCAGCGTTTCGCCCATCGGCTCGACCGGCACGAATTCCACCACGTGCAGCAAGACCACGGCCGCCTTCGAGTACGCCGCAATGTCCCGACCGGCGGTGATGACCCGGTCGCCGTCGTTCGACAGATCCGAGAGGATCAGGACTTTTTGGTAGCCGGCCATGCGGTCGCAAGTATAGCGGAGTGCATCGCGGTTCAAGCGCCGTGTTGAGGCGGCCGCCGCCGATAATGGGCCGCGAGCAGCCCAAATTGCGCCGGAGCCAGGGCTTCCGGTCGCAGCTGCGGATCGATGCCGCAAGCCTCGATTTCCTCGCCGGTCAGGAAGCCTTTCAATCCGTTGCGCAGGGTCTTGCGGCGATGGGAGAAGGCGGCGGTCACCAGGGATCCGAGCGCGCGGTCGTCGCCGATGTCGAACCGCGGCTGAGCGCTCGGCCGCATACGCACGATGGCCGACCAGACCTTGGGTTTCGGATGAAAAGCCCCGGGACCCACGTCGAACAGGGCCTGCACCTCGGTGTAGGCGGCGAGCATCACGGTCAAGCGCCCGTAGTCCTTGCCGCCGGGCGCCGCCGCCATGCGGTCCACGACCTCCTTTTGCAGCATGAAATGCATATCGGCTATCGCGGCACGCTGCTTCAGCAGGTGAAACAGCAGCGGGGTGGAAATATTGTAGGGCAGATTGCCCACTATTCGCAGCGGCGGACCGCCGGCGCGCAGGCGCTCGAAGTCGGTGTCGAGCACGTTCTCCAGATGCACGCGCAATCGGTTCTGCGCACGGGGATCGGCGCCGAGCGAGTGAGCGAGGTCGCGGTCGATCTCGATCACATCCAGTTGCTTGGCACGCTCCAGCAGGCTCCATGTGAGCGCGCCGCGGCCCGGCCCGACCTCAACCACGCGCTCGCCGCTCGAAGGCGCCACCGCCTCGACGATGCGGCGTATCACACCCGGGTCGTGCAGGAAATGCTGCCCGAAGCGTTTACGAACCGCCATAACCCCTACTGACGCTCGCCAGCTCGATCGCGAGGGCCAACGCGGCCCGCAGGCTGCCCGCGTCCGCTTTGCCGGTGCGCGCCAGAGTCAGCGCCGTGCCGTGATCGACGCTGGTGCGCAGAATCGGCAATCCGAGCGTGACGTTGACGGTATTGCCGAAGCCGGCATGTTTGATGACCGGCAGGCCCTGATCGTGATACATCGCCACCACCACATCCGCAGTGGCGAGAAACTGCGCCGTGAACGCGGTATCGGCGGGTATCGGGCCGAACACGTTCAGGCCCTCGGCCTGCAATTGGCGGATCACCGGATCGATCACCTCGATTTCCTCGCGACCCATGTGCCCGGATTCTCCGGCATGCGGATTCAGACCCAACACGGCGATACGCGGCGCGCCGAGGGCGAAGTGACGTCCCAGGTCCGTGTGCACGATGCGCAGCGTGACCCGCAGGCGCTCCGCCGTGATCGCGCGCGGCACCTCGGCAAGCGGCAAATGGGTGGTGACCAGGGCGACCCGCAATGGACCGCTCACCAGCATCATGACCGGCAGCGCGGCGCGGGATCTGGCGGCCAGATATTCGGTGTGCCCGGTGAATGCGAAGCCGGCGTCCATGAGCGTGCTCTTTTGCACCGGAGCCGTCACCATCGCGGCAAACTCTCCGTTCATGCACCCGTCGCATGCGCGATCGAGCATCCCGATGACGTAACGGGCGTTGCGCGGATCGAGCGTCCCCGCGACCACCGGCTGCGCGGTCGGCAGATGCAGCACTTTGAGTACGCCGGCCCGGTGCGCGGCGCCGGGCCGCGAGGGGTCGTATCTTTCGATCCGCAGCGGAAGATCGAGCGCCGCGGCGGTCGCCGCCAAGAGAGAGGCGTCCGCGGCCACCACGAGATCGGCCTGCCAATCACGCTCGGCGAGAACTACGCAGGCATCAGGCCCGATTCCGGCCGGCTCGCCGGAGGTGATGACGATTCGCGGTACCCACACTCGATTTGGACTACATCTTGGTTTCGACGAAAGCCTCGTCGCGCAATCTGCGCAGCCATAGCTCGGTCTCCTCGTCCGCCTTGCTCTCGCGGATCGCGGCGAACGCCTTCTGGCGGCGCACGTCATCGGTGCTGTCGTAGGTGCGGGTGCCCAGCAATTGCACGATGTGCCAGCCGTACCGGGTCTTGAAGGGCTCGCTGATCTCTTTGTCCTTCAGCTCCGCGATTCCCTGGTCGAACTCCGGCACGAAGGTGCCGGGGCCGGCCCAGCCGAGATCGCCGCCGTCCGGCGCGGACCCGGGATCTTCGGACGCCGTCGAGGCGATGCCGGCGAAGTCTTCGCCCTTCAAGATGCGGTCGCGCAGCTTATTGAGTTTTTGACGCACGGTTTCATCATCGTCCAGCTCGTTCGGCTTCATCAAAATGTGGCGCAGGTGGATCTGATTGATGACCACCTTGGTGTCCCCGCCGCGCCGATCATTGAGCTTCACGATATGAAAGCCGCTCGGCGTGCGCACCGGCTCGCTGACGTCGCCGGGCTTCATCTTGACGACGAGTTCGAGGATGAACTGCGGCAGCTGGTTGCCTTTGCGCCAGCCGAGTTGGCCGCCGTCGAGGGCCGTCTGGCTGTTCGAGTTGGCGATCGCCAGCTCGCCGAAGTCCTGGCCCTTGGAAGCGCGCGCCGCCAGGTCCTGCGCCTTGCGGGCGATTTCCTCGAGCTGTTTGGGAGTGGCGGCTTCCGGCAGGGACAGCAGAATATGCGACACGCTGAACTCATCGTTCGCGGCGGCCGTCTGCTGGCGTGCGAGATACTGGTCGAGTTCACGCGGCGTGACGTTGATATGGGCGATGACGTCGCGCTGGCGCAGCGTGCTCAAGGTCAATTCCTTGCGCATGGATTCTCGGTACAGCTTGTAATCGACGCCCTGAGCGGCGAGGGCGGTGGGCAGTTGGTCGAACGGGATCTTATTGCGCTGCGCAATATCCTGCAGCGCGCTGTTCAGCTGCTCGTCCGAGATGGTCAGGCCCACGCGCTTGGCGCGCTGCATTTGAATTTCCTGCAGGATCAGGCGGTCGAGCACCTGTTGGCGCAACACGCTCTGCGGCGGCATTTCGATCTTCTGCTCCAGCAGCCGCTTGGTCACGGCATCCATCTGTCCGTCCAGATCGGTCTTCAGCACCAGGCCCTCGTTCACGATGGCCGCAATGCGGTCGAGGAGCTCGCCGTGCGCGCTGATGTCCCGGGATTGCGCGAAGGCTGTGGGCGCGATCAGGAGTGAGGCATACAGAAAGCCGCAAAGGGCCGCTAATTTACGCATAAGTCGCTAATTTTCATGGTATTTAGGCTACTCGGCATTGGGGTCGCGGGTTGAATATCCGCTGATTTCTTTGGATAAAAAGGCATCTGCAGGCTTTCCGACCGAGCTCAAGCCGGTCAGTTCCAATTGTAATGCAATCGAGGTGTCGAGTCCCCCGTTGCGGTTGGTGACGTAGCGTCGCTGCAAGATCTGAATGCGCCAGCAGCAGCTCTTATATTCGATACCCGCCAATTGTTCGACGGTTTGATGGTTCGCCAGCGAGTAAACCCAGCGCCCGACGGTGTTCCAATGACTGGCTATCGGCCAGGCAAACGAGCCATCGTACTGCTTTAAGATGTTCTGTTGAAAGCGGTAACCGAGATTCACCACCGCCGAAGGGTCCGGCTGGTATTGGACCTGCACCGCCGATTTGTCGGTTTGGGAGGTGTAGGGATTCACCTGGTAATTCAGATTGACCTTCCAGTGCTTATAGGCGGTCAAAGACACTTCGCTGATGATGTCCGAGCCGTGGCTGGTCTGCGGGGTTTCCCCGGGAAGGGTCACCTCCGGCAGCGTCAAGTAGCGGATCTGACCGACGGTTGCCGACAAGTACTGTACGCCGGTGTTCTGATTGATCAGCCGCGTGGTCATTCCGAGCGCAACCTGATCGGCATCGCCGATGCGGTCGTTGCCGACGTACCGGTTGGTGCGATACAGCATGATCATATTGAAATCCGGCGTGCCGGTGTCGAAAATCGGCAATGCGTTCTGATTGCGGTACGGCACATAGCTGTAGACCATGCGCGGCTCCAGCGTCTGGGTGAATTGACCTCGCGAGCCCGCATCCCGCTCGAATATAAGCCCGGTGTCGAGCCTGCCGTACGGCACGGTGCGGGTGGGCGTGCTCGGGTCGCCGAAGGAGGCGTTCTGCAAGTCGTATTGCGTGTAGTGGTATCCGACCGCAGGCTCGAAAAAATACCCGGCGGTGCGATTCGACCAGCGGATCTGCGGAGATAAATCCATGCGCACACCGGCGGGTCCGACTTCGCGCACGAAATTGGTGGCTTCGCTGTTCAACAAAATCTCGAATTTGCTGTCGAGGATCGGCCAGCGGGCGAAGGCTTCCACCCGCGGCACGCGCGAATAGGGCCGGTCGCCCGCATCCACCGAGGTATCGATGGTCTGGAAATTTTGCAGCTGAGCGCGCACCCGCCACGCATCGTCGTAGTACAGCAGGTCGGCGCGGCGTTCGAGGAAGGTGACGCTGGTTTGATCGGTGCCGGCCCCGAAGTTTTCGAAATAACTGCTGTCACTGACGCTGGCGATGTCGGTGTCCAAGCGCAGTCCCGGCTTCAGGTCGGTGATGTCGATGAAATGCAGGTAGGCGCGGTCGCTGCGGGTGATCGTATCGTTCGGCAGGAAATTCTCCTCGATTTGACCGCGCGAACCCGCCGTCAAAAAGCGGAATTCTCCCGCGAGTTGCACGCCGCGCGCGGACAAATAGCCGGGCGTGAGAGTCAGATCGTAATTCGGCGCCAAATCGAAGTAATACGGCACCTCGAGCTTGTAGCCGCTGCTGCCGGAATGTCCGAAACTCGGGAACAACACCCCGCTCTGGCGCTCGCTGCCGAGCGGAAAGGCCAAATACGGCGAGTAGAAGATCGGCACATCCTCGAACCGCATGACCACGCCGTGAGCGGTGCCCTGCTGATGTTCGGTGTCCAGAGTGATCGATGAGGCCTGCAGCATCCAATCCTGGTTGCCCACCGGGCAGGTGGTGTAGCGCACCGTGTCGAGAATGACCTTGCCGTCGGGGTGCACCGTCATTTGCTGCGCGTAGCCGCGGCCATGGCGCTCGAAGATCTGGAAATTGGACTTGCTGAAACTCGCCCCTCCCAGCGCGTCGTACAGGCCGCTGTCGCTGCGGATGCTCAGCCGCGAATCCTCGAAGTCGACCGCGCCCTTGACCACCAATTTCCCGGTCTTTTCGTCATAGGAGACCGAGTCGGCCGCGACGCTGCGCGCGTCCTGATGAGCCTGCACGTGGCCGGTCAATATGGCGGAGCCGTCGGCATCGACGGTGGCGCCGTCGCTGTCGATCCGGATGCGATGATCGCCCGCGGCGGCCGCGGCCGCCGCGACGGCGGTCGGCGCGTGGCGTTTGGGGGGAGCGGGGCACATATCGCCGGCGCGGACCCGGGAAATTGCCAGAAGGCAGAAAAGGACGGCCAATGCGGCTCGAACGGGAGAAGCCATGGGCAAAGTGAATCGCCTTAGTCGGTATACTTGAACCGCCGCATTAGCGGTTTACGAATGGTCAAGCATGGGTGTACCGGATGCAAGCGATTCCCGCCTCGAGCTGCTGACCCGATGGGTTACGGACGACCTCGGATTCGGCGCGGGGCGGATCGAGCCGGCTTCCGGCGACGCCAGTTTCCGCCGCTACTTTCGCCTCACCTGCGGGACCGATACCTATATCGTCATGGATGCCCCGCCGGACAAGGAGGCGCTCGTGCCGTTCGTGAGCGTCGCGCAAACGTTGAAGGGCATCGGATTGAACGTGCCGGTCATTTTGGCGCGCGACCTCGGCCACGGCCTGCTGCTGCTGTCCGATTTGGGGACCCGTCAGTACCTGGACGAGCTCTCGGCCGGTCGCGAAGTCGACCGGCTCTACGCCGATGCGTTGGGCGCGCTCATCACCCTGCAGACCCGCGGCGGCGCGGCGGCGCGTGCGCTGCCGCCCTACGATCGCACCCTGTTGATGCGCGAAATGGAGCTGATGCCGGAATGGTTCTTCGGCCGCCACCTCGGCCTTCCGGCCGGCGCCGGGCGCGCGCTGCTCGAACCGCTGTTCGATGTCCTGGTGGGATCCGCGCTTGAGCAGCCGGCGGCGTTCGTGCATCGGGATTATCATTCGCGAAATCTGCTGGTGACCGCAGATGCCAATCCCGGAATCCTCGATTTTCAGGACGCGGTTTATGGCGCCGTCACCTACGATTTGGTTTCGTTGCTGAAGGATTGCTACATCGCGTGGCCGGCCGCGCGGGTCAATGAGTGGGTGCTGCGCTATCGCCGGCAATTGCTGCGGGCCGGATTCGCAATGGATGCCGATGAAGGCGGGTTCATTCGTTGGTTCGATCTGATGGGGCTGCAGAGGCACATCAAGGTGCTCGGCATCTTCGCGCGGCTTTACTATCGCGACGGCAAGCCCGGATACTTGAACGATCTGCCGCGGGTGCTGGCGTACACCCAATCCGCCGCCGCCCGCTATCCGGAAACGGCGCCATTCGCCGAGTACCTCGAGACGCACATCGGCCCGCGTTTCGAGGCGGCCCAGAGGCGCGCCGGCGCGCCGACATGAGCACTGCGGCCGAGCGGCCCCGCGTCGCAATGATTCTGGCCGCCGGCCGCGGCGAGCGCATGCGGCCCCTGACAGACCGGTGCCCCAAGCCGCTGCTGCGCGTGCGCGGAAAACCGCTGATCGAACATCACGTCGAGCGGCTGGCGGCCGCTGGCATCGAGCGCGTCGTGATCAATCTCGCCTGGCTGGGGCCGATGATCAGCGATTACCTGGGGGACGGCGCGCGCTACGGGATCGAGTTCAATTACAGCCTAGAGGAGCCGCAGGCGCTCGAGACCGCGGGCGGCATATTCCGGGCGTTGCCGCTTCTGACCCCGGGGCCATTTCTGGTGGTGAACGGCGATGTGTTCACGGACTTTCCATTCGAACGGGCGGCTCTCGCGGCGGATCGGGATGCGCACCTGGTTCTGGTGCCGAATCCGCCGCAGCATCCCGGCGGCGATTTTGGACTGGAGCACGGACTCGCGGTGCCGAGCGCCGCGGTGCAATTCACCTTCTCCGGCGTCGCCGTGTTCCGGGAGCGATTGTTCGCTGACTGCATCGACGGGGCGTTCCCGCTGAAGCCGCTGCTGCTTCGCTCGATGGCGGCGCGACGCTGCTCGGCCGAACTGTACGGCGGGATTTGGCAGGACGTGGGCACCGCCGAGCGGCTGCAGGCCTTGAATGCCCGGGCAGGCTCCTAGCTGGGGTACACTGGCACCATGTCGCAGTTCAAGGCCATCCCCATCGTGGAGCTGCCGCGCCGGGCCCGAAGCGGGGAGAAATACGTGACGCCCCAAGGGTTTACCGCGATCAAGGACGGCATCAAACCGGCCGTGGCGGCGGCCGCGACCTCAGGGCTTTCACGCAAGCCCGCGTGGTTGCGGGCACGCGCGCCGATGGGCGATGCGTTCGCCGCGGTCAAGGGAATCGTCCGGGAACATCGGCTGAGCACGGTGTGCGAGGAAGCCAAGTGTCCGAACATCGGCGAGTGCTGGAACGCCGGGACGGCGACGATCATGTTGATGGGCGCCGTTTGCACGCGCGCCTGCCGGTTCTGCGCGGTGGACACCGGCAATCCGCGCGGCTGGCTCGATCCGGAAGAACCCGACAACGTCGCCCGCTCGGTTGAGTTGATGGGCCTCAAGTACGTGGTCCTCACCTCGGTCGACCGGGACGATCTCGAGGATGGAGGAGCGGCTCATTACGCGGCGGCGATTAGGGCGATCAAGCAGCGCAACCCCGGCACCGCGGTCGAGGCCCTCACGCCGGATTTCGCGGGCGTGATGGGCGACGTGCAAACTGTGGTGGATTCGGGGCTGGACGTATTCGCGCAGAATATCGAGACCGTGGAGCGGCTCACGCATCAGGTGCGGGACCCGCGCGCGGGCTACGGGCAGACCATCGAGGTGCTGGCGGCCGCCAAGCGCCGTCGGCCCTCGGTGCTGACCAAGACGAGTCTGATGCTCGGCTTGGGCGAAACCGACGATGAACTGCGCGCGTGCATGGCGGACTTGCGGGGCGCATCGCTCGACATCCTCACGCTGGGCCAGTATTTGCAGCCGACGACGAATCATTTGCGCGTGCAGCGCTTCGTGACCCCCGATCAATTCGCGCAGTACCGCGACTGGGCCCTCGAATCGGGGTTCCTGGAATGCGTCTCGGGACCCTTGGTGCGCTCGAGCTATCGCGCCGAAACCACGCTGGCGCGCTACCTGGAGCCTGTCTGAGCAACGCATGAGCGATGCGCCGCTGATACGGCAACTCGGGCTGGTGCCATACGAATCCACTTGGCGGGCGATGCAGCGTTTCACGGACGAGCGCCATGCATCGACTCCCGACGAGATCTGGCTGCTCGAACATCCCCCCGTATTCACGTTGGGCCTGAACGCGAGCCGCGAGCATCTCAAATCGGCGGGCGACATCCCGGTGGTGCAGATCGACCGCGGCGGGCAGGTCACCTATCACGGGCCGGGTCAGCTCGTCGTCTACCCGCTCATCGACCTGCGGCGTCGAGCGCTCGACGTGCGCCGCCTGGTCGTGGCGCTGGAGAACGCCGTCATCGGCTACGCGGCTGAATTGGGGGTGGCGGCGAGCGGCTCGCGCGAGGCGCCGGGGGTCTATGTTGAGGGCGCGAAACTGGCGAGCATCGGTCTGCGCATCCGCCGCGGCGCGAGTTATCACGGCCTGGCGCTCAACGTGTCGCTGGATCTCGAGCCCTTCAACCGCATCAACGTATGCGGCCACCCGGGGTTGGCCGCGACGCGGCTTGTCGACTGGGCCGCCGGCGTCGATATGGCGGCGGCGGCGGCCGGGCTGTTGCCGCACCTGCTGCGGCAATTGGGATTTCACAGCGCCATCAGCACCAATTTGCAGGCGGTGAGTTCGCGGTAGATGGCGTCGAGCTGCGCGCGGCTTTGCGCGCGCACGACATACGTCACCGCCAGGAAATTCCCGTCGGTGCTGGTGCGCACCCGCACGCTGGAATCCGGCACCGGTCCCGCATGCCTCTCGATGATCGCCTGGGTGAGGATGCGCAGAGCGCTGTCGTGGCGGCCCATCACCTTGATGGGAAAATCACTGGGGAATTGCTGGGGGGTGGTGCCGCTCACAGCGCGGGCGTCCCGGCGAGCTCGCGCGCGTACCCGAGGAAAGCGGCGTGCATGCGCCGGAACAACGGGCCGGGCCGGCCGGTGCCCACCGGCTTGCCGTCGAGCGTCGTCACCGGCAGGATGCCGCGCGTCGAGAACGCCAGCCATATCTCCTCGGAGGCTCGCAGCTCGGATTCGCTGACCGGAACACTCAGGCTGTCTATCCCGATGCGCGTTGCGAGCTCGTGCACCACCTCGCGCGTCGTGCCGGGCAGAATCCGCGCGCCGTTCGGCGGCGTTCGAATCATTCCCCCTGCAATGACGTGGACCGTGGTCGAGGAGCCTTCGGTGAGTTCCCCGCGCTCGATCATGATGGTTTCGAACGCGCCGGCATCCACCGCAAGCTTCTTGAGCAGAACATTCGCGAGCAGCGCCGTCGATTTGATGTCGCGCCGCGCCCAACGGGTGTCGGCCGCGGTCACGGCGGAGACGCCGCGCTCGAGCATTTGCGGGGACGGGACCTCGAGCGCCGCGGCATAAGCGAAAATCGTCGGCTCGAGCCCGTCCGGCCACGCGTGATTTCGGCCGAATTCCGCTCCGCGAGTCACCTGAATATAGAGGTACTGGTCGCCGCCGCCGTTGCGCTCCACCAGCTCGCGGCACAGTGAGCTCCACTCGAGATGCGACAAGGGGGGCGCCATACGGATGCCCTCGAGACTGCGCGCGAGCCGGTCGAGGTGCTGGCGCAGCCTGAAGGGCCGTCCGCCGAACACCGGCACCACTTCGTAAACCCCATCGCCGAACAGAAACGCGCGGTCGAGCGGCGAGACCCGCGCCTCGCTCAAGGGCAGATATTCGCCGTTCAAATGGCAAATGGGCAGCGGCACGTCATGCAAACCAAAGCCGAACGGTGTCCACCAGCCGGCGCCACCAGCCGCCCGCCGCGACGTTCGTCGAGGGGTGCACGGGCAGTGTCGCCAGCGTCCGATTGCCGGCGGTCACGCGCATCTGCCCAATGACGGCGTCGCGCGAAAGCGGCGCGATCAAGCGGGGCTGCAGATCGAGTGTGGTTTTGACATCGGCACCCTCGCCGCGCGGCACGGTCACGTAAAGATCGTCCCTGATGCTCACGTCGACCGGCGATGAGGCCGCCTTCCAAACCGGCACCGTGGCGAGCGTGGCGGCGCCCTTGACCACCAATTTGGTTTCATAGAACGTAAAGCCATAATTCAGCAGCGCCGCGCTCGCGTTCTCGCGGGCCTTCATGCTGGTCGAGCCGAGAACCACCGAAACCAAACGCATACCATCGCGCAGCGCGGAGGTCACGAGGCAATAGCCGGCCGAATCGGTATGACCGGTCTTCAATCCATCGACGGTGGGATCCTTTTCCAGCAGACCATTGCGGTTTTGCTGCTTGATGCCGTTGTGCTCGAATTCGCGCACCGAGTAGTACTTATAGTATTGAGGGAAGTCGCGGATCATGGCGATCGCGAGCAGCGACATGTCGTGGGCCGTGGTGTAGTGGTTCGCAGAGGGCAGCCCCGAACTGTTCTCGAAATGCGTGCCCGCCATACCCAGTCGCTTGGCATAGGTGTTCATGAGCTGCGTGAAAGTCTCTTCGGTCCCCGCGACCCGCTCCGCCAGGGCAATCGTGGCGTCGTTCCCCGACTGCACGATCATGCCCAGGACCAGCAGCTGCACCGACACGGGCTTGCCCAATTCGATGAAGGTACGGGAGCCCTCCGAGCGCCAGGCGTGTTCGCTGACAACCACCGGTTCTTCGAGTTTGAGCTTTCCAGCCGCCAGCTGCTCGAACACGATGTAGGCGGTCATCAGCTTGGTCAGGCTCGCCGGTTCCATGCGCGCGTCGGCGTCCTGCGCCGCCAGACTCATATTGGTGCGGTAGTCGACGAGGATGTAGGACTTCGCATCGATGGCGGGGGCGCTCGGAATGGGCGTCGCGGCAATGCCGGTCGCGGCGGTAAACGAGGCGATCAGCAGCAGGATCGGCAGGGAACGATGCATGGTGGACGGAACCCTTGAATAAAAAGTGGCTGAGTGTACCGATGATTGGCGGCGCAAAGAAGCTGCGGCCGTCGCTAATTCATGGCAAGGTGCGCATCGTGCACCCCCGCCTGCTCCAGGGCGGAGACGATGCGGTCGAACTCCGGGACGTCCGGAACCGGCCCGATGCGCACGCGGTAGAATTTGTGCCCGGCGACCACGTCGTCGCGCACGAAAACCTTGCCATATCCGCCGCCCCGCAATTTCATCGCCAGACGATCCGCGTTCGCCGGGTCGGCGAAGGCGCCGGCCTGCACGAACAGCGCGGCACTGCGCGCGGCCGCAGCCGTGGCCGCCGAATCGGCGCCAGGCCCGGCTGAGAGCGCAGCCGGCGTCACGCCCGGTTCGCCGGACGGATTACCAGGCCCAACGGAGCGCACCTCGACCATGGCGGTGCCGTTGCGCAGCATGTCGAGCTTCGAAGCGGCCGCGTACGACAGATCGATGATGCGGTTGCCTACAAATGGGCCGCGGTCGTTGACCCGCACCACGACGCTGCGTCCATTCTGCAGATTGGTGACGCGTGCGTAGGCGGGCAGAGGCAGCGTCTTATGCGCCGCCGTCATGCCGTACATGTCGTAGGTCTCGCGCGTCGAGGTTCGTATCTCGTGAAATCCGGGTCCATACCAGGACGCCACGCCGATTTCGACGTAGTCGGTGCTCGAGGGTAATACGTAGTAGCGCTTGCCGAAGACCTCGTAGAACGGCGGATTGCCATAGGGCGAGCGCGGTTCGATGCGCGGAACCGCGTCGGGAACCGCCTGTGAAAGCGGGTGCGGCGCCGCGCTCGGCGGCGTAACCGGGAGCGGCGCGGGATGGGGCCGCTGCGGCGCGCTGAAACAGCCGCTCAAGGCCAAGATCCCGACCGCGAGAATTATCCGGGTTCGAGCGGCGCTCATGGCCTTTCGCCGGACTGCGCATCGTCCGGATGCGCAGCATCGGTCGTCAGAACCCGCTGCTTGATCGCCGCGGCGAGCTCGTACACGGCCATGGCGTACAGCGGGCTGTGGTTGTAGCGTGTGATGACATAGAAATTATTGTAGCCCACGCGCCAATGAACGCCACCGGCTTCGTCGGCCGCGATCAGCACCGCCGGCGCATCGGGCGGCAGCGCGCTGTCGAAGCTCACGCCTTTCTCCTTCAAGGATCCGACGGTCTCTGCGAGGGAAAGCGTGCGGCCGTCCAAATCCGCGGCTTTGCCGGGCTCGACATAGGCTTCGCTCAAGACCGGTTCGCCCGGATTCCAACCGTGCTCCTTCAGATAGTTGCCGATGCTCGCGCACACGTCCGGCCAGTTGCTCCAAAGATCGATCCGGCCGTCCTCGTTCGCATCGACCGCGTAGCGCCGGTAGTTCGAGGGCATGAATTGCGGGGCGCCCATCGCGCCGGCATAGGATCCCTTGACGGCCAGCGGGTTCATCTTCATGTCGCTCGTGAGCAGGATGAATTGTTCGAGCTCGTCGCGAAAGAACTTCGCCCGCGGCGGATAGTCGAACGCCAGGGTCGCGAGCGCGTCCAGCACGCGGTAGTTGCCGGTTTGCCGGCCGTAATAGGTCTCGACGCCGAGAATCGCCGCCAAATATTCGGGCGCGACGCCCGAGCGGACACTCGCCTGATCCAGGTCCTGCCGGTGCGCCAGCCAGAATTCCGCGCCCTCGCGAATTCGCCGATCGGTCAGAAATATCGGGCGGTACTCGTACCACAATTTGGCTTTTTCCGCGGGCCGGCTCATGGCCTCGAGGATCGCCGGCTGATGTTGCGCGGCGGCCAGCAATTTGCGCAGCTCGCGCTTCTTGAAGGAATATTGATCCGAGAATTGATCGATGAAGTCCTTGACGTCCGCGCGACGCGTGTCGAGCGCCTCGGCCGGAATCGCACCCGCGGCCAGAAGCGCGGCGGCGAGCAGCAAGGCTTCGCAGCGAGGCAGCGTGCGCACTCCCTCAGGACCCGATGAGTTTGCGATGCGAATGCAGCGACATCAATATTCCGAACCCCGCCAACAACGTGACCATGGAGGTGCCGCCGTAGCTGATCATCGGCAGCGGCACGCCGACCACCGGTAGTATGCCGCTCACCATGCCGGAATTCACGAACACGTACACGAAGAAGCTCAATGCGATGGCGCCGCCGGTGAGACGCGCGAAGGTGTCCTGCCCCTGCATCGCGAGGTAAAGCGCCCGGCCGATCACCACGCCGTACAGGCCCAGAATCAGCAGCTGGCCGAGCAGCCCGAACTCCTCGCCGATGACCGCGAAGATGAAGTCGGTCGAGCGCTCCGGCAGGAATTCCAACTGCGCCTGGCTGCCGTTCATGTATCCCTTGCCGAATATGCCGCCCGAACCGATGGCGATTTGCGACTGGATGATGTGATATCCGGCGCCCAGCGGGTCGGTTTCCGGGTTCAAGAACGTCAATATGCGCTGGCGCTGATAGTCGTGAATGAAGTGCCAGGCTCCCCAAGCGGCGCCCGCGAGCAGCGGCAGCGATACCAGGATGATCCGAAAGTGCATGCCGGCCAGCAACATCACGATGAGGCCGGAGGCGGCGATCAACAGCGCCGTTCCGAGGTCCGGCTGGACCGCGATCAGCGCCGTCGGAACGGCGATCATCAGGCCCATGGCCACCAAATCCTTGAAAGTCGGCGGCAGCGGCCGTTCGTGCATGTACCAGGCGCACATCATGGGCACGGCGAGCTTCATGATTTCAGAGGGTTGAAAGCGGATGAAGCCGATGTCGAGCCAGCGCTGCGCGCCCTTGCCGATGTGGCCGGTCACGGCCACCACCAGCAGCAGCAGAATTCCGATGACGTAGGCGATCGGCGCGAACAGCCGCAGATATTGCGGGGTCGCAAGCCGCGCCAGGGCGACCAGGGCGGCCACCGCAATGGCGATATTCGCCAAATGATGCTCGACCATCTTCAGGTTCTGTCCGGATGCGCTGTAAACCACCAATATGCCGATGCATACGATGATTGCCAGCACCCCGGTCAACGGCCCGTCCAGTCCGAGCGCCCGCAGGGTGCGTCCGCCGGCGGTCAAGGTGCGGCGTGTTCGGGACGGCGAGAATTCGTCAAAAATCATGGCGTGGCCGCGGTTTCAATGGGGCTTCTCCGGCAGCAGATAGGCGTCGAATATCTTGCGCGCAATCGGCGCCGCGGTACTGCCGCCGTGTTTTCCGTTTTCGACGAACACGGCGACGGCCAGTTTCGGATCCTCCGCCGGAGCGAACGAAATGAACAATGCGTGATCGAGCATCCGCTCCGACACCTGCTTCTCATTGTATTTCTCGTTCTGCCCGATGGTGAACACCTGGGCCGATCCGGTCTTGCCCGCTATCTTGTAGGGCGTTCCGGCGGTCGCGGCAGCGGCGGTGCCGCCGGGCCCGGTCGCGAGCTCCAGGCCTTCCACGACAACGCTCCATTGATCCACGGTCACGGCCGTCAACGAAGGTTCCGGCTGCACGTCGCGCGGCGTGACCGCCGTCGACCCGGCCGGCCTCACGCCCGTGACCAGCCGCGGTTTGAAGATCTGGCCGCGCGAGGCGATGCCCGACACTGCGTGCGCGAGCTGTATGGGGGTCGCCAGCATATAGCCTTGACCGATGCCGACGCTGATGGTCTCGCCGGGAAACCACATTTGTTCGGCCGCGCGCTTGTAGGCGTGGCGCTTCCATTCGGTCGACGGCATGAGTCCGGGCTTTTCCCCCGGGATGTCGATCCCGGTAAGCTCGCCGAAGCCGAAAGTCGCCATGAAGTCGTGCATGCGATCGATGCCGAGCCGATTCGCGACCGTATAGAAATAGACGTCGCACGATTGTTGAATGGCGTGGCGCATCGACACCGTGCCGTGGCCCTTCGGTTTCCAGTCGCGAAACTGGTGGCTGCTGCCCGGCAGGCTGAAGTGTCCGGGACAAAAGATGGTTTGATCGGGAGTCATGACGCCGTACTTGAGCGCCGCCAGGGCGAAGAACGGCTTGACCGTCGAGCCCGGCGGGTACGCGCCGCGCAAGGCGCGATTGATCAGCGGCTTGTCGATGTCGTTCTGCAGGACATCGTACTGTTTGGTCGTCAGGCCGCGCGCAAAGGCGTTGGGATCGAATCCCGGCGTGCTGGCGAGGGCGATCACGTCGCCGTTGTGAGGATCGATGGCGATGGCCGCGCCGCGTTTGCCCGCCAACGCATCCTCCGCGGCGCGCTGCACGCGCATGTCCACGCTGAGAATCAGATCGGCTCCCGCCACCGGTTGGCGCGTGGCGAGCTTCGGGGTGTAGGCCCCCTGACGCTCGACCGGTCTGCCAGCCGCATTGACCAGCACTTCGCGATAACCGCGGGTGCCGTGCAGCTGGTTTTCGTAAGCGCCCTCGACGCCCAATTTGCCGATCAGGGTGGTGCCGGCGTATGAGTCCACGTCGATGCGCTTCAAGTCCTGCTCGCTGATCGCCGCGACGTAGCCGAGCGCGTGCACGGCCATCGGTCCGAACGGATAATGCCGGGACAGCCTGGCGCGGATGTCCACGCCGGTGAATTCGTGGCGATGCACCGCGAAGCGGGCCATGTCCTGGTCATCGAGCTGCAGCTTGATCGGCACGCTTTCATAGACGTGGTGCGAGAGGATCGTGCGCCTGATGCTGCCGATGTCGTCCGCCTCGAGCAGACCGATCGCCACCAGGTGCGCCAGGGTTGCATTGATTTCGGGTGTTCCGCCGACCAGCTCGCGCACCAATTCCAGCTGAAACGCCGGCAGATTTTCCGCCATCACCACCCCATGTCGGTCGAGGATCAATCCGCGGCTGGGCGGGATGGGATCGGTGCGCACGCGATTGCCCTGCGAGAGTTCGGCATAGTATTCGTGCCGCAACACCGTCAAATAGAAGAGTCGCGAGGCGACCGTCAACAGCAGCACGCCGACCAGGGCGCCGGCGACGATGCCGCGCAGCGTGAATATGCGCTGCTCGGCCCAGTGATCCTTGATGCGAACGCGGCGCGGCAATCTACATGTCCTTAGGTCAGGCTATCGCCGTTGCCGCTAGCGCTCATGCAAACGACTCAGGGCACTTGATAGAAACGGCCAAATCACCGCGCCGACCACCGGGGCCAGCCAGCGGCTGAAACTGGTGACGGGATTGCCGGTGGCGCCGTCGACCCAGAACAAGATGAATTGATACCCGGTCAGAAAAGCAAAAATCGTGAGCGATTGCGAGAGTACCGAAAATACCCGCAGCCGCAGCCGCAAATACGTGGCCCACGCGGCCATCAAGGTCAGCGCGAGAGCGTGCTGGCCCAATACCACGCCCTTGATCACATCGAGTGCAATGCCCGCGAAAAAGGCCAATGTGAGGCCGCCGGCGCGAGGCGACTCGATGGACCAGTAAAAGACCACCAGCACCAGGAGGTCCGGGCGCAGCGCATCGAGTACGGACGGCAGCGGAACCACGGCGAGCGCCAGCGCCACCAAGGCGGACAACATCATGGGCAACCGGCGGATACGGTCGTCGCGCATCATTCGTCGTTTGCTCCCGTCTGAGCGGGAGGAGCCTTGGCCGGGTTAGCCGGCGCCGGCTGCGCGTCCGCGCGCGGTGCGGCGGCGGCTCCGGACGCCGGATTCGCGGCCGCCGGGGCTTTGGCGGAGGGAGCCGCGGGCAGGACGGCACCCGGTTTCAGCCAGACGAACAGCAGTTCGCGCGAACGGTCGAGGGACGCGGCCGGACGGACATCGACATCCGCCAGCGATTGAGCGGGGTCGCGCTTGACCTCGGCGATGGTGCCGACCGGATAGCCGGCCGGAAATATGCCGCCAAGCCCCGAGGTGACCAACAGGTCGCCCGCGATCACATCGGCGCTGGTGGGCAGATAGGGAAGCTTGAGCCGGCTCGAGTCGCCGGTGCCCACGGCGATGGTGCGCAATCCGTTGCGATTGATCTGGACCGGTATGGCGTGCGTCGGATCACTGATGAGGATTACCTCGCTGGTGAGCTGCTCGACCCGGGCCACCTGGCCGAACACGCCGCCCGCGTCGAGCACCGCTTGTCCCACGAAAACCCCGTCGCCCGCACCCTTATCGACCAGGACCCGGGCTCGAAAGGCGTCGAGATCCACATCCATGATGTCGCCGACGATGAATCGGTTCGAGACCCCGGCGGTATTGTCGCGCAATCCGCGCAAACGCTGGGTTTCAGCCTCCAGCGCCTCGTAGCGCTGCAGCCGGAATTGAGCCAGCCGCAGCTCCGCCTGGAGTCTGACGTTGTCCGCGCGCAGCGCACCACGTGACGACACGCTCTGGCGAAACCAATTCCAACCCTCGAACGGGCTTTCGACGGCGACTTGCACCGGATAGGCGGCGATCGACAGCAGGCGCCTAATCCTCCCCAGATGATCGTAGCGCTTGTCGAGGATGATCAACCCTAAGGCCAGCAGGGAATAGAGCACGCAACGCAGCAGCAACCCAGTCGTTCGGCCGGACGAGTCGGAATTACGAAACGCGACCATGGGCAGGGGGTTCCCGTGTCGCTGTCATTACTCCAATCCGAAGATGCCCGGTCCGTGTTCCTCGGTGAGCTCGAGGATCCGGCCGCCGCCGCGCGCCACGCAGGTCAGCGGATCGTCGGCGATCACCACCGGCAACCCGGTCTCTTCCATGAGCAATTTATCGACATCGCGCAGCAATGCGCCGCCGCCGGTGAGCACGATGCCGCGCTCCGCCACGTCGGCGCCAAGTTCGGGCGGCGTCTGTTCGAGAGCCTGCTTCACCGCGCCCACAATGCCCTGCAAGGGCTCCTGCAGCGCTTCGAGGATTTCGTTCGAGTTGAGCGTGAAGCTGCGCGGCACGCCTTCGGAGAGATTGCGGCCCTTGACCGAGATCTCGCGCACCTGTTGTCCCGGGTAGGCCGAGCCGATTTCCAATTTGATCCGCTCGGCCGTGGCCTCGCCGATCAAAATGCCGTAATTGCGCCGCACGTAGTTGGTGATGGCTTCGTCGAACTTGTCGCCGCCGATGCGTACGCTCGCCGCATAGACGATGCCGTTCAAGGAGATGACCGCCACCTCCGAGGTGCCGCCCCCGATGTCGAGCACCATGGATCCGCGAGCTTCCTGTACCGGCAGGCCGGCACCCACGGCCGCCGCCATCGGTTCCGGTACGATGTCGACGCTGCGCGCGCCGGCGCCTTCAGCCGATTCCTTGATGGCGCGGCGTTCGACCTGCGTGGATCCGAAGGGTACGCACACCAGGACGCGCGGGCTCGGACTCAAGAAGCGGTTGCCGTGCACTTTCTTGATGAAGTACTGCAGCATCTTCTCGGTGTAGGTGAAATCCGCAATCACGCCGTCCTTCATCGGACGCACCGCGGTGATGTGGCCCGGCGTCCGACCCAGCATATTCTTGGCTTCCACGCCCACCGCGACGATGATCTTGCCGCCGCGCGTCGGCTCGTCCTGCACCGCGACCACCGAGGGTTCATTGAGCACGATACCGCGCTCGCGCACGTAAATCAGCGTATTGGCGGTTCCAAGATCTATTGAGAGATCATTGGAAAAATAACCTCTAAGGCGTTTGAACATGGGGTCTTTTTCTGGAACGAAGGGAGGTGAAAAAAGTTGCGCTAATGTAACAACCGACACGACTTTCAGCAAGGCAACGTGTATCATCTCTTGCGCTTATTTTCTGCGCACGCGCGCGCACTTTTGCATTCATATGAGCCTGACCCGTCAAGACGTCGAAAAGATCGCGCATCTTGCGCGCCTGTCGATCACCGAAGAGCAGATGCCGGTCTACGTCTCGAGCTTGTCGAGCATCGTGGATTTCGTCGCCGAACTGTCCCGCGTCGAAACCGGCAGCGTGCAGCCGATGGCCCACCCCCTCGATGGGCAGCGCCAGCGTTTGCGGCCCGACGAGGTGACCGAAACCGACCACCGCGACAAGTACCAAGCCAACGCGCCGAGCGTGCAGGCGGGGCTGTACGTCGTGCCGCGAGTCATCGAGTAACACCCCGTTTGAGTCCCGTGACGATGCTGCACGATCTTTCCATCGGCGAACTCGCCGACAGCCTGGCCGCCGCGCAAATTTCGAGCGTCGAGCTCACCGGGCATTTTTTGGCGAGAATCGAGCGGTTGAACCCGGGCCTGAACGCCCTGATCACCCTCACCGCCGAGCAGGCGCTCGAATGCGCGGCCGCTGCCGACCGCCGTCTGGCGGCCGGGGAGCGTGGCCGGTTGCTCGGCATCCCGCTCATTCATAAAGACATTTTTTGCACCGACGGGGTTCGCACCAGCTGCGGGTCGCGCATTCTCGACAATTTCATCGCACCCTATGATGCCACCGTGGTCATGCGCCTGAAGGCCGCAGGCGCCGTCATGCTCGGCAAGGCCAACATGGACGAATTTGCCATGGGTTCCTCCAACGAGACCAGCTTTTACGGTCCGGTTAGGAATCCCTGGGATACGACCCGCGTGCCCGGAGGCTCCTCGGGGGGGTCGGCGGCGGCAATGGGCGCGCGGCTCGCGCCGTTCTGCACCGGCACCGATACCGGCGGCTCGATACGTCAGCCCGCGGCACTGACCGGGGTAACCGGAATCAAGCCAACCTACGGACGGGTGTCCCGCTATGGGATGATCGCGTTCGCATCGAGCCTCGATCAGGCGGGCGTACTGGCCCGAACCGCGGCCGACGCGGCGGCGGTGCTCGAGGTCATGGCCGGCTTCGATCCGAAGGATTCGACTAGTGTCGACGTACCGGTGCCCGATTATCCGGCGCTGCTCGAGCAGCCGCTGAAAGGCCTGCGAATCGGCCTGTTGCGCGAGTTTTTCGACGGTTTGGAGGCCCGCAATGCGGCGCTCATCGAGGAGGCGCTGCGGGTTTACCGGTCGCTCGGCGCCGAGACGATGGAGGTGAGCCTGCCGCACCTGCCGCTTTCGGTACCCACTTATTATGTGGTCGCGCCGGCCGAGTGCTCCTCGAATCTCTCGCGCTTCGACGGCGTGCGATACGGCTACCGTTGCGCTGCTCCTACGGACCTGACCGATTTGTACAAGCGATCCCGCGGCGAAGGCTTTGGCGCCGAGGTCAAACGGCGCATCATGACCGGCACCTATGTGTTGTCGGCAGGCTATTTCGATGCGTACTATTTGAAGGCGCAGAAGGTGCGCCGCTTGATCACCGAGGATTTTCGCGCGGCCTTCCAAAAGGTCGACCTTTTGGTCGGACCCACCACGCCGACGCCGGCATTTGCCATCGGCGCGAAGATCGATGACCCGGTCACGATGTATCTGAACGACATCTACACCATCGGCGCCAACCTGGCCGGATTGCCGGGCATGTCGGTGCCCTGCGGTTTCATCGACGGGCTGCCGATGGGGCTGCAGCTGATCGGGCCGCATTTTTCGGAAGGCCGGCTGCTCGGCGCGGCGCATCGGTTCCAGCGCGCGACCCGCTGGCATGAACAAGTCCCGGGCGGGTACGAGTGATGGCCGACTGGGAGGTGGTGATCGGCCTTGAGATACACGCTCAGCTCGCCACCAAGTCGAAGATATTTTCCGGCTCCGCGACCGCCTACGGAGCCGCGCCCAACACGCAGGCCAATCTCGTGGATCTGGCCTATCCCGGCGTATTGCCGGTGTTCAATGCCGAAGCGCTGCGCATGGCGGTCAAGTTCGGACTGGCCATCGGTGCGACGATTGCGCGGCGCTCGATATTCGCGCGCAAGAACTATTTTTATCCGGATTTGCCCAAGGGCTATCAAATCAGCCAATACGAGCAGCCGGTGGTCGGCAAGGGCTCGCTCGCCGTGGTGCTCGATGACGGCGCCGTCAAGACCATCGGGGTGACCCGCGCGCACCTCGAAGAGGATGCCGGCAAGTCCCTGCACGAAGGGCTCGCGAATGCGAGCGGCATCGATCTGAATCGCGCCGGCACGCCGCTGCTCGAGATCGTATCGGAACCCGACATGCGCTCGGCCAAGGAAGCCGTGGCGTACATGAAGAAGATCCACACCCTGGTGCGCTACCTTGAAATCTGCGACGGCAACATGCAGGAAGGCTCGTTCCGCTGCGACGCCAACGTGTCGATGCGCCGGCGCGGCGCCGACAAATTCGGCACCCGGGCCGAAATCAAGAATTTGAATTCCTTTCGCTTTGTCGAGAAAGCGATTCAATTCGAGATCGCACGGCAGATCGAACTGATCGAGAGCGGCGGCAAGGTGGTCCAGGAAACGCGGCTGTACGATTCTGACAAGAACGAAACGCGCTCGATGCGCTCCAAGGAAGAGGCGAACGACTATCGCTATTTCCCGGATCCGGACCTGTTGCCGGTGGAGATCGACGAGGAATTCATCGATGGGGTGCGCGCCACGCTGCCCGAATTGCCCGACGAGAAGGCTGCGCGGTTCGCAGGCGATTTCGGCCTCTCCGCATACGATGCCGGCGTGCTGTGCGCGAGCCGCGAACTCGGCGCCTATTTCGAGTCGCTGGTTGAGGCATTGGGTGCGGCGCATGCCAAGCTTGCGGCCAATTGGGTCATGGGCGAATTATCGAGCGCCCTGAATCGGGACAACGTGGAGATCGGGGCTGCCCGCGTCTCGGCCGCGGATTTGAGCGCTCTTCTGGGCCGCATCGTGGATGCGACGATCTCCGGCAAGATCGCCAAGGACGTGTTCGAAGCCATGTGGTCGGAGGGCAGGACGGCGGACGCCATCATCGAGGCGCGGGGACTGCGCCAGATCACCGACGCCGGTGCGATCGAGGGTGTGATCGACGCCGTGATCGCGGCCAACCCCAAACAACTCGCCGACTATCGCGCCGGCAAGGACAAGCTATTCGGGTTCTTCGTCGGACAGGTCATGAAGGCCACCGAAGGCAAGGCGAACCCGGCGCAGCTCAACGACTTGCTGAAAGCCAAGTTGGCGGGCGGATAGGCTCCTGATGCATGATCGGGATTGCCTGCATCGTTTCGTTTTCGAGCAGTTTCCCATTCGCGGACACCTAGTGCATCTCGACGCCGCCTGGCAGGCGCTGATCGAACATCACCGATACCCGGTGCCGGTGCGCGATATCTTGGGAGAAGCGGTTGCGGCTTCGCTGCTGCTCGCCGCCACCATCAAATTCGAGGGTGTCCTGTCGCTGCAATTGCAGGGCGAGGGATCGCTGTATCTGCTGCTGGCGCAATGCACCAGCGGACTCGGGGTGCGCGGCCTCGCTCGCTACCGCGAAGCCAAGGATCCGGCCGCGGTCGCCGCGGCGGGCAGCGGCCATCTGATCGGGCCGGGCAATTTGACCGTGACGCTGGAAACGGACGACGGTGCGCAGCGCTACCAGGGTATCGTGCCCATCGACGGCGACCGGCTGGTCGATTCGCTGCAGGGGTATTTCGAGAATTCCGAGCAGCTGCCGACGCGTCTGTGGCTTCATGCCGACGGCAACGGGGTCTCCGGCATGCTGCTGCAGCGGCTGCCGAACAGCAGCGCCGAAGCGGCGTCGGCCGCGGTCGATGATGCATGGCGCCGCGTGCAATTGATCGGCGACACGTTGACGCCGGAGGAATTGAGCACGCTCGCCGATGCGGAAATTCTGCGCCGGTTGTTCAACGAGGACGATCTGCGGCTATTCGAGCCGTCGCCGGCGTATTTCCGCTGCCGATGCTCGCGCGAGCGCGTCGCCGGCATGCTGCAGGGTCTCGGCGAGGCCGAGACGGGTTCGGTTCTGGCGGAACGCGGCGAGGTCGAGGTGCGCTGCGATTTCTGCAATCGTGCCTATCTGTTCGACGCCGTGGATATCGCCCAATTGTTCAACGCCGGCGTTTCGGGCGATACCGGGCGCAGGGTTCACTGAGCGGGGCGGGCATTCGGTCTTAAAGCGCGGACACTCCGCTCAATGTCGTGAGGCTCAGCGTGCGCGTCAGGGCGATGAACTCCCTTATGTAGGCGGCACCGGCGGCCGCGCAGCTGGTGGCGGCATACAGCTCGCAGCGCAGTCCGCCGTGGCCGATCGGCCGCGACACGACATAGCCCCGCTCTATATAGTTGCCGACCGTCCATGACGGAAGAGCGGCAATGCCGCGGCCGCTCGCTACCAGCTGCAGAATCGCGACCGTCAGCTCCGCGGTGCGGCGCTTGGGATTAATGCCCGCCGGAGTGAGGCAGTGCTTCATGAGGTCGAGCATCTCGTCCGGCACCGGGTAAGTAATGAGGGTTTCAGCGGCGAAATCGGCGGCTTCCAGCCACGGCTTTCCCGCCAAGCGGTGCCGCGGACTCATCAGAGCCACGCTTTCGTAGCGAAACAGCGGACTGAACGCCACGTTGGGGTGCGCTTGCGGCTTGTCATGGATGATCGCCAGTTCCGCTTCCGCCCGTTCGAGCAACGGCAGCGGGTCGATGACAAATCCCGAGATGATGTCGAGTTCGACTTCGGGCCACATCGACCGGTAGGCGTCCATGGCCGGCATCAGCCAATCAAAGCAGTTGTGGCACTGCACGGCGATGCGCAAGGGCCCGGCATGGCCCTGCGCCAACCGGGCGACGTCGCGGCCCGACTCGGCTACCAGAGGCAGCACGGTGCGAGCCAGGGTGACAAGCCTTTGGCCAATAGCCGTAAATCGCAGCGGCCGAATGTTTTTTTCCACCAGGGCCGCGCCATAGTGACTTTCCAGCGCCTTGAGCTGGTGGGACAGGGCCGACTGGGTTAGAAACAGGCGCGCGGAGGCTTTCGACAGGCTGCCGCATTCAGCGAGAGCCAGGAGCGTCTCCAGGTGCCGCAACTCGAGTGCCGAGGTTGCCATGAGCCAATTTCAACCTCCTCATGAAGATAATTAGGTTGAGTCATAGCTTAGGCGCTCGCATGCTCAGGGTCGAGCAGCAAGCTCTCCTGGGGAGGAAACCATGTCGAACACGGTACGGGTGTCGTCCGAGTTCTTTCCGCCGAACGACGCTGAGATGACTGCCCACCGTTGGGCCGCCGTGCAGCGCCTGGCGCCCTTGCAGCCCGAATGCGTTTCCGTGGCCTACGGGGCCGACGGCTCGACACGCCCAAGATCTCGCGGGCATTGCGTGCCGGACCGGCGGCTCATCGATTCGCCGAGGCGAGGATATCGCGCGCCAATCCGGCATAGTCACCGTCGAAATGATGACCACCCTTGCGTCTCACGATGTGCACCGCGTTAGGATCGAGCTTGGGGCACAGCGAGTCGCTTTCGTCTTCGCCGTAAATGCACAGCACCGGTACGCCGCTGATCCGGTTCACTTCGGGCATGGTCGCCGGACCGGATGCATCGTTCGACACCCAGCTGCTCACGTGAAATTCGAACAAGGCGTGTTCCGACATGCCCATGAGCACGGCCAACGCGATGCGGTTGCGCGTTTCCGCGGGCAGGCGGTTGACCGCGAACGGCAACACATCGGCGCCTTGCGAGTAGCCGATGAGCAGCACTCTTTTCTTATTCAGGTGCGCCGCGTAGTAGCGGACCATACGGTCCAGATCCGCCGCCAGACCGTCGGGAGTGCGCTCGCTCCAGAAATAGCGCAGCGAATCGAGGCCGACCACGGGGATGCCATGCTCGCTCAACGCCAGGGCGACGTCCTTGTCGAGTCCGGCCCATCCGCCGTCGCCCGATAGAATGATCGCGAACGTATCGGCCGACGCGGCGCCGGGCTGCGCAGCGGCACCGGGCGGCGCGGGGCCTGCCAGCTGCGCGGGGACCTCGACGACCGGCAAATCGCCCAAGTCCACCGGCGCCGGCGGAGTCAGCGCGGTGGACGAGCGCTTCACCAAGGTGTCGAAGGCTGCCATGAATTTCGGCAACCAGCGCTCGGGCGGTTGGTAGGTGCGATCGGTTTGCGGCAGCACCACGAGCGCGGCGCCCGGCATGTTGGCGATGAATGCGCCCGCGGTGCTCGCATCGCATTCATGGTCGAGTTCGCCCTGCATGGAGACCCACGGATTCGCGAGCTGCTTCGCCGGCAGATATTCGACCCCGTGTTGGCCGGGGCGACGGATGAAATCGAGTCCCGAACCCTTGCACAGCGGTTTGCGCATGCTCGAGACCGGGCAGAATCCAAGGGTCAGCGCTCCGGCAAAGGTGTTGGCCGGCGCCTGAGCGAGCGTCGCATAGGCGAGGCCTGCGCCCTCGCCGAAGCCTACGAAAAAGGGCGAACGATACGTCGGCAGATGGAAGTAAGCCTGCAGAAAATGGCTTAAATTTTCCAGATCGCCATCCGGGAAGACGCAGTCGGCGTCATCGGCTTGCAGATCGGCGCGAAATTTAGGCAGATCGATGCCCGCCACCATCGCGCCGTGGCGCAGCAGCTCGCGCGCTATTGCGGCCATCTGCGGATTCCAGCCGCCGTCACCGGACAAAAACAGCACAACGCTCGTCGGCGTGCCGCTCGGGGCATAGACAGCCACGTTCTTGAACCGGCCGTGACTCACATGCTTTGCCTTGGGCGCGGGAGCGGCGGAGCCGAGCGTGGGGGCGCTGAGCGAGGCGCTAGCCATGCCGCCCGCCAAGAGCAGTGCCGCCAAAGCTAAATTCGAACGCCGCTCATTGTTCATGGCGGTTCATCTTATCCTGTCGCCATGCATTCAGCGGCGGCGGTTCGGATAGGCGTCGATATCCTCCAACATCTCGGGCCCGCCGAGCGCCTGCATCTGGTTCAGTATCCAGTCGCTGCGCTCGCGCACATAGCGCGACGGCGCGGCGGCCGAATAGCGCTGCGGGTTCGGCAGCACGGCGGCGAGGATGGCCGCGTCGCCGCGGGTCAAACGCGCCGCCGGCTTATGGAAGAATCTTTGGGCTGCCGCTTCGGCGCCGTAGGTCCCGTAGCCGAACTCGGCGATGTTGAGATAGATCTCGAGGATGCGCCGCTTCGGCCAGAAGCCCTCGACCAGGACCGTGAAGTAGGCCTCGAGCCCTTTGCGCAAGTAGCTGCGGCCGGACCACAGGTACAAGTTCTTGGCGACCTGCTGACTGATGGTGCTCGCGCCGCGCACCCGATGGCTGTGCCGATTGAGTTGGTAGGCCTTCTCGATAGCGTCGACGTCGAAGCCCCAGTGCTCGGGAAATTTCTGGTCCTCGGAGGCGAGCACCGCCAGGGCCAGATTGGGCGAGATGCGCCCCAAGTCGACCCACTGGTGGCGGAATACGTAAGTGCCGTCGCGGTTTACCCAGGCCGCGACTCGAGTTTCCGCCATGAATGCGCTGTACGGTGGATCGATCCAGCGCAGCAGCAGCACGGCCGCCATCGAAGCGGCCACAAGGCCGAGCGCTGCGAATAGCAACGCGCGGCCGATGCGGCCCATCCAAGATCGTGTGCGCGCCATTTAGCGCAGGTCCGGCGTGCAGAGGAGACGGTGCGTTTTTGGGCGGGCGGGCGCTAATGTTTGGCTTGCTTCGGCGCGATTCTCTGCACGCGCTTCATGATGACGGCCTCGGTCGGCACGTCGTCGAAGCCGCTGCGCCGGCCGGTTGCGACCGCCGCAATCTTGTCGATCACGTCCATGCCTTCGGTTACCCGTGCGAACACCGCATAGCCGTAATTGCCGGGCTTGTGATCCAGAAAGTCGTTGTCCTTCAAGTTGACGAAGAACTGCGAGGTGGCGCTGTTGACGTCGTTGGTACGGGCCATGGACAGGCTGCCGCGCAGGTTCTTCAAGCCGTTGTTGGCCTCGTTCTTGATGGGTGGCTGCGTGCGCTTTTGCGACATGTCTTCGGTGAAGCCGCCGCCCTGGATGACGAACCCGGGGACGATGCGGTGAAATATAGTGCCGTCGAAGAATCCCGTGTCGATATATTTCAGGAAATTGACCACCGTTTCCGGCGCGTCTTTCTCGAACAATTCAACGGTGAAATCGCCGAGCGTGGTTTCAAAAAGAATCATGAGAGTTTCCTAGTTGAGAGTGAACGGTTCCCAGCGTAACGCGGGGGTTGCCTGAATAGTCGTGATACGAGCATACGCCGGTGAAGCCGCGGCATTCGAGCAGCCGTGCGACCTCCGGGGCCTGTCCGCTGCCATGCTCGAGCAGCAGATGACCGCCCGGCTCGAGGTGCGAGCCGGCCTGTTCGATGATCGCGGCGAGCGCCTCGAGTCCGGTCGGGCCGCTGCTGAGCGCGAGCGCTGGTTCCGCGGTCAGCGCCGCAAGTGCGGGGTCGCCGACCGCTATATAGGGCGGATTGGCGATCACCATGTCGAATCGCTCTCCGGGTACCGCCTCAAACCAGGATCCTTCGCGCCACGCGACCTGCGGTAGTTCAAGCGCAAGTGCGTTTGCCTGCGCGACGCGCAGAGCCGCGGGCGAGATATCGGCGCCGGTGACCCGGACATGGGGCCGCTCCGAGGCAACGGCGAGTGCGATTGCGCCGCTGCCGGTGCCCAAATCGAGTATCGAGCCTCGCGACTCGGCGTCAACGAGAGCCAACGCCCGTTCGACCAGAATCTCGGTTTCCGGGCGCGGCACCAGCACCGCGGGGGTGATCTTGAGGCTCATCGACCAGAATTCGCGCGCGCCGGTCAAATACGCGACCGGTGCGCCACGCATGCGCCGACCGACCAGATGGCGATACCGGTGCAAAACCGCCTCCGCGATCGTCTCGCCGGCGATCACGATCAATCGCGACCGACCTACGCCGAGGACCTTGCCGAGCAGCAGCTCGGCGTCGAGCCGCGGCGATTCGCTATGGCGTGCGAGCGAGCGGGCGGCAAGTTTCAGGGTCTCGGCGACGGTGTTCATCGGCGTCAATCGACCTGCTGAGCGAGTTCTTCGGCCTGATGTTCCTGGTTCAAGGCGCCAATGAGCTCGTCGAGGCCACCCTTCATGACATCGTCGAGCTTGTACAGGGTGAGGTTGATGCGGTGGTCGGTCACGCGGCCCTGTGGAAAATTATACGTCCGGATGCGCTCCGAGCGATCGCCGGAGCCGACCTGGAGTTTACGCGACTGCGCCTGTTCGCTTTGTTGCTTTTCCCTTTCGCTGGCGAGCAGCCGCGCCTTCAGCAGCGACATCGCGCGCGAGCGGTTCTTGTGCTGCGACCGCTCGTCCTGGCACTCGACCACGATGCCGGACGGCAGGTGGGTGATGCGGATCGCCGAATCGGTCTTGTTGACGTGTTGACCGCCCGCGCCGGAGGATCGAAAGGTATCGACGCGCAGGTCCGCCGGATTCAAGTCCACCGCTTCGAGCTCTTCCAATTCCGGCAAAATGGCGACCGTGCAGGCGGAGGTGTGAATGCGCCCCTGCGCTTCGGTCGCCGGCACACGCTGCACCCGATGCGTACCGGACTCGAACTTCAGCAGCGAAAAGGCGCCGCGTCCGATAACCCGGCTGATGAGTTCCTTGTATCCGCCATGCTCGCCGGGACTCTCGCTCAACACCTCGACTTGCCAGTGTTTGGATTCGGCATAGCGGGCGTACATGCGAAACAGATCCCCGGCGAAAATCGCTGCCTCGTCGCCGCCGGTGCCGGCGCGAATCTCGAGGAAGATGTTGCTGTCGTCATGCGGATCCTTGGGAACGAGGAGGCGCTGCAGCTCGAGTTCCTCGGCCACGATGCACGGCGTCAATTGCGCCAATTCATCCTCCATGGAGAGTTCGCGCGCGGTTTCCGCATCGGCCTCGAGCGCGATCAACCTGCGGTAGCGCTCGATCAGCGGCCCCAAACGCGCATATTCCATCGACAGCTCGCGGAACTGGTTCTGGCGCGCGATCACGCCCGGGTCCGCCAGCAGGCGGCTGATTTCCTCGAATCGCTCGTCGAGTTTCTCGAGTTTGCGTCTGATGGAGTCTTTCATGGCCGCGAATTATAGCGGCCCTCGCAGGAGCTCTCGGGGTTATTGGCGGCTGCGTTCTTCGACGAGCAAGCGAGCGAGCGTCTCCGCCAGCGCCGAATCGGTCGATTCGGCGGCCCGCCGCAGCGCCTGGGTCGGCGCATGCAACAGCCGATTGGTCAGCGTATGGGCAAGAAAGTCGATGACCTGGTCGGTGGAACTGCCGGAAGCCAGCATGCGCCGGGCCTGCTCCACGGTTTGCAGGCGGATCGCGTCCGCTTGGTGGCGCAACGCCCGGATGGAGGGTCCGGCATCGTGGGCGCGCGATTCGGCCAGGAAACGCGCCACCTCTTCCTCGAGCAGCAGTCGAGCGCCGCCGGCCGCGATTTCCCGCTGTTGGCGGTTTTCGTCGACCAGTTGCTGCAGATCGTCGATCGAAAATAGATAGACGTCCTCGAGATCCGCGACGGCGGGCTCGATGTCGCGCGGAACGGCCAGATCCACCATGAATATGGGGCGACGGCGGCGCGCACGCACCGCCGCTTCCGCCGCCTGTTTGGTGATGAGCGGCACAGCGCTCGCCGTGCAGCTGATGACGATGTCGGCATCGGGCAGTTCCTTGTCGAGCGCGCTCAGGTCGACCGCATAGCCCTTGATTTCCGCCGCCAGGGCCTGCGCTCGCCCGAGCGTGCGATTTGCGATGACCGTGCGCTTGATCCCGGCTGCGGTGAAATGCCGCGCGGCGAGCGCAATCATCTCGCCGGCGCCGATCATGAGGGCCGATCGGGTGTGCAAATCCGAGTACATGCGCTGTGCGAGGCGCACTGTCGCGGAAGCGATGGAGACCGCGTTCGCGCCGATCCGGGTCTCGGAGCGCACGCGTTTGGCGGCGGAAAAGGCCGCTTGAAACAATTTGTTGAGCCAAGGTCCGGTACTGCCGACCTCATGCGCAATGCGGTAGGCATCCTTCAATTGACCGAGAATCTGTGCTTCCCCGAGCACCATGGAGTCGAGTCCGGAGGCGACGTTGAAAGCGTGCTCGACCGCGAGGCGATCTCGATGCACGTACAAACTGGAGGCAATATCGGTCTCGCCGCCGTGATGGCGCACCAGCCACTGCGACAATTCCTGGCCGCTCGCGGTCCCGGACCAGTAGACCTCGGTGCGATTGCAGGTCGACAAGATCACCGCCTCGGCGACCCCGTTTTCGCGCCGCAGCGCGAGCAGAGCATCGATCAATCGTTCCGCGTTGAATGCGACCTTCTCGCGCAGGGCGACCGGTGCGGTCTTGTGATTGAGTCCGAGGATGTTGAATGGCATTGCCGCGCTTAGGATGATAACTCTCGGAATTTCTTGAAGAAACATCGCCTGATCAAGCGGGAATCTGCGGCATCGGACTATTCATTTAGCTTATAGTGCGGCCGTGTTCTCGATTTCACATTGGGCAAAAATTCTGGTCGGGACGGGGGCCATCGCCTGCGCCGCCTGCGCGGACACGAACCCCAAACCCGAAGCCATACCGGCTCCGCAGGTATTTTATACTGTCACGGGCGAGATAGCCCTTGCTCGGCACGAACCGCGTGTGGCTTCGATCCAGTACGCCACCGCGGCCGCGACCGACAAAGAGCCGACCCTGCTCAAGCGTGCCGCCGAAGTCACCGCCGAATCCCTGCAACCCTCCTTGACCGCCGCGGTCGCGGCGCGCTGGATCAGTCTCTTTCCAAGCTCTCTGGATGCGCATCATGCGGCGGCGAAAGCGGCCTTGGCGCTGCACAAGATCCCACAATCGGCCGATCACTATCGGATCGTCGTGGCCGGTTCCCCGCGCGGCGCCGACGCCGAATTCGCCGATCTGGAAACCGAGATCGAACCGGTCGACAACGTGTTCGGCGCCCGCCAGCTCGCGGACCGGCTGGTCGAGTCCTTTCCCAATTCGGCGGCCGCGTTGCGCCTGCAGGGCTTCGCCGCCCTGCGGGCCGACGACCCGGCCGCCGCGGTGCGCAGCTTCTCCTCGGCGCTCACCCTCGCGGGCGAGGGGGCCGGCGCGCCCTCCGACATGCGCCGCGAACTCACTCAGGGCCTGTGGCGCGCGCAGATTCTGGCGGGCAATGCCGAGGAGCCTCTCGAGCAATCGCGAGCGCTCGCCGAGCGCGACTCCACCCCCGAGAATCGGCTCGACTATGCGCTGCTGCTGTGGGCCGCGCAGCGCGAGTCCGCGGCCGTTGCCGAGCTCGAGACGCTCGCGCTCCTACCCGAGTCCGCACCGGTCGCCTTGCGCCTCTTGGGTCTGATCGAATATCAAGACGGCAAGCTCGACGCGGCGGGCAGGCGATTTACCGAATTATTGGCGACCGGCAAGTTCATCGACGACGCCTTTTATTATTTGGGCCTGATCGCCGAGCGGCGCGGCGATCTGGCGCGGGCATTGCGCTTGTTTGCGCAGGCGCAGAACGGCGAGAACGCGGTTGCCGCGCTGCTGCGCGCATGCGGCATTCTGCAGGCGCACGGGGCCGCCGCCGAAGCCCAGGAGCTGCTCCAGCACCTCATCGAGGATGAACCGCAGCGCGCACCCGAAATTCTGGCGGCCCGCGCGCGGATCTACTCGGACTCCGGCGATTCGCGACATGCGATCGAGGTGCTGAACCGCGGCATGCTGCAATATCCGGACAGCGTGGATATCCGCTACGCCATGGCCTCCACCTACGAGGACCAGGGGCGCACCGAGGCGGCGCTGCGTGAGCTGAAGGGGATTCTCAAGTCGCGCCCGGACGATCCGGCGGCGCTGAATGCCTACGGCTATACGCTCGCGGATCACAATCGAGAGCTCGGGCAGGCGCGCGCGCTGATCGAGCGGGCCTATGCGACGGCGCCGAAGAATGCCGCGATTCTGGACAGCATGGGGTGGGTGCTTTACCGGCAGGGCGAGAACGAGCGGGCTTTGCCTTATTTGAGCGCTGCTTATGCGGACGATCGGAGCGGCGATATCGCGGCGCATCTGGGCGAAGTGCTGTGGCGGCTCGGTCGATATGCCGATGCCGAACGTGTTTGGACCGAGGCTGCCGGCCTCGATTCCGGGAATCACCTGCTCAAGGCAACGCGTCAGCGCCTGCACGCTTCTAGATGAGCGGCGCGCGTCGACTGTTCGGCACCATCGCCTGCTGCGCCGTACTGGCCGGCTGCGCGACGACGCGCCCGGCGATTGCGCCCGCGCCGTGGGAACAGCGGCTGTCCGAGCTCGCGCATTCAAGCGCCTGGCAGCTCGATGGGCGAACGGCGGTCTCGTTGGGCGCCCAGGGTTGGCAGGCCAGCCTGGATTGGCGCCAGCGCGGAGATTCGAGTGAGGTGCATCTGGCAGGTCCCTTCGGGGTGGGGGCGCTGGTGCTCAAAGCGACGCCTGCGGGAATCTCCGTGAACGGCGCCCCGCCGAGCGAGGACGTGGTGGCGCAACTGCGCGATCGACTGGGTTTCGAGCTGCCGCTCGACAGTCTGCGCTTCTGGCTGCAGGGTATTCCCGATCCAAGCAGCGAATTCGAGCTGACGCGCAACAACCAGGATCGCGCGCTCGAGCTGACGCAAGCCGGGTGGAGCATCCAATACGATGGGTACATGGCGAACAATGGGGACCTGCTGCCGGCGCGGCTGGTGCTGCGCCGTGCGGACGCGCGTGTGCGCATCGCGGTGGACCGATGGGTCTGGTTGAAATGAAGGCAGGCGAGGCGGACCGATCGAACGCGGCGCGGCCGTGGCCGGCACCGGCCAAGCTCAACTTGTTCCTGCATATTCTTGGGCGTCGCGCCGACGGCTATCACGAGCTGCAGACCTGCTTCCAGTTCGTCGACCTGTGCGACGACATCTCGATCCGGGTGCGCTCCGATGGCAGTATTCGGCGCGGTGCCGGGGCCGCGGGCGTCGCCGCGGAATCCGATTTGTGTGTGCGCGCGGCGCAGGCACTCAAGGCGGCGGCGGAGTGTCCGCTTGGCGCCGATATCAGCGTATTAAAACGCATTCCGATGGGTGCGGGATTGGGCGGCGGCAGCTCGGATGCGGCCACGTGTCTGGTGGCGCTGAACCGGTTATGGGGCTTGGGCTGGTCCGCCGCGAAGCTTGCCGAGCTGGGACTGAATTTGGGGGCGGATGTGCCTGTGTTTGTCCACGGCCGCGCGGCCTGGGCCGAAGGGGTGGGGGAACGGCTGACCCCGCTGTACCCACCGGTCGCGCCTGCAGAACATAACTATCTGATTGTTAAGCCAAATACCTTTGTCAGCACCAAGGACGTGTTCCAGGACCCTGAATTGACAAGAAATTCTCCGCCGATCACAATTCACGGTTTCCTGGCTTCCGGCGGTAGGAACGATTGTTTGGCGGTGGTTCGGCGCCGATATCCCGAGGTGGCCCGCGCGATCGATTGGCTGTCGCTCTTCGGCGCGGCGCGCCTGACTGGAACGGGGGCCTGTGTCTTTATGGCCTGTGAGCCGGCGCAAGCCCGGGAGATTGTCGGCAAGTTGCCGCCGGCATTCGAAGCGTTCCTGGCTCGCGGGCTGAACGATTCGCCCCTGCTCGAGAGGTTGGCGGCCGGCTGAGCGGCCCCGCTTCTTAGAAGCGTTGACGATTGATTTTCAAGTTGGGGTGTCGCCAAGCGGTAAGGCAGCGGGTTTTGATCCCGCCATACGGAGGTTCGAATCCTTCCACCCCAGCCAACTCGA
>Ga0209048_10000200_pt1 | contig 64516 bp, 63 predicted proteins | sample FrelakmetCRP12CR_FD_187146 | JGI IMG/M metagenome (GOLD analysis project Ga0209048, IMG submission 187146) | Freshwater lake sediment microbial communities from the University of Notre Dame, USA, for methane emissions studies - CRP12 CR (SPAdes)... | ecosystem: Environmental > Aquatic >...
CAACCCTTTGTGGTGTGATGGGCTCATAGTGCTTGTTCGACATCGCCTGCGCCGCAAAAAAACGAACGCGCGGACGATACACCGTCCGTAAGGACCCCGCCGCCCAGCCGACTAGTTACTGCTTGCGACGAGGTGATGCGCGGCCGCGATCTGCGCGTCGGCGTTGTAGTGATCGACGAGCCCGTTGATCGAACCATCGACGAGCAACGTGGCCATCACGGCAGCGGAGGCGAAAATTAAGCGGATCGATGTCGAGATCGGGTTGAATGCGCGGTTCATCTGGCTCTCCTTCGGGTTCAGGTCCAACTGAGCAACGAGTTGCAGCATTCCCGAGGGGAGTTCAGTCTTTCTTGAGCCGTTCCCCTCCCTGACCATGCGAACGGACAGCGGTAAGACGGCTTTGATACGCCGCAGAACGCTCCAATGCCGAGGGGCGCGACGACGAATAGCGCCGTACAAAGCAAAAGCCCCACCGAAGTGGGGCTGTCGTGAAGCTGATTCTGCTTATTGCTTGCGGCGACGCGGGGCTGCGAGTCCTGCTAGGCCGATCCCGAGAAGGGCGAGAGTGCCGGGTTCGGGGACTGTGTCGAGGCGTTCATACACCCCCGCCGGAAACCCCGGGCCGTGAATGTCCTCGACAGTCAGCGAATAGTTCCCGGCACCGAAAAACAACTGGCCCTCCGAATGAATCCCATCGTTCCATTCGGATGGATTAGACCCGGACCACAATGTAGGCAGCGAAACGACGGCGGTGGTCAGGAGTGTGCTGCCCAAGCCGTCCATGACGATGAAGGTGTCTGTCGGTGGATTGCAGCAGTCGAGAATCGTGAGCACGGCCGCCTGCCCTGCGCCAACCGAAAATGTCAGTGGCGAGTCGTTGGTCGGAATGTTAGCTGCAGTGGCTTTGTCGATCTGCCAACCCGAACCGGCAACAATCGCACTTGCCCGGACGTCGGTTGCAGAGAATGCAATGACGGCTGCGGCGGCGGCCGCAATACCCAGACTCGAAGTATTGGCATTTCGTTTTCGCTCCCGTTATGCGGCTTCCGGCACGCCCGCCCGCTGGTTGGTGAGCGGCCGGCAGTCGAAGTGAAGCAAGCAACGTTCCGGATTCTTCTTGTCCTTTCATATCAAGCTCTTACACCATCGAACTCGGAATGACCCCTGCGATATGTAAAGTTCTTCGACACTTTGACGCCCTTCTGACCCTAGCCGATGTCAGCAACCAGCAGCACGAGATCAGACCCGGCGGCATCGACGCACCCGACGCGATCTATTTGCGGCTGGTGTACTGACTCGACTGCGCCGCCTGTAGGCGATCCTGTTCGCGGTCTGAATCGATGGTAGCGCGGACAGAGGCGTGATTCTGAGCCGGTGCCGCCGTGGGAGTGGTGACGAGACACAGGTGATCGGCTTGCCGTTGCACGGGTGTGGGTCGTCCTGGATACGTGAGCCGGGCGCAGACGACGATTAACACGGATCGATCTGCACAAACAAAAAGCCCCACTGAAGTGGGGCTGTCGTGAAGCGGATGCTGGTTACTGCTTGCGGCGACGCGAGGCGGCGAGTCCTGCTAGGCCCAATCCGAGAAGGGCGAGCGTGCCGGGTTCGGGGACGGTGGTTGTCGTCACGCCTTGGGTCGTCACGTCGAAGACAAGCCCCGACTGAACGGTGTTCATGTCGACAAAGAACAACTGAAGGAGGTGATCGCCAGCGGAAATGACGAAGGGTGTCACACACGTCCCACTCGCAATGGGATGAACTCCGCCGAGGGAGCACACGAGCTGTCCGTCAAGATACGCGAACGCAGAGTCGTCCGCACCGATGCTGAAACTGATTTGCTCGGCTGTGGGCGCAGTCAAGGTTCCTGAATACACCGCGGCTAGGCCTGCGGTGGTATCGCTCGTGCCCGTCCCGTTCGGTGCGAAAAAGTTGCTTGTGTTATTGATCGGCAGCGCGACCGTCCCCGTGCCGGTCTGCGTGACGTAAGAATTTAGCGTTGGGCTCCACCACGTGATTTCCTGGCCCGACGTTGTGGAATACAGATCTGCGGAGTTGATGGGCAAGCCCGCGTACGAAGGATTAAGCAAAGGCAATCCATCGGGCCCAAGCGTGCTCAGCACTTCGTCGCTGTAGGTTCCGCAGCACATCGTGTTGTAACTCGGGTCGCCGCTTGAGACCTGGAAATAGGTTACCGACAGGGAGCTGGCGCACGCGCTGCCCACAGTCATTGCGGTGAGCAGGCCCAGAAGCCCTATGCGGATTGAACCAACTGATTTCATCGATTTCTCCTGGCAGATCAATCGCAAATTCGCTCCAAGCAAGAGTGATCGACGCAGGAATCGGGCCACCCGGATGAATTCCTGCAAAAACAGTGAGTTGCGCTTCACCCTAAAGTCGGCACCCCGGATCTGTAAATAATCCCGACACGCGGACTGCGGCCTCGCGACCGAGCATCGGCGCAGGCCCACCGCCCACGTATCGCTCAACGCGGAAGCGGGACGTTAGAGCTGTAAAGAATCCCGACACACCGGGCGCAGCTTGGCGGCCAAGTTGCGGCATGCCTGTATCGGCCGCGAGCATTGCCGCCCGCGCAACGGTCATCACCAGAGCGGGGCAGGCGAGGCGGACTGTGGCGTGATCCTGAGCCGGTGCCGCCGTGGGAGCGGCGAGCGCAAAGCACCTGTCTTTTAGGCTCCTGCGGGTAAAGCTGCGGTTAACTTTCGAATCATGGTCCCGACTAGACCTTATATTTCAATGGTTTAGACGAATTACTTGGCGGAGTGCGGCGGAGCCGCAACGAGACTCGCGTCGCTGAGCGCTCGCAGTCGGTGCTACCAGCGGACCTGCGCGAATTGATCGTCGCGCGGCGCGCGACCGTCTAAGTGCGGCCGCACGTGCATCGCGCGCCATTGCCTTCGGTAGGCTGCCTGTCGCTCCTGGATCGACTTCACGAATGCCGGCGTGCTGCGATCCGCACGATCACGGCTTTCGCCAGGCAGCGTAGCGGCGGCGCAAACTGGTCGAATCCCCGGTTGAGGGGCGCGCCGCCGCTGAACTTGCCTCAGGCGAGGACTGCGCGCTTGTTCGCATCATGCGGGACCAGCGATCGAACCGCATGCGGTCCGCCGGCGACGCAATCCGCTCAGCAGCCGGCCGCGAGGCCGTCCCGGCGCGAATCGCTCGCCGCAACGTAACCGTCGACCCCGGGGTCGCCGAGCCGCCAGATGAACTGACCGCTGCCGAAATCCATGTAGCTGTCGGTCAGGTCCGCAATCTGGTGACCGCGTCGCACCAGTTCGTCGCGCACGCCTGCGGGCATCGTGCTCTCGAGATCGATCTTCAGCCCCGACTCCCACTTCCAGCGCGGTGCATCGCACGCAGCCTGCGGCTGCTGGTTCGCGAGCAGCATGCGCGCAAGCGTCTGCACGTGGCCTTGTGGCTGGATGTTGCCACCCATCACGCCGAAGCTCATTGCCGGCATGCCGGCCTTCATCAGGAAGCCGGGAATGATGGTATGAAAAGGCCGCTTGCCGGGCGCCACGCAGTTGGCATGCTCAGGGTCCATCGAGAAACCGTGGCCGCGATTCTGCAGCGAGATGCCGTAGCCGGGAACGACCACGCCCGAGCCGAAGCCCATGTAGTTGGACTGGATGAACGAGATCATCATGCCGCTTGCATCGGCCGCGGACAGATAGATGGTGCCGCCCTGCGGCAGCGCGCCATCCTTGAAAGTCTGGGCGCGCTTCGGATCGATCAGTTTCGCGCGCTCGGCCAGGTAGGCGGCGTCGAGCATCTGCGCGGGCAGCACGCGCATTGCGCGCGCATCGGCGACATACGCGTACACGTCCGCGAAGGCGAGCTTCATCGCCTCGATCATCACGTGCTGCACGTCGGCGGAGTCGATGCGATTGCGGTCCATCGCTTGCTGCGCCAGCGGGGTGTGCTTCAGGATGCCCAGGCAGATCAGCGCCGCGATGCCCTGGCCGTTCGGTGGAATCTCATGCACGTCGTGGCCAGCGAAGGACTGGGCGACGGTGCCGACCCAGCCGTGATCCAGCGCGAAATCCCAGTATGCCGCGAGGTCGGCTTCCGTGTGCGCGCCGCCGGTTTCGCGCGCGTACCGGGCGATCGCTGCGGCGATCTCGCCGCGATAGAACGCCTCGCCCTTCGACTCGGCAATGAGCTTGAGCGTGCGCGCCGCGCCCTTGAGGACGAAATGCTCGCCTACATGCGGTGCGCGTCCGCGTGGCAGAAAGTGCTCGGCAAATCCCGGATACTCGCCGAGGATCGTTGAGGCGCGTTGCCACTTGTCCTGCACGATCGGGCTGACGGCGAAGCCGCGCTCCGCATACTCGATTGCGGGCGCCAGCACGTCGGCGAACGGCAGCTTGGCGAAGCGACCATGCAGCAGCGCCCAGCCGGCGACAGCACCGGGAATCGACACCGTGTCCCAGCCGCGCACCGGTCGACTCTTGTTCAGGTCGTGGCCATATCTTTTGCGAAAGTAATCGAGAGTCCACGCGGCCGGCGCGATGCCGCTCGAGTTCATGCCGTGCAGCATCTTCGTCGCCGGATCCCACACGATCGCGAAATTGTCGGCACCCAGCCCGTTGCTGCATGGCTCAGTCATCGTGATCACGGCACCGGCGGCGATTGCTGCATCGACCGCATTGCCGCCCCGCTGCAGCATGCGCAGTCCTGCCTGTGCGGCCAGCGGCTGCGAGGTCGACACGATGTTGCGCGCGAACACCGGCGTGCGCAAAGTACGGTACGGATTGATCCAGTCGAACTGACTCACTTCGCATTCTCCATTGGCGGGTAATACTGCGGCGCCTCGGCGCGCTTGTGCATGCCGTAGTCACGTTCGACTTCGCACACGCGCAGTCGTTGTATATGCGCGAGGCGCGCCAGATTCACCGCGTCCGCTGAAGCGACTTCGAATACATGCGCATGCTCACCGGGGCGATAGAGGCTTTCGAACGATTCGACCGCGGCTGGCCAGCCAGCCAACGACGCAGTCCGCGACTCTGCCAGGGCGACGAAGCGCGCCGCACGCGCTGCCGGATCGTTGTAGGCGTTCAATCGCCGCGGTTGCCAGGGCGACCCATCGCGCGCTTCTTCGCGAATCACCTGGGCGATGCGCAGCCGATAGTCGGCAAAGATGCGTGCGCGGCCTTGCGTTTGTGCCTTGCGATGCTGGGCGTCGACGCGCCACCGCGCGAGCGCCGCCTCGTCGCGCCAGATCTGAAACGAGAGCAGCGTGTCGGGCCGCATCAGGCTGCGGAAACGGTCGATGAACAGACAGCCGCCGATCGCATCGAGCGCAGGGCGCAGTTTCGCCGCCAGGTCGAGATACTCACGCACGGCACTGCGTTTGGGCGTGACCTCGAAGAACAATGCGATCACACCTGCTCCGCGCCGATTCGGCAGCCGTGAATCGACCTTGCCCGCCCCGCCGCGTGGGCTGCCGGCGCACACGCGAAGACGGTTCTTCCGGCGCACGGGCGCTGCTCGACAATGACGCGCCGTCTCCGACGGGCAGCGGGTCGGCACCTCGGATCGCGCGACCATGTCGGCACGACGAAATCGCAGGCCGGGTCCGTCATCGCGGGAGTGAAAGCGCAAATCGGGAGCGAACGGCAGCTACGCATGGTGCAACGGCGAAATCCGGGGTCGGACGGGTGATTGTGCCAGCCGTGGCCGGAAACGGCCTCGGCAATCGACGCCGCGTTTCCTGCGCTTCATTGCCATCGGCTCGCGATGCGAAGCGCGGCTGCCTGCCGTTCGCTTCATCGCAAAAGGACATCGATTCAGTCCAGACGAAAGGGCCGCACCATGAAAACGACATCGATTCAAACCAAAGTCGCCGGCTTCTTCTTCCCACGGCTGATGAGCGTCACCGTGCTCGACGCCACCGTCGCGGGCATGGATTCAGGCAGCCTCAAGCGTAGCGAGGTGGTCACGCTCGGGCACCGGGTCGTCAGTGCACCGGCGCAGGCGGCAGTGAACTGAATCGCGTCCCGCTCTGCGGTGCTGTTTCCGGTCCGACCGCGCCGCAGCCGCGGGACTCGATAACAGAAGGCCCGGCGTCTGCCGGCATTTTGTATCTGTACTGCTGCGAAAGTCAGTCCGATTCCTGGAAGGCCACTTCGCGCTTTGATTTGATTGCGGGAAGCATCACAAGCACGAGCAGCGCAGCCGCCGCCAGCAGCAGACCGAGCGATAACGGGCGGGTCACGAAGGTGGTCGGATCACCGCGCGACAGGAGCATCGCACGCCGCAGATTCTCCTCCATCATCGGACCGAGGATGAAGCCCAGGATCAGCGGCGCCGGCTCGCACTTGAGTTTGTGGAACAGATAGCCGATCCCGCCGAACACGGCCGTCAGCATCACATCAAAGGTCGTGTTGTTGACCGCGTACACGCCGATCGCGCAGAACACCAGGATCGCTGGATACAGCAGTCGATACGGCAGCTTGAGGAGCTGGACCCAAAGTCCCACCAGCGGCAGGTTCAGGATCACCAGCATCAGGTTGCCGATCCACATGGACGCGATCAGGCCCCAGAAGAGCGACGGATTGCTCGTCATCACCTGCGGGCCTGGCTGGATGTTGTGAATCGTCATCGCGCCAATCATCAGCGCCATCACGGCATTGGGGGGAATCCCGAGCGTCAGCATCGGAATGAAGGAAGTCTGCGCGCCGGCGTTGTTCGCCGATTCGGGCGATGCCACGCCACGGATGTTGCCCTGCCCAAAGGGAATATCCGCGCCCTTTTCGCTCACCTTCTTCTCGAATGTGTACGAAGCAAAGGAGGCGAGCAGTGCGCCGCCGCCGGGCAGTATGCCCAGAATCGAACCCAAAAGCGTTCCGCGCGCAATGGCCGGCAGCGAATAGAAGAACTCCTTCCGGTTGGGAAGGAGAGAGCCGATCTTGCTGGTGAAGACCTCGCGGTGTTCCTTCTTTTCCAGGTTGGCGATGATCTCGGCGAAACCGAACACGCCCATCGCGACGCCCACGAAACCCAGCCCGTCTGTCAGTTCCGGCACGTCAAACGAGAAACGCGCGACGCCGGAGTTGACGTCGGTGCCGACGATGCCGAGCAGCAAGCCGAGGATGATCATGCCGATCGCCTTGATCAGCGATCCTGACGCCAACACCACGGCGCCGATCAGCCCCAGCACCATGAGAGAAAAGTATTCGGCCGGCCCGAATTTGAACGCCAGTTCCGTCAGCGGCGGCGCGAAGGCCGCGACCAGAACGGTCGAGAAGCAGCCGGCGACGAACGATCCGATCGCCGCGATGCCGAGTGCCGCGCCGGCGCGCCCGCGGCGCGCCATCTGATAGCCGTCGATGCATGTGACTACCGACGAAGACTCGCCGGGAATGTTGACCAAGATCGAGGTCGTCGAGCCGCCGTATTGTGCCCCGTAGTAGATGCCGGCCAGCATGATCAGCGCCGAGGTCGGGTCGAGCGAGTAAGTGGTCGGCAGCAGCATCGCCAGCGTTGCCACGGGGCCAATGCCCGGCAGCACGCCGATCAGCGTGCCGATCAGGCAGCCCATCAGCGCATAGAAGAGGTTGGTGATCGAAAGCGCCGTGCCAAAGCCGAGTGCGAGATTCGAAAGAAGCTCCATCGCCGCATCCGCTCAGCGTTCCATCAAGGCCGGCCACACCGGGATCGATACACCCAAGCCCCAGATGAAGACGGCCCAGGTCACGGCCGCCATCGCAATCGCAAGCAAGATGACTTCCTTCCAGCGGAATTCGTGGCTGCCCATGCTCGAGATCGCGACCAATGCCGCAATCGCGATCAGCGCGCCGGCGGGCTTCAGAAGCAGTCCATAGACCACCACCGAGCCAAGCACCCACGACATCTCCGTCAGAAAGAACCTCTCAACCTTGCCGTCTGCGCTGTCGCGCGTCAGCCCGCCCGCCGCAACGACAACGCCGATGACTACGAGGATGGCACCGAGCACCGTTGGAAAATATGCCGGACCCATACGCTGTGCGGTACCGAAGTCGTACTTCATCGCGAACAGCGCGAAGAACAGCCCGCACGCGATGAACATCACGCCGGACCAGAAATCCTTCTCGTTTCTGATCTTCAAGTGGCTCTCCTTGGGCGCGCGCGGTGCATCACTGCGTCGTCTCATGGTGCGGGCATTCTATCCAGCCGGTACCGGCTTATTAGGTCGCGGCACCTGCGGCCGTTGCCCACGCGTCCCGCCCGCTGGAACACTCGTGATAAGCGGGTCAATCGACCTTTGCGCCAGAGGACTTGACGATCATCTCGTACTTTGTGAATTCGGCGCGAATGAAGGCCGAAAACTCCGCGGGCGTCGTCGGCGCCGGCTCGGCGCCCATGCGCGCCAGCCGTTCACGCATCTCGCCGCTCGCGAGCGCCTTGCGAAATTCATCGCTCAGGCGATTGACGATCGTACCCGGCGTGGATGCGGGCGCGAACACGCCGAACCACGTGCTGATATCGAAGCCGGCGAAGTCCTTGCCGCCCGCCTCCGAGACCGTCGGCACCTCGGCAAATCCCGCCGCGCGCGTCTTCGTCGTCACTACAAACGGCTTGAGTTTGCCGGCGCGAATCTGCGGTGCGGCCGAAGCGAGGTTGTCGAACATGAAGTCGGTCTGCCCAGCCAACAGGCCGAGCTGTGCGGGCGCCGCGCCCGCGTAGGGAATGTGGACGATGAAGACGCGCCCCATTGACTTCATCAGTTCGCCCGCCATGTGACCGCCGCTGCCGTTGCCGCCCGAGGCGTAGTTGAGCTTGCCCGGATTGGCGCGTGCGTAGGCAACCAGGTCGGCGAAGGAGTTGATCCGGTATTTTGCCGCGGTCTCCGACGTCATCACCAAGACGTTCGGTACGTGGGCGATCAACGTGATCGGCGCGAAGTCCTTGATCGGGTCGTACGGGAGTTTTGAGAACAGCCACGGATTGATCGCGTGCGTGGCGACCGCGCCGATCACGAGCGTATAGCCGTCCGCGGGTTGCCTGGCGACGAAATCGACACCGACATTGCCTCCGGCGCCGGGACGGTTTTCCACGACAATTACGCCGAGGGGCTCTCGCACCCGTTCCGCCAGCGCGCGCGCCGCGGTGTCGAGTGGCCCGCCGGCCGGGTAAGGCACGATCAACCGGATCGGCTTGTTCGGGTACGCGGCTGACTGGGCCCAAGTCGCTGGCGGCGCGGCCAGAAGAAGCAGCAGCGCGCAGATTACGTAAGAAACGAGTCTTCGCTGCAAGATGAGGGCTCCGGCGTCCGATGCGAGGCGCGCATTACACCGGAATGGCCGTGTTTCGTCACCGATTGCTGCTGCCACCGACTGTCCGCGACCCCGGTCGCGGCGGTCGGTCGCACGCCTGAACGGCCTCGATCGCGTCGGCGCAACGACTTGGGGCGATCGGGTCGAGATCGCCAGGCAGCTGGCGAGGCGAGTTTCCGCAGGGCTCGTCAAGATCGATGGGGCACCCTCAGGGGCCACCGCAGAACGAACGTGCGCGCTGGCAGCATGCCGGGATTGCGGTCCCGAACTCATTTCATGACCGCAAGCACGTCCACCACGATCAAGACACCGCGCCTGCGTATCGAGGCGACAGCAGTGCGCCATGCCGTGCTGCACCCGCCGTCTTCTGCGCGCAATCGAGAGCACTTTGCGCGCCGGGGGAGCTGCCGCGTCCTTCTGGCCTGAAACGGCAGCCTACGGGGAGCAGCAGTTCGAATCGGCGCCGGAAGAACTTGCCGAGCGACGCGGCACGCGATTTGTTGCGATCTTGTTGCGATCGCATGGGCAGCATCGGAGCCACAGCTCATTGCGCGCGTGAACTTCACGCAGATCTTCCGCGGCCCGTTCCAGTCGTGCGTGCTCGGCTACCAGATCGATCGCGAATTCGAAGGGCGCGGGCTGATGCATGAAGCGCTTGCTGCGTGCATCGACTTCGTCTTCCGCGAGTTCAAACTGCACCGGATCCAGGCGGGTTTTCGATTCGAGAAGGCGTGCAGCGCGCGCCTTGGGGTTCGAAGAGATCGGCATCGCGCGCGACTGCCTGCTCATCGATGGGCCCTGGCGCGACCACGTGCTGACAGCGTTGACGAATCGGGACTTAGATGACGCTGTCTTCGCGGTGCCACCGACAAACTAGGCGGTCGGCAGCGTCGCGAATCCCGCGGTGTTGAGCGCCAACTCGGTCACGCTCGCGGCGCGGGATTCGATGCGCTCGACACGCGCTGCAGGCGGTCCGCAGTGCGCCCAGCGCGCGAGCGCCTCGCACGCCGATGCTGCGCCTTGAGCAGCGGCCTCGACGCTGCCGTCGCGACGGTTGCGAACCCAGCCCTGCAGACCAAGTTGCCCGGCTTCGTCCGCCAGTGAGAAGCGGAAGCCCACGCCTTGCACGCGGCCGTGAATGCGCAGGTACACGCTGGCTGCCATTTTTCGGCGACGAATCTGCTCTGAACGGTGGGCTTGCCGGTAACGGTATCAGAGGTTGCGCGGAGCGATCTGTGCGGGGCGCAACGACACGTGCCGACCGATCAGATCACTTTGCGGCGGGCACCATCGCAAGTGGGCAACAGCGCCGGCGAGCCAAAGAAGAGAGGCCACCCGAAGGTGGCCTCAGGAAAAGGCGGGAAGGGAACTCAGTTCTCCAGTTCGGCCTGGTCGGCGGTCAGCGCGCTGCCACCAAATGTTCCGCGCACCTTCACCAAGGTTGCGGCGCTGGTCGCCGTGCGCGCCGTGATCGCCGCAAAAAACTGTTCACGGGTGATCGTCGTCCCATCATTGTCACGGAACTGCACCGAAGCACCGCCGAGCGCGACATTGATCGTGTCGAGCAGCGTGAGCGTGAAGGCCGTGTCGTTCTTGGCCGTCACGCGCGCCTGGACAGTGTCGTTATTGTCGCTGGTGCTTTCGAGCCGCTGCGCGATCACGTTACCACTGGCATCGGCCGACCCACTCACTTCAAGTCGTGTGACACCGGCGACAATACTGGCCAGCGGCGTGAGCGGATCGGTCAGGTCATTGGTCTGAACCGTCTTGCCGAAGATCGTGACCGTCCGTGCGCTGATGTTGACTGCGGTCGCGATTCCGGTGAGTTCGACGATGCCGCCCGATTCGATCGATCCGCCCGACCCGCCTGATCCGTCCTTGAACTCGACCTTGGTCGCCGCCAACGTGCCGCCGGCGTCGAGCGTTCCCTCGGCTTGGATCTTGACGCCGTTGCCCAGGTCGCTCGCGGTGCCGCCCTCGAAGCGCGTGCTGGTGGTTGTCTGCACGGCGCGTCCACTGACCTGGAACGTGCCCGGATGGGCGGTGAAGCCGCTCACGAATCCCTCGACCTCGAACGTGCCGCCGTTGCTCGGCTGGAAGGCACTGTCTTCCAGGTCTTCGCGATCGACCGCGGTGGCCGTGAAAACGCCGGTCGTTGCGCTGAAACTGCCATGCACTTGAACCGGTATGCCGTTGGCGAGCGATGCGCCGGCAGGAGAGAGCGTGGCGCCGGCGTAAGACACCTCGGTGGTGCCGAGCGTGAAGGTCTGGGCCGTGGTGCTCAGATTCCCCACCGCCCCTCTCAGTTCGTCGATCGCAGCGCTGGTGACCTCGACCCGCGAGGCGCGCAAGTTACCGGCCGCATCGCGCAGCCCATACACCTCAACGCGGGTGGTGCCGGCGACCAGTGCGCTGACTCCGCTGGCATTGGCAAACACCGTCGTGCCGTCGACATAGATCTGCAGGCCGGCGACGGTGAACGACGGCGGATTGGCGGCGGCGTTGACCGACTGCACAAGGCCGAGTACTTCAGTTTCGACTTGGATGCGGTCGGCCGCTCCGGACACGGTATCGCTGTTGATCCGGCCCAGCACCTTGACGAACATGCCGTTCTGCAGCTCGGCGGCCGTGCCGCTGCGATCGTCGATGCGGATCGTTGCCGCACTGTCGTCGAAGCGCACGCCGTTGACGATGACGCTGCCCTTGGTCATCACGCCGATGACCACCGACTGCGCCGTGGGTGGCGGCGGAATCACGGTGCCACCCGTGCCATCGGTGCCGCCGCCACAACTGACCAGCAGGTACAGTGCGAGCGCCACCGCGACGCGAAACGTCGTGCGCATATCAACCCCCCCTTGAGGTGGCAGACAGGTTCTCCTCGAAACAGAACACGCCCACGCCCGCTCTGATACGGCCGGTCCCGTGGATACGTGGATTGGCATCACGGTCGTGCCGCGAAAGCCAGTGATCGAGCAGCTCGATCAACTGCTGCGCGTGCTCGGTAGCCTTGGCGCGGAATTCGGGCAGCGCTTCGGCCGGCAGGTTGTCGTACATCACCTTGCGCTGAAAGCGTGGCGCGTCGCTGTGCACGAGGTTGTGGTCGATCGTGTCGATCAGCAGCGCAACATCGGAACCGAGGATCGTGAGCTTGCCGAGATCGGACGAGCGCGGGATGTACACGCGTGAGAGCAGCGTCAGCGCCCCATCGGGACGGCGTTCGACGGTGCCGACGCGCAGCAACTCGTCGAGTACCGCGCGCGGCGGCACGTCGCCGGCGTAGCGGCGCACCAGTTCGGCAAATCCGTGCTCGCCGTCGAGCGCGAGCGCGCGCGGTTCGTCGTCGGCATGAAAGTCCGCATCGCGTACCCAGCCGGCCACCACGCGCGCCGCGCGGTTGTGCCGCGCCAGTTGCTCGCCGTCGCTGTCTGGTTGAGCTTCGGCAACGCGCTGCACTTCCTTGCGCGTCAGCCCTGTCAGCACCGAGACGCGGGAGATCGATGGTTTGCGCCCCGGAATGACAAAGTCGGCGAGCGCCACGTCGACATAGGCGCGTTTGGCGAGGTCGATAAAGGCGTCGCAGGGCAGTCCGTGGCGTATCAGCACGCGCGCCAACGCGCGCAGGATGCGCAGGACGGCTCCCGAAATCGTGTGCTGCAGGCGGCTTGTGGCGATGTCCATATGGGAATTATGGCCCAAAAACGTTGTTGTTTATCGGAAAATGGGTCAAATCTACCATTGACAGGGCACTTATGATGAATAGACAAAGCTGCCGGCGAACAGCGCCGGACGGAGCGCCAAGTTCCTAGATCACGCGATGACGGCGCAGTTGGGCGAGTGCTTCGCCGCTGGTGTCGGCGAGGCTTCGCAGCACTTCATCGGTGTGCTCGCCCAGGCGCGGCGGTGCGCGCTCGTAGACCGGGGGCGTGGCACTCATCTTGATCGGACAGCCGACCAGGGGGACTTCGCCGGCGAGTCCGTGGGGGAGGCGGATGCGCATCTGCCGCTGCACCACCTGCGGGTCGGCGAGCGCGTGCGCAATGTCGTTGATCGGGCCGCAGGGCACGCCGGCCTCTTCGAGTTTCTCGGCCCAAAAGGACGTGGGCTTCGTTCGAACCACTTCCTCGAGCCGCGGAATCAGGATCGCGCGATTGCGTACGCGATCGGCGTTGTGCGCGAATCGCGGATCCGCGGCGAGATGCGCGCAGCCCGCCACCGCACAGAAGCGCTCGTACTGCGCGTCGTTGCCAACCGCGATCACCACATAACCATCGGCGGCGGCGAACACCTGATAGGGCACGATGTTCTGGTGCGCGTTACCCGCGCGCCCGGGTGCGTGGCCCGTCGTCAGGTAGTTCATGTTCATGTTGGCAAGCATGGCGACCATCGTGTCCATCAGCGCCATGTCGATATGCTGGCCCGCGCCGGTGCGATCCCGATGCGCCAGCGCGGCGAGGATGGCCACCGCGGAATACATGCCGGTCATCAGGTCGCTCACGGCGACACCGGCCTTCTGCGGTCCGCCGCCGGGCCGATCATCGCGCTCGCCCGTGATCGACATGAAGCCGCCCATGGCCTGGATGATGAAGTCGTAGCCGGCGCGATCCCGGTAGGGTCCAGTCTGTCCGAAGCCGGTGATCGAGCAGTAGACGAGACGCGGATTCAGCGCCGACAGCGTTGCGTAGTCAAGTCCGTACCGGCCGAGCTGGCCGACCCGATAGTTCTCGACCAGGACATCGCTCTTTCGCGCCAGCGTTTGGACCAGCGCCTGGCCTTCCCGCTTGGAAATGTCAATCGTCACCGAGCGCTTGCCACGGTTGGCGCCGAGGTAGTACGCAGCCTCGGTCGTGTCCTTGCCATGCGCGTCCTTCAGATAGGGCGGCCCCCACGTACGCGTGTCGTCCCCCGCTCCGGGGCGCTCGATCTTGATCACATCGGCGCCGAGGTCGGCGAGCAGCTGTGTGCACCACGGGCCGGCCAGCACGCGCGTCAGATCGAGCACGCGCAGGTGTCCGAGCGATTTCGATTGGGTGTTCATGGCCGCGCAGGATAACAAGCGCCGCTTTGTAGACTCGCGCCATGGCACGTCGAATTGCTCCGTGGCGGCTCAAGCTGCGCGTTAACTGGTGGCCGCCCTGTCTTGGCGCGGGCATCCGCATCCGGCACATCGCACCGGACTATCGCGAGATCATGGTCGACATGCCGCTGCGCTGGTACAACCGCGGCCGACACGGGACTCATTTCGGCGGTTCGCTGTACGCGATGTGCGATCCCTACTTCGCCCTGATGGTGCGGCACAACCTGCCGGACGAATACATGGTGTGGGACAAGGCGGCGTCAATCGATTTCGTCGTGCCGGGTCGCTCGAGGGTAACGGCCACGTTTCGATTGAGCGAAGACGATCTCGCCGCGATCCGCAAGATGACCGACGCCGGCGACAAGCACCTGCATGTGTTCAGGACCGATGTTGTCGACGAGGAGGCCCTGGTGGTCGCACGCGTCGAGAAGATCGTCTATGTCAGACGCAAGAGGAGGCCCGTGTGAGCCACTTTCGACCCTGGCCCTATCCGCGCGTGCTGGCGCATCGTGGTGGCGGAGCCCTGGCGCCGGAAAACACGATCGCCGCGATCGATGTCGGCCGCGAGTTCGGATACCGTGCCATCGAGTTCGACACGCGCCTGGCGCGGCACGACGTGCCGGTCGTGATCCACGATGAGACACTCGAGCGGACCACCGATGGCGCAGGGCCGGTCGCCGCACGCACCGCAGCGGAGCTCGCGCAACTCGACGCCGGACGCTGGCGCGCGCCGCGCTTTGCCGGAACGTCTGTACCGACGCTTGATGCCGTGCTCGGCCATTGCCGCGGACACGACGTTTGGCCGAACATTGAAATCAAGCAGGTGACGGGACACGAGGCGCACGTCGGCAAGGTCGTCGCCGGTGCAGTGGCGGCGCGCTACCGCGATGTCGTTCGCAAACACGGCGATCGCGCAGAGCACGTCGATCCGCGGGCACCGCTGCTTTCGTCCTTTTCACGCGCGGCGCTGATCGGCGCGCGACGCGGCGCGCCCGACCTGCCGCGTGGTTATCTGGTCGATGACGTGCCGGCGCTCTGGCGCCAGGAGCTCGGGGCACTCGGTTGCGTTTCGCTGCACACCGATCACGCGCTGCTGACGCGGGCGCAGGCGCAGGCGGTCAAGGATGCAGGGTACTGGTTGTTCTGCTTTACGGTCAATGATCCGGCGCGCGCCAGGGAGATCCTCGGCTGGGGCGTCGACGCGTTCTGCACCGACCGGATCGACCTGATCGGCCCGGATTTCGCTTGATGCGATCGATCTCGCATTCGTGCACCGCCGGCCGTTGACCTCCATCAAGGGTCGGTGTAACCGTGTGCGTAACCTGCTGGCGACTGGATTTGGGAGCGGCGCCGCAGGGGAGGGGCACCGCGCGTGTCCGCAGCGCCAGTGCGTTGTCGCACGTGCGGGGCTTCTGCGGCGGCCGCCTTTTTTTGTCTCGCTGAGCCAAAATACGAACCATGTCTGCGGCACCGGTGCTGCGCAAGGCGAAGGAGTTGAACCGCGCGGCGGCGCTGGTGACTGCGCTCGAGCGTGGCAACTGCGACCACTGCGGTGATTCCCTCGCCGGCCTGAAAGTCGTACGGCGCAGGTTTTTCGCCGCGCCGCGCGAGCTTGCCTTTTGCTGTCTCGGGTGCGCGTTCATTGCTGAGCAGCTCCATCTCGCGCGCGTCTCGAGTCGCGACTGCGCTGCGCTGGAAGCGTCGGTGCCCCCTGCGACGCAGCTCGTTGGCGCGAGCGCGCGCCTGCAAGTCCGGATTCGCGGCATGGTCTGTGCCGCGTGCGCGGCACTCATTGAGCATCGTCTGCGGCGCGAACCGGGTGTCATCGCGGCGCATGTCGACTTCGCGATGCACCGCGCCTATGTATCCTTTGACGCGCAGCGCAGCACGCCGGCGGAAATCACGCGCGCAATCGAGCGCAGCGGCTATCGTGCCGGTTCGAATGAAGCAGAAGAGAAGAAAGCGGCGCGGATCGATCTGCTGAGGCTGTTGATCGCCTGGCTGGCGATGATGCAGGTCATGATGCTCGCGGTGCCGACGTATTTCGCGGCGCACGGCGACATCGCAACGGATATCGAGCAGCTGCTCCGCATCGCGCAGCTGATTCTGACCGTGCCTGTCGTGTTCTTCTCTGGCTGGCCGATCGTGCGCGCGGCGGCGAGCCAGTTGCGGGCCGGGCAGGTCGGTATGGATTTGCCGATCGTGCTTGGACTATCGGCCGCATTCGGTGCAAGCGTCTGGGCGGTTCTCGTTGCGAGCGGCCCGGTGTACTTCGACTCAATCGCGATGTTTGTCGCCCTGGTCCTGGGTGCGCGCTGGCTGCAGGCAAAGGCGCTGCGCCGCGCGGCAGAGCACATCGACGTCGCGGAAAGGCGCACGCCGACGATGGCGCAGCGCCTGCGTTCCTTCCCCGCTTCCGGCGCGGTCGATGAGGTTGCCGCCGATGAGCTGAGGCCCGGTGACCATGTGCTCGTTCCCCCTGGCGGCAGCGTGCCGGCCGACGGCGTCGTGGCGCGCGGTGCTTCGACGATTTCGCAAGCTTGGCTGACGGGCGAGGCGACACCGATCGACAAGAACGTGGCCGACGCCGTTTTGGCGGGCAGCGTCAACTTCGACCAGCCGCTGGTGATCGAAGTCACGCGCGCCGGCGCGGCGACCTCGCTGGCGGCGCTGCGCCGTCTGGTCGACGACGCCGGGCGTGAACGACCACGCGTCATTGAACTTGCCAACCGGGTCGCAACCGTCTTTCTGTGGACGGTGATCGTGCTGACCGCAACGACCGCGTGCGCATGGCTCGCGATCGATCCGGCGCAGGCGCTGCCGAACGCGATCGCGCTGCTGGTGGCGACCTGTCCGTGCGCGTTGTCGCTCGCCGCACCCGCGGCGCTCGCGGCAACGCAGTCGGCACTGGCGCGGCGGGGCGTGCTGACTGCGCGCGTCGCGGCGCTGCAAGCGGCCGCGCGCGTCGATGTCGTCGCCGTCGATAAGACAGGCACGTTGACCTCCGCGCAGCCGGCGGTCGCGCGTGTCCTGCTACTGCGGGATCGTCCGCTGCGCAGGATCATCGGCATTGCCGCGGGCCTTGAGACGCTGTCGATGCATCCCTACGCGCGTGCGCTCTCGGCGCATGCGGCGGCGGCGAAGATCGAGCCGCTGGCGATCTGCGACGCGCGCGTCGCAGGCTCGGCCGGCGTCGAGGCGATGGTCGACGGGGAACGCTATCGGCTGGGTCGTGTGGCGTATGCCCGGGCGCTGACGACAACTGCCTTTTCCGATCGTTGGGAGCAACTGCCGGACCTGATCGACGCGCACGGACTTGAGGACTCGGGCCTGGCGGTTCTTGCGGACAGGCACGGCCCGCTCGCCATATTCGTGTTCGCCGAGCTGCCCCGGCGCGACGCGGCGGCGTTTGCGGACCATGTTCGCGCCACCGGTGCCGAGCTGATCCTGCTGTCGGGCGATCGGCGCGCGCCCGTCGAGCGCATTGCGCGCGAACTGCACATCGACCAGGGCTTTGCCAACCAGACCCCCGAAAGCAAACGGCAGCGAATTGCGGAGTTGCAGCGCGACGGCCGCGTAGTCGCCATGATCGGCGACGGCATGAACGATGCACCCGTGCTGGCACAGGCCGATGTATCGATCGCGCTTGCCGAGGGCGCGTCGCTGGCCCAGGCGCGCGCGGACTTCATCGTCACGTCGCCGCGACTGGCCGATGCAGCTTGCGTTTTCGACGCCGCGCGCCGCGGCATGAGGATCGTGCGCCACAACCTCGCATGGGCATTGGTCTACAACGCGATTGCGATTCCGCTTGCGGCATTCGGTCTTCTCACGCCCGCCCTGGCGGCCGCCGGTATGGCGGCGAGTTCGCTGATTGTGGTCGGCAATGCACTGCGGGCGCGGCGCATCGCGCCGCGCGAGGCGTGACCCGCGCTTCGCAGCCGTTATGGACGCGCTCTACGTGCTGATACCGCTGTCGATCGTGCTGGTGCTCGCCATCGGCGCGGTGCTGGTGTGGTCGGTCATGTCGGGGCAGTTCGACGATCTGGATGCCGAAGGGCGTCGCATCCTCGACGAGGAACGACACAAATGACTGTCCATCGCCATGGTGAGCGTCGGCGTGCCATTGATGCGCGCGCAGGCGCAACACCCCGATTGATCTGCATCAACCCTGCAAACCACTCGGGTTTTTACGATTCGCGGCGCGGTTCCGGCAACGTGGAATCGACGCTTGAGGGGGCGCAATGAGTACAACTGCAGTGGGCAGAACCTATGACTACGGCGTGATCCGCGGTTTTGCGATCATGACCGTGATCTGGGGCGTGGTCGGCATGCTGGTCGGCGTGATCATCGCCGCGCAGATGACCTGGCCCGCCTTGAATTTTGATCTGCCGTGGTTCAGTTTCGGCCGCCTGCGGCCGCTGCACACCAATGCGGTGATCTTTGCGTTTGGCGGCTGCGCGCTGTTCGCGACGAGCTACTACGTCGTGCAGCGCACATCGCAAACGACGCTCTTTCTGCCGGGCCTTGCCTGGTTCACCTTCTGGGGCTGGCAGCTGGTCATCGTGCTGGCGGCGGTGACGCTGCCACTCGGGATCACGAGCGGCAAGGAATACGCCGAGCTCGAGTGGCCGATCGATCTGCTGATCGCGGTGGTGTGGGTGAGTTACGCGATCGTCTTCTTCGGCACCATCGGCACACGCACCGTCAAGCACATCTACGTCGCGAACTGGTTCTATGGGGCGTTCATCATCACCGTGGCGTTGCTGCACATTGTCAACAGTGCCGCGATTCCGGTGTCGTTCTTCAAGTCGTATTCGGCCTACGCCGGCGCACAGGACGCGATGATCCAGTGGTGGTACGGCCACAACGCCGTCGGCTTCTTCCTGACCGCGGGCTTTCTCGGCATCATGTACTACTTCGTTCCAAAGGCAGCGGGCCGGCCGGTGTATTCGTATCGCCTGAGCGTGGTGCACTTCTGGGCGCTGATCTTCACCTACATGTGGGCCGGCCCGCACCACCTGCACTACACGGCATTGCCTGACTGGACGCAGTCGCTCGGCATGCTGTTCTCGCTGATTCTGCTCGCACCCTCGTGGGGCGGCATGATCAACGGCATCATGACCTTGAGCGGCGCGTGGCACAAGCTGCGCGAGGACCCGATTCTCAAGTTCCTGATCGTCTCGCTGTCGTTCTACGGCATGTCGACCTTCGAAGGCCCGATGATGTCGATCAAGACCGTCAACGCGCTGTCACACTACACGGACTGGACCATCGGCCACGTGCATTCGGGCGCGCTCGGCTGGGTTGGCCTCATCTCGATTGGTGCGATCTACTACCTGCTGCCGCGTCTGTACGGTCGCACCGAAATGTGGTCGGTGCGGCTCGTCACCGTGCATTTCTGGGTCGCCACCATCGGCATCGTGCTGTACATCGCCGCGATGTGGATCGCCGGCGTGATGCAGGGATTGATGTGGCGCGCGGTCAACGACGACGGCACGCTCACCTACACCTTCGTCGAGAGCGTGAAGGCGACGCTGCCGTTCTATCTGATCCGTCTCGTCGGCGGTCTGCTCTACCTCAGCGGCATGGTCGTGATGACCTGGAACATGTTCAAGACGATCGCCGCAGGTCGCGCCGTGTCGGATCCGGTGCCGCAACTTGCGGTCGCCAGTCACTAGTCGCGAGTCACGAGCAAGAGATCGCGACCGAATGAAAGAGATCACATGAAGCTCACCCACGATTTCATCGAACGCAACTCCTGGCTGATGATCGTGCTGATCGTACTGGTGGTGGCGGTCGGCGGCCTGGTCGAGATTGTGCCGCTGTATTTCCAGCGCCAGACCATGGAGCCGGTGGCAGGGATCAAACCGTACGAGCCGCTGCGACTGGTCGGCCGCGACATCTATATCCGCGAGGGCTGCTACAACTGCCATTCGCAGATGATCAGGCCGTTCCGCGCCGAGACGCTGCGCTACGGCCACTACTCGGTTGCCGGCGAGTTCGTCTACGACCATCCGTTCCAGTGGGGCAGCAAGCGCACCGGACCGGATCTGGCGCGCGTCGGTGGCCGCTATTCCGATGAATGGCATCGCATCCACTTCAACAATCCACGCGACGTGGTGCCGGAATCGAACATGCCGTCGTACTCGTGGCTTTCCCGGGCCAGCGTTGACGATGTCGACGTGCAGGCACGCATGAAAGCGTTGACGCGCGTTGGAGTTCCCTACAGTGCTGACGAAATTGCCAAGGCTCCGGGTGCACTCAAGGGCAAGACTGAACTTGACGCACTGATCGCCTATTTGCAGGGGCTTGGCGTGCAGTTGCGCAACGTCCGCTGAGAGGCCGAGATGGACATCGATACTTTCCGCTCGGTCGGCACGCTCCTCGCCTTCATCGCGTTCGTCGGCATCGTCTGGTGGGCCTACCACCGCAAGAGCCGGCCCGGGTTCGACGAAGCCGCACGATTGCCTTTTGCCGACGAAACGCAACCGGGAAAGAACTGAATATCAGGATTCCGAGATGAGCGACTTCTACAGCGTTTTCTGGGATTACTACGTCGCGATCCTGACGCTCGTCAGCATCGTCGCCTGCGCGGTGCTGCTGTGGAGCCAGGGCAAGCGGCGCGTGACGATCGTCCAGGGACAGCAGCCCGACACGACTGGACATGTGTGGGACGGCGATCTGCGCGAGTACCAGAACCCGATGCCGCGCTGGTGGATCCTGCTCTTCTACATCACGATCGTGTTCTCGATCGTCTACCTGGTCCTGTTCCCCGGACTGGGCACGCAGTTCAAGGGCGTTCTCGGCTGGAGCCAGGAAAAGCAGCATGCCGACGAGGTGAAGGCGGCGAGCGCCAGGTACGACCCGATTTTCACCGCCTACCTGCAGCAACCCATCGAGAAGATCGCCATGGACGCGCGCGCACGTCAAATGGGCGAACGCATCTTCCAGAACAACTGTGCGCAGTGTCACGGTACCGACGCACGCGGGGGCAACGGCTTCCCGGATCTGACGGACGACGACTGGCTGTACGGCGGTTCGCCGGAAGCGATCGAGACATCGATCGCCAATGGGCGAAATGGCGTTATGCCACCCATGGCGGCCGCGGTCGGCAGCGCGGAAGACGTGACCAATGTCGCGCACTACGTGCTTTCGCTCTCCGACTCGGCGCATGACTCGGCGCGTGCCGCAAGCGGCAAGGAAAAGTTCGTCGTATGCGCCGCCTGCCATGGCGCCGACGGCAAGGGCAACCAGACCCTGGGGGCGCCGAATCTGACCGACAAGATCTGGCTGTACGGCGGCACGGTCGAAGCGATTACGGAAACCATCACCAAGGGCCGCGGATCAAACACCCTGTCGCCGGGACAAAGCGTCATGCCGGCATGGAAGGACACGTTGGGACCCGCGCAGGTACACATCGTCGCGGCGTACGTGTGGTCTCTCAGCAACCAGACCAAGGCGGGCGGCGCAGCGCCTGCGCCCGCGGTGGAGCCTGCGAAGAAGTAGCGCGCTCGTCCCAACCGGACGCCTGGCGTACGAAAGCGGTTTCTGTGATGAGTCGCACGGATTCGTGCGATGGATCCGCGCTAAAGTCGGTCGCGGGATGTCCGCGAGAGTTCGAACTTGTGTGACCGATTTGGTTGCACCGCCCGCTCACGAGGCGCGGGACCGCGGCCGCGTTGATTCATGGACAGCACGATTGAGACCAAGCCACCGCCAAAGGTCGACGTGGAATCGCCAGGCACGCCGGTGACCGCCGGCAAGCGGATCGAAATCGTCGAATCGCTGTACGCCAAGCGCAAGGAGATCTATCCGCGCGCGCGGATCGGCGATGCGCTTGGCTGGTTCCAGAAGTGGCGCTGGGCGACGATCTGGATCACGCAGATCGTCTTTTATGGACTGCCGTGGCTGACGATGAACGATCGCCAGGCAGTGCTATTCGATCTCGTGGCCCGCAAGTTCTACATCTTCGGGCTGGTGCTGTGGCCGCAGGATGTGATCTTCCTGTCTGCGCTGCTGATCATCGCTGCGTTGTCGCTGTTCCTCTTCACGGCCGTAGGCGGGCGGCTGTGGTGCGGCTACGCCTGTCCGCAGACGGTCTACACCGAAATCTTCATGTGGATCGAGCGGCGCATCGAAGGCGACCGCACCGAGCGCATGCTGCTCGACCGGCAGCCGATGTCGGCACGCAAGATGGCGCGCAAGACCGCAAAGCACCTGTTCTGGATCGCGCTCGCGCTGTGGACTGGCTTCACTTTCGTCGGCTACTTCACGCCGGTTCGAGATTTGGGTACGGAAATCCTGTCGCTGCAGATCGGCGGCTGGTCCGCCTTCTGGGTTCTGTTCTACGGCTTCGCCACCTATGGCAACGCCGGCTGGATGCGCGAGCAGGTCTGCCTGTACATGTGTCCGTACGCGCGTTTCCAGAGCGCGATGTTCGACGGGGACACCTTGATCGTGACCTATGACGCCGGGCGCGGCGAGCCGCGCGCCCATCTGTCGAGCAGGGAGAGCAACCGGCGCGAGGATCGGCAGGCGAGGGGCCAGGGCGACTGCGTCGACTGCGGCCTGTGTGTGCAGGTCTGCCCAACCGGCATCGATATTCGCGCGGGCCTGCAGTACGAGTGCACCGGTTGCGCGGCCTGCATCGATGCGTGCAACCACGTGATGGAACGGGCCGGACTGCCGCGCCGTCTGATTCGCTACACCACCACGCACGCGCTGAAGCATGGCTTGACGCGGACGCAGACCTGGCGGCGCGTGCTGCGGCCGCGGATACTGATCTATTCCGGGGTGCTGCTCGCGATCGCAGCCGCGCTGGTCGTGGCGCTCGTGCTGCGCGTGCCGCTCAAGGTTGACGTGATCCGTGATCGCGGCGCGCTGGCGCGCGAGGTTGAGGACGGTCGGGTCGAAAACGTCTACCGCCTGCAGGTGATGAACACGACGGAGGTGCCGCAGACCTACGCGATCACTGCCGGTGGACTGCCCGGCCTGGCGGTGGCGTCGGAGCGGCAGTTCGAAGTGCCGGCCGCGACGACGCGATCGGTTGTGCTTCGCCTGCGCGCGCCATCTGCCGACGTGGCACCCGGATCGCACAAGGTATCGATTGAAGTGCAGGCGCAGGCCCAGCGTGACATTATCGTCCGCGAGGGCACGACGTTTCTCGGCCTGAGGCACTGATTGGGGAGACCGATGTGAATACGCCTGCTGCCGATGCGCCGTCCCTGCCCTGGTACCGCGAACCATGGCCGTGGATATTGATCGCGCTGCCGGCGCTGGTGATCGTCGGCTGCGGAGTCACGTTTTGGCTGGCACTGCGCAGCGACGACGGCATGGTCGCCAGCGACTACTACAAGCGCGGACTGGCCATCAATAGGGAATTGACGCGCTCCCAGCTTGCCGCACAGCTCGGATTGCGGGCCGAGGTCGAGATGACCGGGATGGGCAGCGGCGATCGGGTCCGCGTTCGCGTCACGGCCGGGCGACCCTTGCCAGTGGAGACCACAGTGCGGCTCTCCTTATTCCATCCGGGTCGCGGCGGCGCCGATCGCGCGGTGGTGCTGGTGCGCGTTGCGAGCGATGCGGACGGCGCTGAGTACGTCGGCCAGTGGGGCGAGGTTGCCCCGCTGCGGCCGGTGGCCTGGCAGGTCGCGATCGAATCGCCGACCTGGCGGCTTGACGGCCACATCAACGCACAGGAAGAGCGGATATTCCGTCTCGAGCCGGCGCGTTGACGAACGAGCCCTGAAGATCGCGGGAGACGCAGATGACGCAAAGCTTCGTGCAACGGCTGCTGTGGGTGCTGTGGCCGTCGTTCCTCGTGGCGGCGGTGGCGGAACTGGTCGTATTCGCGCTATTCGATCCGCGTGACCTGCAGCTGTTCGGGGTGCCGGTCGATCTTGACCGAATGGCCGCGTACACGATTGGATTCTTCTGCTTCTGGGCGATGACGGCCGCGGCGAGCGCGCTGACTGTGTTCCTTCAGCGCTCACCCTTCGAAATCAACCGCTGCCCGGTTGATGCGGAAAACCGACCACCAGGTTGCCCGAAGCGCGCCGCTGTCTTCGGCGCGGAAGGCAAAACTGCCGCAGTCGAGAAGAACTAGTGGCCTGTAACAGCCGATTCGAGAGGCAAAGGCGCACCTGCGCGAGCCGAATGCGCAAAACGAGCCGGGTCGCGTAGCCGACGCATACGCGCAGGGCGAGGGACAAAGCAATCGGCCGCGCCGGCGCGCAGGGCAGTCGCGAGCGGGCTGCTATCGGCCACTACTCTTCGCAGTTCGCGCCCGATTGCCCGCTGACGATGGCGCGCAGCCCGTCAGTGGACAGGATGCGCACGTGTTTCTGCTTGACATCGATCAGCCCGTCGCTGGCGAAGCGCGACAGCACTCGGCTCACCGTTTCGAGCTTCAGGCCGAGGAAACTGCCGATTTCCGCGCGCGTCATTCGCAGCACGAACTCGGAGCGCGAATACCCGCGTGCCTCGAAGCGCTGTGACAGGTTGAGCAGGAAGGCAGCCAATCGCTCTTCGGCATGCATGCTGCCGAGCAGCAGCATCACGCCGTGTTCGCGCACAATCTCGCGGCTCATCACGCGATGGAAGTGGTTGCGCAACGCCGGGACCGACGAGGCCACTTCCTCGATGCGATCATATGGAATCACGCACACTTCGGTGTCCTCTAGCGCGATCGTGTCGCAGGAGTGCTTGTCGCTGCTGATGCCGTCCATGCCGATCAGCTCCCCGGCCATGTGGAAGCCGGTCACCTGTTCGCGGCCATCCGACGACATCACCGTGCTCTTCAGAAACCCGAGACGCACCGCGTACAACGACTCGAACCGGTCACCGGCGCGGAAGAGACTCTCGCCGCGCTTGATTCGTTTGCGCGTCGCCACAAGGTCCTCGACCCGCTCGATGTCGTTCAGCGACAGGCCGATCGGCAGGCACAACTCGCGCAAGTTGCAGTTCGAGCAGGCAACCTTCAGATGGGCAACGGTAAAGCCGGGCGCATTCATCTCAGTCAATTCCAAGTAGATCGGTCAGCTTCGACGGTGGCAGCGTTTTCCGAACCGCCCGGCCGGGATCACCTGGCCGTGGGCTCGTGACCGGCGTTTGGTAGCGCCTTCATCCGCTCGGACCCCGTTGATCCGTGTCAACGACCCGTCCGAGCGTGCCCGAATAATACCGATTCGGACGGCAGGCGCGACTGGTTGTCGCGCCGATGTGTAACGGGAAGGGGTGCACGAATGCTGATGCTGGTCAAGAATCAGGTGGCGCTGCCCGATCCGGCGCTCCTGCGCCGCTTCGACGTGCCCGGTCCGCGCTACACGTCGTACCCGACCGCTGACCGATTTGTCGAGGCGTTCGACGTCCAGGCCTTCGAAAGCTGGCTGACACGGCGCGGCGACACGCCGGGTATGGCGCCGCTCTCGCTTTACGTTCACATACCCTTCTGTGCCTCGGTCTGCTACTACTGCGCTTGCAACAAGTTCATCACCAAGGATCAAAGCCGGGCGACGGAGTACCTGGACGCCATTGAGCGAGAGGCCGAGATGGTGAGCGCCAAGCTCACCGGCGGCCGACAGGTGGAGCAACTGCACCTTGGCGGCGGCACGCCGACCTTCCTCGGCAATGATGAGCTGCGCCGCCTGATGGCGATGCTGACCACACGCTTTCCCTTGTCAGAATCAGGGGAATTCAGCATCGAGGTCGATCCACGCTCGACGCCGCCGGACAAGGTGCGCACGCTGGGCGAGCTCGGATTCAACCGGATTTCGGTCGGCGTGCAGGACTTCGATCCGGCGGTGCAAAAGGCGGTCAATCGTCTTCAAAGCTTCGAGGTCACGCAGGCGACCATCGATGCGGCGCGCAAACACAGTTTCAAATCGGTGAACCTCGACTTGATCTACGGCCTGCCCAGGCAGAGCCGTGAAACCTTCGCCAAGACACTCGACAAAGTGCTGGTGCTCAGTCCTGAGCGGATTGCGCTTTATCACTACGCGCATCTTCCGGAGCGCTTCAAGCCGCAGCGTCGCATCGAGCCGGCCGAATTGCCTTCGCCACAGGAGAAGATGGGCATCATGCTCGACGCGATCCAGCGCCTGACCGAAGCGGGTTACAGCTACATCGGCATGGATCACTTCGCCAAGGGCGCGGACGACCTCGCGCGCGCGCAGAGCCAGGGCCGTCTGCACCGCAATTTCCAGGGCTATACGACCCGACCTGATTGCGACCTGCTTGGACTGGGCGTTTCGGCGATCAGCAAGATCGGCCCGACATATTCGCAGAACGTGCGCGAACTGGACGAATACTACGACCGCATTCGCGATGGCATGCTGCCGACCGCACGCGGCGTCCTGCTCGACATGGACGATCTGGTGCGCCGCTCGGTGATCATGGCGCTGATGTGCCACTTCGAGGTGTCGAAGGAGGCCATCGAAACCGCGCACCTGATCAAGTTCGACGAGTACTTCCGGCGCGAAATCGCCGAGCTGAAGCCGTTCGAGGATGCCGGGCTGGTCGAAGTCACCCCCGAGTGGGTGAGCGTGCTGCCGAAAGGCAAGCTGCTGGTGCGCGCGGTGGCGATGTGCTTCGACCGCTATCTGCGTCACGACGAGCGGATTCGCAAGTATTCGAAGATCGTCTGACCCGGACGCGCGGCGCCGGGTCAGACTCGCGTCGGTTGAGCCGTTGCGGGCGCGAGGCTCAGATTGGCGGCCGGTTTCGGGCACACTTGCACGCATGGTTGACCCCTTGATCTCGCAGGTTGCGGCCGCGTTTCTGCTGTCGTTGCTCGGCGGACTGCATTGCGCCGGCATGTGCGGTGGCTTCATCGGGGCGCTGCAGATCAACCGACCGCGATCCGTCTCTCCCGCGCGGTTGGCGCTCGGCTATCACGCCGGGCGGATCGCGAGTTACACGATCGCCGGTGCGCTGGCAGGCACGCTCGGCGGTTCGCTGTTCGCGGCCGACGTGTTGCCGCTTCAGGTGATCATGCTGGTGCTTGGCAGCGCAATGCTGCTCGCGATCGGCGCCACGCTGTTGGGCCGTGGCGCCTGGATGAAGCGGATCGAGCCATTCGGCGCGCGGGCGTGGCGGGTGATGGCGCCGCTTGCGCGACGCGTCTACCCGCCGCGATCTGGTCGGCAGGCGCTGGTCGCGGGACTGGCGTGGGGCTGGATTCCGTGCGGGATGGTGTACGCGGCATTGCCTCTTGCGCTGGTCGCCGGCGGCGCGTTTCCGGGAGCACTGGTCATGTTTGCGTTCGGGCTCGGCACGCTGCCGAATCTGGCATTGATCGATGCCGCCGCGGTGAGGTTGGGTTCGACGGGTGCCGGCACCGCGGCCGCGTCGCGCGCATGGTTGCGGCCGCTGGCCGGCGCCGTCATCGTGGTGTTCGGAATTTCAGGGCTTGCGCACGCGGCGCGGGTTGGCGGTGCGGATCATCCGGCGATTGCGGCGCTGGCGGCGATCTGTCATCGCTGAACTTCGACAAGGTGTGGCGACAGCATCCTGCGACACCGGCGCCTCACGCCCTTCGCACGCGCCCGGCCCGGCGAGCGATGCGCTCGGTGTTCGATCGCCGGCGTAGCGCTCAGTTGTACCCAGCGACGACGGCGCCGACGGTAAAGAGCACGCCGTAGGTCAACTCGAGCTTCACGGTTCGCAGCAACAGGTCGCTCATCAACGGGCCCGGGACGGCAACGCGAACCTGGCGCGCGAGACGCCAGCCGGACGGAAACGCTAGAAGCGGCAGCAGCAGCGCGACCTGCTTCGCGGACAGGGCGGCAAGGGGTACGAGCGCGAACGCGCCCAGGACCAGCGCCGCATACAGCTGGCTCGAGCGGCCTGAGCCAAACCGCACCGCAAAGGTGTGGCGGCCAGTACGCGCATCGTGGGCAACGTCGCGATGATTGTTGATCGCCAGGACGGCGGCCGCGATCAATCCCACGCCGCAGGCAGCGATCCAGGTCGCCAGTGTAACAATGCCGATCTGTACGTAGCCGCTGCCGCTGACCGCAACGACGCCGAAGAAGACAAACACGGTCAGTTCGCCGAGCGGCGTGTAGGCGATCGGTCTAGGCCCGCCCATGTACGACAGCGCGGCGATGATCGAAGTGACACCCATCGCGAGCACCGGCCAGCCACCGCGTTGCACGAGCGGCCACCCGACTACCAGCGCGACGAGAATCGCGATCGCAATCGCGGCGCGCACCTGCTGCGGCGTCAGGAGGCCGCTCGAGGTGGCGCGCGGCATGCCGACACGCGCCGCGCTTTCCATGCCGCGCGCGCTGTAGCCGACGTCGTTCTGCAGATTGGTGATGATCTGCATCAGCAGCGAGCCCGCCAGCGCCAGCAACGCGATGATCCAGTCAATCTGTCCGCTTTCGAGCCAGGCGAGCGCCGTTCCCACCAGCACCGGCACGGCAGCGATCCACAGCGTGCGCGGGCGCATGGCGACCGCCCACGCGTCGAGCGAGCCGGGGCGGATCGTCAGGGCAGGCAGGGAAGACATTTGCAGAATCATCGTTTCTGAACGGACAGAAAGATAGAGAAATTGCAGGTAATTTCAACTTGCGTCGGGCGGTTCGCGATTGATCTGCATCGAGGAACGTCGAGGTCGCCTGATATCATCGAGGCGAGAGAAAACCCTTGGCGCGGCGCGCATTTGCGCGCCGCGCCATTCGCTTGTGCACACCATGAAAAGCGCCGAGATCCGCGACAGGTTCCTGAAGTATTTCGAGTCCAAGGGGCACACGGTCGTGCGCGCATCCTCACTCGTGCCGGGCAACGACCCGACGCTGCTGTTCGTCAACAGTGGCATGGTGCAGTTCAAGGACGTCTTCACCGGGCACGAAAAGCGCCCGTACACGCGCGCGGCGACGGCGCAGAAATCGCTGCGTGCCGGCGGCAAGCATAACGACCTGGAGAACGTCGGCTACACCGCGCGCCATCACACGTTCTTCGAGATGCTCGGCAATTTCAGCTTCGGCGATTACTTCAAGCGCGATGCGATCAAGTACGCATGGCAACTGCTGACGGAGGTCTACAAGCTGCCGAAGGAAAGGCTGTGGACCACGGTCTACATCGACGATGATGAAGCCTACGACCTCTGGACGCGCGAGGTTGGCGTTCCAAAGGAACGCTGCCTGCGCATTGGCGACAAGCCGGGCCAGCCGAAATACGTGTCCGACAATTTCTGGCAGATGGCCGATACCGGGCCGTGCGGCCCCTGCAGCGAAGTCTTCTACGACCATGGCCCCGAGGTTGCCGGCGGACCGCCGGGATCGCCTGACGCGGATGGCGATCGCTACATCGAGATCTGGAACCTCGTGTTCATGCAGTTCGATCGAGATGACAAGGGCGTTCTCACACCGCTTCCCAAGCCGTGTGTCGATACCGGAATGGGACTCGAGCGGTTGGCGGCGGTGCTGCAGCACGTGCACAGCAACTACGAGATTGACCTGTTCCAGAACCTGATCCACGCCGCGGCGCGCGAGACGCACACCCGGGATCTCGCCAGCAACTCCCTGAAGGTCATCGCTGATCACATCCGCGCGTGCAGCTTTCTGATCGCCGACGGCGTGATTCCGGGCAATGAAGGGCGCGGCTATGTGCTGCGCCGGATCATTCGGCGCGCACTGCGGCATGGCCACAAGCTGGGACAGAAGCAGCCATTTTTCTATCGCGTGGTGGGCGACCTGGTCAAAGAGATGGGCGCCGCTTATCCCGAACTCGCGGAGAGTCGCGCGCGCATCGAAGGCGTGCTCAGGCAGGAGGAAGAGCGCTTCGGCGAAACGCTTGAGCATGGGATGAAGATTCTCGATGGCGCGCTTGGTCAGATGAAATCGGGCGATGCGCGCATGCTCGATGGCGAAACCGTGTTCCTTCTCTATGACACCTACGGCTTCCCGGTCGACCTCACTGCCGACATCTGCCGTGAGCGTGGCATCGCGGTCGATCATGCCGGGTTCGAGCAGGCGATGGAGCGCCAGCGCGAGCAGGCAAGGGCCGCCGGGAAGTTCAAGATGACCGCCGGCGTCGAATACAGCGGCGGCAAGACGAAGTTCGTCGGCTACGAGCACCTGACCGCGGACGCGAAGGTCGTGGGCCTGTACGTCGACGGCACGCCGGTCAGTGAAGTACGCGCCGGCGTGGAAGGGTCAAAGCGCGCGATCATTGTGCTCGATGCCACGCCGTTTTACGCGGAGAGCGGCGGCCAGGTCGGCGACCGCGGAGAGATCGTCGGCAGCGGCGGTACGTTTGAAGTGCAGGATACGCAAAAGATCCAGGCCGAGGTGTTCGGTCACCACGGCCGCCTGGTGTCGGGCTCGATCGAGTTCGGCGACAAGGTGACCGCGCGTGTCAACGCCACGTTGCGCGCGCGAACAATGCACAACCACTCGGCCACGCACCTGATGCACGCTGCGCTGCGCCGCGTGCTGGGTGGTCACGTGCAGCAGAGGGGTTCGCTGGTCGATGCGGAGCGCACGCGTTTCGACTTCGCGCATGACAAGCCGATGACGGCTGACGAAATCCGCCAGGTCGAAGAGATCGTCAACGCCGCGGTGCGCGCCAACGCGGCGGTGACGGCGAGCAACATGAAATACGACGACGCGATCAAAGCGGGCGCGCTGGCCTTCTTCGGCGACAAGTACGGCGACGAGGTGCGCGTGCTGGCGATGGGCGAGCACTCGACGGAGCTGTGCGGCGGCACGCATGTGCAACGCACCGGCGACATCGGCTTCTTCAAGATCATTGCCGAGGGCGGCGTGGCGGCCGGTGTGCGGCGGGTGGAAGCGGTGACCGGCGCCGGCGCGTTGGCCCACGTGCAGTCGCTCGATGCGCAGTTGAACGAAGTGGCGTCGGCGTTGAAGGCGCCGGCGGCCGAAGTCACGGCGAAGATCGCGCACATCCAGGACCATGCGAAGGCGCTGGAGAGGGAACTGGCGCGGCTGAAAGGCAAGCTCGCCTCGGCCCAGGGCGACGATCTGGCCGCGCAGGCCATCGACATCAAGGGCATCAAGGTGCTGGCGGCGACGCTCGAAGGCGCTGACGCAAAGGTGCTGCGCGACACGGTCGATCAGCTGAAGAACAAGTTGAAATCGGCCGCCATCGTTCTAGCGGTGGTCGACGGCGACAAGGTCCAGCTCGTAGCCGGAGTGACCGCGGATGCCACCGGCCGGCTCAAGGCGGGCGACCTCGTCAACCATGTCGCGCAGCAGATCGGTGGCAAGGGCGGCGGCCGGCCCGACATGGCCATGGCCGGCGGCACCGACGCGACCGCCTTGCCGGAGGCACTCGCAAGCGTGAAGAGCTGGGCCGAACAGCGGCTTTGATCGGCGAATGACGACCATCGTGATTCGTCGCGCGGAGCCGGGCGACCACCTCGGCGTCGCGAAGACGTTCACCGGCCGCAGCGCCGCCGGGGGCACGCTGCAGACACCATATCCGTCGGAGGCGGAGTGGAAGGAATCGCTCGCGGGTGACCCTAAGCGCAACTACGTATTCGCGGTGCTTCTGGACGGCGAAACCGTCGGTGACAGCGATTTGCACCGGGCTCAGTTGAGCCCGCGGCGCGCGCATTGCTGGGGTCTCGGCATGGCCGTGCACGATGACCGGCAGGGCAGGGGCATCGGCACGCGCCTGATGCGGACCATGATCGATCTGGCCGACAACTGGCTCGGTGCGTTGCGGATCGAACTGACCGTTTGCAGCGACAACGGTCGCGCCGTGCGCCGGTACGAAAAGTTCGGCTTCCTCATCGAAGGCACCCATCGAGCCTTCGCGTTGCGCGAAGGCGTGTTCGTCGACGCCTATGCGATGGCGCGCTTGCACCCGCGTCCGCCGCAACTGCCGTCGATTTGAGCCGAACCTTTGACGGTCGCCTTTCGCTTCTGCCCGGCATGCGCGACACCGCTTGCGCGCGGCGTCTACGGCGAACGCGAGCGCAGCGCCTGTCCCGCGTGCGGCTGGGTGCACTGGGACAACCCGACGCCGGTCGTTGCCGCGGTGATCGAATACCATGGCCATGTCCTCCTCGCGCGCAACGCGGCGTGGCCCGAGGGGCGATTCGCGCTCGTGACCGGCTTTCTCGAGCGCGATGAGAATCCGCGCGACGCAATCATGCGCGAAGTCAAGGAAGAGACCAACCTCGACGCGTTCGAGGCGCAATTGATCGGTGTGTACGACTTCGCGCTCAGGAACCAGGTCATCATTGCCTTTCACGTTGAGGCGCAGGGTGAAGTGCGGCTGAACGAGGAGCTGGTGGAATACCGCCTGATCGAACCCGCCAAGGTCCGCACCTGGCCGCGCGGCACCGGCTTTGCGCTCGCCGACTGGCTGCGCGCGCGCGGCCACGAAGTACACTTCGTGCCCCTGCCGTAAGACACACGAGAGCGACGTATGCAGACCACGATCTCCTCGGACAAGGAAATCGACACGCGCGGCCTGAACTGTCCGCTGCCGATCCTGCGCGCAAAGAAAGCATTGAGTGACATGACGAGCGGCCAGGTGCTGAAGATTGTCGCCACCGATCCCGGCTCGCTGCGCGATTTCCGGGCGTTCGCCAAGCAGACCGGCAATGAGTTGCTGGCACAGGAAACGGTGAACAAGGAATTCATCCACTTCCTGAGGCGGCGCTGATCATGAAGATCCTCGTAACGTTCGTGCTTGGCCTCATCGTTCTCGGCGCAGCCTGGCTGTGGTTTGCGCTCAACTGGAACTATTCGACCGGCGAGCGCGCCGGCTGGGTGCAGAAGCTGAGCAAGAAAGGCTGGGTCTGCAAGACCTGGGAGGGCGAACTGGCCATGGTGTCGATGCCGGGCGCTGCCCAGGAGAAGTTCTACTTCACCGTCTGGGACGACGCGGTGGCGCAGACCATCAACAAGGCGATGGGCCAGCGGGTGTCGCTGCACTACGAAGAAAAGGTCGGACTGCCGGGATCGTGCTTCGGCGAGACGCGGCACTGGGTCAACCAGCTCACGGTCGTGCCGGAGATACCGCTCGCGCCGGGCGTGGTCGTGCCGGCGCCGACCGCCCCGCAGCCGGCGCCTGCCGTGGCGCCCGTGCCGCAGAAATAGCGCGCGCCCTCACGAATCCTGAGCAGTCGCAAACGGCGTTCGCGGCGCGGTGCTAACTTGCACGAGTCCGAACAGCGTGCGGACCGGGGGGCAGCGATGAAGAAGACCAGTACGTTTGCCGCGCTCGCACTGATTGCCTGCTCAGCGACGATCGCGCAACCGGTGAGCGGGACCTTTGCCGTCCGGTACCTCACTCCCGAAGCGGCGCAGAAGGCCGTTGCCGCCGCGCTGGAAGACTGCCGCAAACGCGGCTATCAGGTCGCCGTCGCGGTCGTCGACCGTTCGGGCGTGGTGCAGGCATTGATGCGCGATCGCTTCGCTGGTCCGCACACGCCCGACACCGCGATCGGCAAGGGCTGGACCGCGGTGAGTTTCCGCACCGACACGACGGAGTTGCTGAAGATCACGCAGCCCGGCCAGCCGAGTTCGGGCATCCGCAATCTGCCGCACGTGGTCGCCGTGGGCGGCGGCGTCTTGATTCAGTCCGGAGGCAATATCGTTGGCGCGATCGGTGTGTCCGGTGCGCCCGGTGGCGATCTGGACGAGCAGTGCGCGAAGGCAGGAATTGCCGCGATCCGCGACGACGTCGAGATGTAGATATTCCGTCGGCGTTCACGCTGCAGGCAATTGCCCGAACTGCTCGCGAACCTTCGCCAGCGTCGCCCCGAAATCCGCGAGCCGCTCCTTTTCCTGTGCGACCACCGCAGGCGGCGCACGCTCGACGAAGCTCGCGTTGCCGAGCTTGCCTTGCGCTTTCCTGATCTCGCCTTCGAGACGCGCGATTTCCTTGCTCAGGCGCTCGCGCTCGGCAGCGATATCGACTTCGATGACCAGCATCAGTTTGCAGTCGTCGATTACGGCGGCCGGCGCAGCGGCTCCCTTGCTGGCAGCGGCAAGATCTTCGACATGCTTGACTTCGGACAGGCGCGCCAGCGCCGCCACATAAGGCGCGAACACCTCGATCTGCGCGCGCGGGCCGCTCACGGCGAGTGGCACCTTCTGCGCTGGCGACAGGTTCATCTCGCCGCGCAGGTTGCGCACGGCGTCGATCATGCGCTTCAGTTGGGCAGCCCGCGCATCGGCTGCCGAATCGATCTTGGCCGGTTCCGCTTTCGGATACGGCTGGATCATCACCGATGTTTCTTCATCGACACGCCGCTTGCCCGCGAGCACGGAAACCTTCTGCCACAGTTCCTCGGTGATGAACGGGATGATCGGGTGCGAGAGTCGCAGCAGTACTTCCAGGACGCGCACCAGCGTGCGGCGCGTGCCGCGCTGTTGTGCCTCATTGCCCTGGCGCAGCTGCACCTTGGCAAGTTCGATGTACCAATCGCAGTACTCGTTCCAGGCGAAGGCGTAGATGCTGTTCGCGACATTGTCGAGACGATATTCGGCAAAGCCGCGCTCGACCTCGGTCTCGAGGCGTTGCAACTCGCCGATGATCCAGCGGTCCACAAACGACAGTTCGATCGGCAGCGAGGCGTCGAGCCCGCAGTCCTTGCCTTCCGTGTTCATCAGCACGAACGCCGTCGCGTTCCACAGCTTGTTGCCGAAGTTGCGATAGCCCTCGCAGCGCTTGGTGTCGAAGTTGATGTTGCGGCGGCCCAGCGCGGCGTAGCTGGCCATCGTGAAGCGAAGCGCATCGGCGCCATAGGCCGGCATGCCGTCGGGAAACTCCCTGCGCACGCGTTGCGCGATCTTGGGCGCATCCTGCGGGCGGCGCAGGCCGGTCGTGCATTTCTGGATCAGGCCGTCGAGGCCGATGCCGTCGAGCAGATCGACCGGATCGATCACGTTGCCCTCGCTCTTGCTCATCTTGCGGCCTTCGGCATCGCGCACGAGTCCGTGCACGTACACGTCGCGAAATGGCACGCGGCCGGTGAAGTGCGTGGTCATCATCACCATGCGCGCGACCCAGAAGAACAGGATCTCGTAGGCGGTGGTCAATACGGTCGACGGCAGGTAGAGGTCGTACGCAAGCCTGCGTTCCCCCGTTTCGCTTTCGACTTCCGGCCAGCCTAGAGTGGAGAAGGGCACCAGCGCCGACGAAAACCACGTGTCGAGCACATCTTCGTCGCGCGTTAGCTTTTTGCCGGGCGCCTGCCTTTGCGCATCGGCTTCGCTGCGTGCGACATAGACGTTACCGTCCTCATCGTACCACGCGGGAATCTGGTGTCCCCACCACAACTGGCGCGACACGCACCAGTCCTGGATCTTCTCCAGCCATTGCTTGTACACGGTGTGCCACTGCTGCGGCAGGATGCGTACCTCGCCGCGCTCGACCACCTCGAGTGCGACCTGCGCGATCGACTTGCCCGGATTGAACGTGCCCGGCGGGGCCGGCTTGCTCATTGCGACGAACCATTGATCGGTCAGCAACGGCTCGATCACTACGCCCGTGCGATCCCCGCGCGGCACCTTCATCTTGTGTTTTTCGATCTTTTCGATCAACCCTGCGGCCTGCAGATCGGCCAGCACGACATCGCGCGCCTTGAAGCGATCCAGCCCGCGGTATCTGACCGGCACGTTGTCGTTCAATGTCGCGTCGAGCGTGAAGATGCTGATCACCGGCAGGTTATGGCGATGGCCGACAGCGTTGTCGTTCAGGTCATGCGCGGGCGTGACTTTGACGACGCCGGTGCCGAACTCGCGGTCGACGTATTCATCGGCAATGATCGGAAGCTCCCGATCCGTGAGGGGAAGCCTGGCTCGCTTGCCGACCAGGTGGCGATAGCGGTTGTCGTCCGGGTGCACCATGACCGCGGTGTCGCCGAGCATGGTTTCGGGTCGTGTCGTCGCGACGACGAGGTGGCCAGTGCCATCGACGAGCGGATAGCGCAGGTGATAGAGCCTGCCTTCCTCTTCTTCCTGTACGACTTCGAGGTCGGAAACCGCTGTCTTCAGCACCGGGTCCCAGTTGACCAGTCGCGTGCCACGATAGAGCAACCCCTGTTCGTACAGTCGCACGAACACTTCAGTCACGATGCGATTTAGGTTTTCGTCGAGGGTGAAGTACTCGCGCTTCCAGTCGACGGAGGTGCCGAGCCGGCGCATCTGCTGCTGGATGGTGCCGCCCGAGTACTTGCACCACTGCCACACGCGCTCGATGAATCTTTCGCGGCCGAGCTCTCGCTTGTGTTTGCCTTCCTGCTCGAGCTGGCGCTCGACGACGATCTGTGTCGCAATGCCCGCGTGATCGGTGCCCGGCAGCCAAAGCGTGTTCAAGCCGCGCATCCGGTGGTAGCGGGTCAGCGCGTCCATCACGGTTTGATTGAACGCGTGGCCCATGTGCAGGATGCCGGTCACGTTCGGCGGCGGCAGCTGGATGCTGAAGGCAGGCCGGTTCGGGTCCAGCCCGGCGGCGAAGTAACCGCGCGACTCCCACACCGGATACCAGCGGCGCTCGATTGCCGCCGGATCAAAGCTTTTGGCGAGCGCCGTGTTGTTGTTCGTCGAGGTCATTTCGTCGCGCTTTCAGGCAGTTGATCCCAATCGATTTGAATTTTAGGGGAATCGTCTCTAGCCTCTGCCTTCTTTTCGTATTCGATTGCGGCGGAACCATGATTCAGCGATGCAGCACGTTGCCCATGCGCGCGGCGGCGCTTGCGATCACCGCGTTCGTGTTGGCCGCCTGCGCGACGCTGCCGAGCGCGCCGCAGCCGTCTCAAACCGCGGCGGCGGCGTCAATTGGCGCTGCTCAGCCGCAGTCCGCGACTGAATCGAAGGCACCCGCTGCCAATGGTGCCGGGTCGGGCACTGCGGCATCTCAGCCAACGGCACGGCCAGGCGAGTCGCCGCCGCCGCGCCCATTTGCGGATGTGGTCAAGGACGCCAAGGAGATCAAGGGCCTGTTCACGTTGTGGCAGAAGGACGAGAAGGTCTGGATCGAAATCCGCCCGGAGCAACTCGATCAGCCGTTCCTGTTAAGCACCGTGCTGTCGCGGGGAATCGCGCAGCTGCCGTTCGTGCCGGGTCTGCTCGGCGACTCGAACGTGGCCAGCTTCCACCGCATCGGCAACCAGTTGCAGCTCGTCGCGCGCAATACGATCTTCCGCACCGCGGACAACTCGCCGCTGGCAGGCGCGGCGCGCGAAAGCGTCTCCGACAGCATCCTGGCGTCGGTTGCGGTCGCATCCGCCGCGCACGCGGAACGAAAGTCGTTCCTGGTAGAAGCCAACGCACTGCTGTTCAACGACATTGCGGGCATCGGGACGCTGATCGACTCCGCGTACCGCAGCGGCTATGCGCTCGATGCGCGCAACAGTTCGATCGAGCGCGCGCGCAGCGCACCCGACGACACCGCGATCGCCGTCAGCCTGCACTACGCGGTTGCCAAGCTGCCGGCGCCGCCGTCGACCCCGCCAGCGCCCGGCACGCCGCAGCCGACGCCGCCGCGCGCGCTCGCCGATCCGCGCAGTTTTCTGCTCGGCATCCAGTATCGCTTCGCGTCGCTGCCGGATCCGCCGATGCCCGTGCGTGATGCGGACGAGCGCGTCGGCTACTTCGTGAACGAATACCGTGACCTGACGCGCGACTACGCCAAGGACACGCGGGTGCGCGCCGTCAACCGTTGGCGCCTGGAAAAGAAGGATCGGCAGGCCGCAGTTTCCGAGCCGAGGCAGCCAATCGTCGCGTACCTGGACCGCAACATTCCCGCGGATCTTCGGCCCGCGGTCGAGGCCGGTGTGCTCGAATGGAACAAGGCGTTCGAGCAGGCCGGCTTCAGCAACGCGATTGTCGTCAAGCAGCAGCCCGATGATGCCGACTGGGACACGCTCGAAGGCCGCCACCTGGCGGTGAGGTGGTTTGTCGACTCGAGCCTGAGCGGCACGGTGGCGATCGGACCGCGCCAGAGCGACCCGCGCACGGGCGAGATCCTGTATGGCGCGGCGCTGATTCCGGATGTGTGGGCGCGCATCTCCGGCCAGCGTTTCGTCGAAGTGCTGCCGCCGCGCGCGCAGGCTGTCCCGTTGGCCGAACTGCTGAAGGCGGATCAGTGCACCTACGCGTTCGAGGCGATGGAGCAGGCGGCGTTTTCCTTCGCACTGCTGGTCGAGCGCGGCGAATTCGCGCGCGACAGCGAGGCCGCGCAGCGCTTCATATTCAATTCGATCAAGGAAGTCGTGATGCACGAGGTCGGGCATGCGCTCGGCCTGCGCCACAACTTCAAGGGGTCAAGCGCAATCAAGTTCGAGCAGTTGCGCGACGCCGTGTTTACCGAGAAGAACGGGCTGTCGGCGTCGATCATGGACTACATCCCCGAGAACGTGCCGCTGGAAACCGAAACGCGCAGTGGCCGTCTGCAGATGGAAACGATTGGCGCCTACGACCGCTGGGCGATCGAATGGGGCTACAGAGAGTTCGCGCCCGCCGAGGAAGGGAAGGAACTGGCGGCGCTGGCCGCGCGTTCGGCCATCGATTCGATGCTGGCCTACGCCACCGATGAGGACGCCGGCGGCGATGCAGACCTCGCGTCTGCCCCGCTCGGGCTCGATCCGCGCACCAACCGTTTCGACCTCGGAGACGATTCGCTTGCCTTCTACCAACGACAGTTGCAGCTCACGCGGGAGCTATGGAGGCGCACGCAGAACCGCAAGCTCGACAACGACGATGACTATCGGCTCCATCGCCGCAACCTGGAGCGCGGACTGCGCCTGATGCGCGGCGTGGCGCCGAACCTGGCGAAGTACGTTGGCGGCGTATATGTCAATCGCGACCGGGCTGGATCCGGACGACCGCTGATGACACCGGTGGAGGCGCCGCGCCAGCGCAAGGCCCTGAGCGTGCTGACGGCAGAGCTGTTTTCTGCGTCGAGCTTCGAGTTCGATCCGGGCTTCATGCAGCGACTCGGCATCGATCAGTTCAGTCGCGGGGCAGGCGGATCGGATTTCAGTCTGCCCAGTGCGGTGCTCGACGTGCAGCGACCGGTGCTCGATCAGTTGATGTCCGAGGCCCTGGCGCTGCGTCTGGCCAACGCGGAGTCGAAGAGCTCCAATCCGCGCGAATTGCTGAGTTTCGCCGAGACCCAATCAACCTTGACCGAGGCGGTGTGGCGCGAACTCGTGACGGGACGCGACATCGGCAGCCTGCGCCGCAATCTGCAACGCGAGCACCTGCGACGGCTGGCCAGCGCATTGGTGCGGCCGATCTCGACGGTTGCCGCCGACGTGCGCTCGGTGCAACGGCAGGAGGCGGAAAAGCTCGTTTCCCAATTGCGTCGTGCGCTTGCCACCAAAGGCGAACGAAGCGCGCTGGCGCAGGCGCATCTGGCTGAAAGTCTGGCGACACTGCGCGAAGCGCTCGCGGCGCCGCTTGTCAAGACCGGCGTCTAGATCAAGTCAGGCAGCCGGTGCCATGAGCTCGCCGCGCTCGACGATGAAGCGCTCGACCTGATCCAGGCCTTCACCGGTCTTCAGGTTCGTCATCACCCATGGGCGATCGGCGCGCATGCGCCGAGTGTCGTGGCGCATCACGTCGAGATCGGCACCGACGTAGGGCGCCAGATCGATCTTGTTGATCACCAGCAGGTCGCTCTTCGTGATGCCCGGCCCGCCCTTGCGCGGGATCTTCTCGCCGCCGGCGACATCGATCACGTAAATCGTCAGGTCCGACAGTTCGGGGCTGAACGTCGCCGCCAGGTTGTCGCCGCCCGATTCGATGAAGATGAGATCGAGGTCGGGAAAGCGCGCACACATCCGGTCGATCGCCTCCAGGTTGATCGATGCGTCCTCGCGGATGGCCGTGTGCGGACAACCGCCCGTTTCCACGCCCATGATGCGCTCTGGCGCGAGGGCTTTCGCCGCGACCAGCAGCCTCTCGTCCTCCCTCGTGTAGATGTCGTTAGTCACGACCGCGAGTCGATACGCATCGCGCATCCGCTTGCATAGCACTTCGACCAGCGTCGTCTTGCCGGAACCGACCGGGCCTCCGACACCGACTCGCAATGGAGAAAAAGCCATCAGCGTGCTCTCAGGAACGGTAAAGGCGGGAGTATTGTGTTTCGTGCCGCGCGCAGGTCAGCGCGAACTGGATTGCCGCGCCGCCGATGTCGTCGTCCTTCATGGACGCGGCGGTGACGACCGACCGCATCACCGCTTCATGCAGCGCGAACAGAATCTGCTGTCCGGCCTGCTGACCGAGCGGGACGCTCTTGACTGCGACCAGCACCTGGTTCTCCAGCCATGCCCACAGATAGGCGGTGAGTCCGGCCTCGCGATCAACACCCATGCCCGCGCAGGCGGCGGCGAACGCTAGCGGATAGCTGAGCGATGCGCAGGCGGGTGGTATCAGTTTCATCATCGGGAACACGCGCGCGAGCGAGGCTCCCATCTGCCGCGTTTCGGCGCGCAGCTCGGCGGTCTCGCGCGCGGCGAGCAGTTCGTCGTTCCAATGCGCGAACGTGCGCGCGTCGCCGGCGCGCACGGCATCGAATCCGCGCAACCAGATCGGCGCCTCGAAGCGCGCCAGCGACAGCAGCAGGTCGCCGATCCAGCGCTGCGCGGTGCCGGCATCTCGGACCAGGCCGTCCTCGATTGCCTTCTCCAGGCCCTGGGAATACGCAAACCCGCCGACTGGCAGCGTCGGGCTGGCCAGCTGCAGCACGGCCAGCAGCGGTTGCAATTGCGCCTCGACGCGCAGGGCACCTTCAACCGGTTTCACGCATGTCTCCGGTGCGCCTCGATGGACAGCTGCTCGCCGATCGTGGCCGACACATCGTCGATCTCGTCGCGATGCGAGGCAACGTGTGAACGGCTGGCGAACGCGCCGGGCTCGGGATCGAACGGCAGATCGACGTGCTCGATCTGAACGTCGAATGACAGCAGCATGCGCTCCAGAACCGGGTCGCGTTCGATCAGCACGTGACCGGTGGCGAGTTGCGCCGGCACATGCCGATTGGCCAGGTGATACACCGCGCGCATGAGTTGCAACGGGTGCGCCGAACCGATACGCGCGAGTGGCTGAGCTTCGGCTTCGACGATCGCGATCGCACCCTCGTCGCCCGTCAGCACCGTGCCCTCGCGCATCACCGTGCCGCGTGGCAGCAGCACGGCCAGGGCGGTACCGTCGGGCAACACCTTGGCCAGCCGGCTCTTTACCCGCTCGTCGTAGGGGAGGCGCAGGCGCACCGCGCGACGCAACGCGGCGTCATCGAGCGGCGTGTTGTGGACAGCCGTGAAGCGAAGCATCAGAACAGGAAATAGCGCTGTGCCATCGGCAGCTCGGTGGCTGGTTCGCAGTCGAGGAGCACGCCGTCGGCGTGCACCTGGTAGGTTTCGGGATCGACGCTGATGTGCGGCGTCAGGTGGTTGTGGATCATGTCGCGCTTGCCGAGTTTGCGAATGCCGCGCACAGCGACAATTGTCTTCTGCAATCCGTACTTTTCCGGCACACGAGCCTTGAGCGCGTCCCGGGACACGAAGGTCAGCGAACCCTTCGCAGTTGCGCCGCCGAAGGCGCCGAACTGCGGCCGGTAGTGCACCGGTTGCGGTGTCGGGATCGACGCGTTGGGGTCGCCCATCGCCGCTGCCGCAATCATGCCGCCTTTCAGGATCAGGTAAGGCTTGACGCCGAAGAAAGCGGGCTTCCACAGCACGAGGTCGGCCCACTTGCCTTTCTCGATCGAGCCAACTTCATGCGCGATGCCATGCGTGAGCGCCGGGTTGATCGTGTACTTCGCCACGTAGCGCTTGATGCGCGCGTTGTCGTGTTCTTTGGGATCTGCAAACCCTTGCTCCGAAAGCGATCCACGCTGCACCTTCATCTTGTGCGCGGTCTGCCATGTGCGCATGATGACTTCGCCGACGCGACCCATCGCCTGCGAGTCGGAGCTGATCATCGAGAACGCGCCGATGTCGTGCAGGATGTCCTCGGCGGCGATCGTCTCCTTGCGGATGCGGCTCTCGGCGAAAGCGATGTCCTCGGCGATCGCGGCATCGAGGTGATGGCACACCATCAACATGTCGAGGTGTTCGTCGAGCGTGTTGATCGTGTACGGGCGGGTCGGATTGGTGGAGGAGGGCAGCACGTTCGGCTCGCCGCACACCTTGATGATGTCCGGTGCGTGGCCGCCGCCGGCACCTTCGGTGTGATAGGTGTGGATCACGCGCCCCCTGAATGCCTTGATCGACGTTTCGACGAAGCCCGACTCATTCAGCGTGTCGGTGTGGATCGCCACCTGCGTGTCGCTCTTGTCTGCGACGGTCAGCGCAGCATCGATCGTCGCCGGCGTCGTGCCCCAGTCTTCGTGCAGCTTCAGCCCGATCGCCCCGGCCCTGATCTGCTCGTGCAGCGGCGCTGTCAGCGACGCATTGCCCTTGCCGAGAAAGCCGAGGTTCATCGGAAATGCATCGGCCGCCCGCAGCATCCGCTCGAGATGCCACGGTCCGGGAGTGACGGTCGTCGCGAATGTCCCGGTCGCAGGCCCCGTGCCGCCCCCGATCATCGTGGTGACCCCGCTCATCAACGCTTCGTCGATCTGCTGCGGGCAGATGAAATGGATGTGCGTGTCGATGCCGCCAGCAGTGACGATCATCCCTTCGCCGGCGATGATTTCGGTCGCCGGACCGATCACGATCGTCACGCCCGGTTGGATGTCGGGATTGCCGGCCTTGCCGATGGCACTGATGCGACCACCCTTGATGCCGATGTCGGCCTTGACGATGCCCCAGTGATCGATGACCAGCGCGTTCGTGATCACCGTGTCAGCGCAGTCCTTCGACATCCGCTGCGACTGGCCCATGCCGTCGCGGATCACCTTGCCGCCGCCGAACTTCACTTCCTCGCCGTAGACCGTGAAGTCTCTTTCCACCTGCGCGATCAATGCGGTGTCCGCCAGGCGGACCCGATCGCCCACTGTGGGGCCGAACATCTCGGCATAGGCCTGGCGCGAGATCTTCATTTGCGCAACCCCTTCTTTGCCGTTTTCTTCGACCTCGCGCCGGGCCTGGTGTCGAGTGGTCCCATCACCTTTGAGTTGAAGCCGTAAACGACCCGATCGCCGCTGAGTTCGACCAGTTCGACCTCGCGCTCCTGGCCCGGCTCGAAGCGCACCGCCGTGCCCGCGGCGATGTTCAGCCGAGAGCCGCGTGTCGCTGCACGATCAAACCGCAGCGCCTCGTTGGTCTCGAAGAAATGGAAGTGTGAGCCGACCTGGATCGGCCGGTCTCCGGTATTGGCGACCGTCAACCGAAACGTCCTGCGACCCGCATTCAGTTCGATCTCGCCCGCTGCCACCATCAATTCGCCCGGGATCACTGTTGCAGTCGTCATGTCGCTCCCCGTGAGTGCAGCGTCTTGTAGTAGATCGCGTTGGCGCGCCACTCACCGCGCGGACTGCAGGCGTACTCGGGCAGGCCGCCGACGTACACGTAGTCGAGTGACCGGTAGAAGTGCTCGGCTGCCGAGCCAGCCTCGGTGTCGAGATACAGCAGGCCGCGCCGCAGCGCGCGTGCGTGTGCCTCGACCGTCTGCATCAGCGCCTGCCCGACGCCGGCGCGGCGCGCGCGCGAATGTACGAGAAGCTTCTGCACCTCGGCGCGGTTGGTGCCGTTCATGCGCATGATGAGTTCAAGCTGCACGGTCCCGAGCACCCCGGCGGCATCGCGGGCAAGCCACAATAACCGGCTGCCGTCGGCGAGCGACGCCTGCAGGCCATCCCAGTACCGGCCGGCCTCGCCACGCCACAGCGGCAGCAGGAAGCCCACCGACGCACCGTTTTGCACCACGTCGATCAGCAGGTCGACGAGTGCCTCGCGCTGCGTGCGCAGCGCGACGGCATCGACGCGTTCGATCGTGATCATGGGTCAAGGTATCGGCTGGTGCACTGTGACGAGCTTGGTACCGTCGGGAAAGGTTGCTTCGACCTGGATATCGGGAATCATCTCCGGCACGCCGTCCATCACATCGGCGCGCGCGAGCAGCGAGGCACCGTAACTCATCAGGTCGGCCACGGTCCTGCCGTCGCGCGCGCCTTCCATGATTGCGGCGCTGATGAACGCCACCGCTTCCGGATAGTTGAGCTTCAGCCCGCGTGCCTTGCGCCGCTCCGCGAGCAGCGCGGCGGTGAAGATCAGCAGCTTGTCTTTTTCTCTCGGCGTCATTTCCATCGGGTCTTCCTCGAAGGCCGATCAGGTGGCCCAGATGCGGGGTGCCTCGGCCGCGCGTCCGAGCACCGGCGGCCGCAGTTCACGCCACGCCACCTCCAGCAGACGGCGCACCGCCTGCGCCGTCGTGCCCAGTGCACGCGCGACAAGCAGGCGGGGCGCCAGGCGCGTGATCGGCGCGGTGTCGGGCAGTTGCATGCGCAGGGTTTCGATCTGGCCGTCGGTCCACCGGGGCCCCATCGCCCACAGGCAGCCGAACACGGTGTTGCCTGCCAGTCCGATCGGCGAGCCGAGCAGCGCGTCGCCGCCAGCGAGCCGTGTCCGCTCGACCCATTGCAGTGCGCCGTCGTCGCGCAGACGAATCGTCTGGGCAAACGATCCGGCGGCAAACGATTCGCCCGCCGCGGTGCGGCCGAGCACCACGATATCCCAGCCGATCAGCGCGGCTTCCGGTGCGACATCGATATCGATGTCGGTGCGCGCATTCGCCTCGTCGAACACGATCGCTTCCTGCGGCAGCCATTCGAGGGCGCCCCGTATCCGCAGGTGTGCGCGCTGCGACGCACTGCGACCGTTGGCCTTGTACCACTTGGCCGCCCCCGGGGTGGTGATCAGCGCGTGCGCCTCGGTCTGCACCTCGACCTCGAGCGACAGCGCATCGCCGCCGGCAATTCCACCCGGCGGATGGATCAGCGCCACGTGGCAGACGGCCTTGTCTTCCGGGTACAGCGGCTTCTGAACGCGCAGCGGACCATGATGCTGGCTCGCAAAGATCGTGCGCGCGCCGGCGCGGCGAAACTGCAGCGCGAGCGAAGCCTGCCAGGCAGGCGTGCGACCGTCGAACATCGTGGCGCGATGCTAACCGGACCGGGCTAGATTGCGAGCAGTCCCCAAACCTCGTCCTCCTTCATCTCGGCACCGCTGCCGCGATGCGTGATCTGGCCGCGCGCCATCACCGCGTAGGAATCCGCCAGCGATTCGGCGAAATCGTAATACTGCTCGACCAGCAGTACCGCCATCTTGCGCTCGGTGACGAGTGTGCGGATCACGGCGCCGATCTCCTTGATGATCGACGGCTGGATGCCCTCGGTCGGTTCGTCGAGGATGAGTAGCCGTGGCCCGGCGGCGAGCGCGCGGCCGATGGCGAGCTGCTGCTGCTGGCCGCCCGAGAGATCGCCGCCGCGCCGCTTGAGCATCTGCCGCAGAACCGGGAAGAGTTCGAGGATCTGCTCCGGCACGCGACGGGATCCGGGCAAAGGCGCCATTCCCATCAGCAGGTTTTCCTCGACCGTCAGGCGGTTGAAGATCTCGCGCCCCTGCGGGACATAGCCGATTCCGAGCTGCACGCGCTGGTAGGGCGGCATCCGGGTGATGTCCCGTCCATCGAAGCGGATCGTACCGCTGCGCGCGCCGACGAGCCCCAGAATTGTCTTCAGCAGCGTCGTCTTGCCCACGCCGTTGCGGCCCAGCAGCACGGTGCAGCCCGCCGCCGGCACGGTGAGCGACACATCGCGCAGGATATGGCTGCCGCCGTAGTACTGGTTGATGCTCTCGATTGTCAGCATGGTCAGCGCCCGAGGTAGACCTCGATCACTCGTTCGTTCGTCTGCACCTGCTGCATGCTGCCTTCGGCCAGTACGGTTCCCTCGTGCAACACCGTGACCGTGCGCGCAATGCGGGTAACGAAGTCCATGTCGTGCTCGACCACCACGATCGAGTGTCGGCCTTCGAGCGCGAGGATTAGTTCGGCCGTGTGATCGGTCTCCGCGTCGGTCATGCCGGCCACCGGTTCGTCGAGCAGGATCAGCTCCGGCTCCTGCACCAGCAGCATGCCGATCTCGAGCCATTGTTTCTGTCCGTGCGACAGCGACCCGGCGATGCGCTGCTCGGCGCCTTCGAGCCGGATCGTCGCGAGCGTGCGTGCGATCAGGCCGCGCTGCGCATCAGTCAGCGTCGCGAAGAGCGTCGGCCGCACGCGCTTGTCGGTCTTCATCGCGAGTTCGAGGTTTTCGAACACCGTATGGCTCTCGAACACGGTCGGCTTCTGGAACTTGCGACCGATGCCGAGGCGCGCGATCTCGGTCTCCGGCAGGCGCGCCAGATCGAAGGTCTGGCCGAAGAATGCGGTACCGGCGTCGGGTCGCGTCTTGCCGGTGATCACATCCATCATCGTCGTCTTGCCCGCTCCATTGGGCCCGATCACGCAGCGCAGCTCGCCGCGGTCGATCGTCAGGGTGAGCTTGTTCAGCGCCTTGAAGCCGTCGAAGCTCACCGTGATGTCGTCGAGGTAAAGGATCGGCCCGTGCGAGGTGTCGACCCTGTCCGCAACGACCGGATGTCCGTACTCGACGTTGCCGGAGCCGCCGGTGCTTTGGATTGCCTCGCTCACGGTTTGGCCTCGATCGGCGCCGCCGCCACGGCCGGAACCGGGGCCGGCACGGCCCGTCGCGAACGCATCTGTTCGAACAGTCCCATCAGGCCCCGCGGCAGGAACAGCGTCACCAGTACGAAGAGCAGCCCGAGGAAGTACAGCCATACCTCCGGATAGGCGACAGTGAACCAGCTCTTTGCACCGTTGACCGCAAAAGCCCCGAGGATGGGTCCGATCAATGTGCCGCGGCCCCCGACCGCAGCCCAGATGGCGATCTCGATCGAGTTGGCGGGGCTCATTTCGCTCGGATTGATGATGCCGACCTGCGGCACGTACAGCGCGCCGGCGATGCCGCTCATCACGGCCGCGAGCGTCCAGATGGCGAGCTTGAAATACAGCGTCCGGTAGCCGAGGAACATCAGGCGCGATTCCTGGTCGCGGATCGCGGTCAGCACGCGGCCCATCTTGCTTGTGACGATCCAGCGCGCCAGGCAAAGTGCGCCGAGCAGGTAGACGCCCGACAGCACATACAGCAGCGTGCGCGTGCCGGGCGCAGCGATCGGCACGCCGAGGATGCGTTTGAAGTCGGTGAAGCCGTTGTTGCCGCCGAAGCCCATGTCGTTGCGAAAGAACGCCAGCATCGCCGCAAATGTCAGCGCCTGGGTGATGATCGAGAAGTACACGCCCTTGATGCGCGAGCGGAACGCGAAGTAGCCGAAGACGAACGCGAGCAAGCCCGGCGCTGCGATGACGAGAACCAGCGCCCAAGGGAACGAATCGCTGCCCGCCCAGTACCAGGGGAATGCCTTCCAGTCGAGGAACACCATGAAGTCGGGCAGATCGCTCTTGTAGACACCGTCGCGCCCGATTTGCCGCATCAGGTACATGCCGAAGGCATAGCCGCCGAGTGCGAAGAAAAGTCCCTGGCCGAGCGACAGGATGCCGGTGTAGCCCCAGATCAGGTCCATCGCCAGAGCGAGCACCGCGTAGCACATGAACTTGCCGAGCAGCGTGATCCAGAAGCTCGACACGTGCAGCGCATGCCCTTCGGGCAGCGCGAGGTGGAGCAGCGGCACGACCAGCAGCAGCACCGCAGCGACCACCATGATCGCGGTCCACAGGCGTGGGGGAAAGAGCCGCGTCATGCCTCAGCACCTCGGCCCTTTAGGGCGAAAAGCCCCTGCGGCCGCTTCTGGATGAACAGGATGATGAACACCAGCACCATGATCTTGGCCATCACTGCGCCGGACCAGGGTTCGAGGAATTTGGCGATCGAGCCCAGCCCGAAGGCGGCGATCACGGTGCCGGCGAGTTGGCCGACGCCGCCCAATACGACGACCATGAAGCTGTCGACGATGTAGCTCTGACCCAGATCCGGCCCGACATTGCCGATCTGCGAAAGCGCCACGCCGCCCAGTCCCGCCACTCCGGATCCCAATCCGAAGGTCAACATGTCGACGCGATTCGTTGGCACACCGGTGCAACTCGCCATGGCGCGGTTCTGGGTGACGCCGCGCACGAACAGACCCATGCGGGTACGGTTGATCACCAGCCACACAGCGGCGAGCACCGCGAGAGCGAAGCCGATGATGACGATGCGGTTAAACGGGATCACGTAGCCTCCTGCCAGGGCGATGCCGCCCGACAGCCAGCTCGGGTTTTCCACCTCGACGTTCTGCGCGCCAAAAATCGTTCGGCTCGCCTGGATGAGCAGCAAACTGACGCCCCAGGTCGTCAGCAGTGTTTCCAGCGGTCGGCCATACAGCCAGCGCAGCACGCTGCGTTCGAGCGCCATGCCGATCATGGCGGTGACGGCAAAGGCGATCGGCAGCGCCGCGATCACGTACCAGTCGAAGGCGCCGGGCGCAAACTTGCGGAACAAGCCCTGTACAACGTAGGTCGCGTACGCGCCGATCATCAGGAATTCGCCGTGGGCCATGTTGATGATGCCCATCAGGCCGTAGGTGATCGCCAGTCCCAGCGCGGCCAGCAGCAGGATCGAGCCCAGGCTCGCGCCCGAGAAGAACGACAGCGCGATCTCGGTTGTGCGCAGCTTGTGGTTGATTTCGTCAAGCGAGGCCTGCGCGGCGGCGCGCACGCGCTCGTCGGATTCGGGATAGCGGCCGTCTTTCTGCTTCGTGACCAGCGTAGCCAGCATCTGGCGCACCTGCGGATCGGTACTCGCGGCGAGCGCCCTGGCGGCCTGCAGTCGTAGTGACGGATCGCTGCTCTTCAGTGCGAGAGAGGCACCGGCCAGTCGCAGGATCGATTTGATCTCGGCGTCCTGCTCGCGATCGATCGCGCGCTGGATGATCGGTAACGCGTCCTCGTTGTCCGAGCCCTGAAGTTCCTTCGCCGCCGCCAGGCGCGTCGTCCGATCCGGGCTGGCGAGTTTCAATGCGGCAAGGGCCGCGCCGAGTTCGCCGCGAATGCGGTTGTTGATGACGATCGACTCGAGGTTCGCCGGTGTCGCACCGAGCTTCTCTGCGGTGACGGCATCCGACATCTGACCGTCAACGACGATGACCGCGCGTTTGCCGCCGTCGATGAGCGCCAGCGCTTCTTCACCGAGCGCCTTCAAGACGTCGATCGCACGCAAGTCCTCGGAGGCAACCAGCTTTCGAATCGCCTCCACCTTGGCTTCGGAGTCCTCGCTGCCCAGCTGAACCACGAGTGCCGCATCAAGCGCGGCCCAGGCGGGACTGACGACAGCGAGCAGCGCGCACAGCAGCGCGCGTGTGACAAAGCGCATTCCGTGTCTCCCGCCCCGCGGCGTGGGCAGCCTTCGTTCCAAGGACCGACTGCCCGCGCGCGCAGGACCGCCGGTTACGCCGGGTTGTCCGGCTTCGTCTCGTTGCCTGGAATGAACGGACTCCACGGCTGCGCGCGGACCGGTCCCTTCGTTCTCCACACGACGTTGAACTGCCCATCGGCGCGCACCTCGCCGATGAAGACCGGCCGATGCAGGTGATGGTTCTTTTCGTCCATCTTGACCGTGAAGCCGCATGGCGCATCGATCGCCTGCCCTTGCACCGCCTGGATCACCGGGTCGATGTCGGTGGTCTTGGCTTTTTCCACGCCTTGCTTCCACAGATGGATGCCGATGTAGGTGGCTTCCATCGGATCGTTGGTGACGACCTTGTCGGCGTTGGGAAGCTTCTGCTTGATGGCCCAGTCCTTGTACATCTTGATGAACGCGTCGTTCTTGGCGTTCTTCAGCGACATGAAATAGTTCCAAGCGGCAAGGTGACCCACGAGCGGCTTGGTGTCCACGCCGCGCAGCTCTTCCTCGCCGACCGAGAACGCCACCACCGGAACGTCTTTCGCCTTCAGGCCGGCGTTGCCCAATTCCTTGTAGAACGGGACGTTCGAGTCGCCGTTGATGGTGGAGATCACGCAGGTCTTGCCGCCGCCTGCGAACTTCTTCACATTGGCGACGATCGTCTGATAGTCGCTGTGGCCGAACGGCGTGTAGATCTCCTCGATGTCTTTCTCCTCGACGCCTTTGCTCTTGAGAAATGCCCGCAGAATCTTGTTGGTCGTGCGCGGATACACGTAATCAGTGCCGAGCAGGAAGAAGCGCTTGGCGCCGCCACCCTCCTTGCTCATCAGGTACTCGGTTGCCGGAATCGCCTGCTGATTGGGCGCAGCGCCCGTGTAGAAGACGTTCTTCTCGAGTTCTTCGCCTTCGTACTGCACCGGATAGAACAGCAGGTGGTTCAGTTCCTTGAACACTGGCAGCACCGATTTGCGCGACACGCTCGTCCAGCACCCGAACACCACGCTCACCTTGTCCTGCGTGATCAGCTGCCGTGCCTTCTCGGCGAACAGCGGCCAGTTCGACGCCGGATCGACGACCACGGGCTCGAGCGGACGCCCCATCACGCCACCCTTGGCATTGATGTCGGCGATCGTCATCAGCGCCGTTTCCTTCAGCGCCGTTTCGGAAATCGCCATCGTCCCCGACAGCGAGTGCAGGATGCCGACCTTGATCGGCGTTTTCGACTGCCCGAAGGCGGCCGTCATTCCGCTGGCACTGAGCGCGAGGGCGCCCGACACTTGCAACAACTCTCTTCGTTTCATTGAGTGGGTTCCTTCATCGTGTGGCAGTACGCGAGGATTCGCGTCTACCTGGAAGGAACAAGATTCGTGCCGGCCCGACAGCGGCATTTCAGCGTGCGAACCGCACAACACTGGTGCCAAGCGCACCAGTCAGGCTTGCGCAGCGCTCCATTGCCGGGAAAGGAGGCGTTGCTGGTGCATGACCGTCGTGCCGTCCTCATCGGCACGATCAGCGCACGACGCGTTGCGAATTAGGCCGCCGCAGCGTTGGCGCTCAGGCGCTCCCGCCGCCGTTCTTGTCGAGCGCATCGCGCACGGCGCGCTCAACCACGGCAACGAGCGTCTCGTTCAGGGCCTGATGCGCCGTGGCTGACAAGTGCGCGACTGCCGCGTCGATGGCGGGGCGCAGTTGCTGCTGCATCAGCGCCTCGATTTCGGCGGGTAGTTGCTGCAATACCGCTTTCAGCACGGCATCGCGCAGTTCCTCCATGGTGGGCGCAGGAGCAGGCGGTGGCGCCGGCGGTTCGATCGGCGGCATCAGTGTCGCCGCCAATGGTGCGGGTTGGTCGACCAGAGCCGGCTGTTCGAGCGCCGGCAATGCGAAGTCAATGTCGAGTGCCGGCAGAGTGAGCCGCTCGGTCAGGACGGGTATCGACTCGTCGTCGTCGAAGACGGTCGTGTTCGCGGCATCGTTGTCCGGACGGACCGGCGTGCTCATTCGTCGCCCACTTCATGGGTGGTCGGCGTGACGCCCCGCTCGCGCCAGGCGCGGAAACGCTGCCGCGCCTGAGTGCGATCAGCATCGTCCCTGGAAACGACTTCGATCACGCGCTCGAACCGGGCACACCAGTCGGCTGCGGGTATCTCATCATCGAGGTTCAGCAGCAGATCATGGCGCACGTCGCCATTGGCCGAGAGCGTCATCCACACCGGCGTGTTAGCGGCGAGCGGCGAGTCGGCGTATACGTGTGGCAGAAAGTCGAGCGCGGAGAAAGTCCAGAGCGCGGTGTCGAAGCGTGCCAGCCGATCCGCATCACGCGTGTAGGCCAGTACCGAGAGGTTGGCCGCCCGTGCCTTGCGCACCACGCGACAGGCGTAGTGCAACCGATGGTCGACGTTGAAGTAGAAATCGACGCGCATTGAAAAGCAGTCGGCAGTCGTCCGCCCGATTTCAGCAGAATCAAAGCGCAGATTAGTCAGGCTCTGCGCGGAGTTCAATGACGCTCTCTGGCACGCACGCTACTGCCGACTGCCTCTACCCCGCGCGCCTTATCAGGAAGTTCGTCAAAAGCGGCACTGGCCGGCCGGTCGCGCCCTTGGCGCTGCCGCTCTTCCACGCAGTGCCGGCGACGTCGAGATGCGCCCACCTGTAGGCCTTGGTGAATCGTGCCAGGAAGCAGGCTGCGAGCACAGCGCCGGCCTTGCCCGGTGTGCCGATGTTCGCCATGTCGGCGAAGTTCGATTTCAGCTGATCCTGGTAGTCCTCCTGAACCGGCATTCGCCACGCCGGGTCGAGCGACGCCTTGGCCGCCTTCAACAACTCTTCGGCAAGCCCTTCGTCGGTCGCGAACAGGCCCGAATTGACGTCGCCCAGCGCAACCACGCATGCGCCCGTCAGCGTCGCGATGTCGATCACGGCGGCCGGCTTGAAGCGCTCCACGTACGTCAGCGCATCGCACAGGATCAGTCGTCCCTCGGCATCGGTGTTCAGCACTTCGATTGTCTGCCCCGACATCGAGGTGACGATGTCACCCGGCTTGCTGGCAGTGCCCGACGGCAAGTTCTCGCAAGCGGCGACCACGCCGGTCACGTTGACCCTGAGCTTCAGTTCGGCCACCGCGCGCAGCGTGCCGAAGACCGACGCGGCACCGCACATGTCGAACTTCATCTCGTCCATCGCCGCGCCGGGTTTGAGCGAAATGCCACCGGAGTCGAACGTAATGCCCTTGCCGACCAGCACGATCGGCGCCTGGGACTTTGCCGCGCCGTGGTACTTCATCACGATCAGCCGCGGCGGCTCGGCCGAGCCGCGCGTGACCGAAAGGAACGATCCCATTTTCAGCTTCTCGATGTCCTTGCGGTCGAGCACGTCGACGTCGAGCTTCCAGTCCTTGCCGAGTGCGATTGCCTGTTCACCGAGATAACTCGGCGTGCAGACGTTGGACGGCAGATTGCCAAGCCGCTTGGTCAAGGCGGCGCCATTGGCGATCGCTATGCCTTCTTTCAGGCCCTTCTCCGCCGGTGCATCGCGTGCGTCGAGCAACAACTGCACTTGCGCCACGTGCGGCCCGTTCTCGTCCTTTTTGCTCTTCAACTCGTCGGTGCGGAACACGGTCTCGCGCGCGGCCACCGCCATCGTGCGCGCCTGCCATGCATGATCGCGTCCCTTCAGTTTCCAGTCGCTGACGGCGATCGCCAGGTCCTTCACACCTGCGCCCGCCTGGCGCACGGCGGCACGCACTGCGTCGGCGAATGCCCGGTCGTCAAACTCGTCGCCCTTGCCGAGTCCGACCAGCAAGACGCGTGGACTGGCCACGTCGGCGAGGTTGCGCAACATCACTGCGTTGCCCCGCTTGCCAGTCGCATCGCCGCTTTTGACTGCCGCAGCGATCGCCCCTTTGGAGGCGGCGTCGAGGCGACGCGCTGCCGCCGTCATGGCGCCATCGGCATAGATTCCGACGACGACGCAGTCGGCTTTCACGGCATGGGCGGCCGCAACCTTCGTGCTAAAGTCCATCGCGCATTTTTCCTCTGACGGGGAGTGTGGCGCCGCAAATTTCTGTTGTTTTGGCGCTCTCGAACTGGCCATCCTGCCTCGGGCGCGCAGTATAGCGGCCACTGCCGCCGCAACCCTCGCAACCCGCACCCACCATGGTCTTTCAGCGTGCCATCGTCGCCGAATTGTCCAATACGGCCGGCGCGGTATTCACGGTGCTGTTTTCGATCATTTTCTCGGTCGGGCTGGTCCGCATTCTCGGAGAAGCCGCCGGTGGCCGCGTCGACAGCGGCGCGGTGTTTGCGATCGTCGCGTTGACCGCGTTGACGTATCTGCCCACGGTGCTGACGCTGACCCTGTTCGTGTCCGTGTTGATGACGGTTTCGCGCGCCTACCGCGATTCCGAAATGGTGGTGTGGTTTGCCTCGGGACAGAGCCTGCTGGCCTGGATCAGGCCTGTGCTTCGTTTCGCCGCGCCCATCATCGTTCTGGTCGCCGTGCTGGCACTGGAGCTATCGCCTTGGGCAAGCCTGCAGGTGGTCGAAAGCAAGGCTCGCTTTGCGCAGCGCGATGACGTGAGCAAAGTGGCGCCGGGCCGCTTCATCGAATCCAGCGGCGCCGATCGCGTGTTCTTCGTAGAGAGCGTCGATCTGGCCGGCGCGAAGGTGAAGAACGTGTTCGTCAGCCACCGCAGCCAGGGGCGCGAGGGCGTGATCGTCGCCGCGCAGGGCGTGATCGAAGTCCACCCTGACGGCGATCGGTTCCTTGTTCTCGAGCAGGGACGCCGCTACGAGGGCCGTCCCGGTGATGCGGAATACCGCCTTGTCGAATTCGATCGCTACGCGATTCGCCTCGACACCAAGCCCGAGGCGCCACTCGCTGAGTTGGCCGCGCGCGCGAAATCCAGCGGCGATCTGTGGCGCCAGCCGACCACGTGGAACCTGGGCGAATTGCTGTGGCGCATCGGATTGCCGATCGTCGCGTTGATGGTGGCGCTGCTGGCCATTCCGCTTGGCTATACCAATCCGCGGATTGGCCGCTCGTTTAACCTGATCGTCGCGGTGCTGGCCTTCCTTCTCTACAACAACGCGTTGTCGATCGTTCAGTCATCGGTGCAGCGTGGCCAAATCCCGTTCTCGGTTGGGCTATGGCTCGCGCACGCGCTGGTCGCCGTGGTGATCGCGCTCCTGCTCGTGCGGCGTGTCTACTGGCAAAGCTGGCTGCCGAGGCGTTTGACCGGCCTGCTGGGTCGGCGTGAGACGGGGCGCTGATGAAGACTTTGCGCCATTACCTGACACGCGAGGTCGCGATCGCGACCGGCTTCGTGCTGTTTGCGCTGCTGGCGCTGTTTTCGTTCTTCGACCTGATCGGCCAGCTCGACGAAATCAGTTCCGGCTACCAGCTGAGCACCGCGTTTGCCTACGTGGCGTTGTCGCTGCCTTCGCGCACCTACGAACTGGCGCCGATCGCTGCGCTGATCGGCACCATCTATGCACTGTCGAAACTCGCGTCGAATTCAGAATTCACCATCATGCGTGTGTCCGGCATGAGCACGCGCCGACTGGCGAATGCGGTGATTCGGGTCGCGCTCGTGTTCATCGCGCTGACGTATCTGTTCGGAGAGCTGGTCGCACCGCCGGCGGAGCGCATCGCTCAGAAACTGAAGCTCGCCGCCAAGGGCGAATCGGTCGAGCAGCTCCGCTCCGGTGTCTGGGTCCGCGATGCGGTGACCGGCAAGGATGGCCAGATCGAGCGCTGGCGCTTCGTCAACGTCAAGCAAGTGCGCCCCGACGCGACGCTGAAGACGATGCGCGTGTTCGAATTCGATCGCGACTATCGGCTGCGCGTGATCGGCACCGCGAGCGACGGACGATTCGTGATCGATGGCCGGGGGCCGGCCTGGCAACTCGACAACGTCGTGGAGACCCGGTTGCCGGCGCTGGCGGCAAACGACACGGCGCCATCGACACTGCATACCGAAATCATCACTGAGCCCACGCGTCGCTGGGCGTCGGAACTGACGCCGGAAATCTTTGGCGTGCTGCTGGTGCAGCCCGAGCGCATGGCCGCGGTTGACCTCGTGCAGTACATCCGCCATCTGGCGGCCAATCGCCAGCAGACCGATCGCTATGAGATCGCGCTCTGGAACAAGGTCTTTTATCCGCTTGCGATTCTCGTGATGATGATGCTGGCGCTGCCGTTTGCCTATCTGCACGTCCGCGCCGGCAGCGTGAGTCTGAAGATTTTCACCGGCGTGATGATTGGCGTGAGCTTTTACATGATGAACAAACTGTTCGCGCACCTCGGCCTGCTCAACACCTGGCCGCCGGTCGTCGTTGCGGCGCTGCCAAGCCTGGTGGTACTGAGCATCGCCCTCGGTGCGTTGTACTGGATCGAGCGGCGGTAGATCGCCCGGCAGTAACCGCGCGACGCGTCGCCTGACTCCCTTCCTGCCCTGTTCGCCGCGAATGGATAGGCCCTCGTGCTGGCGCCTCTGGGTGGAATCCACAGCGACAGGATCATCGTGACCGCCAGCGCGGCGTGGTTCGCGCTGGCAAGAACCCCTGGACGACGTGCTCAGTGTTTGATGACGATCTTGCCGAAATGCGCGCCGCTCTTGAGATACTCCATCGCTTCCTTCAGCTGCGCGAAGGCGAAGGTGCGGTCGAGTACGGGTCGGACCCGGTGCTGATCGATCGCACGTAACATGGCCTCGAAGCCATCGCGATGGCCGACCGTGATGCCTTGCAGTCGCACCTGGCGGGTCACCACAAGGCCGAGCGGTGCGGCGAGTGCGGCGCCTGACAGCACGCCGATCATTGAGATCGTTCCACCCGGGCGAATGCAGCGCAGCGATTGCGGCAGCGTCTTTTCGCCGCCGAGTTCGACGATGTGATCGAAGCCGGCGCCGCCGCTCGCCTCGCGCGCGGGTTTCGACCATTCCGGTGTCGTCGTGTAGTTGATGCCGGCATCGGCGCCGAGTTGCTGTGCGCGCGCGAGCTTTGCGTCGCTGGATGAGATCACCGTCACGTGCGTGCCGAGCAGCTTGGCGAACTGCAGCGCGAACAGGGCCACGCCGCCCGTGCCCTGCACCAGCACGCGCGAACCAGGGCGTAGTTCGTCGTACGTGACGATCGCGCTCCACGCGGTGAGGGCCGCGCAGGGCAGGGTGGCGGCCTCCTCGTCCGACAGGTGCGCGGGTACCTTTGCCACGCCGTCTTCGGACACGCACATCAGGTCCGCCATCGTGCCGTCGATGGGACCGCCGAGGGTCTGCGTCAGCCGCTCCAGGCTCGGTTCACCCGCGATCCAGCCTTGATGAAAGCAGGGACACACGCGGTCGCCCACCTTTACCCGCTTGACACCACTGCCGACTTCAACCACTTCGCCCAAGCCATCGGAGATCGGGATCAGCGGCAGATTGCCCGTGAACGAGCCGTAGCCACGATTCGGCACGACGAGGTCGCGATAGTTGAGCGACGCGGCCTTCATCCTCAACAGCACCTGCCCCGGCCCCGGGCGCGGATCGGGCCGCGTGGCGAGTTGCAGATGGTCGATGCCCCAGTCGCCCTGGATCTGAAATACGCGCATGGTGTGGGTCCTTCGTTCCGAAGCCAGGCTGTTTGCGGTGGGTGATCAAACCCCGCCTCAGTCATCGAGCGAAAAACCCACCTTGATGGTGACCTGCCAATGTGCAACCGCGCCCTTGTCGATGAGCCCGCGCGACTCGACGACCTGAAACCAGCGCATGTTGTGAATCGTCTTGGCAGCCTTGGCGATCGCGATGCGGATTGCGTCGTCGCTGCCCTTGGCGGACGATCCGGTGAGTTCGATCTGCTTGTAGACATGGTCGGTCATGACAGACGTACCTCCTTGAGCGCAATGGCGGTGCGGACCGATGCGGGTGACCCAATGTTGCAGTTTCGCCGCCCGTCAGGAGGCGATGTTACCGATCAACCCGGCGGCGAGAAGACGCACGGCCTGATTGGCGCGGCCGCTGATGGGCGCACGATGCAAGGAGCTGACACGCGGCCCCGGCTGAAGAAAGCCGAGCGCGTCCTTTCCGAGACGCGAATTGCCCGTTCTGCCGCGTCGGTGCATGCTGGTGCCGCGACGCTCCAGAAGGGTGCAGGATGGCAACAGACCTCAATCGATTGCAGGAGTGGGTGGGACGGACCGAAGAACGCGCGGATCGGGTAACGGCTTCGTCGCTGGCGGCGCTGTCAGCCACGCTCGACCGCGAAGACCCCGAGCCTCTGCCGGGTTCGGACGTGCCGCCATTGTGGCACTGGCTGTACTTCAATCCGGCGGTGAAGCAAAGTGAACTCGGTCCGGACGGACACCCGAAGCGCGGCGGGTTCCTGCCGCCGGTGCCACTGCCGCGCCGGATGTGGGCGGGCGGCCGGCTGCAGTTCAATCATCCGTTGCAGGTCGGTGACGAAGTCACGCGGACGTCGAGAATCGCTGATGTCAACGCCAAGGAAGGCCGCAGCGGCACCCTCGTCTTCGTGCGCGTAAGACATGAGATCAGCCACGCCCGCGGTCTGGCGCTGACCGAGGAACACGACATCGTCTACCGCGATCCGCCGCGGTCCGACGCGCCATCATCCGCACCGCAGCCGGCGCCGCGGCAGTTCGACTTCGCGCGTGAGGTTGTGCCTGACCCGGTGCTGCTGTTCCGCTATTCGGCGCTGACGTTCAATGGTCATCGCATCCACTATGACCGTGACTATGTCACTCGCGTCGAAGGTTATCCCGGCCTGATTGTCCATGGACCGCTGATCGCCACACTGCTGCTCGACCTCGCGCGGCGGAACGTTCCGCACGCGCGCGTGCGCCGCTTTGCGTTCAGGGCCGTGCGGCCGCTGTTCGATATTTACCGTTTCACGGTCTGCGGGCGGCACCGGGAGGGACGCGTCGCTCTGTGGGCGCGCGACCACGAAGGGGCGCTCGCGATGGACGCCACGGCCGAACTGACCTAACGAACACTGACGGATCGATCCATGCACGCTGCCGACAAGTTCCAGGACATTCGCGATGCCGTGCGCGCGTTGTGTGCGAAGTTTCCGGACGAATACCACCGCGGGATCGATGCGCAACGCGGCTACCCGGAGGCGTTCGTCGAAGCTTTGACGAAAGCGGGATGGCTCGCGGCGATGATCCCGCAGGACTACGGCGGCGCGGGGCTGGGGCTCGCCGAGGCGAGCGTGATCATGGAAGAGATCAATCGCTCCGGCGGCAACTCCGGCGCCTGCCACGGCCAGATGTACAACATGGGCACGCTGCTGCGTCACGGCTCGCCCGCGCAGAAACAGAAGTACCTGCCGAAGATCGCCAGTGGCGAGCTGCGTTTGCAGTCGATGGCTGTGACCGAGCCCACGGCCGGCACCGACACGACGAAGATCAAGACCATCGCCGTGCGCGAAGGTGACCGCTACGTCGTCAATGGACAGAAGGTGTGGATTTCGCGCGTGCAGCACTCGGACCTGATGATCCTGCTCGCGCGCACGACGCCGCTCGCGCAGGTGAAGAAGAAATCGGACGGCATGTCCATCTTCCTCGTCGACCTGCGCGAGGCGGTCGGCAAGGGCATGACGGTGCGGCCGATCGCCAATATGGTCAATCACGAAACGAATGAACTGTTCTTCGAGAATCTGGAGATTCCCGCGGAGAACCTGATCGGCGCCGAAGGGCAGGGATTCAAGTACATCCTCGACGGCCTGAATGCCGAGCGCACGCTGATCGCGGCCGAATGCATCGGCGACGGCTACTGGTTCGTCGATCGCGTGACGAGATACGCGAAGGATCGCATCGTCTTTGGCCGGCCGATCGGCCAGAACCAGGGTGTGCAGTTCCCGATCGCGGAGGCCTACATCGAGGTCGAGGCGGCCAACCTGATGCGCTGGAAGGCGTGCGAACTGTTCGATGCGCGCGAGCCGTGCGGTGCCGAGGCCAACATGGCCAAGCATCTGGCCGCCAAGGCGTCATGGGAGGCGGCCAACGTGTGCCTGCAGTACCACGGCGGCTTCGGTTTCGCCTGCGAGTACGACGTCGAGCGCAAGTTCCGCGAGACGCGCCTGTACCAGGTGGCGCCGATCTCGGCGAACCTGATCCTGTCGTATGTCGCCGAACATCTGCTCGGCCTGCCGCGGAGTTTCTGATGCCGCGCCCGCTCGACGGCATCACCGTCGTTTCGCTGGAGCATGCGATCGCGGCGCCTTTCTGCACGCGGCAACTGGCCGACCTCGGCGCGCGCGTGATCAAGGTCGAGCGACCCGGTGTGGGCGACTTCGCGCGCGCCTATGACACGCGAGTGCGCGGCCAGGCGTCGCACTTCGTGTGGACCAACCGCTCCAAGGAAAGCCTGACGCTGGACCTCAAGCACGCGCGGGCGCCGGAGATTCTCGGGCGGCTGCTCGAGCGTGCCGACGTGCTGGTGCAGAACCTCGCTCCCGGCGCGGCCGATCGGCTCGGGCTGTCGTTCGACGCACTGCATGCGCGCTTTCCGCGCCTGATCGTCTGCGACATCTCCGGCTACGGTGACGATCCCGAAAACCCCGGCCCCTACCGCGACAAGAAAGCCTACGACCTGCTGATCCAGAGCGAATCCGGTTTCCTGTCGATCACTGGCACGGCGGAAGAACCTGCAAAGGCCGGCTGCTCGATCGCTGACATCGCGGCCGGCATGTACGGCTACACGAACATCCTCGCGGCGCTGATCCAGCGCGGCAAGACCGGTCTTGGCTGCCGCATCGACGTATCGATGCTCGAGAGCATGGTCGAGTGGATGAGCTATCCGCTCTACTACGCGTTCGAAGGCGCGTCGCCACCGCCGCGTACCGGCGCTGCGCACGCAACGATCTTCCCCTATGGCCCGTTTCCAACCGGCGACGGCAAGACGGTAATGCTCGGCCTGCAGAACGAGCGCGAGTGGACGGAGTTCTGTACCAAGGTGCTGCAGCAAGCACGGCTTGCCACCGATGCGCGCTTCGCCTCCAACGCGCTGCGCACGGTGGCACGCAGGGAACTGCACGCCATCATCCTCAGCGTATTCGCGGGGCTGACCGCCGAGCAACTGGTGGCGCGCCTCGACGAAGCGCAGATCGCCAACGCGCGGGTCAATTCGCTGAGCGAAGTGTGGGCGCATCCGCAACTGCAGGCACGTCATCGGTGGACCGAAGTCGATACGCCCGCCGGCCCGGTGCACGCGCTGCTGCCACCGGGAATGCCGGAACAGTTCTCGCCGCGCATGGACGCCGTTCCTGCGCTCGGCCAGCATTCGGCCGATATTCTGAGCGAACTCGGTTATTCGGAAGCCGAGATCGGACAACTGCGCGCACAGGGCGCGTTCTGATGGGCAGAATTGTATGACTGATGATCATCCCAGCGAGACGCTCGCCACTTTCGCCGCGACGCTGCGCTTCGGCAGCATTCCAGACGCAGTCGTGCGGCGCACCGAGGACCTGTTCGTCGACTGGATCGCATCCGCAATCGCGGGCAAGGGCGCGCGCGCGGTCGAATCGATCGCGCGTTTCATCGAAGCCATGGGTCCGATCGATGGTCCGAGCGAGGTGCTTATTCACCGTCGCCGCACCAGTCCGTTGATGGCGGCGACGATCAATGCCGCATCGTCGCATGTCGCGGAGCAGGACGATGTGCATAACGGCTCGGTGTTCCATCCCGCCACCGTCGTGTTTCCGCCGACGCTCGCGGTGGCGCAGGCGCTGGGGCGCAGCGGGGCGGATCTGCTGCTGGCCGCGGTGGCGGGCTATGAAGTCGGCATCCGTGTCGGCGAGTTTCTGGGGCGCGAGCATTACAGGATCTTTCACACCACCGGCACCGCGGGCACGCTTGCGGCAGCGGCAGCGGTGGGACGGCTGCTGAACCTGACGCCGGAGCAGATGCTGCATGCCTTCGGTTCGGCCGGCACGCAGTCGGCGGGCTTATGGGAATTCCTGCGTGACGCGGCCGATTCCAAGCAGTTGCACACCGCGCATGCCGCCGGCGCCGGGCTGGCGGCCGCGTATCTCGCACGTGACGGATTCACGGGCGCGCGCCGCATCCTCGAAGGGCCACAGGGCATGGCGGCCGGCATGTCGCGCGACGCTGACGTGGCAAGACTCACCGACGGCCTCGGTTCCCGCTGGGCCACCGCGGAGACCTCGTTCAAGTACCACGCGTCATGCCGGCACACGCATCCCGCGGCGGATGCACTGTTACAAGTGATGCGCGATCATGCACTGCGGCCGGCACAGATCGCGCAGGTGATCGCGCATGTGCATCGCGCGGCGCTCGATGTTCTGGGGCCGGTGACGCAGCCTGCCACCGTGCACCAGTCCAAGTTCTCGATGGGCACCGTGCTGGCGTTGGCGGCACGTTTCCAACGTGCCGGACTGCCAGAGTTTGAGCTGCACTATCTCGACGCGGAAACGATCGACCTGCGCGACCGGGTGCGCATGGAGTTAGACGATGAAGTCGATGCTGCCTATCCGCAGCGCTGGATTGGCAAGGTGACAGTGCTGACGACCGACGGCCGCCGCCGGCATGGGCGCGTCGACCAACCCAAGGGCGACCCCGGAAACTCGCTCAGCCGCGACGAACTGCGCGCCAAGGCGCTGCGGCTGGCTGCCTTCAGCGGTGCCGCAAGCGTGGCCGAAATGATCACGGTGCTCGAGCGCGCATGGTCCATCGCAGGCGCGGACCGAGTGCCGTTGCTGTTCGCGCCAACGAAATGAAGGAAAATTCGGAGCGCGGACCAACGCCGTTGCTCCTGAAGCAGCATTTCCACTCGGTACGAGGAGACGTGATATGAGAAGGTGGATGGCACTGCTCACGCTGCTCAGCGCCGCGTCAGTTGCGCTGGCCCAGGCTCCGATCGTCATCAAATTCAGCCATGTGGTCACCAATGAGACGCCCAAGGGCAAGGGCGCGCTGCGCTTCAAGGAACTGGTTGAGCAGCGCGCCGGCGGGCGCGTGAAGATCGAGGTCTACTCCAACAGCCAGCTTTACAAGGACAACGAGGAGATCGAGGCGCTGCAACTCGGCTCGGTGCAGATGCTGGCGCCCTCGGTATCCAAGTTCGGACCGCTCGGTGTCAGGGAGTACGAAGTCTTCGACCTGCCCTTCATCTTTGCCGATCGGAATGTGCTGACGCATGTGACCGAGGGGCCGGTGGGCACATCACTGTTCCAGAAGCTGGAGAGCAAGGGCATCAAAGGCCTGGCCTACTGGGACAACGGCTTCAAGGTGATGACCGCCAACCGGCCGCTGCGCATGCCGGAGGACTTCAAGGGCCTGAAGATGCGCATCCAGTCGTCCAAGGTGCTGGACGCGCAGTTCCGCGCGCTCGGTGCGATTCCCCAGGTCATGTCCTTCAGCGAGGTCTACCAGGCGCTGCAGACCGGCGTGGTCGACGGCACCGAGAACACCCCATCGAACATCTTTACGCAGAAGATGCACGAGGTGCAGAAATACCTGACAGTGTCTGAGCATGGCTACATTGGATACGCGGTGATCGTCAACGCCAAGTTCTGGAGCGGCCTGCCAGCGAACCTGCGCAATCTGCTGGAAGGCGCGATGCGCGATGCAACGCGCTACGCCAACGCGATTGCCCGCCAGGAGAACGACATGGCGCTGGCCGCGATCAAGGCCGCCGGCAGGACCGAGATCATCGAGCTCGACGACAAGCAGAAGGCCGCCTGGCGCAAGGCGATGCAACCCGTCTACAAGGATATGGAGAGCCGGGTCGGCAAGGATCTGATTGCGGCGATCCAGAAAGAAGCGGCCGCCGCTGGCTACAAGTAGGCCCGCCCGCGGGAAATGCGCTGTCTTTCTTACCTCTTCGTTCCGGCCAACCGGCCTGAGCGCTTTGGCAAGGCGCTCACCAGCGGCGCGGACGCGTTGACTGTCGACCTCGAGGACGCAGTCGCACCAGACGCCAAGGTTGGAGCGCGTGCGGCGCTCGCCTCATGGCTTGCTGCGACGCCGGTGCGGGTGATCGTACGCATCAACGGTGCCGACACGGCCTGGTTCGAAGATGACCTGGCGTTGTGCGAATTGCCGTCAGTGCGAGGCGTGATGCTTCCGAAGGCCGAGCGGATTGAGGATCTGGCGCGCGTGGCCGCTGCAGCGCCAAGGCGCGAGCTGTTGCCGTTGATCGAAACCGCCGCAGGATTCGACGCCGCGCGTTCGATCGCGCAGGCGGCCGGCGTCGCGCGACTCGTATTCGGTTCAATCGACTTCCAGCACGACCTCGGCATTCACGGCGACGACGAGGAACTGCTGTACTTCCGATCGCAACTGGTGCTCGACTCCAGGCTCGCGGGCATCGAAGCGCCCGTCGACGGGGCGTGCACCGCGATCGACGATCCGCAGCGCTTGGCGGATGAGTCGCTGCGCGCGCGCCGCTTGGGCTTCGGCGCCAAGCTGTGCATTCACCCGCGCCAGGTCGACATCGTCAATCGCGCTTTCAGCCCCGGCGACGATGAAGTTGCATGGGCGCGGCGCGTGCTGCAGGCGGCGGCCGAGGCGCGCGGTGCCGCTGTGGCCCTCGATGGGAAGATGGTGGATCGCCCGGTGATCCTGCGCGCCGAGGCCATCGTGCGCGAGGTCGCTGCGCGCGAGCAGCAGCGCAGCAAAAGGCCGTGACCTCGATGCAGCAACCTGCAGGCGCACCGACGTCAAGCACGATGCAGCGGCTCCAGGCTTTTTGGGATGAGCGCTATGCGTCTGATGAATTCGCGTACGGCACGGCGCCGAACGAGTTCCTGGTGCAGATGGCCGGGCGCATACGAAGCGGTGACCGCGTGCTTTGCCTGGCCGATGGCGAAGG